>Ga0302303_10002613_pt1 | contig 10712 bp, 10 predicted proteins | sample III_Palsa_E2_1_FD_194542 | JGI IMG/M metagenome (GOLD analysis project Ga0302303, IMG submission 194542) | Peat permafrost microbial communities from Stordalen Mire near Abisko, Sweden - III_Palsa_E2_1 | ecosystem: Environmental > Terrestrial > Soil > Palsa > Peat permafrost | place: Sweden... | reverse complement strand
GGTAGGAAAGGAAAAAAATAGATGTGTTGACTTATTTTAAATAAGCAACGTAATGGCACTTCAAAATATTCCAGAACTCAATATGTATATAAAAGTAAACTAAATTTAGGTATTATTTAATAAACTTTATCCTTTCCGGTAAATATATTAAAAACTGTAATGATGATAATTTTCAAATCCAGTATAAACTTCCAATTTTCCAAATACCATATATCATGTTTAACTCTTTCTTCCATTGATTTTACGTCACGGGTCTCGCCTCTTAAACCATTGATTTGAGCAAATCCAGTAATTCCGGGTTTCATATATTGCCTAACCATATAATTCGCAATAATCCGGCTATATTCATCTGTGTGCTTAAGCATATGAGGCCGGGGCCCTACCACACTCATATTTCCGATCAGTACATTAAAAAACTGAGGGAATTCATCAAGGCTTGTTTTTCGTAAAAACTTACCTACTCTTGTTATTCTGCAATCACCTTTATAAACTTGTTTTGTATCGCTTTCATTGTTAATATACATACTCCTGAATTTATAACACCAAAATTGCTGGTTATCTCTTCCGGTTCGTTTTTGTTTAAAAAGAACTGGCCCCGGACTTTGAAATTTGATAATAATAGCGAGAAGCGGATACAGCCAACTCAAAATAAAAGAAAGCACGAACAAACTAACTGTTATATCTAATAGTCTTTTTCGTATACGGTGAGGGCCTTCTTCTAAGGGTTCTGAATGCGGACTGATGATTTGAATATTGTCCAAATAGTTCACCTTAAAGCAACCAGCTGCCGGATACTTAAAATCTGAAATGAATTTCAATCTGATACACCTTTTGTTAGCTTCTATAATCATGTCATCTATGGTATGATTGATACAATTGGATAAAGCAGTATAAACTTCTGTTACGCCACCTCTTGTTGCATCATCAAGATGACTTACAAAACAACTTAACTCATCTCTTGAATCGTGAATATTTGCTAGATGCCCGTCATTCAAAAACCCTTCAAATGAGAAGGTCTTATCATTTTTCTTAAAGTATTCAGCCAAAATGAGTGTGCTTTCGTTAAAACCCCAAATTGCTACTTTTTTTTGCTTTATAATTTTACCGTTAGGATGCTTTTCGAGTAAATTGAATAAAAATTCTCTCATCAGAAAATTAAATATTGCAAATAAAAAGAACAAGATTAGAAACCTCTGTCCATCTGCAAATTGACCAGTAAAGAGAAAGCAGGATATTACTGTGATCATGTAGACTAATAGCTTATTCCAAAAATGATATTGCTTTTCCTGAGCTATAGCGGATGTTGAATAACGAAAATAGCTTGAACAAGCAAACCACAATAAATTAACAATAATCATAAAGCTTCGCCCCCATATTGGGAACGGATGATTATACCCACTTGCGATTGACAATGAGAGCCAATAAACATAGTTAAGAATTATATAATCTGATACATGAATAATTAACCATGGCGAATAATTGTAGTAGTTTTTCATGTTACGTTTTCTAAAAAATGGCTGATGATTTTTTTTTAGTTATCAACAACTGCAGAATATAAGCAACGGTAATACCGACCTTATTTTGTAAGTGATAACATCCACAAGAATAAATTTTTTGAGCGTTCTAAACAGAAACAATAATCACATAAATACCTGAAATTGATCTAATTACTACATCAATTCCTTCTTAATCTATGCTTACTAAACGAATTGAGAAGTATTGGAAACCTACCCTTGAACCCTTGAGATATGCAAAAAAACTCTAAAGGGTTACATTAAAGAAATGCCACAATTGTTACAACTGTTACATTAAAATGATAAAATAAATAATATATTAATAATATATACGTTCACTTATTGATTAATCTTTTATTTTATAACGAAACATTTTTTTAAAACTTATCGTAAAACCCCCTAGCTAAAAACAAAAATTATGATTGCAAAACAAAAATTTAATTTAAAACGAAGAACAAAAATTTCATTTATCCTATTTATCGCGTTATTTGCCGCCCGATGTTCAAAGGATCAAGCTACAACCAACGTCACAAAAACCAGTTCCCCCTCCACACCGTCTGCCACAACAGTTGCTGCAAGCGCAAATCAGATTACTTATACAAATAATAACCCCACCGATAATAGTAAAAACTTACAGGCACTTATCGCCAATAACGTTACTATTTACTTTCCAAAGGGCACCTATAACTTCACTAATTTTGTGAGTATAAATAATAATAACACCATTCATATATATGCTGCACCGGGAACTGTATTTCAGAGTTCAATTGATAAAATCTTTGAAATAAGTGGTCAAACCTCTGACATAGAAATCAATAATATCAGTTTCGTATCCACAAAATCCAGCACTGTAAATGACACTGAGGGTATAATCTTTATAGCCAACTACGGCGCTACCGATGTAATGAATAATATAAACATTCATGACTGTAAATTTTCTAATCCCAATACGCTCTGCGACGCAATAAAACTCGTTAGTGAAGGAACGAACTCACTTGCAAAAAACATTACGATTACTCTTGACACATTTAAAAGTGTAGGCAGATTTGGGGTTGAACTGCAAAACAACAATTATACCCCCATGGTTGCAAGGTTTACAAATTACAACATTAACAACAATAATTTTCAGGACGTAGGAACCATTCAAAGTGGCCCGGCTTCTTCTTGTGTTTCAGTTACCGGTTATGGATTGAATGGCGTAATTGATAATAACTATTTTTTAAACATGCGAATGAATACAACAAGCAATGTATATTATGGAATAGAAAATGCGGGAACCGTAAACCTGGAAACCAAAGGCAACACGTTTGTTTCTAATACATATGGCTTTACAGGGTTGTTAGGTTCGGGGCCAACTCTTGCAGAATCTATTTCCAGAAATCAACCTTTAAAAACTAACTGGGTTATAGAAAATAACACCTTTAACCTTATTGGTAGCACAACAGATAAAACAAAAATACGTGCCATGGATCTTGGTGACACTTATAATTATTTTATCGAGAACAATAACATGAATACTGATGGCCAATGTATAAGGTTTTCCAATTGCCAAAATGGACTTGTATCATCGAATATTATGACCAGCAATTTTGGTAATGCCCTTTACTTTCAAGATGGTAGTACAAAAAATAAAGTTACAAGCAATACTATTACATCCAAAGGCCCTGATGCCGGAACTGTATTTTTTGATGGCGCATCAACTAATACCAATTATGCTTTTGGTAATACACTAACTAAAGCTAATGGTGTTGCTGGTGATTACAGGAACTACGACGGAGCTTACAACAACTTCTAACATCACAGCTTAATAAATCAATCTTTGATTGTGATAAAGATAGCTTATTGATGGTACGATTAGATCAGCGTGCTTATTAAATGAGTCAGAAATATAAACGGATTTGATCCCAAGGTTATAAGCCGGGATCAAATCCGTTTCTGAATCTCCTATCATCCATGATTTATTGAACTGAATATCATAAGCATTTGCTGCTTGCAAAAAAAGTCCTGTATTAGGTTTTCTGCAACTACAATGCTCCTCTACCAAATGTGGGCATATATAGAACCTGTCAATTGGCATTCCTAACAATTCATTGATATGATTATTGATAGCGTTTAATTCGTCAAACGAGATAAGTTTTTTGCCTATACATTGTTGATTTGTTATTACAATAATGTTTTTAAATTGCGTCTTCGCCCAATCTAAAAACAATCTGGCGTCGTCGCAAATCTCAATATCCTCAACTTTTAGTACATATCCGAAATTTATTTTTTTGTTGAGCACACCATCCCTATCAAGGAATAGCGTACTTAAAGGCTTATCAATCATTAATATTAAAAAAAGTTTGAGCGCGATTAAAATCTTCCGGGATACCAATATCAATAAACTTGCCCGGGTAAATTTCTCCGTAGGCTAAAATCAGTGATAACTTATTTTGAAATAGTTGTTCTTCTATTGAGAATTTACCAGACATTGGGAACCTTTCAGTAAGTAATTTTTTCATTATATAAATTCCGCCATTAATTGTTGCCGAATCATCATTTACCTTTTCCGAAAAAGAAAGGATACGACCATCATCTGCACATTTTACTGAACCATATCTTTGTGCATTCTGTAATTTCTTTAAGGCAAATACCATCTCAGCCGACTTTTTTTCAAATTGATGAACCATTTGCTGCAACGGAACATCAAAATAAGTGTCTCCATTTATAACAAATGCATGTTGGCCCTCAATAAATTTAAACGCGTTATAAATTCCCCCGCCTGTTCCCAGTGGTTCATTTTCGATGCTAAACTTAATATCAATGCCCCAATTATTTAATGGATTATCAAAGTATGCCTGAATAACTTCATATTTATATCCTACAGCTAAAACAACCTTCCTTATACTATTCTTGTACAGATAAGACATTATATAATCCAAAAATGGTTTGCCTGCAACTTCAGCCATTGGCTTAGGGGTGTCTTTTACTATGGTTTGCAGCCTGGTACCCAATCCTCCCGCTAAAACAATAGCTTCATCAATCATCATCTTTAATTAAACATTGAATTTTCAACCATTTCACAAATAATATGCCCTATTAAGATATGTGACTCCTGAATCCTGGGAGTTTTATCAGAGGGAACTTTAATTAGAATATCAACTTCTTTTTCCATTTTACCACCTGAAATTCCGGTTAAAGCAATAGTAAATAATCCCCTGTTTTTACCTTCTCTTAAAGCCCGGATAATGTTTTCGGAGTTTCCAGATGTAGAAATACCTATAAGTACATCACCTGATTTGCCTTTTGCTTTTATCAATCGCGAATAAACTTCTTCGTAAGAATAATCATTGGCGACAGCGGTTAAATAAGACGTATTGACGTGTAATGCCTCGGCATCTAGTGGAGACCGGTCAAAATTAAATCTCCCCGAAAACTCTGCAGCAAGATGTTGAGCATCCGCCGCACTCCCACCGTTTCCGCATAGCAGCACTTTGCCGTCATTTCTAAATGTTTGAATGATCTGTTGAGATACCTTTTCGATATCTTGGAGCAGTAACAAATCTTTCAAAAGTTCTTCTTTTACATCAATACTCTGCTGAATTTTAGATTGAATAAAATTTATCATGTGTAAGTGGGATTAATAATCACGTTAAAATGAAACGAGTATAAGGCTAAATGTTACCAGCGCCTACAGTTAGTAACCATTGCTAATATTACAAGCTGATATATAATATTGAAGCATTATCATGTAATTCTTAATATCAAACCGTTCAGCAATGGTTAATTTGGCCTGGGAGCCTATTTGCTCCAAGATTCCCCGTTCAATAAATATCTTTAGCAGAATATTTTTCAATATTTCCTTGTTTCCTTTAGCAGCAATAAAGCCGTTATATTCGTTTTGAACCACAGATGTAATCGATGCGTCGTCTGACACGACAACTACACAACCTGTATTCATAGCCTCTAGCAATGCCATCGGCAATCCTTCACTGGAAATTGATGGCAATAGGAAAATATGTGAACTTGATAACGCTTCGACTTTCGCTTTACCCTGTACAACACCAAAATATTTAAAGTTTAGTTTCTCTATTTTTTGAAGAGTTTCTAAAAAGCCATTAAGATCGTTACCGGCTCCGTAAATATGTAATTCAAACTGATCGTAAAAGTCATTAAGCTCAGCCAAAGCAGACGCCAACAAGAAAATCCCCTTAGACTGGACTACTCGCCCCAGGAAAACAAGTATAAGCTTGTTATGAAAATCTTTCTCAACAGCTATTTGTGAGGGCATTACAGCATTTGGAAGACTAAATGTTCTGACTTCATAATTTTTTGAAATTTGATCTTTTTCAATATCGCTTAAAACTAAATTTACGTCAGCTCCCTGCAACATACTTCTTACTAATCTCCAAAAAAAAGTACCCTTAGGAAAAGATTCCATTAAAAAAAAGCCACCATGAATATGCAATAGAACTGGTTTATTAAATAGTCGTTTTACCACGAAAAAAACAATATAATCTCTTAATAAAGCCTGCTTCTCGAAAGTTATATTTAAATGAATTAACTGAATGTCAAATTTCAGCATATTATATAAAAGCCTGGGGACAACAAGGGCTTGGTCAGCTAACCATTTCAACTCTCTTTTCTGACAGTCACTTTTTCCCAGGCGAAAATGATAATATTTATTTCTTGATTTACTTTCTAAGATTGTTCGCACAACAGTTGATATTCCGCTGACGGTTTTCCTTTCATCGAGCCATGGGGCGGTAATTAGAATGTTTGCCATCTGTTTATTATTGGTATGCATAATTTATTCATTGTCAAGCAAGGTTGTTTTTACCTGCTTGGTTAATGAGAAACAACCTGATCAAACATTTCTTCGTATGCATTAACGATCGCTTTGAAAGAAAACTTTTCGTTTACGTAAATCCCCATACGTTCTTTAAGCGCGGCATAGTCAGATGAGGTCCTCGTTAATGCTTCAAGCAGAACATGATCAAGTCCTAAAGGATCAGTCATATTAAAATGATAACCAGCAACTCCTTCTTCAAAAAATTCTTTGAAACCTTCTGCATCGCTTACGATTACAGGAATATTGTAATTATAAGCGATCATCAACGGTCCGCTTTGTGTAGTGTCGCGGTATGGAAGAATCAAATAATCAGCCCTTGCAAAAAAAAGCGGGATTTCATCATTAGCAATATATCTTATCTGCTTTTCGATGAAAGATTCATCGTCAATTAAGCCCTGGTATTCCCCATTCCAATCATCGCATCGGCCGGCAATAATAACTTTGAACTTGATAGTTCCTTGAGCAATCCTTCTAACTGAATTTAACAAAATGTCAAGCCCTTTATAAGGTAAGATAAAACCAAAGAAAAGGAACGTAACTAATCGCTCAGGCGCAGCAATTGGTTTTGGGTCTCCAAAACCAATTAATGGCAATGGAACGCAAAACGTTACTTTATCGGGATAGTTTTTTTTCAATAAACGCTGTTGAATTGAAGAATAGGTCAAAAAATATTTAAAGTGACTCAACAATACCTTTTTAGACAGCCAAGCCAGCTTACTGTGTGCCGTATTGCTATGGTTTACAACATCATGCATACCTACAACTGTTATATTCTTATCAATCAGTAGTAAAAGTATATTAATATAAAACTGGTCAAAATTTGCAAAAAAAATCACATCGGGTTTCAAATTTTGAATAGTCTTGATGATCTTAAAATAAGTGAGCAGGACTAATGGATTACGAAACCTGTGCTTCAATTGAAATGGAATATAAGACAGACTGTATTTCTGGCAGTATATTTCTATCTCATCAGGAGTATAGTTGGAATTTTTATAAGGAAAAATCACACTATATATTATTTCATATTGTTTCGGAAAATGATGTAGCAAACTGGTTTGATTATCTGAAAATGCAGATGACGAGAGGTAAAATATTTTCATTTATTGAGCATAAGTGGATTACTAAATCAGGATATATCACTATCGATTAGTTGATTGATATAATCTCTAATCTTTTCCTTGTTACCAATACTATACTTTTTTATCTCCGGCAAAATTTCTTCTGCTTTAGTAAAAAATTGAAATGTATTTAAAAGATCTTCAGGCATTTTAATAGGCCTGATCAAATCCTCAGATAACGTTTTAATACCTCTTTCAATAAATATATCTACGACAATGGAAGCAAGTTCCTGATGAGAAATTGGATGCCCTGACCCTAAATTGTAAATACCATTTTCCCAGTTATCTTTCACAATGTCAATAATAACACTGGTAACATCGTCTACCCAGACATAGTCTCTCAAAATTTCCCTATCAAAAAGCCCGATAAACCCGTCCTCCTTTATAAATTGATAAAATCGGAAAGGTAAACTCGCATTTTTTCCTTTGTGAAACTCACCCATCCCAAAGATGTTGAAGAAGCGCAAACCAATAACAGGAGTTTTAAACCTGTCCAACCCCGAAAAAACCAATTTGTCAAACATCCATTTTGACCAGGCATATACATTATGAGGATCTTCAAACTTTTGGTTTATTTTGCAGCAATTACTATTTCCGTAAACTGCAGAACTCGAGGCATATGTTAACGGAATTCCTTTTTCAAGGCAATAATTAAGGTAGAACTTTGAATGATCATAGTTTAAATTCAGCATCAATTCGGCATCTTTAATTAACACATCAGCATTGGCTCCAATGTGAATAACATGCGCGATAGAATATTTATTAAGCTGTTTCTCAATATTATCAATACCATGCTTATAGGAGATAAAATCGATGAATAGGCTATTCTTGATATTTTTTAATTTACGTTCATCGTAATCGTCAATAATAATGATTCGATTAAAACCATTTTGATTAAGTTTATTTACCAGATTTGCTCCGACAAAGCCGGTGCCACCTGTAACAACAATGGTATCTGAGTTCATAATAATTGTTTGATATAGATTGGATATAAAAAATAAAAAATACCACAATTATAAAATCCAGAAAATGATCAACATCTTAGGCTCTAATAATGGTAAATCCTTAATAAGCAGAATCGTGAAATAACTGTAAAAACGGCGGTATTATGTAATCTTTTAAAGTGTTAACTCCGAATGGCAATGAAGTTAACACCGCTCGTATTCAATTGATTTTTCCCAAGTAATTACATCTTGATAAGCCTGAATAACAGTTGCTTTTATCTTATCATGACAATGCCTTTTAATGCCACTCATCCTTGCATTATATGACAACCGTGCAATACAATCTTTATCATCATTCAACTTCAATATTTTAGCAGCAAGCTCGTATGAATCATTGGAATTGTACAATATTCCGCTTACCCCATCCTCTATCAATGAAGGAATTCCACCAACATAGCCAGCTACAACGGGCATGCCAAGCAGCATAGCCTCGCAAACGCTGTTAGGGCTGTTATCGATATGTGAAGGGTGTACAAAAATATCGGAAACTAAAAGCTGCTGTATCAAATCGTACTCGTTTTTATGCCCGACGAACCGTACGTGAAAATTTTTAAATTTCAACTTAAAAATTGATTCCATCAATAACACGACTTCATCGTTTTCTTTTACACCAACTATTATCCATTCAAAGTTCAGGTCTGATATTCCGGTCAAGATCTTAGCAGTGTTTAACACGATGTCAATCCCTTTATATAACTGCGGGCTAACAGTCGTAATTATCTTAAGTTTTCTCTCTTCCTTTTTTACTCGTTGCCATTCGTACAGATAAAACAATGGCCGCAATACCTCATCACAATGATAATATTGCAAATCTTTTTTATAAAGACCGAGAAAATTTTTATCCCAACCAGTACGCCCAAAAAAGTACTTCCTATATTTAACAATCCGTAACTCTCTTTTTGCCCGTTTTTTAAATAGCTTATATTCAAAATAAAGGCCTCTTCTAAAAAGTAACGAACGAAATGAGGAGTGCCGAAATACAACGCTGTTTGAAATCCCATTTGGATGCCAATTATTTAAATAAGGATTTACCAGCCCCTGCATATGCACGATGATGGGAACCGAAGTTAAATTATTAAGATCGCCAATGCCCGACTCTGTGCCAAAAAGATGAATAATATCGGGTTTAAACTCCTCAATAACAGCCAACACAGATTTAACGTTGACGTCGCGTTTGAGTGTAAAAATACGTTGAACTAGTTTACCGATAGCAGACGTGTATTTTAAAAGTACGGGGTAATAAGTTGTTTTACCAATTTCAAAGGGTTCAGTTTTTTTGTCAGTAAAAAAGGCTATTCCAAGGGTTATATCGTCCATACAAGTAAAAAGCTCTTCTAATGAGCTAATCCACCCTCTTCCTGGCTCCTTAAAATTTACCATATCACTGGCCCCCGCAGGCGTATGAGTCAACCAAAGAACTTTCATATGTATATAATTTTGATAATTGTTCCTAAGTTCAAATAACCTGTTGAATGAGAATTTCACTCTCAGTGAGCCTTCTGAATGACTTGGAATAGCAAACTCCTACGGCAAACCAAACCAGCATATATCGAACAGAAATTGTTGGCAGACCATATGGAATCATATCAATCAGCCATAGTAATATAATTATGCCACAAGCCTTTGAAAGACCATTTCTGGAATAGAAAACACCCAAAATCACAGCAGGAACCGTGATCAATAAAAACAAAAAAAGTTGAATCAGACCGCCCGACAAGATAATCTGCAGATAGCCGCATTCAATTACATCTCTTTCTATGAGCTGATTTTCTTTAGTCTCCTGATTAAAAACGGGGCATATATAGGTACCATCCATACCCTTCCCCATTAACTCGTAACCTTTTATTCCACTAAAATAGTAAGTTAAAATACCTTGACGTGTGTCTTCCGATGCACGTCCTGTGATCAGTTTAAAATCTGTTCCTCTTCGTTGTTGAAAAACAACCAGGGCCAAACCAATCATTACAAAAAAAAAGAAAAGCGAACTTAATTTCTTCTGTATGTTACCCTTAGTATAATAACCAAAATAGAGCAAAAATGAGAAGATCAGAAAGTTAATATTTGTAAGAATGATATTCCGCCTTGCCAAAAGTGTTACAACTATCAGGGCAATAACAATCGCAGCTAAAGCCACGAGTCGTCTGAAATTTGAATGATATTTCCAGGTAAGTAAAATAAATCCACTACCACTCGAAAATGCCCAAACACCCTGTTCTCCAATACTGGGCTCAACAAAGTATAATTT
>Ga0302303_10002611_pt1 | contig 10715 bp, 12 predicted proteins | sample III_Palsa_E2_1_FD_194542 | JGI IMG/M metagenome (GOLD analysis project Ga0302303, IMG submission 194542) | Peat permafrost microbial communities from Stordalen Mire near Abisko, Sweden - III_Palsa_E2_1 | ecosystem: Environmental > Terrestrial > Soil > Palsa > Peat permafrost | place: Sweden... | reverse complement strand
CACAGCAACACGTTCTACAATCGCAACAGTTACTACCACAACGGCGGAGAGCGCGGCGTAACTAACAACGTGAACCGGGGATTCGCCGATCGCGGCGGACTAGAACACAATGACGGCACCCACGGTGAAAACAACGCCAATCATGGCGGAAACGTTGGTGAACGCGGCGCAGAGCAGAATCGCGCCGGGGAGCGGGCTTTCAACGGTGATAGCCGCCAGGCGCGAGGGTTCGGGGATCCGGGCGGGCAGAGCGGCCGGTCCTCTGGCTTCAGCGGATACAACCACGGTGGAAACACCCGGAGCTTTTCTTCACGCGGGCAATCCAGTTTCGGCGGCGGATTCGGCGGTGGAGGATTCCATGGCGGCGGTGGCGGCGGCGGACATCATCGCTAGTCGGTTCCGAACGCCATTCAACGCTTTTTTTTCGGCCATTATTAATGGCTCTGAAATCCAGAACGGAGAAAAGACATATGCGGCGCACAAAATTGAACCTGCAAAATGTTCTTGGCGCAAATTTTCGTACCCTGGCTATCCTCGCTTTGGTTTTGCTGGCATGCCTTCCCGCCGGGGCCCAGGCGCAGCAAAAAGGCCAGAAGACGTTTGCATCGGCGCAAGAAGCTGTTGACGCGCTGGTAGCAGCCGCCAAGAGCAGCAACGATGGGGCTCTGCTCGCGATTCTTGGGCCGGACGGGAAAGAAATCATTTCGTCCGGAGACCCCGTCGAGGACGAATCGAACCGCACGAATTTCGCGAAGAAATATGAGGAAATGCACCGCCTGGTGGCCGAACCGGATGGCATGACCATGTTGTACATCGGGGCGGAAAATTGGCCCTGGCCCGTTCCACTGGTGAACAAGAACGGTTCGTGGTACTTCGGAACGGAAGCAGGCAAGCAGGAGATTCTGTACCGTCGGGTCGGCCGGAATGAAATGGCAGCCATTCGCGTTTGCCAGGAGCTGGTGGCCGCGCAGAACGAATACTACGCGAAACAGAAAAACGAGTACGCGCAGAAATTTACGAGTGATGAGGGACAGCACAACGGCTTGTACTGGCTGGGCTCCGGCAATGAATTCGAAAGCCCGATCGGCCCGCTGGTAGCCAACGCCGGCACCGGAGGCGGCCTGGCGAAGAATCTGAATACTCCGCCGGCGCCGTTTCACGGCTACCTTTTCCGCATCCTGACGCGCCAGGGCAAGAGCGCCCCGGGCGGCGCCGCGGATTACATTGTTGGTGGGAAAATGACCGGCGGATTTGCTTTTGTCGCTTACCCCGCTGAATATCGCAATTCCGGCGTGATGACGTTCATCATCGGCAAAGATGGTGTGGTGTACGAGAAAGACCTCGGCAAAAAGACCGACAGTGCGGCTAAATCGATCAAGTCCTACGACCCCGATTCAAGCTGGAAAAAGTCCCAGGAACCGCAATTGCAGACCGCTGAAGCAAAAAAACCGCAGTAAGGCGGTCGCTGCAAAACAGTCCGCGGCGCTACTTGTGCAGCCAGGGAAGCTGGCCCTTGTGCGACAGCGCCAGCAAATCCATGGAAGCAGCCACCGCGCAGTGGACGCAAACCCCTCCCCAAATTGATTTCAGTTTCCACGCCAGCCATCCCAGAATCAATCCAGCAACCACCGAAGCGGTCGCCTCGGGCCACGGCTTGCTGAAATGAATCATCATGTAAGGCATCACCGACACCGGAACCGCCAGCACCCCGATGTACCGCGAAAGCCCCCCCACCAGAAATCCTCGAAAGAAAAATTCCAGCGCCACGAATTGCCCCGCGTACATTCCTTCCCACATCAGCAGATCGGCCCAGGAACGTCCTGCCTGCGCGTACATCGGGTAGTAGTTGTAAAACTCGGGCGAGAGCGAGACCACCCAGATCACCGGTGACACCACCACGAACAGCACAACGTAAATCCAAAAATGTTGCGCGAATCCGCGAAACGAAAGATTGCAATCGCGCAGCCGGTTGCCCGGCCGGCAAGCCATCACCGTTGCGGGTATGGCCACAAAGCTGATCAGGATCCACAGCACCCACCAGGCCCGCACTCGCAGCACCCAGTAGGGGTCGCGCGCGAAAAGTTTCGGCGGGAAAAAGTGCGCGTAGGTTTCGTCGCTGCCCACGAACTGCAGCACCAGAAGCGAAAAGCAGGCCGTCACGCAAATGAGGGCGACCGAGCGCAGGTCGCTGCTTTTGAGGGTGTCCTTCAGCGAGTCCCCGATCGAGCGCGGCTCTTTTGATTTTGCGTTTCCCGTAAGCGTCTCGCCGCCGCTCGCGTGCGGATCGCCCGGCCGAGACCTCGGAGAATGCCGGTCGCGCCCCTTTCGCGACGCGGTGGGCGATGCGAGGTGAAACGTAATCGACTTCTGCGCCCGCTTGCGCGACAGTTTAAACATCAGCGGATCTTTTTCGGATCACTCACATCCCCGTTGACTACTACTTCCTTCGTGGTTATGTTCGCTTCAGTGGGAAGATGGAGCAATACCTCATCGTTTTCGGGGCCGTTGCAGTTGCCTTCCGCGTCACACTTCGCAGGCAACAGTTTATAGGTAAAAGTCGCTCCGAATGTCGTTGGTTTGTGTTTTTCAAACTGCCAGGTCTTAATATTTTCTTCGGCAGCTTTCGCCAGCATTGGCTGACCGCTTTCAACCGCTATCGATGTAACGTGGCTTCCGTCCGTCGAAAGTCGAAACCGGATCACGCCCGTGATGTGTGCTATCACAGCAATGCGAGGATACAGCGGTACAGTAGCACCGATAACAACGGGTATCGCTTCCTTTGATTGCTGCGCTACGGATCTGTTTGGAGCCAATGCCAACGCGAGAAGAAGCAAGAATGCTATGGTTCGAACATTGTATCTTCGCCTTCTCTCGAGAGTCATTGCAGCTCCTTCAAGAAATTTCGCCATGTTGCACAGGCGTCACCGCGCGGCAGAACGTGATTTGACAAACCGGAATGATACCACCGCACCGGCCAATCTCGAGGTTTATAGCCCTCTGCGGGAATGTGGCGCCTACAGTTGAAGCTCCATCACAATGGCTGGTTCATCCGGCTCGTAGTAAAAATGCGGAGCGACCTCGCGAATTACGAAACCCAACTTCAGATTTAGTTCGCGCATGGCAAGGTTGCTCTCTCGCGTGTTGGTAACGATCACCTGAAAGCCCTGCTGCTGTGCGAATTCAATCTGCCACCGCTTTTGCTTCAGGCCAAAACCCCGGCGCCGAAACTCGGGCAAAACCCCGGTACTCATAATGTGCAAGCAGCCCGGCCGCGGCTCGTCGTCGAAATCCGAATCTCGGATAAACGCCGAGCATCCCACGACCTTTCCGTCCACGATCATCCAGTACGCTTCGAATTCAGCCCACTCCTCGCGAGTAAACAAGTCCGCCGGGTACTCATGAAAAATCCTTCGATCAAGCTCGCAGAGCGCGTCCATCTCCGCCGGAACGATCACTCTTCTAAACTCGATTTTTTGCGTCGCCGCCGCAGTGTTGGTTTTGTCCATGTCGTACAACGCCGGATGATACCACCCCGCTTCGCTTTGAGAGCATCTGCGCCGCCCGCCGCGTCAGAAAAGCGTTGACATAACACCCGGCGGATGATGTCGTACCTAGCATGAAGCTTCGAGCCGGATTTGTTTACTCCGCGGTGATTCTGATTTTCTTTGGCGCGCTGTATTTGCTGACCAAGGCGTTTGACCTGCTGAACCGGCCAAGCGATACATCCGTTTTCTACGGAATTTTGATTATCGTCGCGCTGATTGCTCTGGTCCCTTCCGCACTACACTGGGTTTGGCACCATCACATGACGCCGCACGCGGAACCGCAGGCGCCGTTTACACGAAAAAAGGAGAACGATGCAAATACGTAAATTCATTCCTCTGGTTGTACCCATCATCCTCGTCGCATTTTTCTTTGCCGGATGCGCCACTCGAATCGGCCCCGGGCGCGTGGGGATTAAAGTGGACCTTGCCGGAACGCAGCGCGGCGTAGAAGACTTGCCCATCCGAACCGGCTGGGTGTTCTACAATTTTCTTTCGTCCACCATCGTCGAATATCCCACCTCGATTCAGACCGCCAAATGGACCAAGGACCTGAACGAAGGATCGCCCACCAACGAGGAAATGTCGTTCAACACCAAAGACGGGCTCACCGTGTATGGCGACCTTTCGGTTTCTTACCATCTCGAAGCCAACAAGGTTCCGGCGTTCTACGTGAAATTCCGGAATGACAATATCGATCACTTCACCCACGGCTTTCTGCGCAACGTCGCGCGCGACGCCATCAACCGCACCGGCTCGCAATACACCGTGCAGGAAATCATGGGCGAAAAGAAATCCGAGCTGGAGCTGGATTCGCGCAAGGATTTGCAGGCGCAAGTGACCGACATCGGTGTGGTCATCGACCAATTCGGTTTCATCGGCTCGCCGCGCCCGCCCGAGTCCGTGATCGCCGCCATCAACGCCAAAGTTCAAGCGCAGCAGATTGCAGTGCAAAAACAAAATGAGCTGGTGCAGTCGCAAGCCGATGCCGCCAAGCTCGTAGCCGCGGCAGAAGGCCAAGCCAAAGCGCAAGTCGCCATCGCGAATGGCGAAGCGGAATCAAACCGCCTGCGCGCCGCGTCCATCAGCGAAAACATAATCAAATGGCAACAGCTAGCCGTCACCGACCGCTGGATCGCAAAGTGGAACGGCCAGGTGCCCTCCGTCCAAGCCGGCGGCAACCTCCCCGGCATGCTGCTGGACATCAAGCCGCCGAAATAACGCGCGCAGTTCGCTCTGAGAACGGACGGAAACGGGGAGTTGGTTATGGTATCGCAAGAGTATGAGCTGAATTCACCGGGGGCGGTTGATCCATCAGGTTTGTGGAGATTTATTTTCTGGCTCGCCTTTGTGTCTGGCAGCCTGATTTTGGGATTCTTTCTACTGATGTCTCAGGTAGGTCCCCCGCCGCCTTCACGTCGCGGAGACATGCGATTGTACTATGCTGCATGGTCGTGTCTTACTGCTCTTATGCTTCTCTCAATTCGCATGGCCCGATGGATATGGAAGATTAGGAATCCCATCCCAGTTCCAGGACGAGCGGTCCGACCAGCAATGTACATGGTTGTATTGATCGCATGGGTTGAGCTAGTTCTAGGGCTCGTTGGAATTATAGGGGTCGCAGTCTACCGCCCCTAGTCGGAAGCCTCGGCGTCTATTGGGGCAATTTATGGAACCGGCGGAGCAACTAGCTCGGACCAGTGGGCGTTGCGAAATTGCCAGCGGCCGTCGCGATGTTGCGCGACGCCGGTAAAGTATCCGCTGTCGTCGACGTGGCGCCCGTCAGCCCACACCTGTAGCTCGCGATACGAAGCGCCCACCACGGCGATATCCGGCGCGAGCGGATCTACCCGCAAATCATCGCCCCATTTCAACTCAATTTGTTTAATGGCAAGCGCGACCTGCGGAAGTCCCGCCGTGACCTCTGCGCTATTTGCAAACGCGATTTTGCCATTGACGGCCATGAAGAACGCCGGCGTGTCGGCAAAATACTTGCGCCAAGCTGCCGGGCCGTCCTGCGTAACGTCATGAGCCACGTCGTGCATAAACGCCCGCACGCCGTCCTCGACTCCGCCGGGCGCCGCCGTCACGGGTTGCGTTCCGCCGAGTGCAGGGTGACGTGCGCCGGAACCTGCGATTGTCAAAGTTGTCAGCAGTAGGACGCACTGCAACGTACGCAGAGTTAGTGTTTTCATCGCCGCAATGTACCACACGCCGTATCCACAGGAGCGCTCAAGTTGGCATGGCGAAATTGCGGCAGCAAGACGATTTTGCAGCGGCGGCCTTCAGACCGGTGGTTTGTGTAATGGGAGCCAATGCAAATGCGCCCGCCTGAAGGCGGCCGCTACCTAAACTAGACACAAATCGCGCGGCCGCGCTCGAAAAATTGTTAGAATGCGCGGCATGCGTGTCTTCATTCTGACCTGGACGGCGGTGTTGGCGATGTTATGCAGCGCGACCGCTGGCGCCCCATGGCTGAGCGCTCCGAGCAGGGAACTCCCCACCAAAGCGCGAGGAGTAAACGCGGCTGATGGCGTGTCGTGGTCCGTGCAGACCAGCGGAATCGACACCAACTTGCGCGGCGTCAGCGCGGCGGGCAATACGGATTCCGCCGGAGAGCAGCATATTGTCGTCTGGGCCTGTGGCTCCAACGGCGTGATTCTCTTTTCGAGTGATGAAGGCAAGACCTGGAAGCGTCTGCACGTTGCAGGAGGCGACGCGCTCGACTTCCGCAGCATTGTAGCGTTCGACGCCAAGACTGCGCTCGTGATGTCAAGCGGTGAAGGCGACAAATCGCGCATCTACAAAACGACGGACGGCGGTGAAACCTGGAAGCTCGAGTTTGCCGACAAGCGCCCGGCGTTTTTTCTCGATGCGCTAGTCTGCGACTCGGAGTGTTATGCGCTGAGCGATCCCGTTGACGGCAAGTTCGTGATCGTGGCGACGCACCACTACGAGGACTGGAAGGAACTCCCTAGCGACGCCATGCCCGCCGCGTTGTCGGGCGAAGGGGCATTCGCCGCCAGCGGAACTGCACTCGCGATGGATAATGACGGCGACCTGTTTTTCGGCACGGGCGGCGGAAAAGCGGCGCGCGTATTTCACTCGCCCGACTTCGGCAAGACCTGGACCGTAGTGGATACGCCGATCGCGAGCGGCAACGCATCGTCCGGAATATTTTCGATTGTGGCCACGCCTTGGGCTGTGATCGCCGTGGGAGGGGACTACAAAGATCCAAGCCGGCCGTATCGCGTGGCTGCTTATTCGACGGACCACGGAAAAACATGGAGCCTTGCGACTCAGCAGCCCGGCGGTTACCGTTCGGCAGTCGTGGCTCTGTACGGCGCGATGCTGGCCGTCGGCCCCACGGGTGAAGACATCTCTGACGACTTCGGCGCGCACTGGAAACACACCGATTCTCTGGATCTGAACGCCGCTTTCGTCTTGGATATTTACAACGGGTGGGCCGTAGGCGCGAAAGGCACCATCGCGCGCCTGGTCAATCACATGCAATATCAGATTCGGAACGGCAACCCGCGGAATGGGCTCGCGAGCGCATCCGCGTCTCTACTGCGATGATGGAGTCCTGATTCGGTAAGACGAGGAAATCCCGCGCTTACAACCGGCCAAGCAAATAGAGGATCAGCAAGATTATCAAGATGAGCCCAACGCCGCCGGTCGGGTAGTAGCCCCAGTCCTTACTGTGAGGCCACCTCGGAAGGCTGCCCACCAGCGCGATGATCAGCACAATCGTCAAAATTAAAAACATTCGGTTGCTCCTGTCAAGCGAGTGCGTCGGCTACTGCGCGGCGCCGGCGGCGGTTGGCGCGCAGTAGCGATCAAACGCCCGCGTAAGATCATCGGCGATCGCGGAAGGATCGCGCCCTTCGATGTTCGTCCTCTCCAGCATGAAGGCGACTTTCCCGTCGCGCATCAACGTGATCGACGGGGAAGACGGAGCATAGCCCGTAAAATAACCTCGCGCGCGGTCGGTGGCTTCCGCGTCCTGCCCGGCGAACACTGTGAACAAAAGTTCCGGCCGCGCGGCGCGAGAAATCGCTCGGGCAATCGCCGGACGCGCTCTTCCCGCGGCGCATCCGCAAACTGAATTCACGACCACAAGCACCGTGCGCTTCTCTTGCTTCAGAGCGGCGTCCACTTCATCGCCCGTGCGCAATTCGCGAAAGCCGATGCTGGTCAATTCCTGTCTCATCGGTGTAAGCAGATGTTCTGGGTACATCGCAACTCCTTTGCAAATTCGTAGTCTTGGATTTCGATTATGTGGCTCGCGCCACGTCTTGTTCGTGCGCCAGCGGCTCGTGCAAGCCGCCACTGCAGAATACCATATTCATTCTATCGCGATTCGGCGCGCAGAACGAATCGCATCATATCTATTGCCGAGTGCTACAAAACCCGCAACGTCAGGCTCATCGATGTGGGTGCGGTACGGACGAGAATGTGCCGGAGCGGCGCCGTGTGCGGAATTTAATGGCGCGTGCGTTTGATAATGTACTTAATCAACGAGAGCCCGCCGGTGATGGGCAGCAGGAACACCTGTTTGATGATGCCGGTGCGCCGCTCGATGCGATCGTGAATCTGGTCTGCCTCGATTCGTTTTGCGGCCACAACCGCGCCGATGTACTTCACAAAATCGACGCCACATTTCTCGCAGGAGCCGCCCTTGCGCTGTTCGTGCTTGCAAGCCGGGCATTCGTAACGCAGCGTAGCGTGGCAACGCGGGCAGAACCGCGCGACGTCGCGGGCATCCGCGCCACATTTAAAACATTTGACCGTTCGTTGCGAAGCCGCACCGGGGATTGCGGGCGATTCAACTCGACCAGGCGTGGCCGCGCCGCCTGCCTTCACAGGCGTGTCGCCAGGTTTACCGGGCGTGAAAGTCCCACTCATATGCATATTTTAGCTCTACAACCGCGCCGGGAATGCAGCGCTGAACAAGAACGCGGGTTTGCGGTTAACACTGGCCCTGCGTACAGTCGATGGAATTCTGCATTCTCTCTGGATTGCATCTGTAACGGCTACAGGAGAAAAAATCCCGCCGCCGCGAGAGCGAGTGCTTTCGCAGCGACGGCCTGTCTGAGAGAAATCGATAGGTTTAGCGAAAGGAAGGGAACTTGAAGCGCTTGCCGTTTCCGTTGGCAGCGGGATTCGTCTTTTTGCGGCCGTCCGCATTCGTGTCGCAGCCTGGACGGCGTGTCGGGTCCGCCGGCCGCGGCACAAACTTCCGCTGCATGTGCTCTGGCAGAGGCGCCAGCAATCGCACCACGTGTCCGAGCCGTTCCTGCTTAAAAGGTTTGGCCATGCACACGACTGCGCCGATAGAATGCGCGTTGGAATAATCGCTGGGATAGGCGGAGCGCGTAATCAGCACGACGGGAATATGCCGCAGGTGCTCGCTCGATTTCACGTGCGCGCAAACATCGAATCCCGGCAAATTTTCGCCCTCCACTTCGGCGATCACCAGAGACGGCGTAAATATGTCCAGCACTTCGCGGGCTTCCACGTTCGTGCTCACCGCGATCACTTCATAGCCTTCATTCTGCAAATAAATCTTCAGCGAATCGCGCAGGGCGGCGTCGGAATCCACGGTCAAAACGAGCGGCCTCTTCGAAACGCTCGCCGCGGAATCGGAAATGCAGACCGGCTCGCCTTTGCGGCCAGCCGCGAAAGGCGTCTCCAATTTCTTGCCGCTGGAATCCACCAGGTCTTCGCCGACTCCCAGCCCAAGTGCGATGGCAACACGGCTGCGCCCGTCGGGACTCCCGTGAACGCGCACCACCCGGCCATGCTGCTCGGCCTGAACCGCGTGCTTGGCACTGCTGTAGGGGAAGGTGACCATCACATCCATGCCGCGCGAATAGCTGTCCAGCGATGTAACAAACAGAATGCCGAAGCGCGAAACGTCCACGGTGGTCGAAATTTCATCCGGGCCGCCGTTGGTGACGTCAACTCCGCGCACGCGCACGGGCGCCGAAATCAGCGCACGGCGTCGGCGACGGCGGTCTGCCGCCGGATGCACGGGCATCGCCTTGGCAGCTTCGCTTGCGGAGAGTTTCGCCGCCTGTGAAGCAGGGGACGCTGAAGCGGCATCCCTCTTCGATTCGGTAGATGTCTGGTTAGAGTCCTCGGCGAGTACTTCGCCGGATTCTTGCGAACATTGCACGATATCGGTGAGCGAGTATTCCGTGACGCAGACTTCCGCGGCTCGGTCAATTTCCTCAAGAAGCTCCGCGCATTCTTTGCGCGTGTCCGGGTTGACGTATTCGTGCGCTCCGGCCTGTATGGTGTGCAGCAGGCTGGCCAGAGGCTCGGAGCTGTTTTGTGCCGCGACCTCGGCGGCGGCACGGGGCGTCTCGGCGATGACTGCTTCGCAAATCGCATCCAGAATGCGCCCGTCGGAATCAGCGGAGTTCGAAGAGGAGAGATTTGCTTCGGCCAGGCCGCGCTCGATCTCGGCCGCCAGGCCCGCTGGAATATTTTCTGCCGCATTTGGATCTTGCATATTAAAGTCGCTCGCTTCACTCATCCGGCTTGAACCCCCGTGATATACATCTTCGATGGTCCAATGTAGCAAGCGGCTCTTGCACACGCACTAGCGTGAAAGTCACATTCTCGCAGTACTCCGGTCGCGCTCGCGCCAGTACTAACGTACGCCCCCGCAGCTTGCTGAAAGCCCGGCAGATACGGCTTCGGCGGGAAGTGGAGTACTAGAAAAAGCCCCTCGAGTTCGCTCCGCGTTTGCCCCCGCGCTTCAGCGCCCCTACATTCCGCGCCGTTATGAGCCTCTCTTCGACGGCATGCGCGTTTATCCAGTCCGCTCCCCGGCCCCCAAGCAAAACATTCTTTCCTCTTGCACATAATCGTGCAAAATTGTATAATTGGGACGAAATCGTGCAATGGCAGAAAATACAGTTGCGGTGCTGATCGCGGATGTAGTGAAGTCCGGTTTGCGCAGCGAGCTGCGCTCGCTGCTGGGCCGGGGACTTGCCGCGGCTTCGCGTGAGCACATCAAACGCAAATGGATTCGCTTGCCTTACGCGGTTACGGCAGGCGACGAGTTTCAGACCATCAGCGTTTCGCCTGCGAGCATTCCGGAAGTGATATTGGACTTGCGCATCCGGCTACAGCCACTGCAGCTCCGCATGGGAATTGGTT
>Ga0302303_10002597_pt1 | contig 10764 bp, 13 predicted proteins | sample III_Palsa_E2_1_FD_194542 | JGI IMG/M metagenome (GOLD analysis project Ga0302303, IMG submission 194542) | Peat permafrost microbial communities from Stordalen Mire near Abisko, Sweden - III_Palsa_E2_1 | ecosystem: Environmental > Terrestrial > Soil > Palsa > Peat permafrost | place: Sweden... | reverse complement strand
TCCTTTACCCCTATAACTGTACAGGCCGTTACAGGCGTAGTATATTGGGGTAAGGATTATGAAACCGCGCCGGTTTCGGGTTTAACAGGTACGCTCGATTTTCCATCATCGTTAAATATCGATATAGAGCCTAAGGTAACGCTGAATGTAACCTTTACCTGTTCGGCAAGCAGCACGGTTTATTTAGGTGTTGGTTACGCTTCGGTTTATGGTACCGACGGCAAGTACGGCGTTTGTAACATGACGAATGGCAAGTGGAGCACCAACGGATTTACGGTAGGGCAAACGTATACCGCTTATATGGTAACGCCAAGCGGCAAGCAGGGCTCGTGGCACGATCTGATAACGCGGCAATCATATTCGCAACTCGTGCCGGATTCATTAAGCAATCCGGGAGGCTTTTGTAATGGCTTTTGATACCTAGTTAATTGTTGTTAATGCAGGCCGCCCGGTACACCCGGGCGGCTTTGTTTTTACAGGCAGCTTATGCGCGCACAACATAAAGTGGATGGTCCCGGCAGGATAGGTGATTAATAGTGATGGATTTTTGTTAACATTAAGATTTATTATATTTGAGTATAAATAACGGGATATGACAGCAATGGCATTAAAGGTTGATCTTCACGACAAAATAGAGCGTGCCAGCCCTGATCAATTAAAGCAACTTTACGGCTTGATCACCAAAGTATGGGTTAAATGGCTAAGGAAGTTATTTTAACCCCATTAGCAGTTATTAATTATGAAGTCATCGTAGATTATCTGGTTACAAACTGGGGATTAACAGCAGCAAATAATTTTATTGAACGCTTTGAAAAGATATGTGTTTTTTTAGCCGAAGCTCCCGGAAATATTTCCATTTGTAAACAGAGCGAAACAAGTACAAAAATGTGTGTTAACTAAGCACAACGTTTTGTATTTTAAAATAACAAAACATAGCATTGAAAATACTTACGATTTTTGATACCCGCCAAAGGCCTGACAAATTAGCTTCGGTTATTTAGGGACGGGAAATACCGGAACCATTCTACCGCAACCTATCAGCAGATTTCAACAGCTTTATATCCTTCTGAATATTTTTGATAGCCAGTATCAGCAACAAAATACTTAGCGGGCACAGGAACAAACCGATACCGAAATTGGCCGGGGCAAGCGTTACGCCACCTGTTACTGTTTTTGCGGCCTGCGCTATCCAAAAACTAAAGCCGATAATCACTAAAATAGTACTATAGCATAAAGTGATCTGCTGTTTGCGGTTTTTATAAAGGAAGATAATGATGAGCGGGATAATCCCAACAATAGCCGTTACGGCGGTAAGCGCCACAAAATGATCCTTTAAGGTTTGCTGTCCGCCGGCATCCTGGTAGGTACCGGTAACCATAAGGCTGATGGGCGAATTATCCACATAAACATTATGCGCCAATGGGAACAGGAAAAGCGCGAAAATGGCCAGGCTGGCTAAAAACAGGTATATGCTTTGTATGCGTTGTAACATGGGTGATAGAAATTATATAGCAAAGATAGAATTGTTTAGGCAAATTGTTGATTGGTATTCAATTCGGGGTTACAAATCGTAAATCAAAATTCGTAAATCATAAATCCAGCGTTACCTTTGCCTTGTGACGGCAGCCCAACGCTTTTTTATTGAACTAAGTTACGATGGTACCAACTATCATGGCTGGCAGTTGCAGCCTAACGCTTTAGGCGTTCAGGAGGTTTTGAATAAGGCGCTAAGTACCATTTTGCGCCAACCTATCGAAACTTTGGGCTGCGGGCGTACCGATACCGGGGTGCATGCCAAACAGTTCTTCGCGCATTTTGCACTCCAAGCCCCTGAGGGTGGAGTATTTAAGTTTGACGATTCTCACATCCGTAGTTTAAATGCCATCCTTCCGCAGGATATTGCTGTTAAACGGATATTTGAGGTCGCGCCGGATGCTCACGCGCGTTTTGATGCTATTTTGCGCTCATACGAGTATCATATCCATTTTTATAAAGATCCTTTTAAGAACGGCTACTCCTGGCTGCTGCGCGATGAGCCCGACCTGGAACTGATGAACCAGGCGGCGAAGATCATAATGGAGTATACCGATTTTAGCTGTTTCAGCAAATCAAATACCCAGGTTAAAACCAATAACTGCAAAATATCCAAAGCGGAGTGGCTAAGGATTGACGGCGGCATTGTTTTCCGCATCTCTGCCGACCGATTTTTGCGCAATATGGTGCGGGCCATAGTGGGCACCCTGCTACAGGTTGGGCAGCATGAAATTGAACCCTGGCAGGTGCGTACCATTATCCAAAGCAAAAACCGCAGCAAAGCGGGGGTATCGGTACCGGCTTGTGGCTTGTATTTGGCGGAGGTAAAATATTTATTTTAACCATTAGCTGAACACCGGTTTTTAAAAGCGCCTGCCAAGTGCCGGGTATTTTATATACATTTGATAACAACCCGTCTTCATGAAAATATCGATCAAAATAAAATTACTTTTCATTATATCTCTTTTTGCTGTTCTGTTTTTTACGCAGATGGCACAGGCACAACAAGCCGATAGCACTCAATTGGTTATTGCCAAAATTATCACTATCCATTCAAAAATACTGAAACAGGATAGGAAGGTATACATTTATGCCCCTGCCGGCTCGGCCAACGAAGCCCTGCCTGTTTTATACCTGATGGATGGCGAGATACATTCCTCACTGGTTTCCAGCGAGGTGGAATATCTTTCCAACGCCTATAGCGTAGTGCCCCGGATGATAGTTGTAGCTACCGGGAATTATAATTACGACCGTATGCACGACCTCACCCCCACACACTTTACCAGCGGCACGGGCGCTGATACCGGCAAAAATGCTGCAACGAACACCACCGGCGGCGGCGAACAATTTTTACAATTTTTAGGCAGCGAGGTAATGCCCTACGTTGAAAAAACTTATAAAACCGCGCCTTACAAAGTATTTTCGGGTCACTCGCTGGGTGGGTTAATGACGGTTCATTGCCTGGTTACCCACCCGGATATGTTCAATGCTTATATCGCTATCAGTCCCTCTGTTTGGGCGGCGGATGGTTTGGAGGTAAAGCGGGCGGCTGAAGTTTTTGCAAAGGCACCGCCTAAAAACAAGATACTGTTTGTTAGCGATGCCAGTGAAGGGCCGATGTTCCACGGGTATGTAATGAGCCTTGATTCCGTAATTAAAAAAGTGCCCGGTTTGAGCTATAAATACATCAGCTATCCCGACGAAACACACGGCACCGAACCTGTAAAAGCGGAATACGACGGCCTTAAGTTTGTATTTTCGGGCTGGCAATTGCCACCAACCGATACCACCACTGTGATGGTAAAAGATTTTTATGCGCAGCTTTCGGCGAAGATCGGTTATACACTGCTGCCTTCCGAAAACACCGTAAATGATTTGGGTTATGCGCTAATGAGTAAACCAAAGGAAGTTGACGAGGCCATTGCTATGTTAACTATGAACGTTGTCAACTACCCGGCCTCCAGTAATGCCTATGACAGCCTGGGCGATGCTTATGCCAAAAAAGGCGATACCGCCAAAACCATTGCCAATTATAAAAAGGCATTGCAGCTAAAACCCGGCGCGGTAGAAACTGCCCAAAAGTTAAAGGCAATGCAGGATAAAAAATAAACAAGCATACCCGTACCTGCCGCTGCCCTATGCCGTAATAAATAGCTAAATTTGCTGCTGAATATTTGTTGAGCACAATTTTTATTAAATATGGCGGAAGTTACCGGAAAAGCCCTCGACTGGAATTTGCTGATGCGGGTGATGCACTACGTTAAACCTTACCGCGGAACATTTTATATAGCGGCTTTCCTTACTGTATTTTTAGCGGCTATAGCCCTGGTGCAGCCCATACTCATACAGCTTACGCTGGATGAGTACATTATGAAGAATAATTACAGCGGCCTGGTTTTTATGGTGGAGCTGATGGTAGCCCAGCTTATTGTGCTCACCCTGGCGCAATATTATCAAACATACATCACCAACTGGCTGGGAGAATCGGTGATACGCGATCTGCGGATAGATATTTTTAACCATATCACCAGTATGCGCTTAAAATACTTCGACCGTACGCCTATCGGGGTGCTCATTACCCGCACCGTATCCGACCTGGAAACTATTGCCGATATTTTCTCCGAAGGGCTCATATCCATAGTCGGCGATATGCTGCTGGTGCTTTCCATCATTATTTATATGATGATACAGGACTGGAAAGTGGCGCTGATCACCCTGATACCTATGCCTTTCCTGCTCATGTCGACCTACGTGTTTAAAGAGGCCATTAAATCATCATTCCAGGATGTACGTACCCATGTGGCGCAATTAAATACCTTTTTGGCCGAGCATATTTCGGGCATCAGCGTGATACAATACTTCGCGCGGGAGGACCAGGAAATGCGCAAGTTTAAGGTGGTGAACAAGCAATACCGCGATGCCAATATCCGCTCCAACTGGTATTACTCCATATTTTTCCCGGTGGTTGAAATTTTATTCGCTCTTTGCATCGGGCTGCTGGTTTGGTATGGCAGCAAACGTATTTTGAGCGATCAGCAGCTGGCCAGTTTGGGTACACGCCATCACCCGGTTACTGCCGGTTTAATACTTTCGTTTATTGTACTGCTCAACCTTTTATTCAGGCCGATACGGCAGCTGGCCGATAAATTCAACACCCTGCAAATGGGTATGGTGGGCGCCGACAGGATTTTCAAGGTTTTAGATACCGATGAGGTGGCTGTTAATACAGGCAAATTGCGGCCTGCCAAAATAAACGGCGATATAGCTTTTGAAAACGTGTGGTTTGCTTATAACGATGAGAACTGGGTGCTTAAAGATATCAGCTTTCATGTAAAACCGGGCGAAACATTGGCGCTGGTAGGAGCAACGGGCGCTGGCAAATCATCAACCATTAATATTTTGAACCGTTTTTACGAAATTAGCAAGGGCAGCGTAAAGGTTGACGGCCAGGATATACGCGATTATGATGTAAACTATTTACGCGCGCAGATAGCTACCGTTATACAGGATGTTTTTTTATTTACCGATACCATTGCCAACAACATCAGCCTGAATAATGAGGCTATTACCCGCAAGCAGATCATAGCGGCGGCACAGGATGTTGGCGCGCATGAATTTATTGAGCGTTTGCCCGGCGGTTATGATTATAACGTGATGGAACGGGGATCTACCCTATCTGCAGGGCAGGCACAGCTCATCTCATTCATCAGGGCGCTGGTGTATGACCCTGCTATCCTCGTGCTGGACGAAGCCACCTCATCGGTTGATACAGAGACAGAGGTGCTGATACAAAATGCCATTAACAAGCTAATGCAGGGCCGTACAGCCATTGTTATAGCCCACCGCCTGAGCACCATACAAAATGCTGATAGAATTATAGTGCTGGATCATGGCGAGATAAAGGAAACCGGCACCCACCAGGAGCTGCTAAAGATAGAGGACGGCTATTACCGTAAATTGTACGACCTGCAATTTAACTCCGCAGGAATAAGCCGGTAGATTTTGGTTGGTTGTAAATAATGCAGCAACTAACCGGCAGGGGGATATTTTAACGGTTCAACGGGTTGTTCTTCGTTTTCGTGCTTTTTGGCAATGTTGCCGCCATGCGGTTCATCGGCATTGTATTGCCTGTCTGATTTACGCACTACGCTTTTGTTGCCATTATCATGCGGCCTGTGGCTTGGCGTATCGCTGGGTGATGGTTTACCGGGTGAATTTGCGGGCTTTGTCATGGTTATATGCTTTACCCTATTAACAGCCCGGTTTGTATTTTGTTCGTTAATGATTAGGTTCGGCCCATATAAATGGCGATGATTTACATGAATCGTGCCGACGGCACTCCTTGTATTTGTTTTTGGTATACAAGGGCTTGAAACCCCTTGCTACAAGATTTGGCCGAGCCGATGGCTGTTTAAAGCAGCATACCGCGCGAGAGATCTTATTACGATACTCAATCTCCCCAACAATAATAGCCGGTGAATAAATTTTATGCCGACTGCGCCAGTTGTTCCCCATCAAGCGCGATGGTTGGGTTTACGGTTTCGTCGTCTTTTTCTACACGTAAATTACTAACGATGTGTAACTGCCTTGCCGGGGTATTTTTACCCATATAGTATTCCAGCAGCCCCTTAATGTTGGCATCCTTCAAAATAACGGGGTCGAGGCGGATATCCTTGCCTATGAACAGGCCAAATTCCTCGGGCGAAATTTCGCCCAGGCCTTTAAATCGGGTGATCTCGGGTTTTACGCCTAATTTGGCTATGGCGTTGCGGCGTTCCTCATCGCTGTAACAATAAATGGTTTCTTTTTTATTGCGTACGCGGAAAAGCGGCGTTTGCAATATGAATACGTGCCCGGCTTTCACCAGATCGGGGAAGAATTGCAGGAAGAAGGTCATCAATAACAAGCGAATGTGCATGCCATCCACATCGGCATCGGTAGCTATTACAATGTTGTTGTAGCGCAGGGCATCCAAACCATCTTCAATGTTGAGGGCGTGCTGCAGCAGGTTAAATTCCTCGTTTTCATACACCACCTTTTTGGTTAGGCCGTAACAGTTAAGCGGCTTGCCCTTCAGGCTAAAAACGGCCTGGGTTTGCACATCGCGCGATTTGGTGATCGATCCGCTGGCCGAATCGCCCTCGGTAATGAACAGGGTGGTATCTTGTTTGCGTTCGTGGTTATCCTCAAAATGCAGCTTGCAATCGCGCAGCTTGCGGTTATGCATCGATGCCTTTTTGGCGCGCTCGTTGGCCAGTTTCTTAATGCCGGCAATATCCTTACGCTCCCGCTCCGATTGCATAATGCGTTTGAGCAGCGCATCGGCAACGGCGGGATTTTTATGCAGGTAATTATCGAGTTCCTTTTTAATAAAATCATTAATAAAGCCACGAACCGACGGCCCCTCGGGCCCAATATTTTGTGAGCCCAGCTTGGTTTTGGTTTGCGACTCGAATACCGGCTCCTGCACCTTTATAGCAATGGCGGCAACGATAGATGCCCTTATATCCGAAGCATCAAACTCCTTTTTATAAAATTCGCGGATGGTTTTTACTACCGATTCGCGAAAAGCGGCCTGGTGGGTACCGCCCTGGGTGGTGTTTTGCCCGTTTACAAAGGAGTAATATTCTTCGCCGTAGGATTGCCCATGCGTCATGGCTATTTCTATATCCTCGCCTTTGAGGTGGATGATAGGGTAGCGTATGTTTTCGGTGTCTGAATTTCGCGTAAGCAGATCGTACAAGCCCCGCTCCGATAAAAATTTGGTGCCGTTAAAGTTGATGGTAAGCCCGGCATTCAGAAACACGTAGTTCCAGATCATATTCTCCACAAACTCCGGTATAAAGCGGTAGTGGCGAAAGATGGTATCATCGGGGAGGAAATTTATAGCGGTACCATTGCGCTGCGAGGTTTCTTTTTCCGGCTCATCGCGAATCAGCTCGCCTTTGGCAAACTCGGCTATTTTGGTGCGCCCGTCGCGGTAGGATTGTACAATGAAATTATTGCTTAGCGCGTTCACCGCCTTGGTACCCACGCCATTCAGGCCTACCGATTTTTGAAATGCCTTGCTATCGTACTTGCCGCCGGTATTTATTTTCGATACGCAATCAATCACCTTGCCCAGCGGTATGCCACGGCCGTAATCGCGCACGGATACTTTATGATCGCTCATGCTTACCTCGATAGAGCGGCCCGAACCCATCACAAACTCATCAATAGAGTTATCTATTATCTCCTTTAGCAACACATACACGCCATCGTCATAAGCGGAGCCATCGCCCAGCTTGCCAATGTACATGCCGGGGCGCAGGCGGATATGTTCCTTCCAATCCAGCGACCGGATACTATCGTCATCGTAATTTACTGCTTCTGCTGCCATAGTGTTGTTATAATTAAGGGGTGCCTGTAAAGGCCGCGATTACTCACCTCATTTGTGTTACGCCGAACGGGATAACGAACGAAAGGTGAAGTGGCTATTGAATTTTGCCCCTCATCAGCAAAAATAGAATTTACTACCGGAAATGCTAAGGCAATACTTTTAACTTATTAACATTAATTGGTTGTTGCGGGCTTAAATTTAAAGCTGCGGCAGGCCCTGTTCATGTTGTTGTAAAAATCAGCGTCCTTATTATTGGTGAAACAAACGGCTACCAGCATGCCGGTATGGCTTTGCTGCAGGGAAATTATGAGGGCGTATTTATAGTGTTTGGTATCGGCCAGATCGAGCAGGCTCAGCAGGTATGATCTGCCGGCATCAGCATTGTAGCGTGCCAAAACCGTAGGCGGGATATTGCGTTCCAGTATGCCGGTACCGCCTGTTAGCGCAATAGCGGTAGCTTTACCCAACTCCAGGTACATGCTATCAGGGTCGGCAACCTGCGCGCTTGCATCGTGCCGGGTATGCAGAAAACTGTTGTAGTTTTGCTTTTGCGATTTTACCATCAGCCATATCTCAAAATCGTTGCCGGGCGTTTCCATGTCAAAGTCGAAGGAAAAATCTTCATCGTTAACTGCCGGTATTTGCCTAAAGCCCGCAGGGAAGGTAAATTTGATATTGGCATCGTTTAAAAGCTGGTAAAAATCTTTGCGTTCGGCGTTTACAGGGTGATGTTTTACCTGTGCCATTGCCGGCGCAACACAATACATCAATATTGCCGTAAATACTAAACGCCTTAAATTTAACACCATAGCTTTCATTTTTTTAGGGAAAAACAAAAAACGTAACCTTCGAATTTACCTCTAATTTTTAATAACTGTACAATTTTGCCCTATAAATATCAAAATATTATGTTTATTTAATATTTATAATAATAAATAATGCCTGTAATTATCGGTATTCCATCGCCTGCTATCATCCCTTTCCTGGCCCGAAAAGCAATTTGGATGCAGAAACCGGCCAAAGGTTTAATATTTTTTATACACATTATATAACACGTTCAAATCCAGCTGGGTAAGCTGCGGGCTCTCGTCGTTTTGTATAAAATGGCGCTTAAAGGCCACAATGGCGGCATTAAGGTTGGCGGTATCGTAACCCATCAGGTGCAGGGCGGTTGCCGGGTCGAAGTTATCGGGGGCCAGTTCCAGCACCTCATCGCTCCAGTAACCGAAGCCGTGGCGTGCCAGTATTTGCCAGGGGAACAGCGGGCCCGGATCGGGTTTGCGGGTGGGCGCAATATCCTGGTGGCCAATAAAATTGGTAGCCGGTATGTTATATGTTTTTTTTAATTGAGCCAGCAGCAATAGCAGGCTGTTGATCTGCGCTGTTTTAAAAGGTTCGGAGCCGTTGTTATCCAGCTCGATGCCAATGGAGCAGCTGTTCATATCGGTAATGCTGCCCCATTTGCTGATGCCCGCCTGCCATGCCCGCAGGTAATCGTTCAGCATGTGGTACACATGGCCATCGCGGCTGATGACATAGTGCGCGCTTACCTGTGTTTTTACCGTGGTAAAGGTTTTGAGGGTTTGCGCCGCCGAATCCTGCGCGGTAAAATGGATGATGACATAGTTGGGCTTGCGCAAATTGAAGTTTACGGTACCCACCCAGTTTGAGGGCACCGCAGCGCCGGTACTATCGCTTAGCATAACAGGCTGCTGGCGCTCTATTACCTGAACTACCGAATCCTGCGTATGATTGTAGGCCTTGTTGCTGAGGGCGTAAGGCCCTTTAGGCGAACAGGAAATTAAACCGAAAGCCACAAGCAGCAATGCGAAAGCGTTTTTCATAAGATGGCGATGTAACAGCGCTAATTTAAGCAATGGGAACTATATACGGGGCAGACAAAGCGATTAATTGATATAATTTGCCAATACCATTAACCAAAATCCAATATTGCCAATAAACCCCCATATTTTTGCTTTTCGTGCTATATCAGGATTTGTTTTGACATCCATCCTGATATTTCGGACGCCATTCTTTTTAAGATTTACATAATAACGTAAACTGATCATCGCAGTTAAAACAAATAAAATAATCCCTAACAATCCTATCGTTATTTTCAGGTATCTCATTTTTAAGCGGTTAAATGTCGATGAGCAAATATAAAGATTTAAACAAAGTTAATTTGCGGAACGGAAATTTGGGTGGTGTCTCAGTTTGAATTATTATCCACTTTAAAAAATAACGAGTAAAACCAATATCCAACATTTAGCACTACCCAATTCAGCCCGCTAAATATTAATCCCATAAAAGGTATAAACAATATAGGGATAATAAATCCCACAAAACCTGTTCTTGGGCTATTATTAAAATTTACAGGTACGACATTAAAAAAGGCTAAAAGCTTTCTAAAATTGAAAATGGGATAATAAAGAATGTGGTTGCAAAGAATATTTTTTTAAACGGGAAATTTTGCATTTGATTAGGTTTTAAGTCATAAAAAAAAGCCGCTTGTTAGGTGGCTTAAATGTATGAATAACTTAGCTTTTTAATCCGCTAAGCTTACCATATTTTGAAAGCATTAGTTAATCGGGTGGGTGTTCCAAACTGTTCCATCTGCGCCTGCTGAAAAGCTATGGAAAGAGCAATTTATCCCCTTAATTAATCAAAAGGAAATTAAAATATCGTTAAATTAAAATTTGTTAACTATTGATGTGTTTCATGGTGTTTCACCTGTTTCATGAAACACCCTTGTTCAGTTTGCAGTTAGCAGTTAAGTTTGCAGTTTGCGGTGGGCAGTTTGCAGTTCAGTTTGCAGTGGGCAGTTTGCACGCGTTTAAATAACTGCAAACTGC
>Ga0302303_10002595_pt1 | contig 10769 bp, 9 predicted proteins | sample III_Palsa_E2_1_FD_194542 | JGI IMG/M metagenome (GOLD analysis project Ga0302303, IMG submission 194542) | Peat permafrost microbial communities from Stordalen Mire near Abisko, Sweden - III_Palsa_E2_1 | ecosystem: Environmental > Terrestrial > Soil > Palsa > Peat permafrost | place: Sweden... | reverse complement strand
TCGGCGCCGTCGGCTTACTTGCGGGCACCGCGTTATTTTCTTATCTGGTCGTCGAACAATCCAACGCCCGGATGATCACGCACTTCGTCGTGGAATTGTCGCAAAACTTGTATTTCGTCGGCCTCGTTCTCACTTACGTGCTGTGGGCGGCGATCATGAAACTCCGCGAGAGTCGCACGCAGCTCATCCAATTGGTCTTGTCTCTTGGCGTTTATTTTAGTTTGCTCGCTGCAACCTATGCTCTGCGGAACATGTTCCCCTCAAAGAGTTCTCTTTTTCTCTCGTTCATCCAGCCGATTGGGTTCGTGCTGCCTTTGGCTTGGGCCTATGCTTTCTGGAAATTATCCTCGGACCAGCTTATTTCGCCGGCACGCCTTGCGGTGGTGTCACGATGATGGCCGGAATTATTTTCGTCTGCTCCGTGACGTTCCTGCTGCAATTCTTCGTTTCATATTGCCGATCCCTGATCGCCGCCTCCGCAAAACAGCCTTTGTCCCTGGAGGTGCAAGATGTAACTGGCATCACCAAGGCGGCCTCTGGAGAGGACTTCGCGCGAGTATTGCAACTGCTGCATCTCTGCCCCGAAAGCCCGGAAGATCGCACGCGGATTCAAGCGATTCGCGCATATTTCCGCATGCTGAACTTCGTCCGCTCAACGATCGCCAGGATTACGCCTTCCGTGCGGGCCTGGACGGAATACGAACGCGCGCAGTGCGCGTACTTCGCAGCCGTGGCTCTCGAACGCCGCATCGCGTGCAGCCGCGATATGCTCGCGCAACAGATGGACGCCTAGCCGTTCCGGTCATCCCTCCTTTACCTTTACGCCACAGCCATCCGTTCCTTGCACACGCCTCCTGAAAGCCGCCGTGGTATTCTTCGGCGGTACACTCCTCACCGGAGTGTGAGCGTCCGCAGCGCAAAACCTACCGGTGACCAAAACCTGCTTGCTATGCGGTGCCGTGCTGCCCTCGAGCGCACGCGCCTGTAATTTTTGTGAAATCTCTACTTCGGCGCAACCCGGCCGAGTGGCCACATTGCCACCTATAAATCCGAATGCTTTTTTGGCGAAAAACACCGAGGACGAAAGCGCTTGGCGTGACGAGTTAGCCCGTCGTCTGGAAACCTATCGGGGCCGCAAGCGCAGGCACGCTCCCAACGCTGGCCAGTCGCGGCTGCCTTTCGAAAATGATTCTTCTATCGCAGTGGACGCGATCGATAACTCCCGAATTGACCGGACGGTGAACTCGTCCGGTTATGAGACGGTCAGTAATTCGACCTTGCCGCCCAGGGCTCATCCAGCAGACGCGGCATCCAAGGTTGCACTCGCTGCCACGGAGTCGCCCTCAACGGCGAGCGAAGAATTCTCCTTCACCATCGCGATTGGCAGGCCTCCGCGCAAACGCGAGGACGATACACGCATGGTCATCGATGTTTCGCTCCCTCCAGAAGATTTAGCGCGCCCGGTAAACGAGCCCCACCCAGCGCGCGATGAATATGCCTTGCAGCCTGTAGCGCCTATCGAAGAACGCCAGATGGCGGCCGCGATCGACGTTGCCTGCCTGCTGTTCGCTTACGGTGGGATCCTTGCGCTCTTTGGCGCGGTGGGCGGCGAGTTCACCATGAACAAGCTCAGCGGCGCGGTCGGTCTGGCAACCTTTGCCATTGTCTATCTGCAATATTTCGCGCTGTTCACCATTTTCGGTGGAACCACGCCCGGCATGATGCTGCGCGGTTTGCAGGTCATTGGTTTTTCCGGCGAACCGCCGACACCCCGACAGATGCTCATGCGCAGCGCTGGCTACATGCTATCCGCAGGAACTTTTTTCCTGGGTTTCCTCTGGTCCATGTGGGACGAAGATTCGCTGACTTGGCACGACCGTATTTCTCGCACCTACCTTCATTCGACCGCCGCGCTTGGCGAAGCCAACGCCGAAAAGGCCGCGCCGATTCACTAACTCTTCTGCCCAAGATTTTAGCGGGACGATGATCAGCGACAGAAGCACATTCCGTCAGGTTTTCTTCACCACTTCGTCGGAAGCGATTTTGCCGTCGCGAATATATATGATGCGGTGAGCGTGTTGCGCGATATCATGCTCGTGAGTAACCACAATAATGGTATTGCCCTGCTCGTGAAGATTCTCAAACAGCGCCATGATCTCTTCGCCGGTTTTTGAGTCCAGGTTTCCCGTCGGCTCGTCCGCCAGCACGATGGACGGGGAATTGACCAGCGCGCGCGCGATGGCCACGCGCTGTCGCTGACCACCAGAGAGTTCGTTAGGCTTGTGGCTTATCCTTGACGTAAGGTCCACGCGCTCCAGGGCTTTCTTGGCCTTTTCGATGCGCTCTTCGGAAGGCGTTCCGTTGTAAATCAGCGGTAATTCGACGTTGTGCAAAGCGGTAGCGCGCGGGAGCAGATTAAATGTTTGAAACACGAATCCAATTTCTTTGTTCCGGATGTACGCCAATTCGTCGTCATCCAGGTCGCTCACCAGCCGCCCGGCCAGCCAATATTTTCCGGAGCTCGGCGAATCGAGACACCCGATCAGGTTCATCAACGTAGACTTCCCGGACCCTGACGGACCCATGATCGCCACGTATTCGCCTTTGCGAATTTGCAGATCCACGCCACTCAGCGCGTGCACCATCTCCGTCCCCATCTGGTAGGTCTTTTCGAGTTCCTCGGTCTTGATTACAATTCCCGAGCTCACCAGATCTTCGCGATACGAATCCGCGGATGTAGTCTCGACTGGCATCAAATTCTCCCCTGAATCTTTTCTGGCGGCGGCCGGCGCTCTAGCTCTCTTGATCGTCCGGCTTCTTCGGCGCGGAGTTATCCACTTTTACGCTGGCCTCCGGCTTAAGCGTGCGCAGCGCCTTGTAGCTGCCGATCACGATCTCGTCGCCGGGCTGCAGGCCTTTGGTCACTTCGATATCCGTCACGCCGGCGATCCCGGTTTCCACCGGCTTGAATATCGCTTCCTTCCCACGCACGATGAACACGCCTTGCACTTCGTCTTTCTTCGGATCGCTGCTCGCGACGGGAGGCGGAGCTGCCAGGGTCACCCCGGAATCGCTGTGTTTTTTGGCTTTTTTAGCCGCTTCTTCCAGTTCCTTCCGCGTACGCACGGCGAGCGCCTGAATGGGAATGGCGATCACATTTCTCTTTTCCGCGGTCTTGATCTTTGCCGTGGTCGAAAGCCCCGGCCGCAAATTCTCCGGTGGCGCCGCCAGCGTCACCACCACCTTAAAATCCTTCGCTTCCTGCGTGCTGGTGGTCGTCTGCGTCGTCGCTAATCCCGAGCTGCGCAGCACTGCCTGCGAACCAATCTCCGTCACTTTGCCCTTGAAGATTTTTCCGGGCACGGCGTCGATCGTGACATCCGCATCCTGGCCGATCTGCACATTTACAATGTCCGTTTCATCCACCTTCACTTCCGCGGTCACCACGGACATATCCGACAGCGTCATTAGAAAGCTGCCATTAGCGTTCTGAATTCCGGGCACCACATATTCTCCCAGCCGCACCGGCAAATAGCTGACGATACCGTTGATCGGCGAGATATACGCAGTTTTCTGCAGAATGTCTTTGGTGTGCACCAGCACCGCGCGGCTCTGGCTTACCTGCGCGCGCGCCTGAGACAATTGCGCATTGAGCGCCTGCATGCGCGCTTCCGATGCGGCTACGCCCGCGACCGCAGCGTCAAACGTGGTCTTGCGCTGATCAAAATCCTGCTTAGGGATCAACCCATCCTTAAACAAACCTTGCCCGCGATCGTAATCGAGCTTGGCTTTTTCGAGGTTCGCCCGTTGCTGCAGCAGGTCGGCTTGCGCCGCCTTGTAGCTGGCTTGGGCGGCGACCACGCCGGACTCCGTGGAAGTGATGGCCGCGTCTTGCGCCTGCACGTCGGCGTTGGCTTGCACATTTTCCTGCAGCAGCAGTTTGTCGCCCTTCTTGATGTGATCGCCTTCTTTCACCAGAATCTCTGTAATGCGTCCGAATCCCTGCGCCGTCACGTTGGTATATGTGGTGGGCTTAATTTCGCCTGAAGCGGTGACTTGAGACACCAGAGAGTCCTGTGTGGCTACCTTCGCCGTCTGAACCGTCACCACACCCTTGTTGGCCTGGTTGATGCTCACCAACACGATCACCACGACCGCCGCCAGAACGCCCAGGCCGATCAAAACCTTTTTCCACATCTTCATACCATGCCCCTTCGGTGACCGACGATCCCGCTAGAACTGACGATGCTGTGCGCCGAGCCGTTTTGCCCAAATTCAAGCCCCGCAGTGCCTCAACTCGTTTCAACTAGCTATCTTAATCATTCCGCGGCACTTACCACGCCAGTCATGAGCTGGCTATAAACCCGATGTCAATCGGTCTCCGGCACCCATAGATACGACCGCGGCCGGCAAAATGTTTCGCCGCCGAACGTTCTCGGTATCCGCTCGCCAAGGTAGACGGGTCTTCGGAGCAGGCCGTGTGTCTACATTCTAGGGGTAGATCGCCTCAAAACAAAGACTTCCCCGTACGTTCTGGCACGTTCATCGACAGCCGTCAGCGGCAGTGCTTCCTGTTTGTTGGACGCTGCAAGGTTCGTTCTCGATGTGCTCGCCTCGCAAAATTCTGGCCTTTTTCACAACATATTGACGCCACGGCAGGCCCTAAAATGGTGCTATACTTCGCTGTCGCCGGGAATTTCCGGACGCACGCCGCGGAGAGGTGGCAGAGCGGCTGAATGCGGCGGTTTGCTAAACCGTTGTAGGGGCCAAAACTCCTACCGGGGGTTCGAATCCCCCCCTCTCCGCCATTTCCTGTCGAATCAACTATCTAGCAGGGATATCGCCACACTTGTATTCCAACCAATCCCGACGAGGGAAATCAACGAATTGTAGTAAAAATGTAGTAGTGCGGTTTGAATCGCCTCGCCCCAATCCTTTAGCCAATCGGAACTTGAATCCACTTGCCAGGTAACCGCGTTTATCAGGCAAGTGCATGATTTCCAGATGGGCGACGATCTGTCTGGAACATACCGGTTCCGGCAACCCACTTCCGTCAATCTAGGGCAGCGGCCATTCTCAGTGCAAAATCGCGTCTGTCGATGATAATCTCGCAACGCGAGCCAGTCGGTCCAGAAATTCACTCCTTTTTGGAGGGAGCTATGATTCAGCTCCGCGTTCTGTCTTGCTTCGTGACATTGGCCGCGGTCGCGTTGTTTTGCTCGGCAGCCGATCGCATTCTCTTTGCGCGAATTGCTCCAGTCCAAGCCATCTTGTTCATCTCGAACGCTGATGGCTCCGGCGAGCGAGCTCTCACGCAGCCCGGCTCGCTCGATTACAATCCTTCTTGGTCTCCGATGGCCGACTGGATCGTCTTCACGTCGGAACGCGCCGGCTCGGCTGATCTCTATCGCATCCACCCGGATGGGACTGGCCTTGATCGTCTGACCGACGACCCCGCGTATGATGACCAGGGCGCGTTCTCGCCCGACGGTAAACAAGTGGTCTTCGTCACAACGCGCGCCGCGGGAACCGCCGACCTCTGGATCGTCGACGTTGGCAGTCACAAATCGACGCCTCTCACTTCCGGACGGGGCGGGGACTTCCGACCTGCGTGGTCACCTGACGGCAAGTGGATCGCATTTTCTTCGGATCGCGAAAGCAGCCTTCCCCCAGCGAAAGGCCGATGGGAACGCCTGCATGTGGTCGACATTTGGCTCGTCCGGCCCGACGGCACCGGCCTGAAACGCATTTCGGAGCATGGCAATTTCTGCGGTAGTCCGAAGTGGGCCCCGGATAGCAAAAGCGTGATTGCTTACTGCATGTCCGCGCAGGAAACATGGACGTACCGCTTCGGCGGAGCAGACGGTGAGACCAAACTCGTCCAGATAGACATTGCCACCGGTGAAACGAAACCCGTGGCGGCCGGTCCCGGCGTCAAAATATCTCCGTCGGTGCTGGCATCGGGTGAGATCGCCTATCTTCGGAACAACAAGTCGAAACACGGAGTTTTTTATGCAAGCGGCAAGCCGGGCCCTGCGGGCTCGGATTTGCACTCACCTTCCTGGTCTCCGGACGGTGCCCATCTCGCCTATAGCCGCTACATCAGGCAGTTCAGCGCTGAACCTAGGAAGCGCTGGAGTCGGAATCCCCATTACGAATTGTCTACTACCGCCTGGTTGCCTGCATGCGATCCCACCGGTGAACGCTTTGCGGTGACGATGTTAAACACAGACAATACGGCTGGCCAGTTGATCGTTGTTGATGCGGGAAAGCCCGGCCGCACGATCTTGGAGCGGAAGGAATTGATCCTGGGTCCGCAATGGTCTCCTGACGGCCAGCAGATTGCTTTCGGAATCGGCGGTTTCCCTTCGTTTATGAGTTTAGGGAGTGGCCCGGCGCAAGTGGGCGTGATCAACGCCGATGGATCAGAATTTCACGTCATCACTTCGGGTCCGAACAACAATGCCTTCCCCTCGTTCGCGCCCGACGGCAAGCACATCGTCTACCGCACAACCGGTCCCGATGGCGAAGGCTTGCGCATCATGAATCTGGAGGGCCACGCCGTGACCGCGCTGACCAACGACTACGACAACTTTCCCGTCTGGTCTCCGCGGGGCGATTTGATTGCGTTCATTCGCAAGATTGGCGACGATTTTGTAGTTTTTACGATTCGGCCGGACGGCAAAGACGTGAGTCAGTTGACACACACGAAAGGCAACGAGGCTCATGTGGCCTGGTCGCCAGATGGAGAACGTCTTGCGTTCACAAGCAGCCGGATGGGATTCAAGGACGAAGTACTCTACACAGGTGCGCCGCAGCCTTTCGGTGAGATCTTCGTCATGAGGTACGACGGCACAGAAGTCGAGCAACTCACCGACAATCAGTGGGAAGAGGGCGGGGCAGCCTGGCAGCCTAACAAGGTGAAGCCGCCTGCGGCGACAGCTCCTCCCACCAAATGAAGCCTTGAACCAGTCGTAACTCCCGATAAGTCGGGTTACCGGACATCTGGCGTACTAGAACGTGTCGACGCACTGCGGTGGCGCGTCAGTTTCCGGTAACGGCGTTAATCAGGAGTTGAAGAAACTGCAGAACGATGGCCACAATACAGAGCGATTTTCACACTCGAATTAAAGAACATACGTTGTAGTGGCGCGGTTGGGAATGTTCGAGAGCTAGCACTGCGAGGCGTTTTGACATGGGTCTCGACCTAATTGTGGAGGGCTGCCCCAAGCTCGGTCATGAGGACGAATGGCGTCGCCTATTGAAACGCTCTTTCGCTGATGAAGAGCTATCGAAGATGGAAGCTGCACGCTTCCAGGAAATTTGCATTCCGGGCTACGAACGTATCGGCGCACCACGGGTTGGTTACGACAACGCTGCAAACCAGTGGATACTGGAAGCACGAAACGCGAAAACACCCGAAGATGTGGCCGCGGTGTTGAAAGAATTCGAAGGCTACTATGTCGTGCGCCTCGTAGAATGCGATGGCGTGCCCAAGAATTCTCACGGAGGCTTGTACAAGGGAGCCGACGATACGAGTTTCCGTGGCGCGTTTCTGAATGGTTGCCAGGACGTGCTGAACAAAAGCTTGTTAAACGAGGCATGGAACCACAAATTCCCGGTGGAGGCGGTCGCGTATGGAAAAGCACTGCTTGCGGCAGCCGAGGCCGCGGAGGCGCCAGGCAGAACACCCACGCGGCGGCGTACCCTTCTTTCGCGCCTAGGGCTGGCCAAAGAATCCGAGCCCATCGCAATCGCAGACCAGCTTGAGATCGTGCGAGCGGCTGGGCGCTGGTTCATTTTCTGGGGTGAGCGCGGGCACGCCATCCGCGCGTGGTTCTGATGGGCATAGCTTAATCAGGACACTAGAAGATGGCACCCCGAGCACCTAACCTAAATTCCTGATTAGTCGCGAAACCGGACGAGTCCTTTTTCGGCCAAATCCACATGTCCGATAAATGCGTTTATCAGGAGTTGGGTCCAATCTGGGAAACCCTCCTCCCGAAAGTCATCAGCAAACACTGGCCGACTTACCGGGAGTTAACGGACATATGTGCGACGAGCAGCCAAAATAATGAGCGAACGAACGAGAATCCTCTGTCGTGCACGATCTTCATCCGGGCCCGCCGAGTGATTGATCCGCGGATTCGAGTTAACGCCTCCTCCGCATACGAACGGGTTCCATTCGAACTAGAAGATGGTAATCTTCCGTAACTTTAGGAGGACCAATGAAGGGCCTGTATCTTGCCTGCGCGATTCTCTTTTTATTTACGAGCAACTCGTGGGGGCAAAACACGACTCCCGAAATTAGCTACACGGACAAGCAATACACCGGCTTACTGCGCTGTCACGGCATGACCGGTGTTGCCTGGACCTTTGCCATACAAAAGCTGAACGGCGTCAGCCTGGAAGACGCCAAGAAACAATATGATGGGCGCCTCGAAGGTCGAATGAAAGATCTGGCGCTTCTCGTTGTCAACCAGATGTACAAAGACTCATTTACCAGCGCCTGGGATTACACCGTTTCGTTCTATGGCGAATGTGCGCAGAACATCGCGGATATCGGGAAGGATCGCTCCAACCTGGCGAACTACTGCATGCAGAGATCCATGATTGGAATGACAGCGGCGGACTACAGGATCAGCGGCCAGCCGGTTGAGAACGCCTACCGGGATTTTGGCAAGCTCGGTGCTGAGGCGACACCGCGTGCCGTCGTTGATCGCGTTTACACCGGATCCAAGTCCCGAGCCGAAGCCGGAGTGGATGAGTGGCAAATCTGCATGAAGCCGCTGCAATCCCAATCCAGTTCCGCTCCGCCGCCTGCGGTGCAAGACATTCCGCCACTCGGCGGACTCACGGACAATGAATTTGCCGCCATGAAGCCCTGCGTCGCGTTAGGGGTAATCGTGTGGGGCATTGCGGAGAATAAGCTGAAAGGCGCCCGCCCGGAAGATGTGAAAAAGCAATACGACACAGAAGCAGATGCAAGCAAGAAAGCCTTCGTTTTTAAAATTGTGGACAAGGTGTACGCCGAGGATTTCGTCGCTCCCGGCCTCTATGCCACTCGCTACCTCGATTCGTGCGCCAGGACCAAGGGCGTGGCGCCCGAGCGGATGGGAGTGGGGAATAGCTGCCTCACGAATGCACATATCGCAGCCCGTGTCAGCGCTCTAAAAAAGTCCGGCGCATCGGCTCAAAAGGCGTATGAGCCCTTCGCAGAATTCGACGGAACCGCGGCCAGCTCTATCGTCGAAAAGGTCTATCACAATTCGGATTTCAGTGAGAACCCTGGAGAGGTGGAGTGGAGAGCCTGTGTCATTTCTTCGCCGACATGGACAACGAATGAGAAAGGGCAGGAGGTGGTCATCGCGGCCATACCATCGGGATATCAGACCGTCGAAACCAAAATGGACAAAGAAAGCATCAAGTACATTTACCCTAAAGGCGAATCGGCCAGTAACTGGACGGAGCGGCTTGGCCTCGAAGAGTTCCCTGAACTGATCGACCATACGCCCACTGCGTTCCAGAAGGCGATTCAGGGACCATCCGAGAACTGCAAAGATGGCAAGGTGACTTCCTCCAGCGTGGGCGAGCAGGATGGGTATGCTTTCGCCCTGTGGTCCGAGACCTGCGCGGGCTCGGCGGGCAAAACGGAATTCAGGTTCCACAAGGCGATCCAGGGCGATGAAAATTTCTATTTGGTTTCGAAATCATTCCAAATCGAACCCTCGGAAGAGCAAATCCAGCAGTCCCGGTCGTATCTGGCTTCGGTGAAGGTTTGCGATTCGAAGAGGAGCGGCCAGCTATGCCCGACCACAGACGCATGGCACCCTTAAAACCTTCGCGACCATCGTTAGGTCCCGGTAAACGCGCTTGTGTTTACCAATCCAATTCCTCACGCCTGGTTAGTCGGATTACCGGACATCTGGTGTACTAGAACGTGTCGACGCACTGCGGTGGCGCGTCAGTTTCCGGTAACCGCGTTAATCAGGATTCTGGAAAGTCAAACTGTTCTAAGAACGCATTATTGTTTGAGGTCTGGGCTGCCGCCGCTCAACGCGCAACTTAGGCCTTCGGTTGGTATCGGGACGAATCGCTCCAAACGTTCATCGATTTTCCAAGCGAGTGTGGCTGGTAGCATAATTTCTTCGAGGTAAGCCTTCGGCTTTTGCCCTTGCTTGTTGTCCAGAATCGCAATCACGTCGTCAGGAATTTCTTTGCCGGCGACCTGACACCCTTCAAGGAACGACTGAGGTGAATGCAGAGAATGCGTTGGCATCGGCAGCACGTCTTGAACCCAGTGCTTCCCGGTGTCTACGAGTTCCTCGTATTCAGTACCGCAAATGAGCCACGAAACCACGAATAATCGATCAGAAATCTCTGATCCGCCCAGGTCCTTGAGACCCAGATTGCTGTGCCGTGCTTCCAGAATCACCACCCGTTCATTCGACGAGTTCTTCCCCACCATCGCTTTGGGGACGTTAGCGCCACACTTGATCGTGTCGAACTCATCTGCAGCTCGCCCCTGGGCGCAAAAAAGCAAGCTGAAAAGAGCAATCAAATAGAATTTAGAGGTGAAGCGATAAAACCTATCCATGTCCCAACGATAGAGGAGCGATCGCGGCTTTGCCAATGGTATTCATGCCTAAAGAGTTAAACTCAAACCTGGAATTTCGCGCCCCCTTCGTATATGCTCCGCAGCAATTCTGGAAGAACAAGGAAGTCCCCATCGACCTCCGTTCTGCACCCCCGATGATCGCATTGCTGTT
>Ga0302303_10002577_pt1 | contig 10811 bp, 6 predicted proteins | sample III_Palsa_E2_1_FD_194542 | JGI IMG/M metagenome (GOLD analysis project Ga0302303, IMG submission 194542) | Peat permafrost microbial communities from Stordalen Mire near Abisko, Sweden - III_Palsa_E2_1 | ecosystem: Environmental > Terrestrial > Soil > Palsa > Peat permafrost | place: Sweden... | reverse complement strand
ATTAAATTTAAATTTTTTTTTAATATTTATTTAATTTTTATTATTATATTATTTAAAGTTTTTTTATTTTTATAATTAATATTATATTTTATAAATTATATTTATTATTATTATATTAAATTATTATTATTATTTAATTATTATTAAATTATTATTAATTAAATTATTATTAATTAAATTATTATTAATTAAATTATTATTATTAAATTATTATAATTTTTTTTAAAAAAAAATTCGACTTTTGGAGGTGCAGAGAGTCACGTGCCCTTATCTCTTATCTCTCTAGCGCTTCTCCGCCCTGCAGCCTTAAATTTAAGGCCGCCACACCTGCGCAGCTCTCTTTTCGCACCTAATTTCCGCTTAATTTCTTTAAAAAATTAAATAATCGCGAATAACGGCCCGAATCACGTGCAAATTTTTTTCCCGACAGCCTATCAATTAGGTCCAAATTACTAATTAGACGAAATTTCAATACTGCGGTTAATTAAAGCGGTATTTTAAGTCTTAAATAAGTGGTGGAAATCGTGATTTTGGTGTTCCTGCCAGACGCAATGACGTCGTTATAGCGACACCTCAAAACCTCAACGCCGATTTTAAATTTTTTAAAAAATTATAACTTCTTTAATAATAAGGCTAAGCACGTAATTTTAAGCTCCCTAAATAGGCTTAGTTCAGGACTATAATTTTAATTAGGCGAATATCACGTGATTAAATAAAGGCCAGCGCTTTAAATAAGAACGTAGGTTTTAAAGGTCCCCTTGAAATAAAGTACTCCTATTGGTCCAAAGGCGTTCAGCAGTCCCAAATAGGAGATTTACGCCACTTCGCTTGCAGAAACGTTATCTTTCCAGTACCAAAAAATTAGCGTCCCTTATCAGTAAAAACCCCTGTTCTAAGGGGAGGAGAAGGAAAAACTTGACGAAATAACCTTTAAACATTCTATTTAAAGGCACTAATAATATTCATGTATTAAAATAATTATAATATTTATAATTATTTATAACTTTGATTAAAACCAAATTAATTATTATTAAAAATAATAAGAATTAAAATTAATTCATGAATATTCATGATTCGCTTAATTATATAATTTTCTTTTCTCACACAGTAAATACGGGTTGGTGGAGATTGGTTTCACTTCCTCCCCGTCATCGGCACACAATTCTGCGTTTGACCTTCACTATAATAGAGCAGCAATGAGAAACTTATCTGCGGCGCGGAGTTAGAACAGAAAGTAACTAACTAACTACTAGATAATTTTAACCAAAGCATGTCTTTATCAGCCTCAGTGGCATGTTTGTGTAAATCGTTGTGTAAAATACTTTCCCGCAAGAAAAACTCACCCTTCTCTCATTCCACCACCACTTTCTTTACTACACCTTCCTCAATCAGAATTCTTGACGTGATTAACCCAGAGTTAGGTACTAATACTTGTAGCCTAGAGAATATTCTAACAAATTTGGGATTCCAAGGCTTGGAACCCGTGTCCATAGTTTATAATAAGCGAAAGTGTAACGGCATAGAGGAAATATATACACGGATAAGTTAGGTATAACGTGATATCCGGATCTCTTAGAAGAATGCCTTTATACGAGGATCTAAAGCTAAGTAGAGAAAAAGCAGAAGAGAGAGGACAAAGGACAACAGCTATATATACATGAGGGCAGATGGTACGCAGGATGCAGGCGCTAGGGGAGACCGGTTGCTTGGGGTGGTCATATGACGCTGGCTCGTACTATCATAGGAGCGCGCACTAAGTGACTAGTAGTGGTTCGTGACAACGGTTTGTCATAGAATTAACTATATTCCCGTCTTAAGAAAACTCGGCGACTTGTTTATTTATCCGTAACAGATGCAATTTGTTCCTAATAATATCAGCAAGGATAGAACAGAATGTGAGCTACGTTACATCAGAAAGTCTAGATGGTATCGTCAGAATAATATCTTCGCCTTGATCCTAGGTTTTCATTAGCATCGCAAGGTCTATCATTCGAAATCTCCCATACACTAATCTCAAACTTCCCCTGTCCAAAAAGCTTGGTGAGAAGTTCGTATAGTCTCTTCTTATTGATATATCTCTCCGTGATAGTTTGTGTCTCCATGTTGTCAAGTATGGTTTGAGAGCTCGGTGAAATGGATGAACAGAAGCGTTGAGGTATTTTAAATACGAGTGTGGCGTTGTACAAAGTTCCTGGGCTTCCATTCAGGCGGCTTAGAGGTCAGTGCGCTAGCAGAGGGGAAGGGGTGGCGTTGATGCCCAACATTTTCAGGCTCCTTCAAAGGCAGATTGGGAAGTCGCCTTTTTAATCTAGGCAAATAGCAGCGCGCTTTAGCCATCCAATAAAAAAACTAATTGGAAGCGGGTGGCATATCCCAACACGTGAAGGCTAGCCTTGCAGATGATCAAGGATTTCGTGATCCCGACGTCTACACTTTTCTTCGGAGCCTCATTATGACTCATATGACAGCGCTGGCAGGCTAAAGATAAATCGCTGAAATTTACCAAGTTAGAGTCGGTTATGGTATTAACTTAATTGCCACCTCCTTATTCAATATTTAGTGCGTCCTTATTCAACAAAGATGACGTCAAATTCTCTAGATCTAGACCTCTCCGAGGTCGACAGAATATTTAGCGCAGGTGGGGAGAGCAAAATCTCGTCGCTGTACTTCTCCAGAAAATCGGAACGTAAGCTTTCACTTGTTGTCGTTTGTATAAACTAATACAATAGATACTAGGGCCAATAGCTTTTGTGATTACCTCAGATATACTGCATCTACCCGATACGCTGGACTTAGACGTTCGTATACTGGAGTCAAACGAAGACTTGGATCAACGAAGCTAACGGAATAAATAAGAATGAAAGCAATGGTGGATCAGCATTCTTTTAGTAAATTTCCAGGCACTGCTGTATCGAAATGTGCACTGACTCTTTCGCCTGCCTAGTTTCCTACGACAAAGAAACTCTTGGGGCCGAATTATAACTCCCTACCCCTTATTCCAAAAAATACTGAAGTATCATCGAGTCTTCGAGGAATATATGGACTTCGTACAAGCCTTTGGCTGTAAGAACAAGGAAGAGGTCAATATTCGTAATAGCCATCAATGGAAACTTTCTTCGGATTCTTCATCATATGGCAGGTTCAAAAAAAAAATTCTCTTATGCTGAGTGAACTGACGAATCCAGCAGATATATGCTACAATTTCCGGTACGTCGAACAAAACGGGAGAACCACTGGTAATCCGTGGTCTCTGAGACAGATAGGAGTATATGAGAAATACGATAGTCTAAAAGATGTCTCGATATGGATTTTGATTAGTGCTTCAGAAACCGCGAGAGAAGCTCTCGATGATATCAAGTTGACCAACCAGCCGGTTGACTCTCGATGTCTAACCGAGACAAACATGTTCCACGCAGTTTTGATAGCGGCGGTTTCGAGAGAATGGCGAAAATACCTGGAGCACTTACAAGTAGAGCTTGATATCCTAGTGAGTCCACATCATTCTGCATTCTATTGCTACGCCATTAAAAGGACGAGAAGGCTTGCTTTTCCCAGGTGGAGAAGGCCCGAGAGAGCGACTACTCGGTAACTTTTGCTGATTGTCAGCGACTACAAAAAGTACGCAAGAAGCTGATTCAAGCTCGTGATATCCTGACCAATAACATTCACATTGTGAATGCGATCCAGAATCGATTTCGAAGTCTAGCTAAAGTCACTGGAAGTTCAAAAGCACGCTATCAGTGCGCCTGCGATGCCTTGTCGCTGCAAAATGAATTGCTGAGATCACATCAACTTGCAGTAAAGTCTAATATTGAGTACTCGGGGTGGGTGGCTAGAATGGTAAGCCAAACGGTTCATTGGAAATATTCAAGACCTTTCGTTAATATTTCTAAACCCCTCCTTTAGCTTGAAAAGATCCTCGAGTACAGAAATGATAGCGCCACTCGAAAGAATGGACTTGCTTTGCGCGAGATTGCTGCTGAGACTCGCAACGAGAACGAAAACATGACCAGGATATCAGAGGAATCTGCCCGGGAGTCCAAGCTTCTCAAAGGGTTAACAATGTTGGCCACCTTATATCTTCCAGCAACGTTATTCGCAGTAAGCATTTTCTGTGTTGATTCTGAAGCAAAAGGTGACCGTCCCAGACGATTTTCGGTTCAAATTTAGTACAGCTGCGACAGCCAGTGAAAGAGGGTAGAGGGGCCTATTTCATCCTTGCTCCTGAGTTTTGGGTGTATGTTATTCTCACCTTGGTTGCTACTACCTTGACGTCCTTGTTAATGGTGTGGTTGAACCACCACTGGGTACGTGCCAAGAAATGTGGAGAACGGCGTTCCAGTTGAATTTGGAACATTAGACAGTAGACAACCACAAGCTCGAAATGGTGTTGATAGATGGAATTGAGATATAAGAGTCTTTATTCTTTCAATGACGCCTTCCCGGTCATGATTTCTTCGATGATTGCATCCAGTCTTTCACCTGTTTTTTTCGTCGCCTGAGTCTCTGACTTGACTAAATTTCTGGCCTCTTTTGCCAAATTGATCGCCTCAGTCAGTCTGCCTTGCTTCAAATAACACCTTGCCACAATCTCCTTACTCGCCAATGTATCCGGATGGTCTAAACCCTTTATTTTTTCTCTCAGGTTCATCGCCTCTTCACCGTATTTGTTGGCATCATCCCATCGTCCTAGATTACTGTGGGTTTGTGCCAAGTTTGCCATGCTGAGTAGTGTTGAAGGATGGAGGTCTCCCAGTCTCTTTTGTCTTGCCTCTAACACTTCTTCCTCCATCTTTAGGGCTTCAGGCCATTTCCCAACATATTTGTAAGTCTGTGCCAGACTACTTTTTACAGAAATAGTATCAGGGTGGTCTATCCCCAAAATATCCTCTCTTTTCTTCCATACCATAGCGTCGAGTTCCTCCGATGTGGACCACTTCCCTTGATTAAAATAGGCGCAGGAAAGATTTGCCTTGGCAGTCAAGGTGTCTGGATGGTCGGCTCCTAGTAATCTTTCTCTCGCCTCAACAACTTCAAGATGCAGTTTTTCGGCTTCTTGCCACTTCCCCTGGTCATTGTACAAGGACCCCAGACTATCGATACTGTCAAGCAGACGTTGGTCATCAGTCTGAAACAGTTCCTTCTGGATACCAATCTGTGTTTCTAGATAAATTTGCGCTTCCGCAAACTTCTTGTTCTCCCAACAGATTGTCGCAAGATTGCCTAAAATTCTTAGTGTGGTCGGGTTTTTCAATCCCAAGACTTCACTACTTATTTCTGCCGCTCTCTTAGTGAAGAATTCGGCTCGTTTTAGGCGACCTTGTAACTTGGAAATCGATCCGAGATCTACTTCGACCAGTAACATCAGGATATTCTTGCTACCTAGTCCTTTTGCCAGACCTTCTTTCTCCTCTTTTAGCCGGTTCTCTGCGGCCTGTAAAAGACCCTGTATTTGATACTGTTCAGCCAGAGAAATACTAGGAAAGGTCCCGGATATGACAGATTGCTTTGGAATTGCTGTCTTGAATTCCTTAGGCAATAGATTTCTGCACTTTTCCAGCGAATTTTGTAAATCTTTCATTCCCTCTTTGCCAAGCCAGTCGCTGAACAGTTTGTCGCCTCCTGTCGTAGCACCGCCGAATCTGATCTGATGGCATAAAGCTAGCTGTATCATGTCACTTTTGGCAGGAATCTCAGAGTATGGAGTACCGCCTAAGTGTTTGATTCGATCTTCCATACAAGCCAAGATATTGGAACGAACTCGATAATCAGCACGGTATAGATCACTCATAGAGGTCACCAACTGTAGAATTTAGCTTGGAACTTGCACAAAACCTGTCCCAACTTACATTGAAGCCATCGTAGCCAAGTCTCGAGCCTGATTCGGAGTTGACCCTCGTATCATTGTCTTGAAAGTGAAAGTCCCTGCTAGACGTTAATAATATCCCCAGTTTTTCCAGGAGTAACCTCACAGTCTCTTGACAAGCCCGCTTAGCACGTCTTGAAGCTCCTTCACTCGATCCTCGGCTTCGCACTGTAGACTTCCACTGAATAATTTCGCAAGCTCAATTTTCTGGACATCCTCAATGCTGTCAGTCACAGTGACAAACTCCAGGGCAACAACGTGTAATTCTTTCTCGGCCTTTAGATCTTCAAGTATATGCTCTATTGTCAAATAATTTCCCGATGCATGAGTCATGCGGCGAACCCTTCGGCAGCTTTCGGGCAGCGGAGTTGTTCCATCAAGAAAATTGGTAAATAGGAGCCAGAAGCAGAGCATTCCGAATGAGAAAATGTCTGTTTTTTTGGCTTGACCCACATCAAACCACTGGCTTTCACGATCGTGTTCGGGCGCATTCCATGGGATTGTCATTCCCAGAGGAAAACGATCGCCCTCCGCCACATATCGGGTAGAAAATCCAAAGTCAATCATCTTTGCAATTAAACCCCCCTTCTCGTCCTGGAAAATCAAAATATTATCAGGTTTGATGTCGCCATGAACGATTCCTACGGGCTATTCAGTAGAAGAGAGTCCAATTGATCGATTGTCTACTCACCAATTGAATGCAAATCCATCACGGCTGTTCCGATGTCCATGCATAACTTCAACCGCTGAGAGGCAACTAGGCACTTCCCAATAGGAAGGCCTGCAAAGATTCTAAGGTCTCCAAGTGGTGACTTTTCAAATATCAGAGCAGGCCAAACCCTATTGTCGACTCCGATGTCCCAGCAAAGTCCTAGAAGTTGGGCGACATTCGGGTGATCATGGATCCGATAATTGCCAAACGCCGATATTTCTTTGACTATCATCTGCAATAGAGAGTTCTCTGGCTTGTCTTTTTTCTCCGCTGCTTTAAGGCATTTGAATGCAAAGCTTGTGTGTATGTTTATCAACTTTTGATTGATCTGGGACGTACCCCCTTTCAATTCCGCCTTTTGGGTCGCCTGCCACGTGACCGGAAGGAGGTCGATGTCGTTTTTCTGAGCTTCAGCAAGAACTGTGAGCAAATCGAAACGTTGTTCAGTTATAGGCTGTGCGCTGGAACTTGATGAAGAGTAAAATCGAGGCTGGAAAAAGGTCCCAGCCATGGACCCTGAGGCCAGGCTGGAAAGAACACCTTCAAATGACATTCTCAAATGAGTCGTCTGCAACAGATACAATTGCTTGTTCATAGACTCGAGATGTTAGCGATACATTCGGAGAAAGCACTCACAAAACAAACCAATATGGGGACCCGGTCGTCATGCTTCGTTTAGGCAAACTTCCGTCTTGACCTTGTTGACCTTCACAGACCGTCCCTTAGAGACTTTACAGGCTGAGAATAAAGTATCCCTATTTATCCCCTGACGATAGACATTTAGAGAAAAAGTGAGCTATCACAGACTAATGCAAGAAGTCCTCCCTCGCTAAACCCACGCTAAACTGTTTTTGTGCTGTCGTCATTGCGGGCATTCTCCCGGCCTCGGCAAATCTTTGAATTTCAACCTGACAATGACGTGTCATCTTGATACGTGCTTCAGGAGGCACCCAATGATCTCTCACCAAGTGTCAATAGTATGCAATTACAGCATGATAAGTGCATAAGGAGTAGCAAAAGGCCATACCGTTGGGCTTCAACGCTGTCAGCGGTTGCGTAATCCCAGTCCCCTGAATGCACTAGCCTGATGACTCTTGTCCGGCTGTCTCCCTCAAATATTTACCTTTTAATACGCGTTGGTATTAGCTCCTAAGAGCAGCGCACTTCCTAGTCTAGCAAGTGTCCGAAAACCCCAACAGACTCACAACTTTTTTTTGGCCAATGATGGAGCTAGGAAGCATGTCAAATATGGATACCACGAAGGTGATAGTAGAGAACCTACTTCGGGATAAGTTTGGCTCTGATTGGGATGTTGAAGTACGATGTTGTTTAGTTCTATCATTGAACTTCCGCTAATAGACCATCACTAGGTCCGAGGGGCTTGTTTCATACTGGAACCACCACAAACTACTGTGAAGGTAAGTTATGATTATGTATTTATTAATATCGGTTCCAGATAGATTTTAGTGGGAACCATTTAAACTTTCTCACTTGCATTAACTATCCAAAACTCTCCCATCGAATGATACTTATCTTGTTGCATTTTTATTTCCATATTCATCAAGTAGAGTATGTGTTGATCCAAAATGGACTTACTAATTGTAAAGTAGGACAACGATATTGGCTTGAAAACTCTGATCAAAAACCTTCGTCGACAAAATGCTGATCGAAGATACTACGTCCCGCTGAGTGCGTTTTATCATACGATCACATACCAGCACGTCCGTAAAATCTTGGTATCCGCAGGAATTGAGAAATACCATCTCGACGAGACAGCGAAGAGAATTCTGGCGGATGGGCGGAAAATCTTCGCTATCCTGCTCTTGATCGACCAACCTGCGCTCGTTGCTAATTTCATTGATGAAGACCAACTGCAAGATCACCTTCTTCCTTTTGACGAAAAGGTCCTAGGTGAAATATCGTCCAATCTTGAAATTAAAGAGTTCATGGAGAAGCAAGGCGAATTTCTAACGCCCACGTTTACTATTGGAACATTTACGAGATTTACTAACGACACTGCGGCTTTGCCGTTCACCAAAGACTCGGAAATCGGCAGAGGGCACCATTCAAACGTTTTCGAGATTGCAATAGACCCAGAGCACCAAGTATTAGAGAACCCTTTTCGCCAACGGGTCAGTCTGGTTGTTCATTTTTCATGATACAACAAAATGCCTACTGATGTACATCTAGCTGGTGAGAAAGGAGTTAAAACGTAAGGATGAGGGAGAGGTCGAGGTCAAAAACCTGGCAATCCTTAAACACATCAAGCATCCGAACATAACGGAACTGTTATCCTCATATTCATACAATGGGAAAGTTAATCTTATCTTCCCTTTGGCTGATGGCGGCACTCTCGCAGACCTTCTAAAATCGGACCGCTCCACGACCATTTTCACCTCTGATGGAACTATGCTTCTAGCCCTCACAGGATTTTGTTCTGCTCTCGAACATGTGCATCATTACATGGAACACAAAATAGACTTAGTGCTCAATGGTTTTCACCATGACTTGCGTCAACCGAACGTCCTCATCGCTGGAACAACCTTCCAACTGGCCGACTTCGGACTTTCCCGTTTCAAGGACCTATCAGAGGAGTCGGACACGACTTTCAGGGAGACCATGGGGAACTACTATGCGCCAGAATGCCAGGATCTATCAAAGCTTGATAAATTACACGTACGGCGAAAAAGTGAAATATGGGCACTTGGTTGCATGCTCGCAGATGTGGCAACTTACATGGTCCATGGTCCCCAGGGAGTCCAAGAGTTTGGCAAGAAGAGAACTTCTCCTTCCTTGCCAGGCATGACTCATCAATATTTCCACTGTGGTGTCGGAAAAGAAAATCCCAAGGTAAAGGAATGGTTGACGTCTCTAAAGATAGCGCCATCTCACACGTGGAAGCTGTTGATCATGCTCATTATGAAGATGCTTTGCATTAAAGAAGAGGACCGCCCAGATGCAAAAGAAGTAACTGTTGGGCTCCGTCTAATTTCAATGTTGAGTTTGGTGGAGCCAATTGATATTCTTTACGCAAGGCTTCTCACAACAGAGTACGCTGTGGATGCTCGCCTTGAGATGTGGCGCTTTACTGCATGGAAGTCTGCAGTAGGTCTTATGGATGAAATTAATGAGGAAGAAAAGATTGGCGACAAAACTGGAATGACGAACCGTCAAATATTTGATGCGGTGGTCGAGAAGTTAGGCGAGATGAGAGCAGAACTCGAATCTATCTCATCAAGTAATGAAGCATCACTAATGGGTTTTGCATCAATCGTTCAGACCAACGATGATCTATCCAATTTGCTGGACCCCGAACGGCAGCGCAAGATGTGGTCCAGTTTTCACGAAATGGCTCTCCAAAGCGACGATGCTGCATTCCTTGGTCTGGTTCAGGAGACCACTGTTGAGAAGGCCATTGATGAGCAGCTCAGAATGCGACTTGCTTTGAGAATGATGACCCTAGTTGATGTGGAGCAATTACAGAAAGGTGATAACGACCTACAGTTGGATCCGGAGCACATTCCAATCCTGGGCAGGAAGCTAGGCCAGCATTATATTGGCTTAGTCAAGGCAGATGGTGGCTCATCTCAGGTGCTTATTGAATGGCGGAGATATGGAAAACATGACGCAAATGAAGAAGTCAACAGAAAACTCTTTGAGAGAGCCCAGGCTGTTGCCAAGTTGATGGCCATGGAGAAACCCGATGGGTTCAGGTCACTGAACTGCCGCGGTTTCTTCCATGACCAAAGCCGACCCGCGTTCGGAATGGTATACGAATATCCTGACCTGCCTGTCGATATGAAGTGCGAGCTGGTGACTCTGGATATGTTGCTGCAGGAGAGAATAGGCAAGAAAAGAGAGTTGCCTGCACTTGAAAAGCGCTTCAAACTTGCCTTTACACTTTCGAGTGCCATATTTGAGTTTCACAGAGTTGAATGGTTGCATAAGGACATAGCCTCTTCAAATGTTGCCTTCTTCTCGGACATGGGCGCTCCCTATACACAGCGCATTAACCGGCCGTACCTTATTGGATTTCATCACAGCCGTCCTGACGAGCCCTCTGCTTTCACAGAAGGCATTCCTGATTCCAATAACAAGGATTATCATCATCCGCAATACCGCAAGGACCGTCGACACTATCGCCTAGAGTATGATTACTACAGTCTTGGTTTAGTCCTACTTGAAATTGGCCTGTGGAAATCAATGCAAGATATGATAGAAAAGGGCCTCGAT
>Ga0302303_10002570_pt1 | contig 10823 bp, 10 predicted proteins | sample III_Palsa_E2_1_FD_194542 | JGI IMG/M metagenome (GOLD analysis project Ga0302303, IMG submission 194542) | Peat permafrost microbial communities from Stordalen Mire near Abisko, Sweden - III_Palsa_E2_1 | ecosystem: Environmental > Terrestrial > Soil > Palsa > Peat permafrost | place: Sweden... | reverse complement strand
GATCCTGGCTAACTTTAAACGCGGTGAAGGTGACAACGCCGGTGTTGGCGGTTATTTGAATGATAAGGCCGATATTACCGCACCGGTACGCTCATACCCACCGAACGACTTTGGCTTGTATAATATGGCTGGTAACGTAAACGAATGGGTACAGGATACCTACCGCCAGACCTCGTTTGAAGAGGTTGACGATTTTAACCCATTCCGCGGTAACGAATTTACAAACAAAGAACTGGCCGATCCTTCAAAAGGACTGTATGCCAAAGACAAATACGGCCGCCCGATACGTGTTGCGGCTACATCAAGCAAAAAACTTAAATACGCCGATTATTTAGCGCAATTGCAACAATCGGATTCATTGAAAAAAGCTGCGGCTGCCAATGCGGCTAAAAACCCGCTTGCCGGCAAACCTTATGATCCGGATGTAAGGGGTTTCAAGGATACAGTTAACACTGCTTTGTATGGTAATACCACTTTAGTGAACGACCACTCAAAGGTTTACAAAGGCGGTTCATGGAACGACCTTGCATTTTGGTTAAACCCTGCAACACGCCGTTTTATGGATGAGGACAATGCAAGCGCCGAAGTTGGCTTCCGTTGCGCGATGGACCTGGTAGGTTCGCCTGAAATTAACCCATCCGGCAAACCGCACTTCGGTGTTAAAAAAGCCAAGCCGTTTAAAGTACAGTAAAAAGGCTTAAAGGATAAAGGTAAAAGGCGAAAGGTTAACCCTCTCGCCTTTTCTATTTCAGCACAATTCTTAGATTTATATTTTTTAAAATATACTATGGATGCTAAACACATTATTTTAGAAACGGATTCAATTTCTAAAATGCAGGAACTCTTAAACGTTAATGCTCAAAACGGCTACAAAGCGGTTTCCCTGAATCCTTATTTTGATAATAATTCCGGGGTAACATACTATACTGCCCTCATGGTGAAGTATGGTGGTTCAGAGGATAACTCTAATTCAAAATAAAAAACATAAAAGCCAAATTCGTCACGCATTAACTTTCGAAGTTTAATTCGGCTATTATTTGTTTTTTAACGGCCTCATTGAGGGATGCGCCGTTTAAAAACTTCGAAAGTTTGTTATATCAAGAGATGCGTGCTTAAAAATCTCTCTTTCTGTTGGAGTTTTTGGAAAATCGAGTAGGAAGGTAAGGATTATTTCCTTACCTGTCCTCTCACACCACCGTACGTGCCGTTCGGCATACGGCGGTTCATTAAACACTAACAGTTTTCAGAGGTGTTACGATGTCCCTCAGACTAATTAACCCCTCTTTCTTTAAGAATGCATTGCCTATGGCCCTCCTTAGGATTGGGCTTTGAACTGTTCGCCAGTATCCCTTTCGGGTATTTCCCCACATGAAAGCCTGCTGTGATTTTATCCCCAGCTTCTCTAACTGTCTCACACGGGTTTTACCTTTCTTCCATTGCTTCCAATAGCAGAGCCGTATGCGGCTCCTCACCCATTCGTCCAGTCTTTCAAACACCGATTTTGCTTCACTTAACTTGAAGTAATTACCCCATCCATGGTTTAGTCGTCTGATTTGCATCATGCGGTCTTCCATAGAATTGGGTTTGCTCCGGCATGTTATCTGCCGGATTTTGTCCTTGTATACTGCGATACTTTTACGGTGCACCGAAATGCCTTTTTCTCCTTTCTTGTGATAGAAAGTGAAGCCTAACAACTTACTGAACCATGGGCGCGTCACTGAACTCTTCTCAATGTTAACCTTTAGCTTCAATTCCTTTTCGATGTAGGTACTGATGCTTTCCATTACCCGGTCGCCTGCTCGTTTACTTTTGACATAGATACTTACGTCATCGGCGTAGCGTACAAACCTGTGGCCGCGTTTTTCCAGTTCCTTATCCAGTTTATCAAGAATAATATTGGATAATAACGGGCTTAATGGACCGCCTTGAGGTACGCCCTGGTTACAGGGTAATAGCTGATCCTGTTCCTGAATGTCTGCCCGGAGGATTTTGTGGATAAGTTTAAGTACTCGCTTATCCTGTATCTTCCGGCTTAGTTCGTTCATCAGGTAGTCATGATTAACACGGTCGAAGAATTGCGCCAGGTCAAGGTCGACGACATGGCTGTAGCCTGCATTAATGTACTCTTTTGCCTTTTGCAAGGCTTGGTGAGCATTCTTTTCTGAACGGAAGCCATAGCTGCTTTCCGAAAAATCTGCATCATACATTTTAGTTAGCTCCTGCGATATGGCCTGCTGTATCAGCCTGTCCATGTAGGTGGGAATTCCTAACTTGCGTTCTCCGCCATTTGGTTTTGGGATTTTAACACGCTTTACAGCCTGTGGTTGATAGCTGCCTGTTTCGAGTTTAGTTTTGACACCCCCCCATTCAGTTTTCAACTGACCGGCAAAGCCTGCTACTCCTACGCTGTCTACTCCGGCTGCTCCTTTGTTTCCTGTGACCTTTTGGTAGGCCAATCGCATGTTTGATTTGCTGATGATTTCTTCAAATAGCATTTCTCCGCATCCTTCTTTTTTCCTTTTTCTTCTTTTTTCCCCTGTTTCCTTGTTTCTTTCCTTCTTTCAAGCCATCGTTCAACGCTCCCTGCTACCTTTCTGCTTCCAGCATATCTGTAATCAGGTGAGCCCTCCATCCGGAGTTTTCTGCTTTCTTTACGATGAACCCGTTGCCGGAGGTACTCCCCGGACGTTTAATGTTCGGCCCTTCTCCTGCGCTCGCGGGATACTATGGCCTCTGCTGACTTCTGCTAAACAAGCCACGCATCACTGCATGCCCTTGCTCCTTCGGGACGCGCTTCTCCCTCCGTCCACTATTTAGCAGATCTCCCCGGGTAAGAACGTAGACTTTCTTCTCATATATCCGCCTGATTTACATTATTGGGTCTCGAATAGTTTTGGACTTTGACTTGTGTTGCAGCCTCATCCACCCAAAGTATGCCTGATCAGATTTCTATTCGTCGAACCGAGAATTTGCCGCCGGCTTCTTTCAGATTCCCCCTCGCGGTGGACACCCTTGCCTTAAGCTAACGCTTCCCACTATCAAGGCGCGTTCGGGACTTCCACCCTATAGTTTACGCCCATGCCGAGCACACAACAAAAAACCCAGCCAAATTGACCGGGTTTCATTCAGTGCGGAAGAAGGGACTCGAACCCCCACGCCTCGCGGCGCCAGATCCTAAGTCTGGTGCGGCTACCAATTACGCCACTTCCGCATTAGGATTTTTGTGAGGTGCAAAGATAGCCTAATATGCCGAACTATAAAATTTATTTAGGAATTGCCCGAAAAAGCTATTCGCAAAATTTGTCAAAACGTTTTTATCTACAACTTCACCCGGCCGACAAAAGCTAAAAAATTGCTATTTTTAAAATGTTATAAACCAACTCATCGCCCCGACAGATCTTATTGAAATTTTATGAGCAAAAAAGCCGTCCTGTTTTTCGTATTGTTTTTTGCGCCGGGTATAAATTATCTCTATGCGCAACAAGGCGAATTATTGCAATACCACAATATCCAAACTGATAAAAATGGCAATATCATTCCTTGGTACAGCGCCGATGTGGCTACAGCTTATGACCATAACATTCACATGGTTTGGAATTTTTGGATAAATATGCGCCGCGACCCGAATGGCCTGCCATATTATATGGATCACCAGGTTTGGAATAAAAATATCGACGATCCGCGCGGTATTGGCGGCGACCAGTTTATGATGGCAATTTCTTCGTGGCGCTTATTGTACGCTTATACCGGGGACGAAAATGTTAAAGCGAACATTTATTTCCTGGCCGGTTACTATTTGACGCACGGATTGTCGCCCTCAAATTGCAAATGGCCCGATATTCCGTTCCCATACAACACGCTTATTTACTCCGGGATATACGATGGCGATATGCGTAATGGCAAAGATGTTGCGCAGCCTGATAAAGCAGGATCATTTGGTCTGGAGCTTGTATACGTATATAAAATAAAAAACGACCCTGTATTTTTGGATGCCGCTGTAAAAATCGCGAACACGCTGGCGGCAAATGTGGTGCCTGGCAATGCCGAACATTCGCCATTGCCATTTAAAGTGAACGTGTTTACAGGTAAAACAGTAATGCTTAAGTTGGATGGAAAAAGTGGTAAATCAACGGATACCGCCTGTTATACCAGTAACCTTACACCAACCCTACAACTGTTTTATGACTTGGTAGCCATAAATGCCGGTAATGTGTCAGCCTACAAAACAGCTGCTGACAAAATCTTAGCATGGCTGATCAAATATCCTATTCAAAACAATAAATGGGGGCCATTTTTTGAGGATGTAGGCGAATGGAGCCAAACGCAAATAAACGCCATGACCTGCGCCCGCTACATAATGGAGCACCCGCAATATTTCCCCGATTGGAAAAAGCAGGCGAAAAATATTATTAACTGGGTACATGCCAATTTCAATAATACATCATGGATAAAGTATGGCGTAACCGTAACCAACGAGCAATCGGTATATCCTGTTCCAGGCAACAGCCATAGCGCCAGGCAGGCAGCAGATGAGTTATTGTATGTTTCCCTAACTGGTGATACGACTATGTATGCCAACGATATACGCGAACTGAACTGGGCAACTTATTTTGTAGATTTCGATGGTAAAAACTGTTTCCCAACGGATGAACCCTGGCTTACTGACGGTTATGGCGATTATGTAAGGCATTATTTGCGGGCAATGGCTACATTCCCGGCGCTGGCACCAGTTGAAGATCATATCTTGTCGAGCACGTCGGTAATACAACAGGCTGATTATAAAGGCCACTTCAAGAAGTATTTAAGCGTTGAATTTGATAAATCCGACACTAATAAAGTACGCTTTTATTACCGCACATTTGATACGGTTGGTACGGAAACTATAAAACTGAAAGTAAAGCCATCTGCTGTGCTGCTCAACAATAACAAGTTAACGGAAACTGAAAGTGGCGAAGGTTATAGCTGGCAGCCGCTCGAAAAGGGCGGTGTTTTATCAGTAAGGCGAAAAAATGGGAACAGGGTAGTGGTGATGGAATGATATTCATTATATTTAATACGTGCAAATCAACCTTTACCCATAATTAATGAAACGGATAACTATTCTTATTTTATTGCTTTTGTTTACCGCAAATCTGAGAGCGCAAATCAACGATCAACTCATCTATGGCACATGGATAAAAGTTAAAGTAACTTATAACGATGATAAGCCGCTGGTATACTCAAATATTTTTAAATACAGCTACGCCAAATATATTTTTACCAGTATCGGCAAAGTTGGCATAAATACCCATTATGAAACTGCTGTTGCAAATAATAGCTTTTTAACTAACGACAGTACTTTGATCATAAAAAGTCCATTGGGCTTTAAAATGAACGAGTTCCATATTGCAAAACTAACCGGCGATGAATTAGTACTTGTACAAGATAATGGGGATGGTTATGATAAACCCGATGCCTGGAAAATATACCTCATACCCGAAGAAACATTCCAAAAGCTACACCCAATTAAAAGCACAGATTTCAGCATAATGGCTAACGGCGATACGCTATATAACGAATCGCCTTATATATATGCCACATCAACGGCGGATGGTGGATTTCAAAATTATATGCAGAATAATATAAGCAAAGCAGCTTCTATGGACGGGCAGGAGGGGCATTTTAAGGCTGATTTTATTATCACCAAAACAGGCAAGGTCGACAGCCTGAAAATTATAAACGGTATAAACCCGGATTATCAGAAAGCTTTTTTAAAATTCTTCGCGAAATGCCAGCTTAACTGGCAGCCTGGATTGTTAAACGGCAAACCGGTGAATGTAAGAATGAGGATAACGTTTAACTATTTTACCTCCGATAAAATGACGCCGGCCATGCACCTTACAACGGACGCTGAGAATGCGCTTAAACAGGGACAGTTTGATATTGCACTGCATTTTTACGAGCAATCCTTTCAATACCGGCCTGATGATATAGAGAATATATACAAATACACACTTTGTAAACTGGCATTAGGAAAGACTGACGGCGTATGCGACGATCTGCAAAAAATAAACGCCTCGGGAACAATGATCGTTGATGAGCTGATCAATTTGGTTTGTATGGCGAAGAAATAATTTGGTGGATTAGTTGACTCCGAGACGTGCGGTGGTTGAATAATTTCTTCCGCTAAAAAAGCCTGCATTTAGGGTGAGTTTTAGATAACTTTTCTACTGACTAAAGGTTAATACTCCACTTGTAAGGTATAATATGTACCTTTCATCTTACAAACCAATCACATGCCACGCAAGTTTCATTTCGGCCATTTTATCCAAGAAAGACATATCGAAAAATCGATGTGCTTACTTAAATATCAACTTTCACAACAGAGTCCACTTTATAACAATTTAGATTATACGATCTATCGGAATGATGATATTGACAATATCGACCCAAGTACATATTATAGTGAGTATATAAAGCGGGATTCGATGTATTATTTTGAGGACCTTTTCTATGCTAAAAAATATTTTAGCGTACAAAGAGCCTATAAGATACGGGAGTATCATTTTTTATCTTTACACGCGCAGATTGTATATTATGCTTTTGGATTTTATGTCAGAGAGTTACTTGATAAAAGAATTATTCATGAGCAAGAGTTATATCAAGGCAAAAATATCAATGTTTATTATGGCGGTAAACTTAATTTTGATCAGCCCGAAAATAGTAAAATTTTCTATTACGAAGATTACAAAGAATTTCTCAAACACAAAGAGCAATTAACAAATCCAGAAGATGGTAAACATACTTTTGCTATTTCATTGGATATAAAATCATTCTTTTACACAATCGATCACAAAATCCTTATTGATATCATAGATAAGGCTTGTACTCCCGTATTGAAACAATCCTTAAATTTTGATGAAGAAACAAAAAATGCCATTTTGACTTTTTTGAACTATTTTCAAGGTTCACAGTTAGGTTTACCTGTGGCAAATCAAAATATTATTTCAAGTTTTTTAAGTTCAATTTACTTTTCAAAATTTGATCAGTATATAGTCGACAATTATCTAAACAGTCCTAAATATAATTACATCCGCTATGTGGATGATTTTTATTTAATATTTAAAGAAGATTCTGACGTAAACATTAAGCATATAAGAAAAAGTATTTACAATATTGAAAATGATTTCGCAGAATTTTTAATGAATGAACTACAACTTTCGATCAGTACATCGAAAAGTGAAAGATATGAAATTAAAGATATCGAAAGCCAAATTAGTTTTTTAAAGAACAGCAATATAGATAGTCCTTTTGATCAGGAGTTTGATTTTGAAGACTTATATAAGGATTCAGTTATGAGTCTTGACATTCAAGGGAAAAAGCACCTGATATTTTTCAAGAATGTATTGCAATAATAGAAAGGCTTAAAGCAAAAACAGAAAAATTATCTCAACTAGATTTAGATACAAAGGAATCGGCCTTTTTAAATCACATATTGATATTAAAATCCTGCTTAGCCTATACTAGGAGTTCTGATGCAATAGAAATGGTTAAAGTTTCAGGTATATTTAATGATATAGACTCGATTGATTATCTATTAATTAAGCCGAAAGTTTTCTTTCACCTTATTACAGTTACTCAAGAAAGTAGATTTAACCTATATGAATTTATTATCGCAAATCTTCAAACATATGAAAGCTTACTTCAGAAACTAACATTGATAGATAAATTCATTCACCAGATGATTTTTCTAATTTCAGAAGCAAAAGCGCTCGAGAAGGCTTCGCTGATAACTGAATTTAATAATTATAAGGCCGAAATAATTAATAGATTAATACAAATAAAAGCAGTCGTTCGAGCCAATCCATATTTGAACTTAATTATAAATTCGTTAGTTCCTCATCATATTAAGATTGAATTTATTAAAATATATAATACTGGTTTCTTAAACCAAGATACCTGTATTCCTTTAGCGCAGCAAATTAAATTAAGGAGGTTAAATGAAATTGGGCATAATTATTCGGTTAGTTTTAATCACCTACTCAATGAATTTCAAAATTTATTTGAATTGGCTTATTTTGAATCAACGCAGCAAACCGCAAAAGAAATAACGAAAAAGATGTCCGAAGAAAATTACAAAATGGAAGAAATTACCTTTGTCGGAAATTTTTTTGAACGACGCAACCAAAATTCTATTTCTCACACCAATACAAATGATATTGGACTTTGGGGCGTTGGTCAAATTGAATATCTTGAATACAAGATGCAGGTTTTCCCACTAATTGAAAAACTCTTTAAAAAGATCAACTTTCAATAGACAAGATCAAGTATGTATTCCGATGATTTGGTTTCAGTTGACCTCATAGAATGCAAATAAACGCCCCTGGCACAATTATGATCGTTGTTGAACCGATTAATTTGTTTTGTACTGCGAAGAAATAATGCTGTAGCCATCAATTAGTTTATTGATTTGCGATATTAGCTGTTAGATATTTCCAAACCGGTATAGCTAACGCTGCCCCGGCAACCGGCGCAACCAAATATAGCCAAAGGTGCTCCAAATGTCCCGAAACCATTGCAGGCGCAATGGATCGTGCCGGGTTCATGGAAGCACCGCAAATAGGGCCGGCGAACATAGCCTCCAAACCAACTACCGCGCCGATAGCGATTCCGGCTAATTGTCCCTGTTCCTTACTGCCATGTGCCACGTTCATAATAACAAGCATTAAAATGAAAGTCAATAACAGTTCCAGTATAAAAGACTGCATTTCTGATCCTGCCGGCATTGTTGCACCCAATAAGAGGCTGGTAGGGAAAAGGAGTTTAAGCGTCAGGCTGGCAAGCAACGCACCCGCTACCTGGCTAACGATATAACCCGGTAACAGCCGCGCCTTAAAACGACCTGCCAACGTAAAAGCGATACTTACCGCCGGATTGATATGGCAACCTGATATATTACCTATGCTGTAAATCAAACTCATAACAATAAGCCCCCATGTAATGGCTACGCCCACATGGCCAACAGCGCCTGCGGTTTGCTGGTCAATCACCATTGCACCGGTACCGCAAAAAACAAGAATGAAAGTACCGGTCAGCTCAGCGATATATTTTCTCATGCGATGTGAGCCTGGATAAAATCCGCCGCATAAACTTTGATCATAACCCGTACCCGCCTGAATTCAGCCATAACTTCATCAGAAGTGCCCGTTGCTTTGGCTGGATCAGGAAAATTTTGGTGGAAGCGTTCTACTTTGCCCGGAAAGAACGGGCAGGCCTCGTTTGCATTATCGCACACGGTAATCACATAGTCGAATGAAATGGCCAGATACTCATCCGCATGGTTTGAAGTATGCCTGGAAATATCAATATGGTCTTCAGCCATCACTTTGATTGCTTTCGGGTTCACACCGTGGGTTTCAATGCCGGCGCTGTAAATATTTGCTTTATCCCCAGCGAAGTAACGCAGGTAGCCTTCAGCCATTTGGCTTCGACAACTGTTCCCGGTACACAGGACTAATATATTTTTCATCTTTAATTTATGGTCTTTTTCATCAAGATTTCCGACACCGGGCATACATGGCTAAATTCGGATGATTGTTTTACCTCATCAGGTACATCATTCCGAATGATTTTTTGAAAGCCATGCCTTTCGAAATATTCCGGGGCTGTTTCGGTTAAGAGGTATAGTTCTTTTAAGCCTCTCAATGCAGCAAGGCTCTCCAGTCGCTCGATTAACTTTCCCGAAACGCCCTTACCGCGATGTTCGGGCAATACCGCCAGGGAGCGCAGCAATCCATACGAACCATATATTTCAAGACCGATAACGCCGATCAATTGGCCATTTTCAATTGCGATGAGGAAGTTTTCCAATATTTCCGGCAAATCTTCCACCGGTAGTTTTTCTGCGGACAACATTGCTTCAATATTTCCGCGTCGATCTGTTGCTCGTTCTATTATCATATCGTTCAATTAACAGCAGCCCGAACCGGGTGTGCAACACGCGGTTTCTACTGCTAAGTTTTTAAACTCAATCTTTTTTTCTTCAACAGCAGGTGCAATGCAGCAGGCAGATTGGGGTTCTTCAAAATGCGGGTCATTAAATTCGGCGTCAGCGTGGAAGTAGTAAACTTCCCATTGAACGCCGTCGGGATCGCTTACCCAAAATTTGTCCTGGTTAGCAAAACAACAGTTCGTACCAATTTCCTCACGGGGAAACAAACCTGCTTTCTGCGCTATCGACAACCGTTCGTTCAATCCCGCCAACGTCTCTACCTGGAAACCTAAATGGCCGAAATGTTCCTGCACCCTTTCGCTGTTCTCCACAAACGATATGATCAACGCCGGCTCATCTAACACATATTTGGTATAACCCTTCCGTATCTTCACAGGCTCCTGGCCAAAAAAACGGTTATAAAAATCAATAGTATTGGCAAGATCGTTAACATACAAGCTCACATGCATACGGGGAAATGTAGAAGTTTTCATATTTTCTTATCTTTTATTGTAATATTACGATGGGCTATTTCAAAAAAATCAGCAACAGGTTTTAGGTTCTTTATAAGATTGAAATAAGTTATTCAACTCCTTTTCTAGTTTTGCCCAGGCTTTTGGCTCAATGCAATAACATACACTCACGCCCTCAATCGTACCCTTTATCAGGCCTGCATTTTTCAATTCTTTCAGGTGTTGCGATATAGTCGCTTGAGCTAGTCCTAATTCATCCACCAGGTCGCCGCATATGCAGGCATTAGCATTTATGATCTGCTGCAATATGGCAATGCGGGCAGGGTGGGCGATAGCCTTAAGCATAACCGCTAGTTCGTTTTGTTCGTCTGTAAAAATCT
>Ga0302303_10002567_pt1 | contig 10840 bp, 6 predicted proteins | sample III_Palsa_E2_1_FD_194542 | JGI IMG/M metagenome (GOLD analysis project Ga0302303, IMG submission 194542) | Peat permafrost microbial communities from Stordalen Mire near Abisko, Sweden - III_Palsa_E2_1 | ecosystem: Environmental > Terrestrial > Soil > Palsa > Peat permafrost | place: Sweden... | reverse complement strand
GGGATGTGATCCCATTCCCGAGGTACCCAAAGAACGCGGAATTTTAACCGCTGATTTGGGTTGATTTTTTTGATTGCGCTGATTTTGCCTTGTCATGCTGAAGAATGAAGCATCTATTATACAACTGATGGTCGTTTCAAGCAAAGTAAATTAACAATAAAAATTATTAAAAAATCACATTCCAATCTTCAGATGTTAACTCAATAGTTTCCATTGCTTGGTAACAAAGTTTCTGAATTGTTTGAGCAGATAGATTAACCTCAATAAAATAACCATTTTGAAGTTGTCTAATTGCCTTAAACTTACCCTTTTCTTTTCCCACATATCGTGGAAAATTATCAGAAATAATTTCAAATTTTTCCGGTTCAAGGTCAGCAACAGCATTTAACGTATTCTCCAATACGTCTCTCCAACTCTCAACTGGTATACGTTGCCCCAAAATGCATACTGCGGAGGGGATAGTTCCAGTAACATCTTGAGCATCTGATGGTGTTGAATTCTCTTGACCAAAATAGTTCCATATTTCCAAAGATTTTTTCGCCAATACTTCACTTCTTTTTTCAATTTCCTCGCGAGTCCAATTTAAAATCGAATCAAAATATTTATTTAATTCGAGATGACTTTCATTTAGTGTTATTTTTTTTAACGGAAAATTGTCGTTTGAAAGCTCTGTATTATATGCTGTAAGGGTCAAATTACCAATCGTATGTAAAAATAAATCATGCGTTTCTTCCCAATCTTTACCAAGTTCATTTTGCCACCATCGAGAAATTGTTTGGGGCATAATATGCTCAATAGTTAAATTGTCAAAACTAACTTTCTCCTTATGGGCAAAATCTGATTCAAGAGTTTCAAGTATTAATTTGGTTTTAATTTGCCTATCACCAGCACCATAAAATTTCGCCTCTATAAATCTTGAAAGAAATTCATTGTCCTTCGGATATCCTCTTCCTTGCAAAATTACTTTAAAACCCTCAACAATATTGTTGGAATATTTCGGAATAATTTGCGGATAGATTGTCGGAAATATTTTATTTAATTGATTCGACGGAACGTTGCATACAAATCGACGGATCAAAAAATTCTCCAAGCTTCTGAGAATTTCAACAAATTCTGTTATGGAAATTACGCCATCGTCATAATCACAGTAAAAACTCAATAACAATGGATATGCTGTAGTGACCTCAATTTTATTTAGCCTACGCAAATACTTTTTTATTTCTACATCGGGTTCAAATTCGGTATAGATAAGTCTTTGATAATAAATTGAGAATTTCTTTAATTCTTTTAAATACTCTATTGCGTTGGATGTAGATACGTTCTCCTTTACTAAGTAATAAACGTCGCCTTGTTTAATAAAGCTTCCGTTTCGCATTAAAAAATGCCGAATAAACTCTGTTAAGTTATCGTTTAAAGCGGTTTGCATTGGTAGCCAATACGTTTTATATACTTCTTCTTGCTCATTTACATGAATCCGCATGAAAAAGTAATTACGAATTAAATCTGCTTGGGTTAACGGCCTTCCTTTTGCATTTAAACTTTCAAAAACCAAATAGGGATTGTCGTCAGAATCAAGAACAATACTAACTACAGAAAAATAACTACTTATAACTTTCTTTATTTTATCAGGCTCAATGTCAACTTGTTTAAGTTTCTTTTCAAAAAACACGTATGCCCTTGTAATCTGACTTTCTATTTCATTAGGTTGCCCGTTAATTATATTTTGGAATATTTGTCTATCTATTTGGGTTGGAAGTAATTTATAATAGTCTCCGCCATCCTTATATTGATTAACTAAAAGTGTATTATTAATTTCATCTGCAAATCGAATATTTTGGTTTTCACGAGCTTTATTTCTCAAGAGCGTAAGTAAAATAAAGACTGTGGTTAAGCGCTGCTGTCCATCAATTAATAAGTATTTGGCTACGCCCTCTGGCACCGAAACAGTCGGCATATTAACAATTGAGCCGATGAAATGAGTTCGAGGATTCTCCATTTCACAAATTTCAATTAAATCCTTCCACAAGATTTCCCATTCTTTTGAAGTCCAACTATATGTCCGTTGAAAAAGGGGAATAACGTATTGTTTGGTCCCCTCAATTATGTCTTGAAGTTTGGTTTCTTTTGCCTGCATTGTGATAGTTTAGATCTAGTGGAATTTGAATTGGAATCAAATTAACGACTAATGTAAGCTAAATTTAATAAGTAAATAACCTACAACAGTAATTTATTTTAATCATCTATACTCTTTCTGCACTATTAAAAAGCTCGCCCTTTCAGCTTTGTGAAAAGGTATATCCCAGTTACCCTGGTAGGTTATTTTGGCGGGCAGCAGTTCGCCGTTAAAGCGGTTCAGTTCCATGTTCATCTGCACGCTGAAATCAATAAACATATTGTGATAGCTCACATTTACGTACCTGCCCAATATCTGGAAGGTGCGCATATCAAAAATGGTAGTCAGCTCTTTAATCACCACATCATCATCCTGCGTGCTTAATTTTTGGATCACCTTAAAGCGATATACCGGTATACTATCCAGGTACTTGCCCCGTGCGAACTGGTAATCATAGTACTGCCGCATATCGGGCGAAAATATCTCGGTTTTCCCACTGATGAACGGGATGCCATCAACCCTATGCCCCGGCGCGAAGATCAGCGTTTTCAACTTGCTCCGGTAAGTTTGATCCTTGCCGCCCCCAGTGTTTTGCATCGGGTTTCCCTTGCCAACATCGGCATTATAGGCATTGGTAAAAATATAATCGAACAAGTTTACCGTGTACAACTGGTACGTACCGTCCTTTTTATAAACGTTACCGCTATCGCGTTTGGCCAAATATTCAATGGTATGTTTACCGCCAACATTGGTACGCTTCAGCTTACGGTATATTTTGCCGTCTATTTTGTTCCTTTTATCGTAAGTATAAATGTAATTTTCAGCTATGAAGGAGTACTTTTTCATATTGCGAAAGGCCGCGTAAAAATCAGTGTCGCTAAGCACGGCATCAATAAAATCCTGGGTGTTAAGCCGGTGCGAATGAATATTTACCGATGAATCGATAACAATAGTGCGGATGGTATCGGGATTGTAAGGCTGCTGCTGTTGGGAATAGGAGCATAAACCGAAAAGGAGAAAGCTGAAAGTTAAAAAGATGGATTTTTTCATTCTTACACTATTGTAACACCATGACTTCAAACTTGTTTCGGGATCATACAGTATACCGGATGCCAAAAAAGTTTTTCAACAATTGTCATTGCGAGCGATAGCGCGGCAACCTCTATCTATGCCTAATGAAGATGCAGGCTACGAGATTGCTTCGTCGTACCTCCTCACCATGGCAAAGGGGGAAGAGAACTAGTTTCCCAACTGCTTAATAGCGAGATAAGCCATTAAACCGGTACTCAGCTGTAAGGCGCTTTCTTCCACATCAAAAGTTGGGGTATGTACCGATGAGGTGATGCCCCTGCTCTCGTTACGGGTGCCTAAACGGTAAAAGCACGAATCCGCCACCTGCGAGTAGAAGGCAAAATCCTCTGCTGCCATCCATATATCCAGGTCGAGCACATTTTCCTCACCCAAATAATCAACGGCGTGGCCCCGGGTTTTGGCGGTTAGCTTTTCCTCGTTCACCAAAAATGGATAACCTTTCATAATATTAAAATCACAGCTGCCGCCCATGCTTTCGGCTATTCCTTCGGCCATTTTTTTCATGCGGATGTGTGCTTCAGCGCGCCATTTTTCATCCATAGTGCGGAAAGTGCCTTCCAGGTAAACTTCATTGGGGATAACGTTGGTAGCGCCGTTAGCGATCACTTTACCGAACGACAATACCGATGGATTCTTCGGATCGGCAAAACGGCTTACCACTTGTTGCAGGGCGGTTAATATGTGCGCGGTGATCATCACCGGGTCGATATTTTGTTGCGGCTGAGCAGCATGGCCGCCTTTGCCTTTTACAGTTACATAAATTTCATCGGCCGAGGCCATGTATTTGCCTGCCCTAAAGCCCACTTTACCGGCCTCTATCAAAGGCATTACATGCTGCCCCAATACGGCTTGCGGTTTTGGGTTTTCGAGTACGCCTTCTTTTATCATCAGGCTGGCGCCGCCGGGTAATTTTTCCTCCGCAGGTTGAAATATCAGCTTGATAGTACCTCCAAACTGGCTGGTTAAGCCGGTCAGTATTTTAGCGGTACCCAATAAGGAGGAGGTATGCGCGTCGTGCCCGCAGGCGTGCATGATACCGTTATTTTGCGACTTATAGATCACCTCATTAGCTTCCATAATAGGCAGCGCGTCCATATCGGCACGCAGGGCTACTATCTGGTCCGATGGCTTTTCGCCTTTTATGAGCGCTACCAGGCCATTGTCGGCCAGGCGGTGATATTGCAAACCTAATTCATCCAGTTTTTTGGCCACAAAGGCCGAAGTTTCCACTTCGTGAAATGAAAGTTCGGGATGGGCATGCAGATGGCGGCGGTTAGCTACCACATCATTAAAAATACTTCCGGCAAGTTCCTGTATCTGCTCTTTGATCATTCTGTATCGAGTTTGGGAAGATTTATTTTCTCGGATATTATAAACAGGCTGGTAAAGGCATACTTGAGATCCTGCATCATTTTTTCAGCTTCCAGCCGCGACCTGAAATCACCTATCCTTACTTTAAAATACGGATCGTGATAGGTAAGGTAAGTACGCAGATCGGGGAACTTATTCTGGAACTTTGTTTGCGCGGCATAAGCTCCTTTACGGTCGGAGCCGCTGAATATTTGTACCCGGTAACCGTTTGATGAGGAAGCATCGCTCACACCGGAACTTTTACTAACAACCAGGTAGTTACCAATCAGCGAATCAACTTTTGGGTCCTTATCAACTTCAACCTTACCGCGTGCCTGCGCTAATAATAGGGATGGAACAAACAGTAAACTAAAAAAAACCGTGCATCGTACAGACACTGCTACCAGGGTTTTTAAAAAAGATGCACCGTTTTTCATCCTTTAGTATTAATTAAGCCTGACCTGCACCATGGCAATTTTTATATTTTTTACCGCTACCGCAAGGGCAGGGATCATTTCTGCCTACTTTTGGATCAACCCTAACCGGCGTTGGTTTTTGCATTTCGCGCGTATCATCCAGCATGGGTATGCCGGTGCTGTTCTGGCTCACCAGTTCAGGTTTTGATGTACGCATCTTCTTCATATCGGTTTTAGGCGCAGCTTTTGCTTCGCGAACTTCCTCGGCCTGCTGCTGCACCGGGATACCTCCCCTAAACAGGAAGCTTACCATCTCTTTATTTACCGCTGCCAGCATATTCCTGAATAATTCAAAAGCCTCAAATTTATAAACCAGTAAAGGGTCCTTTTGTTCATAAACCGCGTTTTGTACGGATTGTTTCAGCTCGTCCATTTCGCGCAGGTGCTCTTTCCATGAATCGTCTATCTCTGTTAGCGTTACGTTCTTTTCGAACGATTTAAATACTTCAAGCCCTTTATTCTGAATTGCTTTTTTAAGCGGAACGGCAACCTGCATCATGTGTACGCCATCGGTAAACGGCACTATTATATTTTCCACGTTTTCGCCACGGGTATCGTACACATCTTTTAATACGGGGTAAGCCTGGTGCGCAATACCTTCGGCTTTGCGTTTGTAAAAATCCATTACCTGCTTAAATGTGGCATCGGTAAGGTTATCTACAGATATATCCGTAAATTCTTCTTCGGGAGTTTCCGTATCTACAGAGAACAAACGGATAACTTCCAGCTGGAAGCCTTCATAGTTGTTTTGCTCCTTGTATTCAATTACAATATCCTCTACCACATCAAAAATGGTGTTGCTCAAATCAACATCCAGCCTATCACCAAACAAGGCGTTCTTACGTTTAGCGTAAATCACGTTACGCTGCGAGTTCATCACATCATCATACTCCAGCAAACGCTTACGTATACCAAAGTTGTTTTCTTCCACCTTCTTTTGCGCGCGCTCAATGGATTTGGAGATCATGGAGTGCTGTATCACTTCGCCTTCTTCCACCCCCATACGCACCATCATGTTCGAGATCCTTTCCGAGCCGAATAAACGCATCAGGTTATCTTCCAGCGATACGAAGAACTGCGATGACCCAGGATCACCCTGCCTGCCCGCACGGCCGCGCAACTGCCTGTCAACACGGCGGCTTTCATGCCTTTCGGTACCTACAATGGCCAAACCACCGGCATCTTTAACGTTAGGGCCTAATTTTATATCAGTACCACGGCCTGCCATGTTGGTGGCGATGGTTACCGTGCCCGATTTACCAGCTTCGGCCACAATATCGGCCTCTTTCTGGTGCATTTTGGCGTTCAGTACGTTATGTTTTATACCGCGCAGTTTAAGCATACGGCTTAATAATTCCGAAATATCAACCGATGTGGTACCCACCAATACCGGCCTGCCGGCTTGTGTTAGTTTTACGATCTCATCGGCAACCGCGTTATATTTTTCGCGAACGGTGCGGTACACCAGGTCCTGCATATCCGAACGGCTGGTTGGGGTGTTGGTTGGTATCTCCACCACATCCAGCTTGTAAATAGTCCAAAATTCACCTGCTTCAGTAACCGCGGTACCCGTCATACCGCAAAGCTTGTGGTACATACGGAAGTAATTTTGCAGGGTGATGGTGGCCATTGTTTGTGAGGCATCTTCCACTTTCACATTTTCCTTTGCCTCAATGGCCTGGTGTAAACCATCAGAGTAACGGCGGCCATCCAAAACACGGCCGGTTTGCTCATCAACAATTTTTACCTTGCCTTCATCAAGTATATATTCCGTATCCTTTTCAAACAAGGTGTACGCTTTTAATAATTGGTTAACCGAATGTATACGCTCCGATTTGATGGAGAAATCGCGCATTAGCTCGTCCTTCTTGGTTATCTTATCGGTAGAGGGCAGGTCGGATTTTTCGATCTCGGCAATTTCAGTACCTACATCGGGCATCACAAAAAAGTGTGGGTCCTCACCCGAAGTGGTGATCAGTTCAATACCTTTTTCGGCCAGTTCAACCTGGTTATTTTTTTCATCTATCACAAAAAACAGCTCGGCATCAACCTTATGCATCTCCTTGCTGGAATCCTGCATGTAAAAGTTTTCTGTTTTCAACAATACCTGCTTGTTTGAGCCTTCGCTCAGGTATTTAATTAAAGCCTTGCTTTTTGGCAAACCACGGTAGGCACGCAGTAAGGCTAAACCGCCTTCGTCAACACCTGTTTTACCATCGGCAATTTGCTTTTTGGCTTCGTTAAGCGCGGTGTTAACATAAGCTTTTTGCGCGTTAACCAGGCGCTCGATACGTGGTTTCAGGTCATAAAACTCGTGCTCATCCCCACGTGGAATAGGGCCCGATATAATTAAGGGCGTACGGGCATCATCTATCAAAACAGAGTCAACCTCATCCACCATGGCATAATGTAATTTGCGTTGTACCAGTTCTTCGGGGCTGCGTGTCATATTGTCACGCAAATAATCAAAGCCAAACTCGTTATTGGTACCAAAAGTAATATCGGCTAAGTAAGCGGCGCGGCGTTCTTCCGAATTTGGCTCATGCTTATCAATACAATCAACCGCCAAACCGTGAAACTCATATAAAGGCCCCATCCACTCCGAGTCGCGGCGTGCCAGGTAATCATTCACGGTTACTATATGCACACCCTGCCCGGCCAGCGCGTTTAAGTAAGCGGGCAGCGTGGCTACCAGCGTTTTACCTTCACCCGTGGCCATTTCGGCAATTTTACCCTGGTGCAATACAATACCGCCTATCAGCTGCACATCGTAGTGTACCATATCCCAGGTAACTTCGTTTCCGGCAGCTAACCAGGTGCTGTTATGTACGGCTTTATCGCCCTTTATAAGCACATTTGATTTTTTGGCAGCCAAATTACGGTCGAACTCCGTAGCGGTAACCTCCAGGCTTTTATTACCGGCAAAGCGGCTGGCGGTTTCTTTTACCACGGCAAAAGCTTCGGGCAATATATTCAGTAATATATCTTCCAGCTCCTTGTTGCGGTCTTTTTCCAGCTTATCCAGCTGAGTATATAGCTCAACCTTCTCGCTTACTTCCATATCTGGCTCGTTTTCGGTGCGATCCTTAATGGCCTGTATCTCACTGTCAATCCCGGCGAGGCCCTGTTTAATGGTTTCCTTAAAATCTATGGTTTTGGCCCTTAGCTCATCATTGCTTATATCGCCGAGCTTTGCAAATTCAGCCAGTACTTTTGCTACTAAAGGCTGTATGCTTTTTACGTCCCGCTCTGATTTGCTTCCAAAAAGCTTACTAATAAAATCTAACATATTAATTTGATATATGAATTATCACAAACTCAACAATTACGCCACGGGTAATTGAAAAGTCATAATGGCAGGCAAAGGTAAGTAATTTGTTGTAAGTTGTGTGTTATAAGTTGTGTGTTGCAGGTGTAAATTAGATTAATTTTGGCATCCTGCAACTTACAACACACAACCTGCAACTCCTTTTCCTATCTTTGGCACCATGAATATCCTGCTCCTTGGTTCGGGCGGAAGGGAAAGCGCCTTCGCCTGGAAATTATCGCAAAGCGAAAAATGCGAACAGCTTTTTATAGCGCCCGGCAATGCCGGTACCGGCCAATATGGTACCAATGTAAACATTAAGGTTACTGATTTTGAAGGCATCAAAGCCTTTGCGCTAACTAACGCGATCAACATGGTATTGGTTGGGCCCGAAGAACCATTGGTTAAAGGTATTCACGATTTCTTTTTGGCCGATGAACAGTTGAAACACATACCCGTTATAGGCCCACAAGCCGAAGGCGCGCAGCTGGAAGGCAGCAAGGATTTCTCCAAGCAGTTTATGGCCCGCCATAACATCCCGGCAGCAGCATCGCGCACCTTTACCCGCGAAACTTTGCAGGAGGGTTTTGATTACCTGCCAACCATAGGCTTACCCATAGTTTTAAAAGCCGACGGCTTAGCCGCTGGCAAGGGTGTTCTGATATGCCTCACCGTGCAGGAGGCCCAGCAGGAACTGATAGAAATGCTTGCCAATGCCAAGTTTGGCGATGCCAGCTCGAAAGTAGTTGTGGAACAATTTTTACAGGGCATTGAACTTTCGGTTTTTGTGCTGACCGATGGCTGCAACTATAAAATACTGCCATCAGCTAAAGACTATAAACGTATTGGCGAGGGCGATACCGGTTTAAATACCGGCGGTATGGGCTCAGTATCGCCTGTTCCGTTTGCTGATGCTGAATTTTTGAAGAAGGTGGAAGACCGCATCATTATACCTACTATTGAAGGATTAAAGAGCGAAAATATCAGCTACAAAGGCTTTATTTTTATTGGCCTGATGAACTGCGGCGGCGAACCCTGGATGATAGAATACAACTGCCGCATGGGCGACCCGGAAACGGAAAGTGTACTGCCCCGCATTGAATCCGACCTGGTGGAACTGCTGCTGGGCGTTGCCGAAGGTAATCTGAACGAAAAAGAACTGATCATATCCAACAAAATAGCCGCTACCGTGATGATGGTTGCCGGCGGCTACCCCGGTGAATATTTAAAAGATAAGGTAATGACCGGCATGGACAACGTGCGCGACTCGCATGTATTCCATGCAGGCACTTATTTGGACGCTGAAGTAGTTAAAACATCAGGCGGCCGGGTGATCGCCATTACATCGTTACAGGATACCCTATTCGCGGCGCTACAACAAGCCACCGCCGATGCCAGCCGTATTTATTACGATGGCATGTACTTTAGGAAAGATATTGGATTTGACTTGTTGTAGGACGTTTTTAAATCAATTAAAATAATCAAGATAATCTTTAAATACATATAATTTTCCTCTTTGAGCACCGGTTACTTCCTGAAGGATCCCTAAAGATTCCAAATCAGCAAGTAACTTATAACCTGTGGCCGAAGACATTCCGGTAACATTTGAAATTAAATGCGCCTGAATAACAGGCCTTTGATACAGGTATAGCATTATCTTTTGCGCATTACCAGCTCTACTACCCATTGTTTGTATTTTGGCATCAATCTGTTTTTGTAATTGTAAGATTCCATCAAACGTAGTTATCCCGCTTTTAGCTGTTTCTATTATACCAACAAGGAAAAATTTAAACCATTTGGTTAGGTCACCCTTAAGCCTTACATCCATCAAGTTGTCATAATATAACCTTCGATTACGCTCCAAAAAATCCGATAAATATAAGATTGGCTTTTTGAGGATCCCTTTAGAAACTAAATACAACGTTATCATCAATCGTCCAACCCTACCGTTACCATCTAAAAAGGGGTGAATGGTTTCAAATTGATAATGTATCAAAGCAATTTTTAACAGATCAGGATAGTAATTCAACTCATCATTTGCAAATTTTTCGATATCAGACATTAATTCCGGGATTAAGGTGTGCACAGGTGGAATAAAAGCCGCATCATTAATACTTGCTCCGCCGATCCAATTCTGGCTCGACCGAAATTCTCCGGGCTGCTTATGCTCCCCGCGAACACCCTGTAATAAAACTTTATGAGTTTCTCTGATCAGCCTGGAAGAGAATGGGAGTGTGTCTAATAGTTCAATAGCTGTATTCATAGCCTCTATATAATTTTGAACTTCTTCCCAATCACTTCTTCTTCCTTCGGCTATTTCACTCCTCTCCAAAAAAGCTTCTTCAACGTTAGTTTGCGTTCCCTCAATTTTGCTTGATTGTGTCGCCTCCTTGGCAATATGCATGCTTATAAACAAATCGATATTTGGAATATATTCAGAATACATATCCAATCTTCCAAGTTGTCTATCAGCTTTGCTCAACAAGTTAATCAGCTCAATAT
>Ga0302303_10002558_pt1 | contig 10863 bp, 4 predicted proteins | sample III_Palsa_E2_1_FD_194542 | JGI IMG/M metagenome (GOLD analysis project Ga0302303, IMG submission 194542) | Peat permafrost microbial communities from Stordalen Mire near Abisko, Sweden - III_Palsa_E2_1 | ecosystem: Environmental > Terrestrial > Soil > Palsa > Peat permafrost | place: Sweden... | reverse complement strand
TTTATTTAGCCAGTCATCCTCCTGCGATATGTCATATTCCCCATTGGTACGCAGGTCCACATGAACGCCGTAAAAACTGTCCATGTCTCCGATACACCCCGACGTACCCGACGCCACCGCAGGGCTTCCGCCGATGTCTGAACTTGGGGTAATGACGCCGACTTGAGCTCCCGTGGATGCGTTATAGACGTAGATTTGATTTTGATACTCGTAGCCTGCGAATAAGTAATTCTGGCTGGCGTCTATATCCATGGCGGACGAAATCACGGAAGGATTGGACGTATTGTTAAACGGCAGCACAATCGGATAGCCCGAATGGAGGGTCTGTGTGGTGCTCCAGTTATCGTAGCGATAGATGACCTGGCCGATAGAGGTCCAGGCCCAGTTGACGTCCGGGTAGGTATTGGTAAAGCCGGTTATGTAGAGAGTATCGGTGGATGGGAAGTACTCTATTCTATGGATTTCCGTGAATCCCGCCGATGTGGGCGCTGCCCAACTCGTCATGTTAGTGTAGTTGTAGATGGGATTGCCGTCACTATCAAGTCCCTGGTAGGTGAACTCGCGAATCGCGTTCGTGCCTGAGCTCACGCCCCACATCCCCTCCCAGACATTCCCGCTGGAATCCACATCCCAGGCTTGCGTCTGACCGGACCACCCCCCGGAAGACGGCTGGTTGTACTCGCCGGAGTCCATCGTTCCGTTGCCGTTCGCATCGCGCCAGATCCACTCCCCGGACGATGGCTGGTTTTCCGGCCAACCGGTTCGGTCCGTTGTATATGCTTGACTGCCGGAGCTTGCCGGCTGAGAGAATATGCCTGAAGGAATGGCGATTTTCCCGTGAGTGGACGATTTGTACCGGAAATATTGCAGGTCCCAACCCGACGTCGAGAACAGGATCTTGGCGCTGCCGAGGGTTCGCACAAAAGTGGCCCTGGGAGTGCCGCCAACCAGAGGTATATGTAGACGCGGATCTTCCGGATAGGCGAACGGGTCGATGGTGTAGGCATTATAAGTTGCCTCGGAATCAGGTGTTTTGTTGTTCCAGTTCATCGTGAAGAGTTGGCTTACCGTGTAGTAGTTGTTCTGCGAGCTTAGATCGAGGCTTGCACTGTTCTCCCACCCTCCTCCGTAAATACTCCAATTTCTGGTTCCACCGGACGTGTAGCTCTCGAGTACAGTGCCGCCGCTGCTTGGGGTGCCGTCCTGGCTGACGTAGACGTTTCCGCTGCTGTCGGCTCCCACGCCAGAGGGCATGTTGAAGCGCAGCGCTCCGGTGTTGCCCTGCGTTGTGGTGCCTGCAAAAACTCCCCCCGTAGCCCCGATGGTGCTATTGACTGTCGTGGGAGATCCGGAAAAACTTGTTGGGTTGTAGCACTTGATGTTTTGATCGGACCCTTGGTCCGCCACCATTAACAGTCCCGTTGAGGCATTGTAGGACAGAGCAACGGGGTGGTCTGCTGTCGCAAAGGTAATGCCGCTTCCGCCCAGGTGTCCCCCTGAAGTCGTAATGGGAACGAGCGTACACCCTGTCAAGCCTGGAAATGCGCCTTCCAACAGCGACGCGCCAAGCCCCATATATGTGGCGCCGGAATACGCCAGCCCCCAGAGGTTGCCGTATCCATCGACCGTTAGCGCTCCAGGATTGGCTTCGGAGTAGCTGGTGGTTGGAGTCTGCGAAAGGCTGCTCGTGTTATAGGCATAGACCACGCCGTCCGCCCCGTCACTTACGTAAAGAGCGCTGCTGGAACACGCCATTCCAGTGACCACGTTGTTGCCGCTGTACGTAGAATTGGTTGTTACGACCAACAGGTTGCCGTATGGACCGTAGCCGTTCGCAAAGGGTGCACTCGCGCCGCTGAGGGTATAGCGACCGACGGCGTACCAGTTTGTGGTCGTATTGGGCGGATAGCTGGGAAGACTGTTGTTATTCGTGCCCCCGTTACGCCCATTCGTGCCGCTTATGAACATGGCGGCATAGACGTACGTACCATCCGACGTTACCGCCATGCCTCCGCTGCACCACCAGTGCGGCCCCTCGCAGTTCCCGATGATGGCGCCGTCGCTGTAGATTCCCGCCTCGCGGCCGCCTTCGTCCCAGAGGCTGTTCGTATAACAGGTACCGTTAGAGGCCACATAAAGCGCCTGGATGTCGTCTTGTACGTGCCAGTCATTCGTCCCTCCCCAGGTTAGCGAGCCTGTGACCATTGCGCCTGGAGAGCCACCGAATGAATTGTCTAACCATGATGTGTTGTAGCCGCCGGGGAGAGTCTGCGCAAACACTTCGCTGCACAAACAGAGTCCGAGCAAGCATAACGCAAGCGTCAGGCCAGACTTGCGTATAGAGTCCATTAATCCACCCATATCGTTCAATCTCCTCTCAAAAGTCGTGTTAAAATGATTTTGAAAACCGCACACTAAATTGCAATAGTGGCAATAATCCCTTCATATTGTCTCCTTTGTCCCTCATTCCGTTAAAACCAGGCGGGGTGGTACGAGTTGAAGTTGAGGGGCGCTGTCGAGTTTGCCTGACATTCGGTCGAGCAGCAAGCGCGTCAACTCGGCGCCGCAGCGGATGTTTTGTTTGTCGATCGTGGCGAGCGGGACAAAATCGTCCACGGCATGATATTCCGACTGTCGCCAAAGGTTGTCGAATCCTGTAATGTCGATATCGACGTTGGGCTGCTTTCCGAAGCACCTGCAGGCTCCGGCCACGGCAAAAGAAGCTGCGTCGGAATACGCCATCAAGGCGTCCGGCGGGTTCGGTCCTTGAAACGCTTCTACGAAAAATCCGGCCGTAGCGCGTGACTGGAGCTCCAGTCGCTTCGCCGAATCGAGCTCTTTCAACGGCGCGTCGTAACTCTGGATATTCGGCCTATGTGCCAGACCGAACTCATGCAAGGCTCGCTCATAGCCTTTGCGCAATGAGGCAAACCAATACCGGTCCGTGTCGGATCCCCACACGAGAGCAATATTGCGCCTTCCCTTCTGGATTAAAAATCGCGCGAGCTCGTAGGCGCCTTGTTCATGATCAGGACCAACGCGGTCGAACTGCGCGAACTCCGGCCTGTTGCCGGCTACAACGAACGGGCATCCGGCCTCGGCCACCTGCAGTCCGAGCTCTGTAACTCTGTCGTAGTCGCCGCTCTCCGTGACGATCATCCCGGCGACTACGTTGTCCGCTAGCGTTTGAATATCCCTCATACCTGCGATTTTGGGATTCAAACTCAGGCTGTGGTACCCCGAATCGCGCAGGACATTATAAATCCCGACGACCGCGGCCTCAAGCCAACCTTCTTCCTGCCTGTAGTAAGCCTCGGAGACGCCGAGAGGCAAATCGCCGACTACGCCAATCGTGCTGCGTGCAATTGCTTCCATGCCGGAGGATGTGGCGCGCGGAGGTTTTTGTTGCGGCTGCCGATCGCACACGAATACGCCGATTCGAGGTTTTGACGCTACGTAGCCCAACGCGGCGAGCTCGGTAATTGCCCCTCGCACGGTCATTGGGCTGACTCCGAGTTCTCTCGCCATATCTGTCCGTGACGGCAGCCGCTCGCCCGCCTTGAGGTCGCGGCGTTTAATTCGCGATGTAACGTGAGCGACCACTCGGGCCTGAGCCGACTCAACTTCCAATTGGACTTTGACCATTTTTTGCCTTGTTAAATAACGTCACGGTATCGCGGATTTTGTGGCCACTACGACTACGTTGTTGATGCCGGCCGTGAATTGAACGTCTCCTCCGCCAATCGAAGAAGCATCTGCAAACCGAAACCCTGTTAAACTCGTAATTCGATCGCCGCCGAGGTTCCTGTCGACTAGGGTTGTGTCGTCAGCCTTTATCGTCAGCGTTCCAGCGTCCATATCTACGGTTACCGTAAATCGATCTGATTTGCTAAGCGTCCAGCTCCCACGTCCGGTTTGTCCGCCAATGCCCTGCAGTCCAAAACTAGTCGATGAGCCGTCGATCGCGTAGGAAAGAGCAACGAGCAGAGAAGCGTCCTTTTCTTGGCCCTTTGTGCCGTACAGCCAGAACGTAAGCAAGTTTCTGCTCTTCCCCGGCTCGATGTTTACCATCGCGGAGTTCCAGGAGAAACGAACCGTTCCGGAGGATATGTCCGGCAGATTTGCTCCGACCCAGGGCTTAAAGTCGCCCGTTCCCGCCTCAACAAATTTAAGAGACCGCCCGCTCAGATCGGCTAAGGAATCGGACACAACCAGCGCGTCGCCATTATCGACGCCTGTATCGAGTGCCTCGAATCTCGTAGATGTTTTGTCATCGAAATAAGGCTCGATCGCGGGCTGGCCGCCGGCTGTATCCCCCGTAAAGTCTATCGCGTAGACTGGAACGAGCGATCCCGGTAGACTCGCCGCGCCCGAAGCCGCGCCAGTACCTAAAACACCCAGGCATATCGCAGTCGCACACAATAGGAAGCCGGCGGACTGTCGTTTGTTAACAGAATAGGTCACGACGATTTATTTCCTCTCTGGTATGCCCTGACACAGCGATTATAACGCAGTGCATCTTCCGTGTCAAGAGCATAATTCTAGCTGGCGGCTCTGTAAATCGATTAAAAAGAGTAATTACCGTAGACCAGAAAGACTACTTGACAGACTACAGAAACCATGATAAAGTAGCGTTATGCTTGGGCATACCAGAAGGCGGTCTCGAATGCATGGTGCAGCCAAACAGGACGTTGTTGGATGCATTGTAGGCATACCTGGAGCCTAACCCAGCTCCGACGGCGGAACGTCGGTAATTCTCCTGGAGGTTCATTATCTTGAAAGTCTATAGAGTTGGTTTTACACTTATTGAGTTACTCGTTGTAATAGCTGTCATTGCTATATTGGCGGCAATACTTTTCCCTGTGTTTGCAAAGGTGCGCGAAAAAGCGCGCCAAACCGAATGCCTCAGCAATATGAGGCAGATTGGACTTGGACTAGCGGAGTACGCACAGGACTATGACGACGTCCTACCGTTCGGCCTTAACAAGGCAAACTGCTCGGGACTGCCGACCGACAATCTGGGATGCCAGAACCCTATGCCCGCAATTTTTGGAACTTATGGTATCTGTTGGCCCACGGCCATTGGTCCCTATATCTCTACAATCGGTTCCGGCGGTGCGTATTCGCCGACTTACAGCAACCGTGGCGTATTCCTGTGTCCCGATTTTCCGGACACCTATGGCACGGGTAAATGGACCCCATTGACGGACTATACAATGAACAACCAGTGTGGAGGCTGGTGCGGGCCCACCGGCAACTACCCTGGAATCCTTGCGATTAACGATCCCGATATCGGCAATGCTCAACCCCCCATGCCGCTCGCCAAAATTCAGAGACCGTCGGAAATCGTCGCTGTGTCGGAGTATTGGGGAACGTTTGGAGCCGGGAGCGCCTGCCCAACAACAAAGTTATGTCCGGCCTTCCTGCCGAAGGCATACTACCAACTTAGTACGGGATACTACGACGTGCACAACGGAGGGGCGAACAGCGTTTACGTGGACGGACACGTCAAATGGCTGCCGCAGAACGCATACCTGAGCGACTATGACGATCTCTGGGCCAGCAACTCTCTCTAAATCTGACGTTTTCCGCTTAAAGCCAACGCCCGCGGAACTCGAGCAGCCGCTCGGGTCCGTGGGCGACACATTGTGAATCACTCATGCACACTCTGAAACAACTCGTCCTCGCAGCATTTTTATCGTCCATGCCCGGCATAGCTACCGCGTCGCCCACCCTGCCCGCTCCTGGCGGCTGGGATGGGGTTACGGCCTCAGCCCACCTTGGAACTCCTTATGAAGATCCCCGGCAAGCGAAGATACCCTTTGGGCTGGTCAGCTACTATATGGAGCCCTGGCGCTCCTACATGGATACATGGTCCGGTGAGCAATGGAAAGGGTTTGCAGGGGCTAATTTCAACGCTGATCCTAAATATGCTCCAGCTCTAGCCAGAGTGCTCTCCAAGGCTGGAATTAGGACGCTGCGTATAGAGATCGGCTGGGGCGGCTTAAACTGGAACGACCAGATCCCCGGCGACCAGCAGCTCCACATGGATCCTCTATTTGCCGCATGCCGCAAATACGGCATGCGGCCCATGATCCTGCTCAATGCAAACCATGGGGCTCCCTGCCCCATGCGAGACGTCCCCGTCACCTTGACATCCGACGCGCACAAGGGAGACAAGGTACTGCACCTGACAGCCGGTACAACGGTGAAAATCGGCTACACCGGCGTGCGCAGCTCACAGGGAATTGCCGCCTACCCGTTCATCGTCAAGGTCGATCCTGATGGAACCGCCCATCTTTCGGCACCGCTGGGCGACGACATTAAGGCGGGAAATGTCAATCTTCAGGAGCTAAAATACCAACCGTTTCAGGGAGATCATTTAGCGGACGGCACCCCGGTGCCCGCCTGCCAGGAGACTTTTGACGGCTGGATAAAATACGTCTCGGCTGTCGCCGCCTACGCGCGGTTCGCCATGGGCACTACCGGAGCACCGGACGCAGGGTTTGACCTGGAGGTCTGGAACGAGCAGACTTTTGGCTCGAACTTCCTGAACATCGACAACTATTACGATACTCCTCCGCAGTACAAGACCTATAAGAACAACTGGGTGTATGTCTACAAAAAAACGCGCCCGCTTACCCCGTCGGAACGTCCGGACGCCCAAACCGATTTCGAGCAGGGCAACTACAACGCCATTCTCCCGATGACCGTCGACTTCATGCAAGAGCACAAGGCCCAGTATCCCGGCGTAAAAGTCATAAGCGGTCTCTCCAACCAGGAGCCCTTCAGCAGTGGATCGACAATCTGGGACGGCCAGGCGGGCTTAAGCCGCCACTACTACACGGGAGGATGGATCGATATTTCTCCGACAGCGGCGCCGAATCTAAAGCAAGACGGCACGGAATGGGGAACGATCGACGCTCTGGGCAACTTCGACGGCAAACACAATAACAAAGACTGGGGAACTGTTGAGCCAGGCTCGACTTATATTCCCACGGTCAGGATCGGCTACCCAGAACAGCGCCACGGCGGCTTTCAGACCGAATACATTTCGCGCGACCTGATCCCCGATTCTCGATGGGTGGAGTTTGATGGACATGGCCGCTACACTAACAATGGAGACCTTCACCCAGCCGAGATCTGGCAGACCGAGGTCAACTACTATCGGGGCCCGTTTTTCGACGATATCTTCAAGGATGGCAGTATCAAGCGCGACGATCCAAAAGCCCTGGCGCTTGACGAACACCTGGCAGCCAAATGCATGCTGCGCCAGTTTGTCTTTCACAACCATAAAGACATCAAGCGCATCTATCTGTTCGCTGTCGGCGCCGATCCCTATTCTTTCGGCATGTTCCCGAAGCGGTTTTACGATGCGCTAGACGCGAGCTACGGCAAGATCACGCCGGATGTAGTACGGGCGATCCCCGAGGGATTTTCCGGGCTCGATTGGATAACGAAGCAGATGGATGGAGCGGACAAGATTGCCGCGCCAAGGCCGTTAAAAGTGACCGACCTGGTGGAGTACAAGCCGAGGCTCGTTTGGGCGGGAGACGGCACGCCGGCACACCCGAACGTTTGGAACCGGGACTGGTTCACGTTCTTGCCCTACCAGCTTTCCACGCAACGGTATCTGATCCCCTACTACGTCCAAACGGTCGATGTTACACATGTTTGGGATGAGGCCAAGCCGGTTCTGGATCCCGCTCGTTACGACATGCCGGCGCAAGACTACGATGTTACAGTAAACAATATCCGGGGTCTGGGCGCGCGCGTTTCCGCCCTGGATTCGATTACCATGCAGCCTGTTCCCGTTCGAATTGTCGCTGCCTCGGCAAATAGCCTTACTGTACGGCTGAGTGCCGTGGACTATCCCAGATTTTTGACCGTCGACGAGAGCGGCCCTGGCCCTTCGATCATCGCGCCCAAGGTCCAGCTAGCGACTGGAGGCAAGGTTCGTGTTACCTGGCAGACCAACGTGCCGGCCGCCGTTTCGTTAACCTATGGCAGCGACTGGGAAAACCGTTCAGCGCATGAGGTTGATCTGCCGGCGGGTACCAGATCGTATGTCCTTCCGGCAGCGCTCAAGGGAGTGGTTGCGGTGCGCATTAAAGTCAGCGCGAATGGACTTAGCGACGTGTGGCCGCGCTGGGACGAAGATCCACAAGGCCAGATCGTCGTACCGGGCGGTGCGCCGGCCGCGGCTTCCCAACCTTCGTCGTCCACGGTGTCGAGCATGGCTCTACAGGCTGCCAAACCGATCGCGTCTTTAATCCACGGACGGCTGCCACTACTCCCGAAACGGTATTCTTCGGCGGATGGTCTTTGGAGCATTAGTCTGCCAACCGATGCTGCACCGCAGCTGGAAGGTGACGGTATGGAGGCTGTAACATCCACGGCAAGCGGCCCGGTAAACCTTCGAGTCCGCTACATTGTGAACGGATCCGCAGGCGCGGACCAAAACTTGCCGTTTACTTCGACCATCGACTCGAAATCACAGACCAGGGTCCTTCTGGCTTCGGGCATCGAGGGCACGCTCTACGACTTTATGCTCGATCCGGCAGCGCATCCCGGCGAGCTGAACCTTCGACAGACCTACCTGTTCGTTCCGGCCGGACCGAAAAAGAACGACCTTATCGTCGTAAGCGTAAGCGGCAGACCAGAAGCCGTAGGTTCGCTGCGAGGAACCGTCGTGGCGATGGCATCCAGCCTTACAACGCCCTAAAACTGGAATTACGACCCTAACAAAGATAGAGAAACAGATAAAATGCTCGTTTACGACGCTCTTGACCGCATTGTATTGGATAACGGAACAGTCCTCGATCTGGTAGTTCGTGACGGGGAGTTTCTCGGAATTGGCGAAGTGAGCGTCCACGGAGTTTCCATTAGAAACGGGAAACGCCCGTGGTTTGTTAGCCTGCGCTCTCCGGACGGAGTCTCCTTTAGCGACTATCAGGTAGTGGCAGTGGAACAGTCGGCATCGCTGGGCGTGGCAGTACACCTGGAGCCCAGAACGCTGCCGGGCGGTGAGATGGATTGGATGGTCCACGAAGCGCGCAGCCGATACAACACCTCTGATTGGACCTCCGCGCCAAAGAAGACGTCCGGAACACGGATCATCCTGGAAATCGCCCCGGCCGAACGCATTATGGGAGGATTGGAGTACGTCGGATTTTCCTATCGATTCCACTACGCCAGCGATACGGTGGCTCTCTACAAAATTTTGGACAGGGGGACTTGGGAAGTCGGCGGCAGCTCTCTTGAAAACGAGTTCTGGATGCGCAACTGCTTCACTCCAGCCGTCGCGCGTTTCGAGGAAATCGAGCAGCATTACTCTACGGAGTGGTACCTGCCTTCCGCGGCCAATCCCAATATCTTCCAATTTTTGCCCCTACAAACCGAGCTGCAGGGCTTCACATACACGGCGTCACCGGAAGGCACTCTGGTCACGTGGGCGACGGACGTCTCCCACATTCGCTCACTGTTTGAAAAGAAGGCCGGTGTGGACGAAATAGAGCACTGGCACGAGCATTGCGCAGACCTGGGTCTCGAGTGGTCGACATCGCCGGTGGAGGTGCTGCTGGGACCAGGGACTATCGACGGGGTGAGTCGGGCCAACAATTACGAAGCTGTAAGGAGCTACGTATCCAAACACCTTCACGATCGTGCCGGTCTTGAAGAGGATCGGGTGGCGCCTTACGGCATGATCGAAGAATGGGGACCTCCCGATTTCGATCGATACATGATCGGCCTGGAAAAGCTGCTCGATGCTGGAGCAGAGATCATTTTCATCCCCAACCAGTTCCAAAACAATATGAACGTTTGGGGCATCAGCAATATGTGCTGTACCGTCGATTACAAACTCGTGGACGAGAGCGCGGCCGAGCGCCTGCGCCGATTTGGCGCTCGTATCGCAGAGCGTGGAGCGGAGCTTGAAATGTGGGGAAACACGTCTATCTCCACGGCGACTATTATGTTTGCAAGCCGCAATGGAAATGAGGCGCGCATCGCCTTTTTACCCGTCGAAGGGTCGATTATGGAGACCATAGATCGTGCGAGCGATCCGTTTGTGAGGACACCGTCCGGGGCTATCGAAGCGGACCACTATACCCCAGTTTTCGCAGTCCTTAATCTCAGAGACCCCGTTATTCGGGACTATTGGATGGTGGCCTGGAAGAATGCCGTCGACTCGTTTGGCCTTGGCGCGATCTTCCTGGACAGCTCCTTCAATTTGACGAGTGATAAGTTCCACTATTTACAAAATGCTTCGGCCGGCCTTGTCGGAGCTACGGCGGACCAGGCTCAATTGCTGGGATTGGAGCGGCCCTCTCGGCAGCCGCAGGCGGTCATCCAGTCTATGTACCGGGTACACCTCGAAATCGTAGCGGAGATGCAAAAGCTTGGAATACGGTACTGCAACGAGGATCTTGGGGTTTTCGGCAGGCACCGGCATGGGCCGGGAGTGGCGTCACGATTAACCTGCCTTATGCTCTGGCCGGAGTGCATTTGCAACTTCGACGTTCCTTCCTTAAAAGATTGCGGAGCAGATCTTGACGATGTCTTCTTCCGGGGGCTTGCCTACAGGATGATGTGGTCGATTGCCTGGGACATCGCGCGCGATGTATTGAGCTTCCATACCTACGGCGTCCGCGGCGATTTCGACATCCCGTCTGAGTGGCAGCTTAGCGTCTATAAGGCATTCGGCAAACTCAACGCCCATATGCGGGAACGAACTATCCTTCCGCACGAGCAAGGAGTGATCTATAGATCCGAATCCACGATGGTGCTGTGGGCGTTCGAGGAGATGGAGTTCGCTCTCGACGGCCCAAACACGATTACCGATGTTCTGAGCTCCACATCTTG
>Ga0302303_10002543_pt1 | contig 10918 bp, 8 predicted proteins | sample III_Palsa_E2_1_FD_194542 | JGI IMG/M metagenome (GOLD analysis project Ga0302303, IMG submission 194542) | Peat permafrost microbial communities from Stordalen Mire near Abisko, Sweden - III_Palsa_E2_1 | ecosystem: Environmental > Terrestrial > Soil > Palsa > Peat permafrost | place: Sweden... | reverse complement strand
CACGTTAATTTGATCTTCCACATAGATGTCGAGTGGTTTCATCATTGTTCGGCTCCCCAAACTCCATCCAAACCGTGCGGATAGAGCGCGCATTTAAGGGCTTTGCCCGCAATCATCAGTTCAAAGGCCGTTTCGAACTCCTCCATCGGGAAATGGTGGGTGATTAAGGGCTTAAGATCGACCCGGCCGGTTTCAATCAGGCGCTTGGTTTGATACCACGTTTCGAACATACGGCGTCCGGAGACTCCATGAACTGTAGCTCCCTTGAAAACGACGGTGTTCGTTAGGTCGAACTCGGCAATAGGGTGGCTGCAAATGCCAAGCAGCGCCGCAAAGCCTCCAAAGCGTAGCGAGGCGAAGCCCTGCTTGAGCGCATTTGGATTGCCGGACATTTCGAGCAGCACGTCTACGCCTTCACCCTCTGTCTGGTCGGTGATCTTCCGTACGACATCCGGATCGAGAGCATCGAACACGGCCGTTGCCCCAAGGCTGGATGCGGCATCACGCCGCGAAGCGGACGTGTCTGTCGCAAAAATATGCGACGCCCCCGCTGCCGAAGCAATCGCAATAGCCATCAGGCCGATCGGACCGCAGCCTGTCACCATGACTGTTTTTGCGGTCAATGGGGTTGAGAAGGCCGTATGCACGGCGTTGCCAAAAGGCTCCTGAGCCGCAACAACGGCGGGGGGCAAATGGCGCGCCGTCGGCCAGGCATTATATGCATCGATGGCAACATACTCGGCAAAGCATCCCGGCCGGTCAACCCCGAGAATCTTGACGTTCTGGCATATATGCGCCTGACCAATCCGGCACTGGTAACAATGCCCGCACACGAAGTGGCTTTCCGCTCCAACATAGTCGCCAATCTTAACACTGCTCACATCGCTGCCAACAGCCACCACATCGCCTGCCATCTCATGACCAAACGGCATGGGCGGCTTAATGCGGCTTGCTGCCCACTCGTCCCAGTTGTAAATGTGCAGGTCTGTACCGCAGATAGTAGCGGCGCGCACACGCACAAGGATCTCTCGCGGGCCGTATTCCGGCACGGGCAAAGTTTCACAGGAAGCGCCTGGTTCAGGACGCATCTTGCAAACCGCCCGCATGGTCTCAGGGTTGGCCATAATTCTCCCTATCTACTGTCCTAGGACTTCGATTCCGTTGATTTTGGCGTTCTGGTCCGGGCTGCCCGGCGCCGCGGAGATTCGTATGCTGATATTTCCGCTGGCATCGGGTCGGATTCCTGCAAATTCCTTGACTACTGCCTTGTTCAGGCCGCCGGCAGCCTTGTAGATTTCGAAATTAGAGAGCTCGGTCTGTCCGTTGATGGCAATATTTTCAAACCGACTCCCAGGGTCGGCGTCGAAGATCTCGGCGAAGTGGAGCGGTACCGCTTGCGTTCGTATCTCCCGTGCTCATGTTGGGATCGGGCACGAAGTTTCCGACGGGGTCGTCGCTACCGCAGGCAATCCGTATCGGGACCGTAAAGGTAACCGCACCAGGCACAGCGGATGGTGTCGGAAGGGCGGCATACTTGAAGCCTGCCGGCATTTCCGCCGGGGGACGCGCCGAAGGTGGTGTGCCCCAGGAAGTGTTCGGATTTGGCCCCATGACAAAACTAAGCGTCCCTCCCGCGGTAATCTCAGCGTGCGTAATCCAGGTTCGATTTAAAGGCTTGCCGTTGAGGCTTGCCGATTGGATATAGATGTTTTGCGCGGAATTGTGTTTTGCGATGACTGTGAAAACATGCCCTCCGTAGAGCTTCGCGTCTAGATGGATGACCGCCTTGTCGACAACCGGACTCCCAATAGCATAGATGCCGCTCCCTGGAGTAACCGGGTAGAAGCCTAGCGCGGACAGCACATACCAAGCCGACATCTGACCGCAGTCGTCATTGCCGCACTGTCCTGCCGGAGTATCGTTGTAGAGGGTCGCCATTACCTGGCGGACGCGCTGCTGTGTCTTCCATGCAGCGCCCGCATAATCGTACAGATAGGCCACATGGTGGCATTGCTCGTCTCCCTGGGAATACTGCCCGATCAGTCCGCTAATATCCGGAATATATGGGGAATAGCTGGAATCCTCCGTAAAGAGACTGTCCATCTTCTTGATAAAGCCGGCGTCACCCCCATAGAGGTTAATCAGTCCCGGAACGTCCTGCTGCACCGCAAAGGCATACTGCCAGGCGTCGGCTTCGGTGTACTCGTCGCCCACCATCTTATGGCTGTAGAACCGAGAACCGCGCCAGTTGCCGTTGGCGTAGCGGCCGCGCATGAATTGAACGGTCCCATCGAAAACATTTCTGTAGTTGCCCGCCCGCTTATAAAATATCTGGGCATCCTCGGTATGTCCAAGAGCCTGTGCCATTCGGGCCAGGCACCAGTCGTCATAAGCATATTCCAGGGTGCGCGATGTGGCCTGCCCGCCCGGCGTAGAGGCGACATATCCTATGCTCTTGTAGGAATCGAGGCCCGCTCTGTCCTGCATGGCGGTAGTGCGCATAGCCTGGTAGGCCGCTTCCGCGTCGAAGCCGCGCAGTCCCTTAAGGTAGGCATCCGCGATGATCGACGCCGAGTGATAGCCGATCATACAAAACGTCTCATTGCCCCACAGAGGCCAGATCGGGGTTGAGTTAAGCCCGTTCTGTTGATACTCGGCCAGCAGCGATTGAACGATGTCCACGGATCTCTCCGGCTGCAGGATGGTTAAGAGAGGGCACTCCGCGCGATAGACATCCCAGATGGAGAATTCGGTGTAGTTCTGGAAGCCGCCCGACGCATGGACCTGATGATCCATGCCCATGTAGGAGCCATCCACGTCATTGAACAGTGTGGGCGCCAGGTACGACTCGTACAGGTTGGAGTAAAATGTGCGGCGTACATGCGGATCCGACGAGTCCACCACAACTGCGTCCAGCGCGCGACTCCACTGCGCTTCGGCGAGCGTGCGGACTCTCTCAAAGTCAAAATCCGGGATTTCCGCCTGCAGGTTCTTTCGTGCTCCCTCGATACTTGTCGCCGAGATCCCCACCTTAACCAATACAGCTTCGTCCGCCTCTGTTTTGTAGTTAACAAAGGCCTTCAGGTGTCTGCCCGTCGCTGTGCTCGTGCCATCCGGAAATCGCTGTTCGTTCTGGGCGAGCCCATACGAATCAAAGGGTTTTGAGAACTGCATCACAAAGTAAACAACACGCCGGCTTGCCCATCCATGCGTCTTCCTGGACCCGGAAATCGTCGTATTGTTCTCTACATTAATCGTGCAATCGTAGTTGTCGTTTCCAATCCCATGCGCGAGATCGACCACGAAATGAGCACTGTCCGATTCAGGGAACGTATACTTATGCAGCCCGCAGTGAGGCGTCGCGGTCAATTCTGCGGTAATCTTCGGGTCATCCAAAAATACTCGGTAGTAGCCCGGACTCGCCTTTTCGTGAGCGTGTGAAAAACGCGACGCATAGCCCGGAGTTGTTCCAGGAGTTCCTGCATCGAGATGCACATCCCCAACCGTCGGCATAACGAGGATATCACCCAGGTCCCCAACGCCCGTTCCGGTTAAGTGCGTATGACTGAATCCCAGGATAACACCATCGTCGTAGTGATAGCCGGAAGTGCCATCCCACGTACCCGTCCGAGTATCCGGGCTAAGCTGAACCATTCCAAAGGGAACTGTAGCGCCAGGGTACGTGTGCCCATGCGCGTCGGTTCCAACCATAGGGTCGGCGCATTGCAAGGGGGTGGGGACACTCTGAGCGCATGCGTACCGCGCCGGCAGTGCAAGAGCCAACATGGCCAGTGGCCAGATTAATCCCTTTAAGATATTTCGCATCTGTTGCTCCATGAATAAAGTTTGCTCCAACATAAAACTTCCTGTGTAACTTTAGAACAGTTAGTGCCCGCACAAGCTGTCTCGCTTCATATCCATCTGTATTGTATTACCTTGGTCTTAAATAGGTCTTAAATTTGATGCAGGTCATTCTGATTGCCCATGTTGTGCCCATACGGAAGCATTTTTTAGCAAATGGACATGACTTGGGCTATATTTTGACAAAATTTTGGATTGAGGATTGACAGGCATGACTGAGTATGCTATATTTTAGGCGTGTTATGGATTTCTTGGATCTAAAATGGATGCAAGAAATCAACGATCGATCGTTGACAGATGCAGTCCCGGTAAGTCGGGATAAAGGAGACCTTCATGTCCACTTTAGCTCAGCGTAGCCGCACTGGTTTTACGCTTATTGAATTGCTAGTTGTCATCGCAATTATAGCGATTCTCGCTGCTATACTCTTCCCGGTGTTTGCAAAGGTTCGCGAAAAGGCTCGGCAAACGAGCTGCCTATCGAACGAAAAGCAGCTCGGGCTGGGTTTTATGCAATATACCGAAGACAATGATGAACAGCTTCCCGTTAATGGCGTGGCGCAGAACGTCAGTTTGGGAACGGGCTGGGCAGGTCAGATTTACCCGTATGTCAAGAGCACCGGGGTATACGATTGCCCGGACGATCCAACCACAATCCAAACGGGAAATGGTGTATCCGGCTACCCTGTTTCCTACTCGGCTAATCTATCGCTACTGCGCTCCGATGGTATCGGGCAGCAGGGTCAGGACCCGCACCCTGGGCCGAAGATCTCTGCCGAGAACTCACCCTCAAAGACGGTTTTGCTTACAGAATGCGTCCAAATCAACGCAAACGTTACATCTCCCACCGAACTGCCAGCGGTCAATCCTGGGAACCCGGTTACTTCGTCCGTAAACAATGGCACCGGAGGCAATCTATTTGCGTTTGGTGAAAACTTTGGAGCCACCGGTGGACAAATAGCGACGGGGTGTCTTGGAGGGGAAACCAGTACTTGCGCCCTCGGGGGTGGTCACGCCAACGTTGCGGAGCACACAGGCGGATCTAACTTTCTCTTGTGCGACGGACATGTGAAATGGCTGAACGGCGCCTCTGTTTCACCCGGCTCGGTAGCCTTCGCTGCGGACTGCAATCAGCAAAACTCCCCGGCTGTGGCGGACTGCGACTCCACCAATCCGTCTGGCGCCAGTCCCGCGGGTATGTCCGCCGGCACGGAGAGCAGTCAATTCGCAGCCACCTACAGTTCCATATAGTCTTCCAATCCTCGAACCACTGCCCTTCACCTTCCTACTGAAGTAATTCGGGAGAATGTGGAGGGACTTTCTTCCAAAGGGACTCAAATGGACTTTTTAAACGATAAGAAAAACGCCCCTATACTGATTGTCATCGCTGTGCTGGCACTCGGGGGAGCAGTCGGAAGCTGCGTACACTTTCTTAGTGGTCCGCCCGCCCCGCCGCCACTCGTAGCACCTACTGGACAAGTAGTGATTCGGCCGGGCTACTCTATGGCGCCCGGCGCCGCACCTGCCGGACTGATTCAAACTGGACACGTGGCATCGCCGCCCTAATATGCGATATGGATGTACTATGGAAACTTCGCCCGCTAAAGAGTCACGACGGCTCCCGGCATTCATGCAGATCGTCAAGATCGTTCGCGACAGGATAGAAAAAGGATATTATGCACCGGGCGAATGGCTTCCCACCGAACGGGACATTGCCATCGAACTGAAGGTGAGCCGTCCTGTCGTTCAAGTTGCGTTTAAGTATCTCCGGGAAGAAGGCCTTGTACTTCAGCAGGGGCCTGGACATCGGTCCCGTGTCAGCCCTCGTGAGGGCCCTCCTGTTTACGAACCGAATGAGCTAACAAGCCGAACTATTGTGGCCATAATGCCCCATGCACCCGAGCTGGCCTATGGCTACTCCATTGTTCGAGGGATCAACACGGCGCTGCGGGAAAAGGAATCTTCCCACCAGCTCGTAATTTGCGATACGGACGCCGCACCAATTCCTAGCGATGGAGAAGACGGAGCATATGCCTGGGAGACAAAGTACCTTCAGCGGATTGAACGAGAAGGAGCGGCCGGACTCATTCTTATCCATGCCGGCGGCTCTGTAACGGCACCGATCGTGCGGGCAATCCAGGAGAAGGGGGTGTCTGTGGTCATGATCGATCGTTATTCCCACGATATAGATTCAGACTTCGTGGGCACAGACAATAGGAACGCTTCTAAAGCTGTCGTAGAACACCTGATAAAATTGGGGCACCGCAGGATAGGCTATGTCTTGAGAGTTGAAAGAGTGACATCTGTAGAGGAACGCCTCGGCGGCTACAGGGATGCGCTAGAAACTCACGGCATCCGGTTTGACCCGGAACTCGTCACATCGGGCTGGCCGCACGCCGGGCTGGCTCTCGACCACTACCGCGCACTGTCCGATCCGCCAACCGCACTCGCAGCGCTCCACGATTTTGCCGCGTTCGAGCTTATCCATGAAGCCCAGACCAGAGGGATTAAAGTGCCGGAGGATTTAAGCGTAGTCGGATTTGACGACGTAGAGTCCTACTCGCCCAGGGCCGGAATGTTAACGACAGTTCATCAGCCCTTTTTCGAAATAGGCAGGCGGGCAGGCGAACTCATTCTTCTCAGGCAGTCCTCGCCAGGTTCTGTGTCCGCACGTTCGTTCAGACATATCTTCCTGCCGGCATCGCTCGTAGTCCGCACCTCATGCAGCGCACCACATTTATTGAAGGGTGAAAATAGTTGCGCTTAACGCCAATTGGAGGCCGGGTCCGTGAATATTGGATTCAGGCCGACAGCTTCCAGAGAAATACAGTGACTAACGGCCGGGATGACTATTTGGGCGACACCTATACTCCACCCCAAACCACCTGCCAATTTGTCGGATATCGGGCGTATACACCGCAATGGCATGAGCCCCTGGCTGCCGACGCATCTGTCGGAGCAAACGATGGAATTCCTGGCCCGGTAATCCGTGGGCAGGCGGGCGACACCATCCTCGTCCATTTCCGAAACAACGACATACACTACGGCTTCCCGCACAGCATTCATGCGCACGGTCTGCTATATACTCCGGAAAACGACGGAACTTGGAACAACCGCTCTGCAAATGCTTCCGGAACCGCAGTTTTCCCAGGACAATATTGCACCTATCGGTTTACGGTCCCTCAAAATGCCGCTGGCGGCTGGTTATACTACGACTATTCCATGCCGGAGAACTTAACCATGCGAAAGCAGTTTCGCAATATGCAGTCCCGCGGGTTAACCACGGAGGCGCAGCCGGGAGATCCCGATCAGCAGTATAAGCCGATGGCGTCTGAACTTGGTCTCTTCGGTATGATTGTGATCGACGATCCTGTCGCCGTCCCTGCGGACCAAGAAAACATAGTCTTGTTCCACGACCTGTATTCAGACGATCTCGGCAGCAGCCTGGCTCAAGACCTGGACTGCATTAACGGGTTTTCATTCCTCTCAAACACACCTACATTCTATGCCAGGGTGGGCGAACGCATACGTTGGCGCGTCGGAGCCATGGGCAAGGAACAACACGTCTTTCATATCCACGGGCACAGATGGAAGTCAAAAGGGCAGTTTACCGACACCCTAGTCCTCGCTCCAGGAACGACCGGGACCATCGAATACACCGAAGAATCTCCCGGCACATGGTTATACCACTGCCATGTCACCGAGCATATGATGGGCGGAATGGCAGGGCTATATGTCGTTACCGAGTAGCATTTGGACATCGATGAAACTAAAGCTGACGACATTAACGGGATTGATCGTCTTGACCGCGTGCGCCGCCGCGTCGCCTGAAGCCACTGTCATCGTTCCAGTCGCCGCTTCGCCTACGTACTATGCAAATATTCAACCCATCGTCGCTCAGCACTGTGTGTCCTGCCATCAGACTGGGGTTGGGGCTCCGTTCTCTCTCAATTCCTATCGAGACGTCGAGAAGCACGGGCAGCAGATCGCCCTGACTGTCGGCTCCCGCTGCATGCCGCCCTGGAAACCCGATTCACACGGCGAGCTGGTCGATGAGAACCGATTATCCGCTTCTGAGATCGTGCTGTTTCAAAAGTGGTCGGATTCCGGAGCAAAAGCGGGGGACCCACGAGACGCACGACCATCGCCTGCGGTCTCCCGAGACAACCTTGGCCCGCCGGATGCCGTTCTCTCCCCATCAAAGCCCGTCAATATTCTAGCCGACGGCCCGGATTTCTACCAATGCTTCGTCCTGCCGACTCATTTCACAGGCGGCAAATACTTATCGGCCATCGTCTTCAAGCCTGGAAATCCCAACACAGACGACCATGCCCTTGAGTATCTGGACCCTCAAAAGCGAATACGCCTTATAAATTCCGTGCTTCCGGGATATGGGTTCACCGTCGCCCGCAGCACCACCGGGTTGCAGCCCTCCATGGTCATAGGCGGGTGGGGCATTTGCACCACTCCGCAGCGCTTCCCAAATGGAGCCGGAATATTCCTTCCGCAAGGATCGGACCTTGTGTTGGAAGTGCACTACCACAGCACAGGCAAGCCCGAACAGGATTTGCCGAAGGTACAGCTCTATTTCTGCAAAGGTCCGGTAGACCAACAGGTGCGTGTTGCTCCCGTTACGGGATCTCAATTCCGATTAAACACGCGCAGATTTATGCCCGGCATGCCGGTGGGCGGGCAGCGGCCACTGGTTTCAAGTATCTCAATCCTGGGTGTCCTGCCCTATATGCGTTCTCAGGGCAGCTCCATCAAGCTCGGTATTCTACGGTCCGACAAGTCGCAAAATACCCTGTTCAACATTCCTTCCTGGGATTTCGATTGGATAGGGGACTACCGATTTAAAACGCCAGTGCGGGTTTCCTCCGGATCGTTGCTTCTTATGTCCGCAAATTTCGGCGCCATGCATCAGGAGCCTGTTAGCACCTCCTACAACAATCGGGGAATCACCACCTGGGGAGATACTCTCAATGATGAGAATGCCGCAGTCTATGTGTTCTACACCACCGACCGCGAACATCTCAAACAAAATCTGCCGGCGGACGGCATTCCCGCTTTAGGCGGAGCCAACAATGCCGCCCTGGACCGAATCCTTCTGGATATGTTCGATACCAATCAAGACGGCCGTATCGACAGCCAGGAGCAGCAAGCAATGCGCTCGATTTTTGGACCGAATATGCCGCACACCAGCGGCATGGATTTAATGTAAACAATGAATAAAATGGGCTTAACCCGTCGAAGTGTATTGAAGCGCGCCGTCGCCGGCAGTCTCGCGGCTGCAGTCGGCGAGCTCGCCCGACCCTCCGCAGCTCAGGAAGATGATCCAATCGTCCATAAAGGCATAACGCGCGAATACTGGATCCAAGCCGATTCGATGGAAAGAAATATAGTTTCCAGCAGTCAGGACGATGTTGGTGGGCGAGTCTGGCTTCCGGAAGATACAACGTATTGGGCTATTGGATATCGTGCCTACACTCCCTATTGGCGGTCGTCTCTGCCTGGGGGATCCGAAATAGGCGAGAATACCGGCATCCCGGGGCCTGTCATACGCGGCCGCGTTGGAGATGACGTCATCATCCATTTTCGCAACAACGACACTCACTATGGATTTCCGCACAGCATACACGCGCACGGCGTGTTATACACTCCGGAAAACGATGGCGCCTGGTTATCCTGTAATGGACCGGCTCCAGGAACGGCCGTGGCGACGGGGAAGACCTACACATACCGTTACAAGGTCTTGCCGAGTTCCGTCGGCACCTGGGTCTATCACGACCACTCCATTCCGCAGACACTCGGAGGAGACGCTCCCGTTATGGATATAGGCTCGGAACTGGGCCTGTTTGGCCTGATCGCCATCGAAGATCCTGCAGCCCCTCCTGTTGACCAGGAATTTATCCTGTACTTTCACCAACTGCACGCGACTAATATTCCCATGCTGGCCCAGGACTTTGCTTGCTTCAACGGCCGCGCATTTTCCCCCAACACACCGACTTTTCGTGCGAGGGTGGGCGACCGCGTCCGATGGCGCATAGGAGCATTAGGCCAGGAATTCTATGTCTTTCATCTGCACGGACACCGCTGGCTTTCCAACGGAGAGCCAGTAGATACGACCATCCTGGGACCGGCCACGACAGCCACGATCGAATACACCGAAGACAACCCCGGCGCCTGGTTCTATCACTGCACCATCCCCGACCACATCGCAGCCGGAATGGTCGGCCAGTACATAGTATCAACCTAAATTACAAGCCAGGCCCGAAATCCTGTCCCCCTGCCACGAAGTGGAGGGGTTAGGGGAGGTCGGCGACCTAAAGAATTAAGAGAAATCGTTATGTGCAAAATGATCTGGTTCTCTGTCATCCTTGGCCTTATACTAATCTCCGGATCCCCACTAAAAGCCGATTCACCCAGCCCACCCGGCGAACGCATCGAAACATCCCGGTCCGATGCCGGCCGCTCAAATGCCATACCCAACCAAATAACCACCCCACTAACCCTCCTATGGCGCACAGCGCCCCCTCCAGTCGATCAAACCCCCCAATCCGCATCCTACGCCGCTGGCATCCTCTACTACGCCGCAGGCAAGACCATCTATGCCGCGCAAGCATCCGATGGGACCACCCTATGGTCTTACCAGGGAAGCGCCGCCTTTAACGCCTCTACAGCACTTTCCTCAGATGCCCTTTATGCCGGCTCTGACGACGCCAATCTCTACAAGATCAGCCTAAAAGACGGCTCTCTAATCTGGAAACAGCCGACAAGCGCGTCCATCAGATCTGCTCCGGTAATCGCAAACGGCCATGTCTACTTTGGCACGGAAGACGGCCATGTTTACGCATTGGATCCAGCAACCGGAAACACAATCTGGTCCTTCCAGGCTGGCGCTGCCGTCAGCACTCCTGTTGTAATCGACCAGAGCGGCAATGTATTATTTGTAGCCGGAGACAGCAAGCTCTACGATCTCAACGGAGACACAGGCCGCCAGCAGTGGCAGCGCCTCTTTTCCGCCGATCCCACAGATTCGCCGCCAGCCTGCGCCAACAAC
>Ga0302303_10002537_pt1 | contig 10934 bp, 4 predicted proteins | sample III_Palsa_E2_1_FD_194542 | JGI IMG/M metagenome (GOLD analysis project Ga0302303, IMG submission 194542) | Peat permafrost microbial communities from Stordalen Mire near Abisko, Sweden - III_Palsa_E2_1 | ecosystem: Environmental > Terrestrial > Soil > Palsa > Peat permafrost | place: Sweden... | reverse complement strand
GACTTGCATGCCGGTGGCCACTTGCATAATAATGCCAAATTCATAGGCTTTTTCAATTACCAAATAGGTATGATGCCCCATTTGTTCCGCCAATAACGCCAATTTAATGTAATCGGCATCTTTATGGCCATTACAAATAATGGTGCGCGGTTTTTCACCGAGTAGACCCAATACCGCTAATAACTCTGCCTTACTGCCGGCTTCTAAACCAAGCGGTACATCAGGCGTGGATAACATGGTTTTGATGGCATCAGGCGATTGATTGACTTTGATAGGAAAAACAGGTGTGTAATGACCTTGATAACCATGTTTGCGGATCACTTTGCTAAATGCTTGGTGTAGCTGCGTTGGACGGTCGCGAAGAATATTGTTAAACCTTAATATAAAGGGGGAATCAATATGGTGCTTGGCCTGTATGGTGTCTAAAATATCTTTTAACACCACCGGTTCCGCTTGTGCATGCGCATGGACGCACAATTGGCCTTGCTCATTGATTTGGAAGTAACCTTCGCCCCAATGATTAATGTTATACAAATTCTTCATCGCATTATTCACCTCAAATGTAAAAGTTAAAACAGTGTTAAAACAGTTAAGTATCGCTTTATCCGCGACAATCGCGAGAGCGTATCACAATTGGTCGACTGAATCAATTAGGGTGCTTCTTAAAAAATATATTACGCGCGGCCATATAGTGATTTTGTGCGAATACACGGACACATTAAGTTAGTTCTGTAACATATATATTTAGTCTTCCACGAAACATCCAAAAGAGCTGTTGATCCATTCTCCAGGCACCGATACAGATACTGCGTATAATGGTTGACTCGCGCAACTGGTTGCTGAGTATCGATTGGGGCGTCCCGAGACAGAGATTTGGCAATATCGATGACCTGTCTATTGCAATGAAATCATTGTTATTCAACTAGATATGAAAATATTTTGTTTTCCTTGTCTTTTTCTGTACAATGAGGCGCAATGATTCTACTCTCCTCAAAGAGGATTTTTGCATAAGGAACACAGCGAAATGAAACTATGGATAGCGGGTGTGGATGAAGTGGGGCGTGGGCCGTTGGCGGGCCCGGTGATTGCCGCAGCGGTGATTTTGGATCCGCGTCATCCGATCGAAGGGTTGAATGATTCTAAACTATTGTCCGCGCGCAAACGAGAAAGTTTGTTTGGCGAAATTAAGGACAAAGCGATTGCTTGGGCCATCGGAGAAGCCAGTGTCGCTGAAATTGATCAAATTAATATCTTACAAGCCAGTTTATTGGCCATGGCGCGCGCAGTGGACGGGTTAAGCATTGCACCACAAGAAGTTTGGGTCGATGGAATACATGCGCCTTCTGTGACTTATCCAGTCAAAACCATCATCCGTGGTGATCAAACAGAACCAGCCATTAGCGCTGCTTCAATTTTGGCCAAAGTCACGCGAGATGCGTTAATGACAGAATTGGATTTATTATACCCAGGCTATGGTTTGGCTCAACATAAAGGTTATCCAACCAAAGCGCATATTGAAGTATTGAGTCGCTTGGGCGTGACGGCGCTGCATCGACGTAGTTTTGCTCCGGTACAAAAAATGATGAAAAATGAAGAAGTGACGTATTCATGACATTTGTGCATTTGCAGGTCCACACGGAATATTCCATTGTTGATGGATTATGTACTTTAAAAGCATTGATGAAACAAACCAAGGCCGATCAAATGCCGGCGTTGGCAATCACGGATCTGTGTAATTTGTTTGGTTTGGTTAAGTTTTATCAAGCAGCTTTATCGATGGGGATTAAACCCATTATTGGTTCAGATATTTATTGGTATCACCCTGAAAAACCCACAGAACGTTATCGTGCGATTTTTTTATGTCAAAACATGCAGGGTTATCGTGGTTTAACGGAATTAATTTCAAAAGCGTATCTGGAAGGCAAACGTGATAAAACCCCTTTAATCTCTAGTCATTGGTTCACAAAAGAAGCCCTAGATGGACTTATCGTCATCGGGGTGGGAAAGGACAGTGATGTGGGACGTGCATTATTGGCGCAGGAAGTGGAAAAAGCGGAGAATGCAGCTGTATTCTGGAAACAATTATTACCACAACGATTTTATTTACAAGTCATCCGCACCCAGCGAATGCACGAAGAAGCCTATGTTCAGGCGGTTATTCCTTTTGCTGATGCAAGGCAGATCCCATTAATTGCTTGTAATGAAGTGTGTTTTTTAAACCCCGATGATTTTGAGGCACATGAAGCGCGTGTTTGTATTCATGAAGGTCAAACACTGGATGATCCACATCGTCCGAAACAATACAGCAAAGAGCAGTATTTACGCTCTAGTCAAGATATGCAGACATTATTTGATGATTTACCCGACGCCATCATCAATACCGTTGAGCTGGCCAAACGCTGTAATGTTACGTTAACATTGGGCAAAAGTTTTTTACCACAATTTGATATTCCAGGTGGACAAAGTGCCGCGTCTTATTTACGGGAACTATCACGTGCGGGTCTTGAAAAAAGATTAGATATTTTATTTAAAGAACCAGCATTACGCGCGCAAAAAAGTAGCATTTATCATGAGCGTTTAGAAACAGAAATAAACGTTATCATCAATATGGGCTTTTCCGGTTATTTTTTAATTGTAGCTGATTTTATTCAATGGGCTAAACAACATGATATTCCCGTTGGACCAGGACGTGGTTCAGGCGCGGGTTCATTGGCGGCGTATGCATTAAATATTACCGATTTGGATCCATTGGCGTATGAATTATTGTTTGAACGTTTTTTAAATCCAGAACGCGTGTCCATGCCTGATTTTGATATTGATTTTTGCATGGATAAACGTGATCAAGTGATCGAATACGTGGCGCATCGTTATGGTCGCATGAGCGTATCGCAGATTATTACTTTTGGTACGATGGCCGCAAAAGCGGTGGTGCGGGATGTGGGGCGTGTGTTGGGATATCCTTATGGATTTGTCGATAAAATTGCAAAATTAATTCCGTTTGAGCTGGGCATTACCTTAGATAAAGCACTCAATGATGAACCCTTATTAAAAGGGCGTTATGAGCAAGAAGAAGAAGTTAAAATTTTAATTGATTTGGCTTTAAAATTAGAAGGGATCACCCGTAACGCAGGAAAGCATGCCGGTGGCGTGGTTATCTCTCCTTCAAAGCTCACTGATTTTACGCCCATTTATTGTGAAGAAGGCTCTACCGTATTGGTATCGCAGTTTGACAAAGATGATGTGGAAACGGTTGGGTTGGTTAAGTTCGACTTTTTGGGATTGCGTACATTAACGATTATTGATTGGGCTTGCAAAACGATCCGTGCATTAAAAAGACAACCGGGTGATGAAACGTTAGATATCACTTTAATTCCTTTGGATGATCCCAAAACATTTGAATTATTAAAAGCCTGTCAAACCACCGCTGTTTTCCAGTTAGAATCACGTGGCATGAAAGATTTGATTAAACGTTTGCAACCAGATTGTTTTGAAGAAATTATTGCCTTGGTGGCCTTATTTCGCCCAGGTCCGTTGCAATCAGGGATGGTGGATGATTTTATTCACCGTAAACATGGACGTGCCAAAGTTGAATATCCACATCCAGAGGTTGAGCCGATTTTAAGTCCAACGTATGGTGTGATTTTATATCAAGAACAAGTGATGCAAATTGCACAAGTATTGGCGGGTTATACTTTGGGCAACGCCGATTTATTACGTCGTGCCATGGGGAAGAAAAAACCCGAAGAAATGGCCAAACAACGCGAATTTTTTACCGATGGTTCAGTGGCGCGTGGTGTGTCAGCAGAAACCGCTGCTTATATTTTCGATTTAATGGAAAAGTTTGCTGGATATGGTTTTAATAAGTCGCATTCGGCAGCCTATGCATTGGTGTCTTATCAAACCGCCTGGTTAAAAGCACATTATCCGGCAGCATTTATGGCTGCTGTTTTGTCATCGGACATGGACAATACGGATAAAGTGGTGTTGTTTATGGAAGAAGCGGGACACATGAACCTGAAGGTATTACCGCCGGATGTGAATCGTAGCGGATATCCATTTACGGTGAATGAGCAACAAGACATCGTCTATGGTTTGGGCGCGATTAAAGGTGTGGGTTTGGCGGCAGTGGAGCTGATAGTGCAAGAGCGCAAGGCGCATGGCCCCTTTAAAGATTTATTTGATTTTTGTAAGCGTTTGGATTTACGCAAAGTCAATCGACGCGTACTAGAAGCATTAATTAAAGCAGGTGCCTTTGATACCTTAAATGATCATCGTGCCGCTTTCATGGCGCAATTAGAGTCGGCGTTACAACAGGCGGAACAATTGGCGCGCAATGCCGCCAAAGGACAAGTGGATTTATTCGGTGAACAAGCCGATGACACGGTTCAATTTCGCAATGATCTGGTTCAGTGGAATATGCGTGATCGTTTACAGTTTGAAAAAGAAACCTTGGGGTTTTACTTAAGTGGACATCCGATCACTGAATTTGAAAGTGAATTGAACAAAATTTGCAGTACACGGTTAAAACAGTTAAAACCCACAGAAAAACGTGAATTGATCACCATTGCTGGTTTTGTGATTGGTATGCGGATCGTTAAAACAAAAAAAGATAAAAAAATTGCCATTGTCACATTGGATGATAAAACTGCACGTGTGGATATTAGTTTTTTTGGTGAAAGTTATGAGCAGGCACAACCGTGGTTGCAAAAAGATATCTTGTTGGTAGTGAAAGGCGAAGCGAGTATTGATGAATACACGGGCGGTATGCGTGTACGTGCGAAATTTGCCTATCGATTTGATAACTATCGTGAAATGTATGCCAGACAAGTGCATCTTTTATTACAATCTGAACAATTGGATGCAGAAAAATTAACGTTATTATGCAATATTGTGCAACAAGCGCCATCGGGTAGCTGTGAAGTACTGTTTGAATATCATACGCCGCGCGCTATGACACGATTGCCTTTGCCAGCAAAAAATCATATTGTCCTGACAACGGCGGTGTTGAGCGATCTGCAAAACTTGCTGGGTCACGATCACGTTAAAGTGAACTTTTAAAAGATAAAACAAGGGATAATACAAGGTGATGAATACATATTTTTGTAATCTTTTGGTTGTTTTTCAATGAGGCAATTCTATGCTGCTATTCCTTGAAAGAGATCTATCGGGTATGATTTTGTTGGAATATTTCTACTCTCAACTTGCCAAGGCGAATCAACATCATGCGGTTCCCTTATTTGCGAACGGATTTGCTGCACTAGAAGAAACATTATGTCAACGATTAAAGCAATCCCCTAGAGAGATTGCTCAATCAGTGTTAGCGCAATACGAAAAACTTTTGATAACGCATGGTGGATTAAATTTGGATACGCCCACGGCAACATCCATTGCGAATAAATACCACAAAATATTGCTGGCCGAAGCGCAACGCATACTGGGAAGCAGTGGGGCTATTTTAAAATTTTATCCTTCTTTGAAAGTGATAAATAACGTATCTTTGGATGATTTTAGTCAACATTTAGCAATGGTGTTCACCGAAAATTTAAAGCGAGCCATGCAAAACCCAGATAAAATAATTCAAGAAATCCAGCAAATACTTAATTCGCGCTCTGCGGAGCAAAAGGATTTAACCCTCACGTTGCAAAAAAATTTCCGCAAAGTCATCACAGACATCGCAAAAGAAAAGGCGGGTCAAATACTGTTGCGCTGTGCTACAAAACGAGCGGTTAAGCAGAAAGGTATGCCTATTATTGTTGCAGCAGGGAGTCATGTGGGGGATATTCGTCAAGCCTTTTTTAAAGTAACTGCCAACGGTGTATTTGCCATGCGTTCAGGTATGATGGCTATTTCAGGTTTCCACTTCCCGAATGATCCATTGCTCATTGCACAACCGCCAGCGGCCAATATGTTGGGAGACAAAGGTAGAATACTGCCTAAACAAGTTTTTGAAGATGAGCTGATGCATTTGGTCACCAGTATCATTACTAACCCGACAGGAGAGCGTCGTCTGGGAAATACTATGTTATATCCGGTGCCAGAAAATGACCTTGTCATGCAAAAAGTTTTTTTTACTGCCGCGGAATCTGATCAGGCAACAGTTCGGCAGCTGGCCAATCCCAATTCCCAAATATACCAGGACGCAGGAAAATTATTAAAAGAACATTTGTTAAAAGTACCGCCGAAACAGTATGTATCCATGGCCTATGATCCAAAAGATACCGGAATGCTTCCAAAGTTTTACGCAAATAAAGGCAAAAAAATTTCTTTTCCCATCGACACAAAGCGAACGCTGACCGGCCATGTACGAGATATTCGCTATGATGCAGCAGATTGTGGCGGAAATTCGATCGTATCTGTGTTAATTGAAGTGGCCAACGTCCCGACTAATAAGCTGGATTTAGCCACGCAAATGGATATTTTGTATCAACAAGCAGAGGTTAATCTATTTTTAGATTATCCTGTGGAGAAGCGAAGTGTGGAAATGCTGAATAAATTAAGCCGAATGGTGGATATTTATGGACACGCTATCACCCAACTGCTTTTCCCGAAGATGACACATTATTTTTCGCAAGTGTTTTTGCCGATGGTGAGCGAACATAATCAAAATGTTTTTTGGGATCATTTATCTGTGGCGGCAACCTCGGCTAGTCTGTCCCCATCGCACTCGAAGGTGCGACGAGCATAGACAATTTATTCGAAAGTCCTTATGATGGAAATATGAGCCTGATTTTTATATTGTCACTTAGGTTGGATGTTATTAATAAAAGGATAATATCTCGGATGGAAATAGTATGAATGAAACCACCGCAAAAAAACTTGCCGCAGCCTTAGCGGCACTGAAAAAACATAACAACAGTGAAGTGGCATCTATCATCAGTTTTATCGGTCAACAGATGAGTTTGTTTCGTGACGACGCAACGTTCAAAACGGAAGAAATCGAAAGTCTGGCTACTGCACGCGAAGAAAACGGCAATGCGGCACGTTCAGCGCGCGTGGTGGTTGATCGTTTGCATGACGAAATTAAAAAACTAAAAACTAAATTTGCATCTGAAATGGCGGAAGATCCTGCGCTTGAAGCCGATATATCTCGCATGACAGATGAGCTGGTTGTGCAATTGAAGATGGATACGTTTGTAGAGAATACAAGAAAGAAGCTTCTAACGAAAAAAGGTCGAGACAATTTTTTAATATTGTATGCCAAAAAAGCACTCTTAGATGGGACTGTCCCCTTTATGCCGCAAAATGACGATGATAAAGCGTCAATCCAAAAACAAAAAATAGCCATTGTTGATGCGCTGAATCAATATGTGACTTGTTCTGTCAGTGCCGCCACCACAATGCGATTGTTCACACGTGATAAAGGCGAGGAACCCGTTGCTTTCATTCAAAATGAAAAGTTTAAACATCTGGTTTCTGAAGAAATTAAAAAGGCATTTGGGGTTAACGCTGGATATCAATTTGATGCCAATAAATTTTTAGATCCGTTGGGCGTACAATTTAATGCAAGTTTTGATGTGGCGGTAAAACAATGTGCTAAACGCATTAACTGTTTAAATGCAGGTTTGGCCATTATTAATAATGCCGTGAATGAGGCCAAAGGTCATGTACGGATTAGCAAAAAAAGATATGAGTTGATTATCAGTCATATTTTACCCGCATTGGCTGCGATTGATATCCAGATTTTGCAAACGTATGAAAAGGAAATCAGCGTCTATTTAAGCGATAGCCTAAAAACGTATTTTGGGGTTTTTACTGGAAAAATATATGGCGATACACCGAAGAAAATACAACGAATAGAAACGGAAATCACGGTGTTTTTAGGTCAACTTGGAAAACGATTTGTTAATGATCATGCGCAACAAGAAACGTATGAACCGTCCGTGCGACTGGATCAAGCGTCAGGTTTAATGGATCTGAGATCTGAGGAACACACGCCAGGTATTTTATTGCCAATCAATGATGAAGATTCTGAACCCTTTTTAAAACGCATAGAAAATACCAATGGTGTACATGTCACCACCTCGGTCATGATGCCCTTTATATCAGGGCAATCACTGGATGTGGTGATGAAAAATTTCAATAAGCAATCAGCGATTTCTGATGAACAGAAATTTTTGAAATGTTTTGAGATCCTCCATGCGATGTTAAAAAGTTATGAAGTCTTGCATGAAAAAGGTTATGCACATAATGATGTTAAGTTTGACAATATGATCTGGGATGAAACTCATGGTTGTATCAAATTATTTGACTTTGGTTTGATGCAAACATTTGATGAGGTCTACGAAAGAGGGGTGAATGGTTTAACACCACGTTTTACTGCTCCTGAAGTTTTGCAACAATGGTTAGGCAAATATAAGCAGCCGATGGATGCCTACCAAAAATACATGAGCCAAGGATTTATGTCTGTGCCGATCGATCAGCGTTCACAATACGGCGATCGTGGTGACATGTTTAGTTTGGGCGTGATGATTTGTTATATGTTTGGATTTGAAGATTTGTTGGTGCAAGCAGGAAAAGAGTCTATCAATAGAAGATTGTTTGCAAATTATCGGCTTCCTTCTGGGTATGACCAGGTAATAGAGAAAATTAGGATCATTGCACAACAATGTCTGGCCTTGGATCCCAAACAACGACCTGATTGTAAAACTGCATTGGACTTTGTGACTGAGATCCAAACGTTGCAACGGATCGCTATAAAACCATTAGAAGGAAAAACACCTCAAGAAATAGTGATGAGAAAACGCCCGTTGTATGAAGTGCATCTGGAAGACGGTTCTGTGCAACAAAGTCTATTAACGCAAAAACAATTTGACGGGTTACAACGGCGCTTAACGGATCCCAATTTCTGGCAAGGGCAACGTAAATTAAATTATAAATTAAAAACAGATCTTTCTAACGATCCCAGCGATCCGAATATTTTGCTATATTCTTTAGAAAAAAATGGGGATGACATCTGGATTATTCCCAAAGTTCAAATTGGCGCATCAGGAGAAGCGGATAGTGTGCAGTTGGTACAAAATGCCAGAGATCTCAGTTGGGCGGTGCGCAAGGGGCGTAAATTTGAACGGCTCGATGTGCATCGGCAACGGATGCAAAAAAATGATCGGCGTATTGTTATGCAACCGGAACAAATGCTAGCACATGCCAGGCATGAGCAGGTGAATTTGCAAAAGGTGGGAGACTCAAAAGGATATGAAGAACGTATTGGCATTCTAGACAGTTATTTATATGGGCATTTACCCGGTGTGAAAGCAGCGGATATTCAGGCGAATAATGTGTTGTATTGGCAAGTGTTATTGGCGACGATGCGCTCGACTTCATTTATCAACGAAGTAAAACGTGTTTCGCAAGCGTTAACGAATGATCCCTCATTGTTTTCTCATTATCACGCATTGAGTTCTTTGTATCAAAGTATTAAGTTGCTACAAAATGTCTTTAAAGATCAGATCCGTGAGGCAAAGCAGGAAGTCTATTTTGATCTTATGGTGATAAATCAAGCTCAGATGCTAGAGGAAATAGAGTTTGCTATTGCTGCACATCAAACATTTATTCAACAACGCACCATCACTCCATTATTAGAAGATATATTGGCGGTGCATAATAAACAAATGACGGTTGCAAGCTTTTATGAAAAGCAACCTGCGTTTTGTTTAGAAATAACGGCGCTTACAAATGCGGCAGATGTGGAAGATAAAGCGGAGGCGCTTTTTTACCAATATCCTGAAATAATGCAAAATGAAGCACTGGGATTATCGCTCAATGAAATATTAAACGCAGTGATTGTTCATCATCGGCATCTGCATGAGGCAGTCACAGCACCCGTCGCAGTTGCTTTACCCATTGTACCGCCTCCTGTGATCGCTGAGACAGTGGCAACGCCGCCTATCATCGAAAGGGCCAGTGATAGCCTGCTAAAAGGTGACGAGGAGATCCAAAAACTATTTGCCAAATTTATGATCAAATCACCACAGGCTCAAACGAAACAATTACAAAGGTATATTAATAGTCCTCGATATCAATTACATAATGCCGCAGCGGAATTGGTGTTGATGTCAGTGTTGGATATACATGACCAGATTGATGACGAGAAAGTAGCGGACATGGCAGCAATATTGGTGAATTTACCGGCGAAGCAAGCGCGAGAGTTATTAAATACGTTATATACTCGTACCGATGAGTTATTTATTAAAAAAACCAATTCATTATTAAAAGTTAATTTGATTGATAAAGCATATTTAGCGCTGCATACCAAAATGAATGAATATTTTTTATATTCAATGAAAAGCTGGTTGAGTTTTCCGGTTAATGATCCGACCATTAAAGCACAAAAGAAAATTTTATTTGATATCGAAAAACGCAGTCATTCCAGCGTGGTCCCGATTAAATCCATGGCTGCAACCATGCCGACGGCTAAGACAACGGGAGTGAAGGTGCCTTTATTGAGCCGGCATGTATTCACGTCTTATCAGCAATTAACCAGCGCACCTTTAGAAGCCTCTAAGGTGTCGGGAAATAAGTTTTCGAGTCGAGTTGCCAGTCAAAAGAAACATCCGATGCCAGAATCTGAAGCGTGTTTTCACGATCAGGAAAACGATTTGAGTTTTCGCCCGAGTTATCGTGGTCCAAGCCGAGGCTATTAAAATAAAAAACGCTGTTTTTACTTAGGGTGACAAAAACGATCCACTATCATGGCAATGGCGCCATCACCCGTGACATTACAAGCCGTACCCAAACTGTCTTGCGCTACATACAATGCAATCATTAAGCCCAATGCTTCCTCTGGAAAGCCCAGCATGCTGCTTAAAATCCCCAATGCAGCCATGACACCACCACCAGGCACACCAGGCGCAGCGACCATGACAACGGCTAGCATAAAGACAAATGGTAATAACAATCCCAGGGAAGGCTCGGCAATATGATTTAATACCATCACC
>Ga0302303_10002530_pt1 | contig 10952 bp, 10 predicted proteins | sample III_Palsa_E2_1_FD_194542 | JGI IMG/M metagenome (GOLD analysis project Ga0302303, IMG submission 194542) | Peat permafrost microbial communities from Stordalen Mire near Abisko, Sweden - III_Palsa_E2_1 | ecosystem: Environmental > Terrestrial > Soil > Palsa > Peat permafrost | place: Sweden... | reverse complement strand
TTACTTTGTTACACGCGAGTACCTGTTTTACACACTGGTTTTATTTGGGTTTTTATTAGGTATATGGAAACTGGTATTTTTAAGCATACGTAAAACCGATCGTACTTTAATTGACAGCAGGAGGGTGGTAATAGTTGGCGCCGGCCGTATAGGGTATGATTTGTATAATTATTTTGAAAACAAGTCAAGGGGTTACCAACTTGTTGGTTTTTTTGATGATGTCCCCGAACAGGTTAAGGATAAAAACCTTTACCTTGGAAGCACTGCCAATTGTATAGATTATGTAATTACCAACAAAATTGACGAGATATATTGCGCCCTGCCAAACTCGCAAGCCAAAACAATTGAAACCTTAATGCTGGATGCTGATAAAAACCTCATCCGCTTTAAGTTTATCCCCGAATATTACAATTACGCGAAAAAACAAACCGAGTTGCAAATTTTTGGCCACATACCGGTTATATCCGTACGGCCCGAACCTTTGGAAAACATGTTAAACCGATCGAAAAAACGGCTGTTTGATGTTGTGTTTTCGCTGTTCATAATCCTGTTTATTTTTAGCTGGCTGTTTCCCATACTGGCTATTTTAATAAAACTGAGTTCAAAAGGCCCCATATTTTTTGTACAACTAAGGTCGGGGCGAAATAATAAGCCCTTTTATTGTTACAAGTTCAGGAGCATGCGGATAAATGACATATCTGATATACAACAAGCCACCCGTAACGATCGGCGTATTACCAAAATAGGCAAGTTTATGCGCAAAACAAGCCTGGATGAATTGCCGCAATTTTTTAATGTGCTAATCGGCAATATGTCGGTAGTAGGGCCCAGGCCGCACATGATAAGCCACACCGAGCAATATTCGCAATTAATTGATACGTTTATGGTGAGGCATTTTCTTAAACCGGGCATAACAGGCTGGGCACAAATAAAGGGCCTGCGCGGCGAAACCATAAATACCAACCAAATGCTGCTGCGTGTTGAAGCCGATGTTTGGTACCTCGAAAACTGGTCGTTCCTGCTGGATATGAAGGTTATTTTCCTCACGCTTTGGGGCGCAGTTAAAGGGGATAAAAACGCGTTTTAGCATGCCTGTATTTTTTGATCAGTTAAACCGTGAAGTAAATTTACCGCGTTCGCCAAAACGCATTATCTCTACAGTACCCTCGCAAACCGAACTGTTATTTTATTTAGGGCTTGATAAATACATTATCGGCATTACAAATTTTTGTACCCGCCCGGCTGATAAAACTAAAGCAGTAACAAAAATAGGAGGGACTAAAAAACTGGATATAAAGCTGATAAAAGAATTAAAGCCCGACCTTATCATTGCCAACAAAGAAGAAAACGAACGCGAACAGATTGAAGAATTAATGGCCTTTTGCCCGGTTTGGATAAGTGATGTTAGTGATTTACCAACAGCCATTGATATGATACAAAGCATAGGGCAAATGCTTAACCGCAAAACAAAGGCAGATGCGCTTAATAAGGCTATACAATACGGGTTTAAGCAATTACATGTACCTGCAAAAAAACTCCGTGTAGCTTATTTAATATGGCGTAAACCCTATATGGTGGCAGGTAAGGGTACTTACATCAACAGCCTGCTGCAAACGTGCGGCATTATTAATGTTTTTGATGTGCCCAGGTATCCTGAAATTAGCGCTGATATGCTTGTAGCAGCGCAGCCCGAGGTTATTTTGCTATCATCAGAGCCATACCCATTTAGTGAAAAGCACGTTGCAGAGTTCAGCGTATTGCTACCTAAAGCCAAAATAATGCTGGTTGATGGCGAAATGTTTTCGTGGTACGGGAGCAGGCTGCTGGATGTGCCTGGATACCTGGCATTGCTACTTAGCTCACTGGTTCATTAGTGAAATTTAAAAACACCAATGAACTAATGAACCAGTGGACAAATGAACTAAATTAAATTTCATAGTTTACCATTTTAAATTATCTTTGCACCTCACAAAATCCTAATGCGGAAGTGGCGTAATTGGTAGCCGCACCAGACTTAGGATCTGGCGCCGCGAGGCGTGGGGGTTCGAGTCCCTTCTTCCGCACTAAAAAACCCGGTCAACTTGGCCGGGTTTTTTGTTTAAATGCCTAACGGATAATTTCTATATCCTGTTACCATAAATTTTTTTTCAAAAATATTTTTCCTACAGTGTCCAATTCGTGCTACCTCAATCATTATTGAGGTATAAAACAAAAAATAACATTTAAAAAATCAACAAATGGAACCAAGAATCAATTTTTTTGCAAAAGGGGCCGATGCAATAAAAGCAATGTATGGCTTAGGCGCTTACCTGGCAAAATCACCGGTCGAACAAAAGTTACTGCACCTGCTTTACTTCCGCGTATCTCAAATTAACGGCTGTGCTTATTGTTTGGATATGCACTCAAAGGATTTACGAGTAGCGGGCGAAACCGAGCAGCGCTTATACATGCTTGATGCCTGGCGCGAGGGAACAGTATATACCGCCCGCGAACGCGCTGCCCTTGCTTTTGCCGAAGGAGTTACCAAAACCCACGTATCTGATGAGGTATATGCCGCCGCTGCTGCCGAGTTTACAGAACAGGAACTGATAGACCTAACCCTGGGTATTATAACCATTAACAGCTATAACCGCATTAATATTGCTTTCCAAACCCCGGGAGGCAGTTATCAGCCGGGACAATTTAAGTAGTAAAAAAGTTTTATTTAACAGGATTAATTTAAATTCACACATCAATTAAAAACAAGATCATGAATAACGCAAATGAGTTCGTTTTTTTATTCCGGCAGCCGGTTTCAAACCATAGCCCGGAAATGCAGAAAGAAATCCAAAAAAAATGGATAGATTGGGTAGGCAGCATTGCTGCACAGGGAAAATTAGCTAATCAGGGCATCCACTTAGCTCCGCAAGGCAGTGTATTAAAAGCAGGCGGTGTAGTTACCGATGGCCCTTTTGTAGAGATAAGGGAAATACTGGGCGGCTTTATAGTAGTTAAAGCCGATACCATTGATGATGCTATTACCCTGGCCCACGGCTGCCCCGGCCTTGATGAAGACGGCAGCGTGGAAATAAGGGCGGCATTTATGTAAAAACTTCTTCTTATAACCCCTGGCCGGCTTATTGGCCGGGGATAATTTACAAAATGGACCAGCACGAGGCAGCATTAAAACATTTATTTAAACAGGAGTTTACTAAAATGGTAGCCGTGATTAGTAAGCTATATGGCTTGCAGCACATTGAAATTGCCGAGGACATTGTAACCGAAACGTTTTTATTGGCTACCGAAACATGGGAGGATAAAGGCATCCCGCTTAACCCGGCGGCGTGGCTGTATACGGTGGCTAAACAAAAAACGCTGCAACATTTCAGGCGCGATAAAATTTACTCCGAAAAGGTATTGCCCCGGCTAAGCCTGCAGCAAGAGGAATACGAAGAAATGGCCGAACTAAATTTCTCGCAACAAAATATTAAGGATAGCCAATTACAAATGCTTTTTGCTATTTGTACACCGGCTATTGCCAGCGAGGCGCAGATAGGACTGGCCCTCCGTATCCTATGCGGTTTTGGTATAGACGAAATTGCCGAAGCTTTTTTATCTAATAAGGAAACCATTAACAAACGCTTATTCCGCGCTAAGGAAAAACTGCGGAATGAAAAGATAGAATTAGAACTTCCGCCCGAAAGGGAAATTCCCCGGCGACTGGATAATGTGCTGCAAATTATTTACCTCCTTTTTAGCGAAGGTTATTATTCCAAAACTCAAAATGAGATACTGCGTAAGGATTTATGTATTGAAGCCCTGCGCTTAGGATTAATGCTGACTGAATACGACAAAACCAACCTACCTAAAACCAATGCCCTGGTAGCCCTCATGTGTTTCCACGCTTCGCGGTTTAACGCCCGGCAGACCGGGCAGGCTGCGCCAATACTTTACGAACAACAGGATGTGGCGCTATGGGACCAGGCATTAATTAACCAGGGCATCCATTTCTTAAATCTTTCTGCAAAGGGTAACGAAATTACTTCCTACCACCTGGAAGCCAGGATTGCTTACTGGCATAGCATGAAAGAAGATACACACGAAAAGTGGGAAAATATTTTGCAGTTGTATAATCAACTTTTGCTGGTTAACTACTCGCCCATGGTGGCGCTTAATCGCACTTATGCCTTGTACAAGGCCAATGGCCGGCATGCGGCTTTAATTGAGGCTGAGAAATTGAAACTGGAGCATAACCATTTTTATTACCTGTTATTAGGCGAGCTATATAAAACCATTGACAGCGCGAAAGCCAAAAGCAATTACGAAAATGCCAAAGCCTTAGCTAAAACACAAACCGAGAAACAGGGGATACAGGTAAAGATAGATGAACTTGGTTTATAAGATTGATCTAAAAAGGTATTAAACACAACTATAAACTCCGTATCACTTCACCCAATTTGCTGAACCCATTGGCTTCGCCAGGTCGGCGCCTCAAATGGGTCGGCAAAATACTGTGTTTCGTGTACTACTTTACCGTTACTGAACTCCATAATACTTACCGTATATGCTTGCTGCCCCTGGTAGTTGATGGTATATTCCGTTATCCAGAGATTACTGTTCCCGACAATCCGCCTTACATTAAAGCCTGATGGCTTACCGGGATGATGGCTTCGCAAGGCTTGTAAATTGCTTCGCCCGAATATCCGCTCGCCCGATTGTGGATAATCGCAGATGGCATCATCGGCATAAATATCATGTTCAATGTTTATATCGCCGGATGCTGATGCTTGCCAGTGGGCGTTTAGGGCTGCGCGAATTTGTTCTTCCATAATCTGATAAAATAGTTTCCCATTGATGTTTACAGGTAGAACCTTGCTATCAAGTTGCTTTTTCCGTTAAATATTTCATCAGGTCGGTAGCTGATGATAATGCAGGACCTGCCATTGGATCGCTAAATAAAACATCTATTGGGCCTTCGCCAAAATATAATCCGTCAGAAACAAGAAAAGTTATCCGGACTATGGCTTTTTCAGGGCTTGGTCGCCTTGGTTTATCCCACGGTCCGATTTTAACAACAACTTTATAGCTATCGTCAAATAGTTTATTGGTTAAATCATTTGAAATATCATCAGATGTTTCCCAAATGATCATTTTCCCTGTTTGATTGATATAACGTGCCGTTCCATCTTTAAATGAAGCTAAAACATCAAGGCCATTATCAAGCCCAATTTCTACAATTACACCAAGCAATTCTTTTTTATCAGCTTTTTGCCCATTAAACAACAACTTGTTATAGGCCAATATCTTTATTCTCGATTCAACCTCAGGATCTGCAATAATTTTTTCAAGACCAGCAGTATCAGCGGAAAACAAAATATCCCAAGGATAATTATCGGGTTGCTGACTATTGTTTTTGTAAAGATCTAGGTTATCACAAAATAATAATTCATACACCAAGTTTGTAGATGAATCCTTATAAGGTTTTGTCGATTTTTTAAAAATGTCAAATATTCCCATAATAATTTATGCAATATTGTTTAGATTAATTGTTTTTCACAAATCTACTTAAAATCATATAAATGCTCATTCCGCTTCCTTTTCCTTCTTATAAGCCAGCCATATATAAAACGGTATGCCCAGCATCAGCATAATAAAGCCTAAAAAAACGGCATTTTCACCGGAGCTTACTATCATCCACATGGTGTAACTAAAAGCCAGTATGGCCAATACTATGGCTGCTGTCCATCCGGTTGATATTTTTTTACGGGCACGGATAATAGGGTAGGCCGCTATAGAAAACAGGTAAGGGATAAGGCAGGTTAATACGGCTATAAGCAACAAAGCCCTAAACTGATCGACCAGGCCTTTGGTATAATTCATGCCCATTAATAGCGATATTAAAACACCATTCAGCAAAATACCCACATAGGGTACGCCTTTTTTATTCAACCTGCCAAAAATAGCCGGGAAAAGCTTGTCCTTAGCTACTGCAAAAGGGATTTGGCCTTGTATTAATGTCCAGCCGTTAATGGCGCCAAACGCGGCAATGGCTATACCACCACTAACCAGTTTACCGGCATAGCCGCCGTATATAATTACCGCCGCATCGGAATAGGGCGTAAGGGAGTGTTCCAACACTTTCGCGGGGATAATACCCATAACGCTCGCGCTGCCTAAAATGTAAACAACAGCTGCTATTATTAAACCCAGTATGGTTGCCTTAGGTATGGTTTTTTCAGGTTTTTCAACGTTGCCTGCGGGTATAGTTGCACATTCCATCCCCATGTACGAAAACATGGTCATGGCCCCGGTTACGCCTATTGCACTAATTACCGAACCGCCGCTGCTGTTAAACGGCAAAAAGTATTGGGCTTTTATAAAAAATAATCCGCCAAAGGCTACCAAAAATAATGGCACTAATTTTAGGATGGTAGTAAGCAGTTGCATTTTTCCACCCACAATTACACCGAGTGTATTAATATAAGTAAGCAGCCAAACGGCACCTAAACCGGTACACACTTCGGCGAAAACGCTGGTAGCCAGTATTGGAAAAAACGTGCTTAAAGCACTGGTGAATGAAATAACAATAGCCGCCAGGCCGCAAGCGTTGGATATAAAATATCCCCAGGCTATCAGGAAGCCGGCAAAATCGCCCAGGCCGGCATGTGTAAAGGCATAGGGGCCGCCGGTAGCATGCGGCAGTAGTTTACTGAGGTTAGCAAATACTCTTGCTATAAAGTAAGAGCCGATAGCCGAAAATACCCAGCCCAATAAACCAATACTGCCAAATGATGCCATGGTAGCGGGCATTAAAAAAACGCCGGCGCCTATCATGTTGCCTACCACTAAGGAGGTGGTAGTCCATAAACCAAGTTTTTTGGGGGATGCGGTACCGGACATAAAATTAATTAAGGGGGTAAATTATTTAACAATGAAAATATCCTTTTAATTAATTGAATATCAACATCATCTTGCCCTAAAATATGCAGTTATGATGAATAAAGCAAATGTTATGTTTTGTGATGGTGGTTGGCTAACAAACTTACGAAGTTAATAGCGTGCAGCCTCAAAACAACATGCTGTCATTCTGAGCGCAGCGAAGAATCTGTCGCTTGGTGCACCAATTTGCAGATTCTTCGCTATGCTCAGAATGACAAGTGGATGTTTGACATTAACAAACTTCCGAAGTTTTAGAAACTTCGGAAGTTAATAGCATGCAGTATGTTATGAGATATTACACCATTGATGGCGCTATGCCGTACGTATTTTTAAAGGCGAATGAAAAGTGAGACAGGTTTTCGAAACCTACATCCAAATAAACTTCGGATGGTTTACGGCCTAATTGCTTAATTAAATAATAAGCTTCAGAGAGGCGTTTTTGCTGCAGCCATTGGCCGGGGGGCAGTTTAAATATCCGTTCAAAATCGCGCTTAAAGCTGGCAAGGCTACGCCCGGTTAGTTTAGCAAAGTGCGATGACGATACATTGTACATATAATGCTGGTTCATATACGCTTCGAGGTCTATTTTGTAAGGCTCGCTAAAATCGAAAAGGAAATCCTTTAAACTTGGGTCCGACCGCAGCAATAGTTCAATCGCTTCGTTTGTTTTTAAATCGGACAGTGCAGGGCTCATTTGCTGTTTGTGGGTAAAATACGGCATCAGCGAATCAAAATAACCTTTCAAAAACGGGTCGGCGGTGAGGTGGCGATTAAGCTCCCCGTTATGCTTTTCTATAGGTTCAATTTGGTGTTCTATACTGTAGCGGCGCAAATAATCCTGGGTGAGATATATGTTTATCGATTTATATTCACCATTAGCGGGTGGCACCTTTATGGTTTTAAGCAATTGGTTACGGCGGATTAACCCTATGGTACCTTCCCCAATTACATGCACGCCATTATTGGTAAGCACATGTGTTTCGCCGGCAATAATGTAGCCCAGGGCATGTTCATGCACAAACTGCTCATTCCCACGCTGTTTTTGATCGACGCAGGAATAGAGCAGGTTATTAATTTTTACGTGGGTTTTATCTTCCATTTAATTATGGCTAATATAATCAATAACTATCTCAGCTGGCTCATTAATACACCATCCAGCATACGATCGGTCAATAATTTGCGCATAAACAATATTATACCAGCCATATAACCACCGCTGTACCGTGTTTTTGGTGTTTTAGCGTTGATAGCTTTGCGTACCAGGTTGGTAATTACTTCGGGCTCGGGGAGTTTGCTCTCCATTTCGGTAAGCGAACCAGCCAGTTTTTTAGATATAGTACCGTACACACCATTGCCCGAGGTCTTGATAAGGCTATCCATAGCTATTGTTCCCCATTCGCTTTTTACGCCGCCGGGTTCAATTACCACTACATCAATGCCGAAAGGTTTTACTTCGTTACGTAGCGTATCGCTTAGTGCCTCTAAAGCAAACTTACTGGCATGGTACCAGCCGCCCAATGGCAAAGCTATTTTACCGCCTATGGATGATATGTTGATGATACGGCCATACTTCTTTTCGCGCATATGCGGAACGGCTAACTGCATTAACCTTGCCGCGCCAAATACGTTAACTTCCAGTTGGTAGCGGGCATCACTTATGGAAACATCTTCTACCGCACCGTACGAACCAAAGCCCGCATTGTTTATCAGCACATCAATACGCCCCTCGGTTTTAATAAGGCTGTTTAAGCCCTTAACCATGGAGGCATCATCGGTTACATCCATTTCCAAAACTTTTACACCCAGGGCTTTAATATCATCCATTTTATCAACACGACGGGCGGCGCCATAAACTATGTGGCCGTCTTTTAACAGTTCGCGGGCAAAATCCTTGCCCATGCCTGAGGATGCGCCGGTTATTAGTATTACTTTTTTTGTAGGTTCCATTTTCTTTGAATTTTATAATCCAAAGGTCGGTATAAAGAAAAGGGCGAGGTTTGGTGTACGGCTCAATTTTACTTTGGTGTAAAGCTCAATTATTTATAGAAATACAGATAAATAAAAAAGGGAAGCAGTTTAAACCGCTTCCCTTTTCCATCAGGCCTTTACTTTAACGCCTAACTGTTTTAAAATCCCCAACTCGTCCGAACTTCCCCAGCGGGCAACCATCTTACCGTTTTCAAACTGACTTATTTGCAAACCACGGGCTTTTATTTTTTTGTGAGTGGCGGCTATACCGTTAAAATCACCCTCGTGGGTACCTGTTAGGGTATAGGCAAAAGCAACATTGTCTTCATCCGTTACCAACTTTTCTACCTCAACCTTCAAGTCGGGAAAAGCGGTACGTAGCTTGGTGAAAAAATCGATATAACCTTGCGGGCCTTCAGCCTGACCGGGTGCAGGGTCATGTTCAATTACATTTGCTGCAACCAAATCCTTCATCGCTTTAAAGTTTCCGCGGTTAATAGCATCACCAAACCTGGTTTGTGCTTCAATATTGCCTTGTATACTCATCGTTTTTATATTTCTAAATAATTTATAACTAAGTATCAAAGGCAATGCCGTAATTTAGATTACCGTAATAAAACCTGTTTAAATGAAATCTTACCGACTTTTATCTTTATTGGCATTTGCTACAATTGCCCCGGCATTTGTTTACGGGCAGAACGTGCACCGCGATATCATAACACCAGAATATAAAGCGCTTCAGCATAAACTTGCTACGGGCTGGAACACCTGGTATACCAACAGCGTGGCATCGCAGGTATTATTGCCTGAAGGTTTTGCCATTAATTTATGCCTCGCGTACCCCGGCAGTCCCGATTATTTGAAGGATATTTTTAAAGCATCCGATATACAAAAAAGGCCCGAAAAGGTAACGCTTGGCTTAAGGGCCAACGATGGCAGCTATACCAGCCTGTTGTTAACCTACAAAAACCAGCAACTATCGATACAAACCGCTACGGACGGGAATGATGAACTGATATTGGTTTCGCCGGTATCGGGCTCGGGTAATTATTTGGTGGTTGAGGCCGGTTTGCTTTGGAACCGTGAAGGGATAATAGGGGTAAATGGTGGAAAACTTATCGGCAAATTCCCGGAAACTACAGTTTCTGTAGGCACAACCGCAAAAGCGATAAGTGATGCTTACGCGGTTACCACCGCGCCGCATTTAACTTTTACCACCGACCACGAAATTGGTATATACACCGGCAAGGCGCGCACATTGACCCAAATAAAGGCCATTATAAACGCGCACCGCAAGCAGCAGCAAAAATACATTGACAGTTATGGCGATATGGCGGCAGCATTTAAGCCCATGCAAACCATACTGGCCTGGAACACTATTTACGATGCGCCAAACCACCGCGTTATTACACCAGTGAGCCGGAATTGGAGCAATGGCTGGGGCGGTTTTGTGTTGTTTGACTGGGATACCTACTTCGCCAGCTACATGCTATCGATGTATGATAAAGACCTGGCTTATGCTAACGCGATAGAGATAACCAAGGCAATTACACCATCGGGGTTTATACCTAATTATGAGGCGGCTTATGCCAATACCTCATGGGACAGGTCGCAGCCGCCGATTGGGAGCACGGTGATTTTGAATATCTACAAAAAATATCATGAAAAATGGTTTTTGAACGAAGTTTATAACGACCTGCTCACCTGGAACCGCTGGTGGCCAAAAAACCGGGATGTTGATGGCTACCTGTGCTGGGGTTCGCAAAATGTGCCGGATAGTTTAAAGAGCATTGATAAACATGATTTACAGGCGGCCAGGTATGAATCGGGCCTGGATAATTCGCCGATGTATGACGGGCTTTCATTCGACCCAAAAACAAATACTATGCAGTTGGCGGATGTGGGCTTGATGAGCCTGTATATTATGGATTGCCATTCGCTGGCGGAGATGTCGGCCATATTAGGCAAAACGGCTGAGGCTGCGGAGCTTAATAAAAGGGCCGCGTATTACACCAAAAAGCTGAATACATTATGGGATGAAAAAACAGGCATTTTCCTCAATAAAC
>Ga0302303_10002527_pt1 | contig 10958 bp, 7 predicted proteins | sample III_Palsa_E2_1_FD_194542 | JGI IMG/M metagenome (GOLD analysis project Ga0302303, IMG submission 194542) | Peat permafrost microbial communities from Stordalen Mire near Abisko, Sweden - III_Palsa_E2_1 | ecosystem: Environmental > Terrestrial > Soil > Palsa > Peat permafrost | place: Sweden... | reverse complement strand
GTTATGATTTTGATTTTGGCAATGGCATCATACAAACAGTTGCTTCGGGAGTAGTTACCTATAAATATCCGGAGTCGGGTACCTATACGGTAAATATAATTGCCAAAAGCTCATCGGGCGAAACTATTTCGGCAAGCACCACAGTAACCATAGCAGTTAAGCTAAATTTAGTGTGGTCGGATGAGTTTAATATTGATGGCGCGCCCGATCCTACCAAATGGGGATACGACCTTGGCGGTGGCGGCTGGGGAAATAATGAGCTGGAATATTACACCAATAATGCTGATAATGTAATTGTACAGAACGGTATTTTAAAGATCACAGCTGTTAAAGAAAACAATAGCGGGTACGCTTACACTTCAACACGTATGAATACGCTCAATAAGTTTGCTTTTACTTACGGCAGGGTTGATATAAGGGCAATGCTACCTGCAGGCTTAGGTACCTGGCCTGCACTATGGATGCTTGGAAGTAACGAAGCTACTGTGCCATGGCCAGCTTGCGGAGAAATTGATATGATGGAGCAACGCGGCAGCGAGTTAAATAAGATATACGCCACATTGCATTATCCCGGCCATTCGGGCGCTAATGGTAATGGCGCAACCACAACTATCAGCAATTCAAGCACACAGTTTCATGTGTATTCGCTGGATTGGTCGCCAGCTGCGGTTAAAATATCTGTTGATGGGGTGGTGTACCAAACCGTTGCCAACTCAAGCGCGTTACCTTTTAACCATGATTTCTTTTTTATTTTTGACCTGGCTATGGGCGGGAATTTTGGCGGCACCGTTGATCCGAATTTCACCAGCGCAACTATGCAGGTGGATTATATAAGGGTTTATCAATAAAAACCAATTGACAAATTCTATACATTAATAAATAATAGTATAGGTTATAAAGTGCAAAAACCGCCTCAAAAAATTGAGGCGGTTTTTTATTAGTGGCGTATAATGATTGTCATACACAGGAAAAAGTGATACAAAATAATGCCATGTTTATTTATCTTTATACCATATCTTAACACAAAAACTCCATATACACGTAATAATGTCAACCCAAAGCATAAGCCCATCTAACGAAACCGGGAAATTACAGGTGTTGCATTTAAAGCGTTATTGGCATAAATCTATTTTAAAAAGAGATCGTAAAATTCAGCCCGATGCTTTTATAGAAGAGTGGGTTACAGATGTTACCCTGTTAAATGCATTAGGGCTCGGTTTGGAACAAACCATTCAGTACGTTTACCAGGAAAAGCCTTCGTTTGAACAGTTTGAAAACTGGATAATAGCAATTGTTGGCGAACCCGATCATCAAAAAATACAGCAGTTTAATCAATTATTTACAGGTGGGCATGAGGCTAATCATATTGCTGTACAAAATGATAACGTACTTACCAAACACGACCTTGATTTTTGGCAGCAAAACGGATATGTTATTGTAAGAAATGCTGTAACTAAAGAATGCTGCGACCAGGTTATTGATGCGCTTTGTAATTATATTGATATAAAAAGGGATGATCCCGGCACCTGGTATAATAATCATCCGGCAAAACAAGGTATTATGGTGCAGCTTTTTCAACACCCGGCGCTTGAGCAAAACCGTAAGGCTTTTAAAATACGAAAAGCCTTTGAGGGGCTTTGGGGCAGAACAGATCTTTGGGTAAACACTGACAGGGTTGGTTTTAACCCTCCCGAAACAAAGTTACATACATTTCAAGGCCCGCGCCTGCATTGGGATATAAGTATTATGCCTCCAATTCCTTTTGGAACACAAGGCCTGCTTTATTTAGCTGATACGGCAGAGAATCAAGGGGCATTTACACTTGTACCCGGCTTTCAAAACCGAGTTGAAGACTGGGTTAATAACTTACCGCAAGGCGCTGATCCCCGCAAGGAAGATCTATACGCCTTAGGCCCAAAGGCTATAGCAGCCAATGCAGGTGATTTTATTATATGGAACCAGGCGCTTCCGCATGGGAGTAGCCCCAATACTTCAACCCTACCCAGATTTGTACAATACATTAATTACGCTCCTGCTGACGGTAAAGAGAGTAGTATCTGGAAATAAAAAATAGTAAGGTTGGTATAAAGTTACTGTTGTTTAAAAATAGCTTTTCTTTTTTCTTCCAGAACATCGTATAAATCCATAGCATTATCAAGGCAGGCAGGAATTGGGTTAGTACTCTTTTCAAAAAAAACCTCTCCGGGCTTTTTTGAATGATAAAGGCTTCTTTCCTCCATATTTATCAATTCGTTCTTGCTAAATATTATTTTTGTAAAGGCCGCTATTTTTTCGATCATTCGCATCGAGCCTTCATTATAATTAAGCAGCAGTATTTGATCATCCGTTTCAACAATTTCAAGGCATTTAGCAAAATAACTTTCCAACACATTCGCCAGGTAAACATCGGGGCTCATAGAAGCTATATCTTCTGTTTCAAACCCAAACAATTGTGGCTCAATTAAGCCGCTTACCGCCTGCATGCCCGGTTGTTTGCGGTGCGACCTGAAAACCTCATCAGGACTACGGTACATAATAATAAAAGGCACAGCGGGATAAAGCGACCTGAGTTGCCCGTAAAAAAAAAAATGCCAGCTATCTGTTTTAATAAATAAATGGCGCTCATTACCCGTTCTTTTTTGCCCGTAATATTTTAGGGTATCTGTAAATAATTCCGGAACTGCTGATTGATCAAAAAGATCATCTTTATACGGTAAACGTAATATTTCGTCAAAAAAAGGCACTTCAGAAAGCATTATATTTTTGTCGGCTGTTGCCAGGAGCTGCGAAACAAGTGTAGACCCACAGCGGGAAATATGAAAAATAAATGCAGTAGGATCTACCGTATTTATCCCGCTGCCCCATTCACTGATCATAGCGAGGTCGCTAACCGATGACACTGCAGCGTGGCTATCTATACCCCTGCATTTTAAAATGGTTTCTTCAAAAAACGGTTCGGTAAATGGCTGCGCACAAGTATTTAACCAGCGGCATTGCAATTGGCCATAGTTTTTGACTAATTTATAGGGCACCCAGTTATAAAGCGGGAAATCACTCATCACTTTCTTTTAATTGCTGCTCCATATCATCGGCAAGCTTATTGGAGGTAATTGTATTTTGCCGGCGGAGTTGCTGAATGATCATTAAATGTTCCCTGCCCTTATCTTCTTTTTTAACTGAGATCGCATCCGGCGATTTGAAGATACTCCTTAGCCAATCGTTTACCACACAGTCAACAACAAGGTGTATCCTGTCCGTAGTGCCATTATTTGCTACACTATGGGGTAAATGTGCGTTCATATACCAGCATTCGCCTAAGCTCATTATTACTCGTTCCCCGTCTACATAAAACTCAACATCCGGATTGGTAAATACCGGGAAATGCAACCGGGCTTCGCCTTGTTCAAAAAATAAGCCCTTATCGGTATGCTTTTTAATAACCGCCCCCGCTTGTAAGTTTAAAAACCTTACCGACATGACGGGGCAATTTAAACCCGAAAGCATTTTAATTACCGATGGGAAATATGGCATATAGGTAGTATCCTGGTATTCGGCCTGCCCCATCAGATCAGGAATGATGGTATCATGTTTTCCGTCGGGAGTCCGTAACGGAAGCCCTGTCCATGATCCTTCATAGTACGAGACGTTAAAATGAGGTTGCCACTCCTCTTTTATCGTTAATAATTCGCTTTGGGTAAGCTCAGCATCAAACGGCAATGAAAGTTTAGCATATCTGATCATAAAAGCGATTTATTGGTTTTCACGAAGCCAACGTATCATTTTCGGGTACGCTGGCTTGTTTAATTCCCTGGCTTTTTGCTCATCATAACACATGCCTGCCCATTGCAATAAGGGCAGGCCTACAAATCTGCCTTCAGTAAAATTTTGGATAATATTTTTACCTCCACCTTTATATCCCTCAGCGTGAAAAACAAAAGCCGGATCAATATCAAGATGTATACAAGCGGCATATGACCATGCCAATGCCATCATTTCCCCTCCCTGGTTCAAATCATTATTGGGCAAGGTATCGCTCATGGTTTTACGCAACTCAGCGGGCATGGTTGCCAAATGCCCTGCTTCATGAAGAATATCGCCGGGATATAGCAGCTTTTCGGTATCAATAATAAGCTTACCATCTTTCAATTGCAAACCCGGTAAAAAGGTATAGCCATTTATAGGCCGCATGATAACTTTTATACCTACTGATCCTAAAAAATAAATAATAATATCTATTGGCGCGGTGCTCAATATAATAAGTTTAGGCTGATATAAGCTGTTTTTCCATTAAACGCAGGCCGGCAAACGAAGCAGCAAATTTTTGCCCGTAAGGTTGCCCGGGTATCAGGTAACGGGCATCAATATTTGATTTTTGCTTTCCGCTGCTAAACCTGAATGTTGTTTTGCCCATCATCAGTCCATTCCAGGCGGCATGGCTTATGAGCACTTCTTGTTTTTGTTTATTTAACATTACCAGTTGGCCGCTCAGCAGTTTGCGGTTATGGCCGCTAATGATCATATCAATATGATTCGACGCGCGTGCAAGGGCCTTATTATCGGGTTCATTATCTTTTTGCTGGTAACCCAGGTGCGAAAGGCAGATAACCACATCGCAGTTTTCTTTTTCTTTTAACAGCTTTGCCGTTTGGTTGGCGCATAGTATAGCATCATTATAAACCACACCTTTAACCTTATGGCCAACACCTGTAATACCTATTTTATATTGCCCGCTGTTAATTATAACATAAGGCTTTACCAGCCTGCTTAACGCACTATCAAACCGGTAGTTGCAATTTACCAACGCAAACTGCATTAGTGGAACAAGCGCGGCTAAATGATCCTGGCCTAAAGCAAGTTCATGGTTACCGATAGCAGCAGCATGATAACCCGTGGCATTCATGGCATATATCATTTTCTTTTGCTGCTCCAGGCTGTTAGCCCCATCTATAAAATCACCTGCATCTAACAATAATCCGCTCGTTTCCTGGCTTTGCAGCAGGTTTTTTATCTGATCAAGCCCTCCTATATTATTATAGGCTGCATTAATATTACCATGCAGGTCATTGGTATGATAAATAGTAACATCGGTTTTAGCCTTGTACAAGCTATTCAGGCGTTTGCTAATGGCAGCCATTGAATCCATTGGCTTGCTTAGGGCTGCTACACCAGCCACTAATGACATTTGACTAAGAAATAACCTGCGTTGATTGTTCATGATGATGTGTTTAGCATTTAAATGTATTAAATAATTTTTTAGAAAATCAAATAAACATTTGCACGGTATACCCATTTGCACAAACGGGCAAAGTATAAAACAATATTTGAAATTTAATTTCTATACCATGCACCTCAAATCTTAACAATTAAAAAAAAATAATATGTTAATATTAAAAAATATAACATTAACGATAATTTTTTTATAAATATTTAAGTAACTGATAATCAATTATTTTTTTAATAAATTTTCCTTTAAAAAATAAAATTTAAGGAAAAATATATTTAATATTGATTTTAATATCACAATAGTTTTAACCTTAAATCCTAATCTTATTATGGATCCATTATTAGCAATGATTTTTGCATTCGGCAGCAATTTTGCTCCCCAGGGATATCTATTTTGCAGTGGCCAGTTACTGTCAATAAGCTCAAATACTGCTGTATTTTCTCTTTTAGGCACTACTTATGGCGGCAATGGTATAAATAATTTTCAACTGCCCGACCTGCGCGGTCGTGCTCCAATTGGCCAGGGCCAGGGGCCGGGTTTAAGCAATTATTTCTTAGGGCAAGCTGCCGGTACCGAAACAGTTACGTTAAATATCAATAACCTGCCATCGCATACTCATGCATTTAATGTAAACGCCGCTGTAGGCACTACCGGCACACCCGGTACTACAACATACCTGTCACAAGCGCCGGCAATCGGCTCGGGACCAAACGCTACAGTAGAGAAAATTTATACTACTACCGCGCCCAATACTACTTTAGCTGCTAATGCGATTGGACTTACAGGTAGCAGCCAGCCTGTTGCCAATCTTCAACCATATCTTGCTGTATCTTATATAATCGCTGTTTTCGGTATCTTCCCTACCAGGAATTAATAAGTTCATACATATTTTTTTAAAAAAATGACAGGGCCAATAAAAATAGGTTTTTTGACCCCCTACTCGGGGGTTTATCCTTTTTATGGTCATCACCTGATGGCTGGTATCCTGTTAGGGCTTTATCACGGCGGTGTAAACCATAACGAAATACAGTTTATACCAACATACACTAAAATGGGCGACCCAAAAAGTGTAACGGAAGCGGTTAATAAATTGGTGTTTTTTGATAATGTTGATATGGTATCGGGATTAATAAGTTACAGATCGGTACCTGATATCATCCCTGTGATTGAAAGTCATAATAAATTGGCTTTCTTTTTTGATTTGGGTGAGTATATCCCCTATTTTAATCATTTAAGCCCGCGTATATTTTATTCGTCACAACAAATATGGCAAACCCAATATGCTTTAGGTTATTGGGCACATAAGGAGTATGGCGATGCGGGTATAATGGTAATGCCTGTTTACGAGGCTGGCTATCATTTAAGCAGTGCCTTTTATAAAGGGGCCTGCGTTGCCGGATCAAAAAATATGAGTTTGCATGTGCTGCCGCGCGACCCGGCAGATATAAAGGCATTTAACCTGGATAATTTTTTTGCCGAAATTGAAAAAAATCCACCGTCGTATGTGCATGCCGTTTTTGCAGGTAGCATGGGTAATGATTTCTTAAAAATATGGAAACAATCGCGCTTTCATAAACATATTCCGCTAACTGTAGTAGAAAACATGGTATATGACGATGTGCTGGAAGACATAGCCGATCTGGATCTTGAAATATATGCGGCAACATCGTGGAGCCGTAATGCCGAGAATATCCGCAATAAAGAATTTGTAACAAAATTTGAAACCACTGGAGGCCAAATGGCCAATATTTATGGTTTGCTTGGTTATGAGGCCGGCCTTGCTTTAAAGGAGGTTAAACATCACATTTTAAAAAGAGATTGGAACACGGTGAGCAACCTTCTGCAAAAAGAATCGGTTATCGGGCCGCGTGGCGAACGTAATTTTTATCCTTTATCCGGTTTTTCTTTACCTGTGATTGATATCATGCGGATCAAAACATCATTAAAAAAGATATATAAAACTGTAATAAGCCAGGGCAATGGTCTAAAATTCGATTCACCGGATTTTAAAGAGATCAATGAGGAAAGTGTGAGTGGCTGGCAAAACCCCTACTTGTGTATCTAAAAATGTATTTAAAAACCATATTATGAAAAAATTATTTACAAAAGGTTTTTACATTCTTTCGGTAATCATTCTTTTTGTGGGGGTGGCGATGCCTGCCAGGGCGCAATATTCCAGCACCGTTGTTGAAAACAATGGCTTGTACAGCGCTATGGCTAAAGACAATGCCAATAACATATATATTATAAAACATTCAAGCCCAACCGCGGGCGAGGTTGTTAAATACACCGGCGGTACACCTGCAGTTATTTTTACAGGCCTTAGCGAAGGTGATGACACCGGCCCCGGGGGCGATCTTCCGTGGGGCCTTGCGGTAGCCAGCAACGGCGATGTTTATTTGACCACTGATTTTACGGCTGGTAATTTTGGGGGCACAGCCGGGGGCAATATCATCAAATTAGCATCCAACAATGGCACTAATGGTACAGTATATACGCCATCCATTTTTCAAAATGGCGGCGCTTATTATACCGCACTGGCATTTGACGCAGGCGATAACCTGTATGCAACACAATATGATCCGAACGGAAATGGCGGAAACGGATCATACGCAATATTTAAATATTTAAAAGGCAGCGCGCCCAATGCGGCAGGCACAAACTTATATGATAATTTAACCGCAGCATCGGGTTATACCTATCCCACCGGGCTTGCTGTAGCTCCGAATTTAGATATATATGTAACTGATCCTTTTAACCAGGATGGCAGCGTTAACGATGCAGGTAAAGTTTTGAAACTAACAAAAGTGTCAAGCTATGCCACTGCGGTAACCATATCATCAGGAACTGATGCTACCGCTTTAACCTTAGATGCTTCGGGCAATCTTTACACTTTAGAAAATACCGGCAATAGTTTATCAGGCTATGCATTATTGTATTATGCTGGTGGCACTGGTACAGCCACAACCCTTTACACACCTTTAAATACTGATGGCGTATTTTCCCCGTACGGCGTAGCTGTTATCAACCCCGGTAATATTTATGTGGCCGATGGCGATAATGGCTCCGATGGCGGAGCTGTACTTAAATTAACGCAATCATTGCCGACGATAAGCTACAACAGTCCACAACTATATTTGCAAAATACTGTAATAACGCCGCTTGCGCCAACCAGTTCGGGTGTAGCAACGCCGGCCTACAGCACAACGCCGGTCAATATCAATACAGGTCTCAGCAGTCCGTTTGGCGTGGCCACTGATGCTGCGGGTAATCTATACGTATCTGACCTTTCCACTAAAATCGTAAAGGAGTTTCCAGCAGGAGGCGGAACTCCTGTTATTATTGGCTCAGGTAAATTCACAAACCCTAAGGGAATAACTGTTGACGCGGGAGGTAATGTTTATGCCGCAGGCGATTATAACGGCATGGTTACAGAAATACTCAAAAGCAATGGCAGCGCGGTTAACTCGGGTACAGGGTTTAACGAGTTTTCTGATGTTGCCGTTGATGCTGCAGGAAATATTTACGTTGCTGATTTTGGGAACAATAATTCGGTAAAGGAAATCCTGAAAAGCAATGGAAGCACTGTTCCAATAGGTACCGGATTTAGCAATTACAGCATAGCGGTTGCAACAGACGCCGCGGGCAACGTGTACGTTGCCGACACCCATAACGGCATAAAGGAGATCCTCGCATCAAACGGAAATACGATCGACCTTGGCTCTGGCTTCAACAATCCGCAGGGCGTAGCCGTTGATGCGGTAGGCAACGTTTTTGTTTCAGACCAGGGGAACGGCGCTATAAAAGAAATTCCTGTAGGCAGCAACACGCCTATCACCCTGGTTTCGGGTCTTACCAATCCCGGTCAAATAGCGGTTGATGGCGCTGGAAATATTTATTTTGTGGACAACGTTGCCAACACCGTTCAGGAAATTAAACCCGTTGGCGGTTACTATATCAATGCATTGCCGCCGGGCTTAAGCTTTAACAACAGCACCGGTGTACTCAGTGGCACTACAGGGGCGAACATCCCGCCTACCAATTACACCGTTACTGCCTACAATGCAAACGGCAGCGCAAATGCCGTTATTAATATTACTATTGGTGTACCGCCTGTACCAACACTTAGCTACCAGGGGCCGCAAACCTATACCACAGGAGCTGCAATTACTCCGTTAACACCGTCAAGCACGGGCGTTTCGCCTTTGGCATACAGCGGAACTAAAATTACTGTTGGCACCGGTTATAACGACGACCAGGCCGTAGCAACCGATGCTGTAGGGAATGTTTATGTTGCCGACCAGTTTAACAATGCCGTTAAAAAAATTCCTGCAGGCGGCGGCAGTCAGGTTACAGTTGCCTCAAACCTTACAGGCGGCTTATACGGCGTGGCGGTTGATGCCTCGGGCAATTTATATGTATCTGAAAGCACGAATAATACCGTTTTAAAAATTCCGGCGGGAGGCGGCTCGCCTGTTCCCATAGGAACGGGTTTTAAGGGGCCGGAGGGTTTGGCTGTAGATGCTGGAGGCAACGTTTACGTAGCCGACGTATTGAATAATGCCATAAAAGAAATATTAGCCAGCAATGGCAGCACGGTAACACTTGCTTCTAATCTGGGTAACGGATCTGGCGTAGCGGTGGATGCGGCCGGCAATGTATATGTTGCCGCTACCTATAACAACGCGGTTATGAAATTGCCTGCAGGCGGTGGTACACCTGTAAGCATCGGCTCGGGCTTTAACACGCCAGCGAGTGTTGCGGTAGATGCAGTAGGAAATGTTTATGTATCTGATTTCGGCAGCAAATCTATAAAAATGATAGCCATTGGTGGTGGCACAACCACTATAGCTACAAACTTCTCCTATCCCCAGGGGCTTGCCGTTGACGGTGCAGGAAATATTTTTTTAGCCGACGCAGGTACCGACGTTGTTTACCAAATTAAGCCCACAGGCGGTTATTATCTCAATTCGACCTTACCTGCCGGTTTAAGCTTTAATGGAGCCACCGGAGTTATCAGTGGTACGCCTTCGGTAGTAAGCGCGGCTAAGGATTATACAGTTACGGCCTATAATGTTGCAGGCAGCGCAAAAGCTACTGTAAACCTGACCATAGTTGCACCGGTTACCATCACCTCCATTACCCGCCAGAATGCCGCTTTAACCAATGCTGAGTACGCCCCATATACTGTGGTATTCAGCGGGCCGGTTACGGGCCTGAAGCCAAGCAATTTTTCGGTTACCACCACAAATGGTATAACAGGGGCAAACATAAATGATATATCGGGTTCGGGCAATACTTTCACCGTTGTAGTCTTTACAGGTACGGGCGATGGTACCATCACTTTAAACATGGCTAATGATCTGGGCGTGCAGCCGGGGATAAGTACCGCATTGCCTTTTGCCGGAGACACCTATACCATTGATAAAACCGCACCAACAGTACAGGCAACAAATGTAACATTTACCGGCATTACCACTACAAGTGCCACCGCAAACTGGACAAATGGTAATGGCACCGCGAGGGCTGTATTTATATCAAATTCTTCAACAGGCAGCCCGGCACCCGTTACAGGTACAACCTATATAGCCAATGCAGCGTTTGGTTCGGGCACACAGATCGGGACAAGCAACTGGTATTGTGTATATAATGGTACAGGAACATCCGTAAATATCACCGGCCTCAGCGCAGGAAACCCTTATAGGGTAATGACAGTAGAATATACCGTTACAGG
>Ga0302303_10002524_pt1 | contig 10968 bp, 5 predicted proteins | sample III_Palsa_E2_1_FD_194542 | JGI IMG/M metagenome (GOLD analysis project Ga0302303, IMG submission 194542) | Peat permafrost microbial communities from Stordalen Mire near Abisko, Sweden - III_Palsa_E2_1 | ecosystem: Environmental > Terrestrial > Soil > Palsa > Peat permafrost | place: Sweden... | reverse complement strand
GGCCGGGTCCAAGGTATTCGATATAGGCCTCGTCGATCAAGAATCTTGTGTCCACTTTAGACACCAAAGCTTCCAGGTCCGCACGCTCGACAAAGCTGCCTGTTGGATTGTTGGGGTTCACCAGAACCACAAGATCGTACGGATCCTTCTCTTCCACCCCTCGATCGAGCAGCGCCTTCAGAGAATCCACATCGACCCTGTAATCGTTGGCGTGGGAGAGAATCATCCTGTCCACACGGCAGTCTACAACATGCTTGATGATGTGGACATATTCCTCGTATGTGGGGTCCGGCAGCAGGACGCGGGACTTGGAGGTGAGCCACCGGCCCAAAGCGGGGTACATCAACGAAGACGAGCCGGCTCCTATTGTCACACTTTCTTCCGGCACGCCGCGCACGGAAGCGATCGTCTGAATCAGATCCACGCCATCCATGGGTTGCGATGCCGCAAGCGCCAAGGACTGATGCTCCAGGGCGCTTACAACTTGTGGGGCTGGCGGAAAACTGGCATCCAGAACATCCGCAATGACTACACCTGGAACCTTGGGCTTACTCATACCCCCCATTATGATGCTATCGATCTCTTATTTGGATGAGATCAGAGTAATCTCGGAAATTGTCGGACCGTCCGTGGCATCGAGGATATTCAGTCGGATGCTGTTGGCGACCACGGCGGGAAATGTCGTCTTGTAATCAGCCCCGATCTGAGCGCCAGTCACCAGAGTTACCCAATCCGACGTGTCCGTCGCTTTGTATTGAAACTCGAATTTCTGGATTCTGCCGGGGTACGCTTCACGGATCTCAACTCCAGTTATCGACTTAGCCTCGGGAAGGCCCGCACTGATCCAGCACTGCTTGACGCCGTCATCGGTGGCCCAGCGTGTGTCGTTGTCCCCATCGAACGCCATGGAGGGCGCGTACGAGGCATCGTTCTGATACGTGTTGGAGGAGGACACATTGATGTAGTGGGATGTGGGAGAGATAGGGCTCAAATCCATGGCGCTTCCGTCGAGCTTCAGCGCTACTACCGTGTCTGCAGCGTCGTGTTTGTCCTGTGAAAGAGTCACGCTAACCGCGTCTGTGGTCTGGCTTACCTGCACCGCTCCGCCGCCAAGCGCCTTGCTGCTTACGATGTGTAGGGGAAGCGCGGGTAGAACGATGGTGTCGCCGTCCCACTTAAGGAGATGCAGGTAGATCGTGTTGCCTTTGCGTGTTGCCGCATAGCTTGCGGTCGGTCTGTAGGGTCCGCCCCGCGTTCCGTAGACGGCCGCGCTGTTGACCTTCATCCAGGCGGCAATGGCGTGCAATCGATCTTCCTGGGTGGGATCTATCGAACCATCCGGACGCGGCCCAATATTCAGCAGTAAATTCCCGTCGCCGCCAATACAGTGCGCCAGGTTCTGTATGCACTGTACGGAGCTTTTATACGTATCGTTGGGATCGTATGCCCATTGGTTTCCAATCGTCATACAGGTTTCCCACGGATTCTTGTCGTCGTAGGAGCCAATACGCTGCTCGGGGGTGTAGTAGTCGCCGGGCAGACCACATCGGTTGTTGATGATCAGGGTTGGATCGACGGCGCGCATCTGGTCGAACAAATTCTGCGCATCCCAAAAATCAGCCGGATGTCCAAGTCCATCGAACCAGATCAGATCGACTTTTCCGTAGTTGGTAAGCAGTTCCTTCACTTGATTGTGGAAGTAGACATCGTACTTGGCATGGTCTGCCGTATAGTCGGGGTTGTGCAAATCGGGCTGGGAATAGTAGACACACCAGTGCAGGCCCGCGGCGTGGGTGGCATCGGCAAGCTGCTTTACGATGTCCTTGCCGTAGGGGGACTGCGGGCTCGTAATCTTATAATCCGTGTACTTGCTGTCGAACTCGCAAAACCCATCGTGGTGCTTGCAGGTAAAAACGATGTACTTCATGCCCGCAGCTTTAGCCAGCGCGACAATCTGCTTAGCGTTGAAGTTGACCGGGTTAAACTGCTTGTAAAGCGCGTCGTACTGGCTGGCGGGAATGCCGCTCGGGTTCGCGCCAGCCGGATTGGGATCGCGGCTCCAGCTTATCTCTGTGCCTTTGAGGCTTATGGGACCCCAGTGGATAAACATGCCGAAGCGTGCATCTTTCCACCACGCCATGTGGGCATCGACTGGGGCCGGACCTTGAGCCGAAGCCCTGGGAGAAGCGGAGAGACTTAACACCTGAGCGAACACACAGAATAAGAGCAATAGACGCAGCTTTTTCAATCGTTACCTTTGTCTCTCTAACGCGTTGGGCGCTTATTTAGCGGACAGAACTTTTATTTCGGAAATCGTGGGTGGATCGGTGGCGTCGAGCACATTAAGACGGATACTGGTTGCAAACACAGGACTGAAGTTCGCGGTGAAGTCCGGCCCCACAACCCTTCCAGAAGCCACCGTTACCCAATCGGATGTGTCCGTCCCTTTGACCTGAAACTCGAACTTCTGCACCCGCGTCCCGTAAGCCTCGTGGATCTCGACGCCTTTGATCGGCCTGGGGACAGACAGATCGGCGCTGATCCAGCACTTCTTAATGCCGTCATCCGTTGCCCAGCGGCTGCCGTCGTCCCCATCAAACGCCCTCGCGGGAGCGTAGGTAGAATCGTTCTGGTAGGTGTTCGACCCAGTAATGTTGATATACTTCGGCTGTGGAGAGATCGGACTGATATCCATCGCTGTTCCGTCTAGCGTAAGCGCCACGACAGTATCGGCGGCATTATGTCGATTGTCCGGGATAGTCACCGTAACTGCATCGGAGGTCTGGCTGACCTGCGCCGTTCCCCCGCCAAGCAGGCGGCTGCTTACAATATGTTTTGGAAGGGCAGGCAATACCACGGAATCCCCGTCCCAGTTGAGCAAATGCAGGTAAATCGTGCTGCCCTTGCGCGTGCAGGCGTAATCTGGGGCTGGCTTATAGGGTCCGCCTCTGGTCCCGTAGACGGATGAATTGTTCACCTTCATCCATTTGGCAATGGCTTTCAGGCGATCGGCCTGGGTTGGATCGACAGTACCGTCGGGGCGCGGCCCGATATTTAAGAGCAGATTCCCATCGCCCCCAATGCAGCGCGCGAGGGTCTGTATGCACTGCACGGAACTCTTATAGGTATCGGTGGGACTGTACGACCAGTGTCCGCCAATGGTCATACAGGTTTCCCACGGCTTCTGGTCGTCGTAGCCGCCGATAGTCTGCTCGGGAGTATAGTAATCACCGGGCAGTCCGCAACGGTTGTTGATAATCAGGTTTGGATTAACCGCGCGCATATCCCGGAACAGGTTGTCGGCGTCCCAGTAGTCGGCGGAGTTGCCGTTTCCATCGAACCAGACCAGGTCTACCAGGCCGTAGTTGGTCAAAAGCTCGTGCATCTGGTTGTGGAAGTAGACGTTGTATTTTGCGTGGTCGGTGAGATAATCGGGTTGATGGGTATCGAGCTGAGAGTAATAGACACCCCAGTGCAGCCCCGCCGCGTGGGTGGCGTCGGCCAACTGCTTCACGATGTCCTTGCCGTACGGAGACTCGGGGCTTGTAATCTTATAGTCGGTGTACTTGCTGTCGAACTCGCAAAAGCCGTCGTGGTGCTTGGTGGTAAATACAATGTATTTCATGCCGGCTGCTTTCGCCATGGCAACAACGGCCTTCGCATTGAATTTCACGGGATTGAACTGCTTATAGAGTTCATCATATTCCGCGGCAGGCATTCCGCCCGGATTCGGCCCAAACGGGTTAGGCTTGCGTCCCCAGCTTATTTCCACGCCTTTAACGCTCGCCGGGCCCCAGTGGATAAACATGCCGAACCGTGCGTCCCGCCACCACTGCATATGTGGATCGGTAGGAGCAGGCCCCTGCGCACGGACAGCAGGAGAAGCCGCCAGGCCGGCAGCAAGAACGGCCGGAATCAGAATAAGACAAAAAAAACGTCGAAACATACCACACCCCTTTAACATTACCCATTGAATCTTATCACCCTTCAGAGGTGCGCGCAATTGCCCAAGGTCAAAGTTAGTGGTATATTTTCGTCATTTACAATTAAACAAGTGGCATGGTTTCTAGCCCTGGAGTAACCATGGGGGCCGCATGCACGACGTTACGTTACAGGACATGGTTGCCCCAGGGCTGGAAACCATGCCACACAGATTTAGTGGCTTAGCGCAGGTACCGGGATCTCCTGTACGGTCTGGGTTGGTCCCTGCCAGGTTGCCTGCAATTGATATCCGCCTGTGCCCTGGAAGTAGCGCACTTCGATCTTGTGCAGACCGGCGGCCAGCACGACGGATCCTGTAACAGTATCTGGTCCGTGCACTCCGTCGTTGTCCACAACCGCCTGGCCGTCCAACAAGAGCGAACTGCCGTCGTCCGAGTCTGTCCCGAATGTGTAGACACCAGCGATTGGGATGTTGATATAGCCGTCGTAGATAAAGCCGAAATTGGTCTCCGTTTTATGCGGCGTCAGATCGAATGTGCCGATAACGCCCGTTGCTTTGGGGGTCAGTGTGTCCAGGTCGGAAAGCTGGGCCAGATTGCCCTCGTAGTAACGGTAGACCAGACCGGGCAAGGTCGGCCTGGTTGATAGCGCCGGCAAAGGCTTTGCTACGTCGAACTGTGCGTCGGCTGGATCGCCGAAGCGCTTTCCGTCCGCGTATGCCAGTGCGTCAACGACGGTCTTCCCGTGGATTTCAATGGGTCCAGTATACGAGGGTAACGAAGCTTTGTTGGCCGTAATGCGTATATCGACGCCCAGGGGAGTAGGAGCAACAGTTACCTCGCCGTCCTGAACGAATGCACCGGAGCTGCGGCCGCCGGAATCGTCGGTCATCAAGATGGCAGGCTTGTGGGTCAGTCCCCAGTAGACGGCAGACGCAAGCTGGACATAGCCTGCGTTATCCGGATGCACACCATCGACGAAATACGTGAGATCATCCGGCATGAGATCGTGCACATCGATCACCGTCGCACCCTCCTGAGCCGCAACCTGCCGTAGGATCGGCATCTCCTGTTCGACAGGGCCCTCGGCAATATCGTATGCCGAGCCTGCTACCGGCGGAGGCGTGCAAACGAACAGGCGCGGATGGGTGGGCAGATTCTTATAGTATTCCAGCAGCGCAGCCGCGTCACGGCCAAATTCCCCGGAGTGCGTCGCCCAGTTGACGGGCTTCGAGTCGTTGGTGCCAAGCATCATAATGACGACATTGGGTGCGTACTGCGCGCTTGACGCATAGCTTGGACGCTGCCAGTAAGGGCTATTGCCATTTTTGAGCAGAGTCGCGCCGCTCTCCCCGAAATTGCTCACATCGACTCGCGGCCCAAGAAAATCCCCGAGCAGGCTTGGATAGTTCGCATCGCGGCCGGACGCCCCCACTCCCGCAGTGATGCTGTCGCCCACACATGCGATCTTAAGCTTCGGTCCGTCCGCCGGAATGGCCAGCGGAGGCTGCGGCGCTAGCAGATCGGAAGGCTTCACACTTGGCGTGTTCGTCAAGCGATAAAGCAGAGGCTCCATGTGCGATGCCCACAGCGTATAACCATCGGGCGAGTAGTGCAGACGATCGTCGCCCAGCCCCTTCCAGTTATCGCCTTCCGGAACCATATAAGAAGCCAGATCGAAGTAGAAGACATTCTTCTGGTCGGCGAAGTGCTGTATAAGATCGTCCACCGATTGAACCTTTTGGGCATAGTCTCCCCGCGGCGTAATGCTCACCAGAATGATCTTCGCCTCCGGGTAGAGCTCGCGGGTTTTAGCCACCAGAGCATGAACCCCGGCCGCGATATCCGCTGGAGAGTCGGCATCTATATTGTTGGTGCCGGCCAGAATCACGGCGACTTTAGGATGGAACGACTTAATGTCCATCGTATTCAGTCGCCAAAGAATGTCCTGGGTCTTATCCGCTCCCACACCCAGATCCAGTGCATTGCGGTTCGCATACCACTTCGCCCATACTGTGCTGCCCACTTCGTTCCAGGTGGGAGTCGCGGCCTCGACAAAGTTTTGGGTGATGGAATCTCCAATGAATACAGTATCGACCGGCTTCCCCTGAGCCGCGGCAACCCTCTGGACACATTCCTGGTACCAGTCGGCGTGCGCCTTGGAGTTGGCATCGCTGGGAACAGTCGAAGCGGGCGGGGTTTGGGCTCGTACACTCGGTGCAGTCAGGCTAAGCAGAGCGGCCGCGGCAAGGCAGCCGGCGATATTCAATTTCATACGGGGGTACTTTCTGAGTTCGTCAGATATTGATTGCTGTCACAACGCTTAAGATATCACAACGCTCCGATTAATTCAATAAATTGAGGCCCTCTTGCACAAAAAAAGCCGTTAGGGTGGGTTCCTGGCTGGGCTTGGTATAATAACAGCGCACTGGAGCCGGCGAAACTGCCATTGTAAATATGAGAAGAGGCTGCGCGGCTCAAGGCTAATGTTCCGCCATAGCTCATAATGTCTGGCTGTCTTATCGTGGATTGGGCGTCCCTGCCCGACACCTGTTTAAGTTGGCCTCGTCTATAGATGTATTGATTTCGGACTCGCCTGTATTTTTGACAAATGACGGGCAGGGACGCCCATCCCACGATAAGAATGACAAGGATTGGCTGATGTCGAAGGCTGGCTTGCGGATCGATAGCGAACGCACAAAAAAGCCCCCAATGAAATAAATCATCAGGGGCAAAACAGTCCAGCTCAACCGGACTGGGAGTTAATTTTAGAACTTAAGCGAGAACTGTCCAACCACAACGCTGCCCTGTGTGTTGTTCGAGTAGGCCGGCCCCATGAACTCATCCACGGCGTCCTCGAAATGGGTATTGTCGTCGTTGTACGTGAAGTACTGATATGTCAGCTTGAAGGTCGCGTTCGTATTGATCGTGTGGTTCAAGCCCAGTGTCAGGAAGCTCTGGTTGGGATGTCCGGAACTCACGCCACTAAAGATCTCCACGTCATTGCTGAAACTGGAAGCGCCCTTTATATTGTAATCGTCGTACTCGTAGCCCAGGTTAACAACATCCCGATGGCTTAGAGCGACTCCCGTACCTGCGGTGTACTGCGTAACTTCGTCGCCGTGAAGCAGCGGAGTACTGTACAAAAGGCCGCCTTCCGTAGTGCCGTACGCGCCATGGTAGTCTGCAAACCCCAGGTTTACGCCGGTGGTCTTGGCAACTTTGATCTTAGCGGAAGCGACTCCCCCTTCGATATTGGTTGGGTTCGACCAGCTTCCGACATTGCCCCAGTATCCAGGCGCGGAATAGTTGGGTCCGATGTACTTGTAGCCGCCTTTAAGCGACACGGAACCAAGCTTGATGCTCAACTGATCGTCGGTTTCCGCGTTGCGCCATCCGGATTCAACATTGTTAAAGCCGGAGCCGTTTGCGAAGGCCGCTTCGTTATAGCTTGCGTCCAGGCCAAGTCCGCTCTTCTTGAAGTATGGAATGCCTCCCGAGAAGTCGGCCCCATACACTGTAACCCGGTTGTAGAACCTGTTGCCGGCAATACCATCGCCACTCGAAGCAGCGCTAGCGGCCTCAGGATCGAGGATAGGGCTGTCGACTGCATACTCTGCGAGGGAGAAGCCCAGTTTCGAAGATCCGCCGCCGAGAGTACCCCGAACACCAGCGCCCTGATGGAACGCTTCGGCGTCATCGTAGCCAGACAGACCGGCCCCAAGCTGCTGAGCACCGAAAGCTACATACCCAGGCACTACGTGCGGCGAGGGGGCGACGAAGGTTTCCTCCAGAGGGTCCAGACCAAATAAGTGGGCCCCGCCATATGGCTGCGCGTATCCCACCGCGTTGAAGGTACCAGCCCAGCCATTCCAAGCCACAGGACCGGTATGGAAGTCCGCGCCCGCTCCGTCCAACGGGATATTTCCGCTGTTAGTCTGATACAAAGACGTATACAGGTCGGCGTCGTTCGACTTCAACGTGTACGGAGTCCACTGAATGGGAAGACGGCCGGCTTTGAAGTCGCCCTGCCCAAGAGGACCGTACCCGGTCGGCGTAGCAAGATAAGCCTCCCAGACTGTCGATTGACCGGGGCCGTGCCCAAACAAGGAAGATCCTTCAGCCGGGTAAAGGGCCTCATCACCGACAGGGTAGAGACCCGGCGTGACCGTATTACCTAGGCTCGGAATGTAGGTGCCGAAATCGATCAGGACATTGGCCGTTGCCTGGTCATTGAGCCGGCCACGGATGCCAAGGAGAAAATCGTTCAGTACGGAATCATTCTGGAACACGCGGTTGCTTGTATAGGGTGAACTGGTGCCAGGATTGAAGTTCGTTGGAGCCGGAATCAAAAACAATCCGTTTTGATCGATGGCGTATCCACCCTTGCTCACCTGATAGGCCTCGCCGATGATGTTAAGGTCGCCGGTGACATGCACGCGGGCCTGTTCGGCTTCGAGGGCCGCAACGCGGGCTTCGAGCGAATCCAGACGGGCTTTGGCTGCGGCGACATCCTGTCCAAGAGCCGTCAGTTCAGGCGCGAAGCCGTCCACCAACTGCTTAAGGGCATCGATCGCGGCGGAGTTAGCATCGATCTTGCTCTGAAGGTCGGCCTTGGCTGCTGCCAGGTCGTCCTTGGTTGCGAAGTTCGAAGTGTCCGTGTTGTTCAGCAGAGGAAGCAGACGCGCGATGGCTTCTGCGAACTCGTAGCGTGTCATGGCGCGCTTGCCGCCGTAGGTGCCGTCGGGGTAACCGATAACGATCCCGGCCTTCTGCAGCGTGTCTACGGCCTGGTAGGCCCAGTGGTCCGCGGGGACATCCGCAAACGTACCGGAAGCTGCGCGGACTGGTGTGGCGGGCATGGTTACTGCAAGGCCAACCAGAAGTACACTAGCGCCGGCAAGTATCGACAGAGACTTGTTCAATCCAAATACTCCAGTTTAGTTCATATGCGAGGTACTTATGTTTACATCGAGCAAGGCTGCACCCTCATTACGAACCTAACTCAACAATGTAGACAACCGATAGAGCATTTTGTTCCATAAATCTGATAAAATCTTCCAACGCTACTTCACGCTAACCAGCGTCATAGTCATGACCTGCGTAATATCGATCTTCTGATCCGTCGGCGTGGTGCCGGCAGCTCCCGGAGGAGGTGGCTGAGAAGTGTCCGTCGCCGTCACTACAATCACGTGGGAATTGCTTGTGACACTGTCTGTCACACCGGCCGTGTTGTCGAACAGGGTCGATTGAGTACCGCTGAAGGTGCCATTCATGGTGGTGGCGGCATGATTCGGAACAGTGGAGGAAAGATTGCCGCTCAGTGTGGAATCGACGGTAGCCATCTGTTCGCCCTTGCTGACCGACAGGTCCGACAGCTTGTAGTTTGTCGTGACATTCATTCCCATAATTCCACCCGTCGTGGAACGCGACCAGGTGTCTCCCACGGATACAGGCTTATCCGGACTGAAAATCGCTCCGAACATAGGGTTATTGGTGTCCATTTTCAGCGCCTGAGGCGTCCCTGGAACCGGGTCCATATGAAAGGAATCGACCTTGCCCGTAGGTTCGATGACCGAGGTTATATCCCCTATCGGAGACTTCGCAGTGGCCGGAATTGGGATCACCTTTCCGTTATAGGTCATGGTCATCGAGCCCATAACCAGGTTCGATTTAACCGTGGCCGCCGCGCTTGTCGGATCTATCGACTGTACGACCTGCGTGGATGTCATATCGATCACCTGATCGAAAGGCATAGCTGCCGCACCATTTTGAGCAATCGTCCCGTTAATGTGCATGACCAGGTGATAGACCTGTGTCTCCCCAACCTTGAATTTTAGCCGCAAGGTTGCCGATGCCGGAGTGTTCAGTGCGCCTGCCTGTGGGATGAGAGTTGGTTCAACCGACGGAGCCCCAAGTACACATGGGGACAATCCTCCAATGAGCAGGCCGACTGCCGCCGCAAGATACGCTGTGGATTTCAATGGTCTTCTCCTTTTATTAGGTCGTCATCAACAATAATAGTGTCGTCCATAATGAGAGACACGGAACCAACGAGAAAAGTTACACCAACGCGCCAGCCATCCTATCCTGGTGCCACTCCATTAGCCCGGGAGTGAAGTGTCCTCGTATGATCCGGCGTCCTTCCATCTACCGATGCCGATTCCTGTCCAGCAGCAGCGGGCCAAGGCTTAACCGTATGCAGGGCATGACAAAAAATACCCCGACCGCTAAAACCGTTGGGGACACTGTGCCTTTGGGCAGCAGGGTAAGCACAAGCGCGTAAAGACAGGCAGTCACGACAATCCACACTCCCCCTGCCCTGGCCAGTCCTGCTATGTCGACCAGTCTGCGGCGAGCGACAATCCCCAGCACGTAAAGACCAATCAAAGCCCTGAAAGCCACGAGCAGGTACACCCAGAACGGCAGAACCAATGTCGTGAAATCGATGAAATTGCCGCCCGCCAGGTACCGGGACAAAATGAATACAGCCAGAAATGCGGACCACATGTTCAATCCGACAAAAGCAATACTCCCAGATAAGCTCACGGAATGTCCATCAATACTCAATCGGTAAACTATGACGGTCCAAAGGATGACACAACAGAGCCCGGTAATTGCCAGCCTAGATCCACCATGGCGCCACAGGAGCACGCCGACTGCCGCATGGCTTTGCCCATCCTGAGCAGGCGAGAGAAGCCACACGCCGATCGATACAAGAAAAATGGCGATTGCCATCGTGGTACTAACCAGCGCCGAGTGCAGCCTTGCCGCAACGAGGGCCTGTGTAGATATCGGCCGCGTCACCAGGTAATTATTATCAGTCTCAACTAAGGACCGCGACAGCGACATGAGAGGCGTAATGAACACGAAGAAACCTATCACCACCGGGTAGCAACTGCCATGAATGGATTGCAGCGTCGCAAAAGGCCCTATCCCGAAACCGAGAGGGACGGGCGTTCGCACTAGCAGTAAAGGCAAAGTAAACGTGGCGAAAAACAGTGCCATCGGGGGCCAAACTCCAGCG
>Ga0302303_10002521_pt1 | contig 10983 bp, 8 predicted proteins | sample III_Palsa_E2_1_FD_194542 | JGI IMG/M metagenome (GOLD analysis project Ga0302303, IMG submission 194542) | Peat permafrost microbial communities from Stordalen Mire near Abisko, Sweden - III_Palsa_E2_1 | ecosystem: Environmental > Terrestrial > Soil > Palsa > Peat permafrost | place: Sweden... | reverse complement strand
GGAACGAATCTGCAGCGGGGAAAGTTGTTACGAAGGGTTAGATGTTAGACGTGAGATGTGAGATTTGAGATTTGAGATGGGAGAGGTGAGATTTGAGATGTGAGATGTGAGAAGGGAGATAGGAGAAGTTAGTAGTGGACTATATTGCGCGGGCAGTTGTCCGTTGGTGGTTAGTAAATGGTTACGATTTCGTTTTTGCCAGGTAGGCCAACAGCACAGTCCGCTTATAAATACGCAATTCCTTTAGTTTGCCCTTCCTGGTAAAAAAATGGCTCAAAGCCTTCTTCGGCAAGTTCGCAGCTTACCTGCATGGAATAGAGGAGAATATCTCCAAATATGTTGGCCAGGGCAGTGTCGGCGGCGTCGCGGCCGGAGGCGATTTTTACGAGCCCGTTCAATGGGGCTTTCCTGGTGGCATCAAACAAAACCCATTTATGGCCGATGTATGCCTCAAAACAGGCATGAAAATCGGCCGGTTTTAAGCTATAGGCGTAACCGGTAAAATAACGCGCCGGGATGGTCAGCGCCCGGCATAAAGCAATCCCTAAATGGGCAAAGTCACGGCAAACGCCCGCTTGTTCTGTCACCGTATCAAATGCCGATGTTTGCGCATTGGTGAGGCCGCCCAGGTATTCCACATTTTTGTTGATCCACGCTGTTAGCGCCATTACCTGTTCAAAGGGGCTGCTGATCCGGCCAAACAGGTTGTGGGCAAGCCGGTACAACTTGTCGGATTGGCAGTAACGGCTTGGATAAAGGTAGGGTAGGATGGATTGGTCCAGTTCCGCCGCTTCCATTACGTCAGCATCGCGGAAATCGGTCAGCTCAAAGGAATTATCAACCAGGGCCTTATAGCCAACCTTGATCTGGCCTGGCGCCTTCACCGCGAAACGTACCAGCCTGTTTCCTTCGGTAAAAGAAATAAGCTCCTCGGTTTTGGTGTAAGGATCGATCGAAACCTCTTCGCTGATCACCGTTTGATGCGGCGTGCGTAAAGCGTGGATATTCAGGATCAGTGCGCCTGGTGAGCGCGCCTGGTATTCCATTTCGGTCCAAACGTTGAATTTCATTGTGTGTTGTAAATGCCGGTAAAGGCGGAATTGTTTTGATTATATGTTAGTGTTTGAACTGTTTAAACCTTCGCCTCAATCAGTCGCAGCTTCTTTCGGACTTCCCGACTTTCGGACTAATCCTGCTTCACATCAAGTTTATCAAAGGCCGGTTCCATCCAATCCTCCGAAATATGTTCAAGGGCGGCTTTCAGTTCTTCGGCCCATTGCGTTGAGATATAGCCCAGGTCCTTTTCCTCGTAACGCTGCTCAACCATATGGAAGGTATCCCGGCGGTATAGAACCACATCGATCGGATAATCAACATTATTGGAGCTTACCCGCGTCGAGTCGAAAGACAGGAAGCCGGTTTTTAAGGAAAGTTTTAAGCTCGAATTTTCGTCAAGCGTTCTGTTTAAAATTGGCTTCCCGTAGCCTGAGTTGCCGATGATCACGTAAGGAGCACCCTGCCCAAGTTCCACCCAGTTGCCTTCCGGGTATAACAGGAATAGCTTATGCTCATCGTCGTCCCTAAGCTGCCCGCCAATGATCGTGTTCAGGTCAAACTTAAATCCGGCTTTTTCCAGCGATTCCCTGTCTTCTTTTGAGACCCGCTTCACCTGTTCGCCAAAGGCGTTTACAGCTTTATACAGCTTATTGTACTCTTTTGTCTCGAGAAGTTCACTGAAATAAACAAGCGCCTTGTCGCGTACCGATCGAAGGCCGCTCGTCATAATAAAAAGCGAAAAATTGTCTTTTTGTTGTATTGTGATCTTTTTTTTGACGGTAGTATCCGTACCCGACGTAATGCGGGTGTCGGCTATTGCTAAAAGGCCTTCTTTAACTTTTATTCCTAAACAGTAGGTCATATTACGCGTATATGTATATCGGATCTGTTGATTAATTTAAATAACCGGGCTAAAAATGTCGATGGTCAGCATAAGCCAGGCCACCCCCCTGCAAACTGCCAACTGGCCGCCGCCGAAGCTTTCCCCGCGGCTAAGATAAGGCAACGCGTTAGTTCAACCTAATTGCCATTAAACAAAAATTGAGGGCAGCGCTAATTTGTCATTGTAATGGGCTGGAGGTGTTATGCGCCGCAGGGTCCGCTGCGCGTTTAAGTTAACCCACAAAATAGTTTACAAGAGATCAATTCTACAATTGCGTTTACAATTTCGGGCAATGGCACTGGTAGGAATAGCTTACGGCGGGGTGGTTCTGACCGCATTTTACACATTGATTTGCATGTGCAGCGGTTGCTTCGTTCCTCGCAATGACGCGTAAGTTGTTGATTTTAAATAATTTAAATAAAAAACCATCAAGCCAGAATATAATATAACCGCTTGCGATTTTTGTGGGAAAACTTAAAGCTGAGCGAGGCCCTGAAAACGGGAAACTTTTATTCCTAAATAGTGGGTGATAATTACGCTTATAGGTATCTCAGGTCTGTTAATTATTTTCACTTGTTGCAGGATATTGATAATCTGCAAACTGCTACTGCCAAGTGCCCACTGCCACTCCGCTCTCGCGACTTCCGACTTGCCCTTAATGCCTTATTTTGTTTACCAGCGTTCCCAAAAGTTCTTTGATATAAATATCCCAACCCAGGAAAGTCCCGCCATCGGGAACAAAATCACCGACACCGGTCTCGCCAGTGCCTGCTATAAAATTGCAGGGAAATGGTACTACCTGTATCTGCTGTTTTTCAAATATGCCTAGTGATCGTCGCATATGGAAGCCGGAGGTTATCAGCACATACGGCGGTTGTAAACGGGCATTTTGCAATACAACCTTGGTAAAAGCAGCATTTTCAAGCGTGTTGCGGCTCCTGTCTTCAATAAGAACGCAGCTATCCGGAACTTTAAATGTTTTTAGCTCCTTTTTAACCCAGTCCGCTTCAATAAATTTGGGGCCGACCAGGGCGCCACTGCCACCCGTGATTAAGATGTGCGAAACTTTCCCCGTTGTGTACAATTTAAGGGCCTGTATAAACCGGTCGGCGCTCCAGTTAAAATAGCCGGAGTCGGGTGTCACCTCCGACGAAAATCCGCCTAAAACGATAACACAGCTGTATTTTTGCGCCGGATTTAAAGGCCGGTTTTTAATGTCCCAGCGGTCGGCAAACTGGTTCAGTAAAAACGGATTGCTGAAGATCACCAAAATTGCCAGCGCGGCAAAAAGCAGCCTCCGCCGCAGGAGTATTTTTTTTACCAGCAACGCAAGCGCCACCAAAATCAATATCCACGATAAGGGGTAAATAAAAAATTCAAGGATCTTTGAAAAGAAGAAAAACATTGGCGCTATTTTATTTCGGTGTAAAAATAACCAATCGAAGCAGAATTAATCACTTATATAGGTGTTATGCTGACTATTTTGTGCCAATATTTTAAGTATCTGACCCTCATACCTGTTTAGTCAGATAGTAAATTTTTACATTTCAATGAGCAGGTATTATTTCCATAAATCTAAATTCGCATTTGAAAAACAAAAATACATTATCGATATTAGTGTTTTCAGCCTGCAGGTAACAATTTCTTAATGAGAAAAAAGATACTTTTTGTAGTGGGTTCGATGAATCAAACCTGGCAAATGCATAAAATATCCCAGCATTTGACCGAATATGATTGCTGGTTCAGCCAGTTTTTCACCGATAAAAAGTTTGCCAGGGCTTTACTAAAATATACTCCTATACTTGATAATACGATACTTTCCGGGCAATTCAGGGCAAATTCTGAAAAATATCTTTTAGCAAACAGCCTGCAAATAGATTATGCGGCAAAGAAAAATGATTATGACCTGGTTGTGTATTGTTCCGACTTACACATCCCGGAAAGACTGCGAAAGGTAAAGACCATTTGGGTGCAGGAGGGGATGACTGACAAATTCAACTTGTTCAGCCGAATGGTAAAGCTGCTGAATTTGCCAACCTCCACAACAGGTAACACCTCGTTAAATGGCACATCGAATATTTGTGACGTTTATTGCGCCGGCTCAGAAGGCTATAAGGAGCAATTTGCAAGGCTTGGGACTGATCGCAGCAAGATAATCGTAACCGGTATTCCTAATTTCGATAATGTAGAACAGTTTTTGGAAAACGATTTTCCCTACAAAGATTACGTGATGGTAGCCACCACGGATATGCGCGAAACCTATCGCTGGGAAAACCGCCCGGCATTTATCCGAAAGGCGGTCAAAATTGCAAACGGCCGCAAACTTCTTTTCAAATTACACCCGAACGAAAATTTTGAGCGCGCCGAGCGTGAGATCGCCAAATACGCACCGGCCGGAACACTCATCTACCGTACCGGCAATACCAACCACATGATAGCCAATTGTACCGAGCTGATTACCCAGTATTCAACTGTGGTATATGTGGGCCTGGCGCTCGGAAAAAAGGTGCATTCCTATTTTAACCTGGAGGAGCTGAAAAGATTGGCGCCTGTACAAAACGGCGGCACTTCGGCTTACCACATCGCCAGCATCTGCCGGGGCTTTTTGCAGCCGTCGGAAGAAGACGTTACACAAGCCGTGGAAAGCTACGAGTTTGAGCAGAATATGCAGGGTTGAATTACTTTGGCCTCTTTACCTGGATTTATTCGTTATTCGTTACCAGTAAATTTTTGAGTCCGGAAATCCAACAAGAGGGGGCATTGCAAGGTCCGCTGCGCGACACCCTGCGGAGACAGAAATTACTCCCATAACATTTGCATTTCTTAAACCTAGAATACAGGGCTTTATTGCTGTTGTTAATATTCGATAGGCTACGCCCATCGCAGCTATATTAGTCCCTTTCAGGGACATCTTGCCGATGTAACGGGAAAGGGTAAATGGTATTTTACACGGGAATACGGTTCAAAAAAGCGACAATTTGAGCTGCACCAACACAACCTGTTGAACTGCACAAACATGTTACATTTTACCGGCCATTTCTGGCGAAACCAGGTTGCATTTTAGCGCAAACAACAGTTACTTTGAACATTTTCCCGCGCGGCTTCTCACGCCGCGGCGGTTTTAATCTCCTCTCTAAATTGAATCTTTATGGACAAAAAATTATTTTCCGCGCTGGTATGCGCCCTGATGCTTTTGTGGATGAAATCATCTATTGCTATTACCATCACTCGCGTCGAGCCCGCCAACTGGTGGGTGGGCATGAAAAATCATGAATTACAAATCATGGTGTATGGGCCGGATATCAGCAAATCAAAATTATTTATCAATTACCCCGGCATAAAAGTAAAAGAGGTCGCAAAAACCGATAACCCGAATTACCTGTTTATTTACCTCGATATCTCAGCGGCAACCCGGCCCGGTAACGTTCCCATTCGATTCGTTGACGGCCAGGATAAATATACTTACCGGTACCCACTTTTAGCCCGCGATGATAAAAGCGGGGCGCTTGGTTTTAACGCTTCGGATGTACTATACCTCATTACCCCCGACCGTTTCTCCAATGGCAATCCTGGTAATGATGACCTGGATTCCGTGAAGGTTAACCGGCAAAGCCCCAATGCCCGTCATGGCGGCGACCTGCAAGGCGTGGCCGATCACCTCGATTATTTAAAAGACCTGGGAATTACCACGGTATGGCTCAACCCGACACAGGAAAACCGGATGAGGGGCGGTTCCTACCATGGATATGCCATAACCGATTTTTATAAGATCGACCCTAGGTTTGGCAGTAATGAGGAGTTTCGCGGCCTGATAAAAAACATTCACCAAAAGGGCCTCAAAATGGTGATGGACATGGTTTTTAACCATTGCGGCAGTTCGCACTGGTGGATGAATGACCTGCCCTCGAAGGATTGGATAAACGATGGCGGCAAATATTTGCAAACCAATGGGATGACCCTGACGGCAATGGACATCCATGCCTCTGCAACGGAAAAGCAAACATTCCAGGATGGCTGGTTTTCGCGCGGGATGCCCGATCTGAACCAGCGCAACCGGCACCTGGCCACTTACCTGATCCAGAACAGCATCTGGTGGATCGAGTACGCCCGCATTGACGGGATACGGCAGGACACCTATTCATATATGGATTTTGATTTCCTGGCGCGCTGGTGCAAGGAAGTGACCGATGAATACCCCAATTTTAATATCGTTGGCGAAACGTGGTATAGCAAAACTTCTTCATCAGCCTGGTGGCAGGCGAACTCCCGCCTGGACCCGAAGAACAGTTATTTAAAAACGGTGATGGATTTTTCATTGACCTTTATTACCCAAAACGCATTCGACAGTAAAACCGACAATGGCTATTTGAACGATATTTTTGAGGACATAGCCCAGGATTTTTTATACCCTGATCCCTATAATATCCTGGTGTTTTTGGATAACCATGATATGAGCCGCTTTAACCATGCAGACGAAACGGATTTAAAACGGTATAAACAGGGTATCGCCTTTTTATTGACCACCCGCGGCATACCGCAGCTATTTTACGGGACCGAAATATTGATGACCGGAACCAAAAAAGAAGGGGATGGACTGATCCGGAAGGATTTCCCCGGGGGATGGCCCGGCGATACCACCAATGCGTTTACAAAAGCCGGCCGCACGCCGATGCAAAATGAAGCCTGGGATTATACCCAAAAGCTGCTGCAGTGGCGTAAAACCAGTATTGCCGTTACCCAGGGAAAATTGATCCATTACAAACCCAAAAGCGGCATTTACATTTACGCCCGCATCAAAGACGGGCATGCGGTGATGGTCATCCTGAATTCGGCGCTTAAGGATGAAACGGTACCCATGGACCGGTATAGTGATATTACAGCGGGCTTTAGTACGGGGCGGGATGTAATAACCGATAAAGTGATCGATATAAAAAGTTCTGTTACTATACCGGCGAAGGGGGAGTATGTGCTGGAGTTGGGGAAGTAGACAAGAGGGTGTCGTGCACCGCAGGGTCCGCTATGCGAGACCCTGCGGGGACGGGGATGGGGGCTTATCATTCATGCCCTCCCACATTGCCATCAGCATCCATTTCTAAAAACGGGTTATAGGCTATCTCCCAAAGATTGTCTTCACTATCGGCGACATAGCCGCTGTAACCGCCCCAGGAGGTTTTTTGCGGCGGCTTAACAACCTTTACCCGGCGCTTTTCCAACGTTGCGAACAGGTCGTCAACCTCGTGTTCCGAACGGTAATTGATGGCCAGGGTAAACTGTTTAAAGCCGGGCGAGGCCGGTTCTACCCCGGCGTCCCCGGCAAGCTCATCCGCCGGGAAAAGGGCAAGGATAAAACCGTTCATTTTAAAAAATACGATGCCATCGGTTTTTATTGGCGTCCACTTGAATTTATCGACGTAGAAGTTTTTCAGGTTGTCCAAATTTTTTGCGCCGATGGTGATGAATGTTAATCGCTGTTCCATAATGGATTGCCGTCAAAAAGAATGCCTGAAATTACAAAACGCCCTGCATAATGCACAGCGCTTGTTATTAAGATTGGTTTGTCGCGGATTTTCGCATAAGAATGGGAGGTCGGACAGCGCAGGGTCCGCTGCGCGAGACCCTGCGGAGACGGGAAGGTCGGACAAATGCTATCAAGGTAACGCATGCATTGGCGGTAATTGACGCGCTCCGTTGACTCACCCCGGCGTTGCTTCGCTCGCCGACCCTCTCTATCGCAAGCGATAAAGAGGGTAAAGCCCGGTATTTTCTTAACTCAGGCGCTTGGCGAGAGCCTGCGAAGACGGATTCATTAATCATTAAACCCGGTATCCTGCAGCTTTATATAATCATCCAGCGTGTGCAGCTGCATGCCTTTGGCGCGGGCTTTTTTGATGAAATTGACGGTAACGCCATGGTCGCAAAGCTGTTCGGCTTTGTCGAGGCTTAGGTCCTTAAAGCCAAGTTCCTCAATGCCGCGGATAAAGTTCGCACTTACGCCATGGTCAGCCAGGATTTGGGCACGTTCAAGGGATATGTTTTTGTAGCCGAGTTCCTGCAGGCTGGTGATAAAATTCGCACTTACGCCATGATCCACCAACTCTTCCGCGCGGTCGACGGTAACGCCGTTATAGCCCATTTTATGCAGCTTTTCGATGTAATCTGAACTCACGCCATGATCAGCCAATTCTTCGGCTTTTTCGAGCGTTAAGTTGGGATAGCCCAGTTTTTTGATCTCGGCGATATAGCGGGCGCTCACGCCGTGATCGCACAATTCCAGGGCCCTGTCGAGCGAGAAGCCTTTGTAACCGGCCTCGTGGAGTTCAGCTATGTATTTGGCGCTCACGCCATGTTCGCGGAGCTCTATTATTTTACTTAAAGTTTGGTGGCCGTAGCCTTCGGCTTTAAACAGGTTAAAATAATCCTGCATCACTTTGCGGTTCATGTCCTGTTCCGCCAGGTCTTTAAACTGGTCGTTTTTGATAGCGTCGTAACCATTGTCTTTCAGAAAGTCAAAATACTCCTTCGAAATGTCGGTGGTGAATACGCTGAACATGATTTCTTCATTCAGCCCGGTATAGCCTTTTTGGGCAAGCCAGTTTTTAAAGGATGCATTTTCTGTGAATTGATAAGTGCCATGACCCCAATGATCCTGGAAAACTCCTTTAAAGGTAGCTTTGCCGGCTTCGCGGGTTAAACTAAACTCGCCGACTTTGTCCACTGGTAAAGCGCCGAATTCGGCTACGGCGAAGTTCCGGCCGTCGGTCCAATCTTCACCATAGAATTGGATGTTGATATTGTCGTCCTTTATCACCGCGTCCCAGGTACCGGGCTCGTTATTGCCCCAGCGGTTGTGAACACCTTCAACCTTCACTTTTACTTTTACGTTTTGCTGCGAGATTGCCTGGCCGCAAAAGATTAATGCAGCGGCGGCTACAAGTGCGCCGAAAATTATTTTTTTCATGTTTGTTTTCTTTATTAAAAATCTAACCCAAATACCAGCACCGCAAGTCGCCTGTCACCGGCTATGTTGCGTACCTACGGCACGCCAGACTTATTTTTCTATTTTTTCTACAAACGTTTTGCACCTACGGCGCAAGACCTACCGATATTTAGCACCTACGGCGCAAGGCCTACCGATATTTAGCACCTACGGCGCAAGGCCTACCGATATTTAGCACCTACGGCGCAAGGCCTACCGATATTTAGCACCTACGGCGCAAGGCCTACCAATATTTAGGACCTACGGCGCAAGGCCTATCAATATTTTGCACCTATGGCGCAAGGCCTACCGATATTTAGCATCTACGGCGCAACGTTTCGTATTCATTGCCCGCCATAGCTTTAGCGACGGCGGGTTCGCCTTTCACCTTTCACCTTTCACCGTCTCCTCAGTTAAACGCATTCTTCATCTCGATATATTTCTGCAAATTGTCTGACTTAAAGCCTTTCTGCTGCATCGAGGTAACGTATTCAGGCGTTACGCCGCTTGATTTTAGTGCAGGCAGCTCATGCAGCGGAATATCTTTGAAGCCAAGTTTTTGGAAACCGGAAACAAAGTCGGGAGTGATGCTCATGGATTTAAGCGGTATGATTGCATGAGCCGGTACTTCGGTGTAGCCAAGATCGATAAAGCCTTTGATGTATTCGGGGGTAATATCGAGCGATTTAAATGCGATGATATCATGGGGAGCAATGTCCTTCATGCCGATTGAAATGAAACCCTTTACGTATTCAGGAGTGATCTTTTCCGACTTGAAGGCAACGATGTCGTGCGCAGCAATATTGGTATAACCCACCTGCTCAAATTCTTTGATATAATCGGATGTAACGTCCATCGATTTAAAGGCGATTATATCATGCGAAGCGATGTCCTTGAACCCCGCCGAAATGAACCCTTTCACATATTCCGGGGTGATGCCTTCTGATTTAAAGGCAATAATGTCGTGGATGGGGATATTGGTATAACCCACCTGCTCAAAGCCTTTGATATATTCCGCAGAGATGTCCATAGATTTGAAAGCGATAATGTCATGCAGCGGCACGTCTTTATAACCGTACTGGCTAAAGTTTTTTACATAATCGGCCGTGATCTTCATCGATTTTAAAGCCACCAGCTCGTGAGCAGGCATGTCTTTATAGCCGATCGCCCTGAACGATTGGATATATTCCGCTCCGATCTTCATGGACGCCAGCGCGATGAGGTTATGCGAGGCAATGTCCTTATAGCCGTTTTGTGCCAGCATCTCTATGTAACCCTTTTTCAGATCGACGTCAAACCAGGCAAAAGGATCATTGTCGTGGATTTCGGTAACGCCTGAATTTTTGATATAGTCGCCGAATTCCTTGTTTTGCGTAAATTTATAGGTACCGAAACCCATATCATCCTCAAATTTACCGTTGAATATTAGGGTGCCGGCTTCTCTTTTCAGGCTGAAGTCAGCTTTTTCGCCTTTTGGCAGGTTTGGAAAATCACTCAGGTTAAAAGTCTCGTTGCTCGACCAATGGTTATCATCGTCATCGCTTTTGCCTTTAAATTCAAACTCTATCTTATCGCCCTTAATGGTGGCAAACCATTTGCCCACCGTCATATCCACGCCGGTGACGTTTACATCCACGTCGACATCGGGATTAACATCCACATTTACATTGGGATTAACATTCACGTTCACGTCCGGGTTAATATCAGGCATTACCAGTGGTGGCACAATGACCGGATTTACGCTGACGACCGGGTTCACCATGGGGTTAACATGCGCATTTACCATAGGTGTAACTACGGCGTTAACCGTGCCGGTGACGATGGGCGTAACGATAGCATTTACATTCGCATTAACGGCAGTTGTTACCGCCGGCGTTACGGTTGAGGTTACAACCGGCGCCACGGCAGCGGTAGTGACTACTACCACTTGCGCGTTTGCAAAAGGTGCAGCCAACGCAAGGCAGGCAAGAGCCATTTTGGCGCTCCTGCGTAGTTGATGTAATATTGTCGGTTTCATGATTTGTTTTTTAGTTTTTTTATGTTTTGTTGTTGATTTTTAACTTGTTAT
>Ga0302303_10002517_pt1 | contig 10992 bp, 8 predicted proteins | sample III_Palsa_E2_1_FD_194542 | JGI IMG/M metagenome (GOLD analysis project Ga0302303, IMG submission 194542) | Peat permafrost microbial communities from Stordalen Mire near Abisko, Sweden - III_Palsa_E2_1 | ecosystem: Environmental > Terrestrial > Soil > Palsa > Peat permafrost | place: Sweden... | reverse complement strand
CAAAAATTCTTACAAATACGGCGGCAGAACCGTTACGGGATGGGCCAAGCCGCCCGTTGAGCAGCAATTGAAGCTATTTTAATTCAATGCTTTACTTTGTCATTCAAATAACAAAAGGCGATGAAAAATCATCGCCTTTTGACAGATGCCGAAATAAATCCGGCATAATTAAATCTATTTTAAAGAAGCATCAATGTCCTGAGCCATTTTTAGGTGACCTTCAATAGTTGGTAGGGTTTGACGCGCAAAATCCTGGATAGTTTGGTTTTTGTTGTCGCTTGCATCTTTAAACAAGTCGATAGCTTCTTTATGGTCGTGGATCATCATGCTGATGTAAGCACGATCAAAAGCTGCACCTGTTTTAGTTTGCAGGCTATCAAGCATTTCTTTGTGCTCGCCGCTGATGGTATCTTTTTCGGTCAGCATTTTATCAAACTCTATTGAATCTAAGGTTTTATCAGCTTGAGTATGATCGGTAATCATTTGTTGTGCTAAACTTATCACCTTTGGGTTTTGAGAATTTTTCAAAGCGATTTTTGATGCAGCGATTTCTGTCATACCGCCTTCAAGACCATTTTTTATCAGCGCCACACCGCCATCGTCAGCTAACGTTTTTTCGTTCAGGTACTTAGCCTTGTTATTATCCATGCATGACTGTACCGAAAGTGCAATCGCTAATCCCAATACCGGGTAAATAAGTTTTTTCATTTTTATGTGTTAAGATAATTTTTAACAAACAATAAACGGTGTGGTTTATTATTTACTGCAAAACAAATCATTTTATATATAATAAGCCAATAAAGACTTAAAAAAATTACATTTCTATACCAGATTTCTTCCGGCATTAACAATACCGTATACGGTGCGGATAACCAGCTTATCGTAAGTTTCAACTAAAGCTTCATTACAATCATCGCTGTTTAAACATTGCAATGCGTAATGCTGTATAATTACCAACGGCTGTACAATTTTTTCACGGATACCTATTGAGCGTCTTTCTACAGGATATTCATCCATCAATGCAGTGCTGCCGGTCAATTCTATTAACAAGTCCCTGGTTAGTTCAAACTCGTCTTTAAGCATCTGCCAAAAAGCTCCAAATTTTTTATCGTCTTTAAGATGCGCCGTTATCCTGAAATCAGATTTTGACATAGCCATCATGCAATTATCCAGCATGGTTTTAAAGAAACCCGATGTTTGATATAAAAGTTTGATCTCATCCCAATGGCCTTCGTCCTTCATCTTTTTTAAAGATGTTCCAACTCCATAAAAGCCCGGTACGTTTTGCTTTAGTTGGCTCCATGATGTTACAAAGCTAATCGCACGCAGATCTTCCAACTTAAGCTGGACACCGGCGTTACGTTTGGTGGGCCTGCTGCTGATGTTTATACGTGAAAGCAATTTTAGCGGACTGAATTTCTCCAGGTATTCCACAAATAACTCATGCTGGCGCAGATCCATAAAACGCTTATAACTTGCTTCGGCCATTTCCGATATCAACGCCTTGCTTTTACTGTTTAGATGATCATTTTTGCTTGGATATAATTCAGAAACTATACCTGCATTAACCAATTGTTCCATATTGAAACGAGCGGTTTCGATAGAACCATATTGCGAACTAACAGTTTGCCCCTGAATTGTTAATTGGATGTGCTCATTAGCAATTTCCTCTCCCATCGAAGCATAAAAACGATGTGTTTTACCACCACCACGTGCCGGAGGGCCACCACGGCCATCAAAAAACGCAAGATCAATACCGTATTTACGTGCCATTGCAGTCAGCTCGCCTTTTGCTTTATATATCGACCAATTTGCCATCAGGTAGCCGCCATCCTTGGTGCCATCAGAAAAGCCAAGCATAATACTTTGTTTGTTACCTCTTTTTACTAAATGCTCTTTGTAAAATGGATGCGTGTACAACTTTTCCATTATTTCACCGGCAACCTGCAAATCGTTAACAGTTTCAAACAATGGCATAAAATCAACACTCAGGTTGTCCGCATTCCATCCGCTCCATAAAAACAAATCAACTAATTGCAATATATCCGATGCTTGTTGACAGTTGCTTATAATAAATCGCTGACAAGCTTTCTCGCCGTTATTCTGCTGAATTTGCTTCATCAGTCGAATGGTGTTCATCGTATCTTTGATATCGCTGTCGGCATCATCAGGGCACTTCAGGTCAAAATCGTTAAAAGTGATTGCTTTTAATTTGCCGTCTTCATCCAGGTGGCTGTAATCGGCAGCCACATTTTCCTTAACGCCATCATGTGCGGTGGCATAATCAAACACCTTGCGCAGTATGCGGCTATCCTGCCTGATATCCAGCGTAGCGAAATAACAACCAAATAGCTTTACTTTCCTGATCAGGTTCTCTACCGTATCAACAAACAGGCTATCATGATCCCTGATTAATGTTTGCCTAACTGATTGTAACTTATCTAATATTTCAGCCTGCAGATCCGTTTGATCATCACTTGGATTGAATGCGTTTTCATAAAATATATTTTCCAGTTGAGTTAAAGTATCCCCAAAACCACGAAAAGTAATACGACGTTTCAAAACCCTGAAATCACGATAGTAACAACGAAAGATGATCTGCCTTAATAATTTGGCTACATCTTTAGTGGTTTCGGTAGTTACGTTAGGATTACCGTCACGGTCGCCGCCTGGCCAAAAGCCAAGCTCTAGTATCTGGTGTTCGGCAGCAAGATCTATATCAAACTCTTCTTCTAATTTAGATTGAATGCCCGATACCGCATGGTAAAATATGTTCTCCAAAAACCAAACCAAGCTAACGGCCTCATCAACAGGCGTTGGCGAAGTTTTATTAAAGAATGGTGTTTTACCCAATTGCTGCAACAAACCATCAATACTATTAATATCATTCGATTTTAAAGCTTCGATCAAATCGGTCATGATACCTAAAACACTACCCGGATAAAACTGGGTTGGGTGTGCGGTAAGTACTAATCTTAACGAAAAATCTTTCAGTTTTTCGCTGATGTTATGCCTTGCCTGGTCGCTAATAGCGGCTTGCTGCAATAAGCTTTGCAATGAGCCTGAGTCATCTGGCCTGCCTATTTTGCTGAATGACGAATCTTCAATTGCATCAAACAAAACTACCTGACGTTCAATATATTGTATAAACCTGAATAAACGGTTTATTTGTTCCTGGTGATCAATGCCGGGAACATACTTTTCAAAAAAAGATTCGATTATTTCCTTGGGCGATTGCTGGTTTATAACTCCTTTTTCGCAATGCGAACTGAAGAAAGGCAGCAAAATACCTGTATCTTTTACCTGGTAAAAAGGCAAAGTTTGAAACAAGCTGTTATATAACTCAAAACGGGTAACCACTTCATGGTTGAATGCGGTTTCTCTTTGACTGAGTTTTAACGTAGATGACATAGATTTTTTGGATGGATATTTGTACAAAAAACGGTGCTATTAATGAGGTCGCATTAATGCCGTGAATTTAAATATCTAAAAGTTAATATCAGCAATAAATTGAATATTTATTAATAATTTCAGCATAACACTATTAATATTTACTATAAAAACACCATCCCGGTTAAATTTTTTAAATTTGCAATTATAATCCAACTATAAAGTGACCTTCAATATCCATACAAAAGAGATAAAAAGCTTTTTTTACAGTCAGTACTTTTCTGATGGGTTACGCATCACCATTGGTGTATTATTGCCGGCTCTTGTATTGGCGCAGTTTAACAAACTGGGCTTTGGTGTTGATATGTCTTTAGGTGCTTTATGTGTAAGCATTGTTGATACGCCCGGCCCGGTAATGCATAAGCGCAATGCCATGGCTATAAGCAACCTATGCGTATTTATAGTTGCGGTAGTAACAGGCTTTGCACGGTTAAACATTTATACATTAGGACTCGAAGTTGCCTTGTTCTCATTCTTTTTTTCGATGCTTACAGTATATGGCAACCGCGCGGCTTTTGTAGGTACAGGTGCTTTGCTGGTAATGATATTAATGATGGACCAAGCTACCAAACCCGACCAAGTTTTAACGGTTAGCGCTATTACACTTTTAGGCGGTATATGGTATATGATCTTCAGCCTGGTCTTTTTCGGCATCAGGCCCTATCGTGCGGCACAGCAAGCTTTGGGCGAAAACGTTTTCGATATAGCGCAATTCCTTCGCATTAAAGCAGATTTTTATGATCCTAAAATTGATATTGAAGAAAACTATAAAAAGCTGGTTTCACAACAAATAAAAGTTAGCCAAAACCAGGATATTGTTAGAGAGATATTGTTTAAAAGTAGGTTGTTAGTACGCGAATCTACAAGTGCCAGTCGCATACTGGTACTAACATTTGTTGATTTGGTAGACATGTTTGAAAACATAATGGCCACCCATTATGACTATGCTTACATGCGCGATAAATTTGAAGGCACAGGAATACTGGAAGAAGTTTCGCGCATAATCCATCATATGGCTAATGAAGTTGATAATGCCGCTTTTATTGTACTATCAAACTCTAAACAGCAACATCCATTTGATTTTTTACCTGATCTTGAAGCTTTAAAAGCTAAAATTGATGCAGTAAACATCACACACGAAACCAGCAACCTGGTATTGAAAAAGATATTAATAAACCTGCGCGATGTAAATACTAAAATCGCTACAATTTATAGTTATTATAGCTCTAATTCAGCGCGCTCATTATTTGAAGATAAAAACAAGGTCGAATATTCCAAATTTGTAACTAGTCAAGATTATGCACCGCATGTTTTTACAGACAATCTATCATTTAAATCTGCCGCATTTAAGCATGCTTTAAGAGTTTCAGCCATGTGTTTATTAGGTTTTATGGTTGCGAAGTTTATCTCTAAAGGGCATCATAGCTATTGGATCCTGCTCACTATTATTGTGATCCTGAAACCAAGTTTCAGCTTTTCAAAACAACGTAATTATCAGCGATTGACAGGCACAATAAGTGGCGGCATAATTGGCATAGGTTTGTTACTCCTAGTACATAACACAACAGTCGAATTTTTATTTATGGTGTTTTTCATGCTGGGATGTTATAGTTTTCAGCGATTAAATTATGTGGTGAGTGTATTATTAATGACTCCATACATATTGATATTGTTTAGCTTTTTAGGCGTAAACAACATTGTAACCGAACGTATTACCGATACCATTATTGGTTCGGGAATTGCATTTATTGCCAGTTATTTAATATTCCCTACATGGGAGTTTGAGCTTATTAATGGTTACTTGAGCGATGTAATTTGCGCCAACGCTAACTACTTGAAGAAGATTTCGGAAAGCATATCGGGCAAACCAATTGACATTACTGAATATAAACTAGCCCGTAAGGATGTATTTGTAAAATCGGGCAACTTATCAGCAGCATTTGAGCGTATGACTTCGGAACCTAAGAGCAAACAGCGAAATGTTAAGGAAGTACACAAATTTGTGGTACTGAATCATATTCTCTCATCCTATGTAGCTACCGTAGCATCTGAATTAATGGATAAAAGTATCCCGAACGCACAACCTGATATTATAAAATCGGTAAAAAGGAGTCTTGCTACGCTGAATGACATTGCTCAAAAATTAGGAGGCGCAAAAACAGAGTTATTAAGCGACCAGGTAAATATTATAGATATTGATCCGAAAAAACCAGAGCCTTTCACAAATGAATCGCTTTTAAAAGAGCAATTGGGTTTTATCAATAAAATGAGCATTGATATTGCAAGGGTAACAGATAATATTGTTGCTTAACTATAATAGCTCCGTTGCCAAATTTGCCAACTCGCTCCGTTCGCCTTTTTGCAGGGTGATGTGCGCATACAGCGGGTGTTCTTTTGCTTTATCAATCAGGTAACTTAACCCATTACTTTCCGCATCAAGATATGGCGTATCTATCTGGTAAATATCACCAGTAAATACAAATTTACTATTTTCTCCGGCCCTGCTAATAATGGTTTTTATTTCGTGCGGAGTTAAGTTCTGCGCCTCATCTACGATAAAAAATATCTTGCTCAACGTACGCCCACGGATAAATGCCAGCGGAGCTATCGATATTTTATCATTAGTTACCAGCTCGTCAAGTTTGGCTTGCATCTTTTCGTCGTCAATGAACTGATCTTTGATGAATTTTAGGTTATCCCAAATAGGTGCCATATAAGGGTCTATCTTTGATTTAATATCGCCGGGTAAAAAGCCAATGTCTTTATTACTTAGCGGTACAATTGGACGGGTTACAAATATTTGGCGATAATGCTTACGTTGTTCAAGCGCGCTGGCAAGCGCCAATAGCGTTTTACCCGTACCAGCGTTACCTTGTATACTTACCAGTTTAATATCTGGGTGTAGTAGTGCGTGTATAGCAAATGCCTGCTCGGTATTTTTGGGGAAGATATTGAATACAGGCTGCTCTGTCACTTTTTCCATTTGCCCGCTTTGCGAATTGTAGAAAGTGGGTACAGAACTGTTTTTTCCGTTTAAAATATAAAACTGGTTATGCGTTGGTGCTGGAATATCAAGTGCATCATTAGATAATACATCTTGCTTTTTTAATTGGGTAAGTACTTTATCAGCGATCTTATTTAATATAGTACGGCCAGTATATAACTCATCAACGTTTTTAATTTTACCGGTTTCATAATCTTCGGCAAATAAATTGAGTGATTTTGCTTTAAGGCGAAGGCAGATATCTTTGGATACCAGCACTACTTTTTTATCTGGATTTTCTTCCTGCAAAACTAAAGCGGCATTTAATATACGGTGGTCAGTTTTCTCCGATCCAAAAATCGCGGCAGCATCCGCGGCTATATTTTTTGTATCGATGATGACCTTAAAACTCCCTTTGCTTTTTCCATTAAGCGGTTGCCAATCATTAATCAGGTTATTCCGTGAGATATCATCCATCAACCTGATAAAACTGCGCGCCTCGAAATTGCGGGTATCGTTGCCGCTTTTCATATTATCCAACTCCTCAAGCACCTGGATGGGGATGGCTACATCGTGCTCCTGGAAATTTTCAAAGGCATTATGATCGTAAAGGATAACTGAAGTATCTAATACAAATATTTTCTTCTTACCGTCGGTCTTACTTTTGCTGTCCTTTTGCATATAATGCTAATTTAGGACTTTTGAGGATATAAGATGTTTAACTCTAAAAATTTTACCACAGTGTGCATAGAGGTAAAACACAGAGAGTACTGAATTTTTATTAAATATTAAAAGATTAGCTGCTTATAAATCAGAATGGTTCTATGTAACTCTGTGATTAAAGAATTCAACACAAAAGCCCATATAAAACGAAAACGGAAGTCTCCTCTTGCGATTTGATCTTCCGTTTCCAAACTCCTTGCAAACCATAGCCTTTAAGGAGCACCAAGTTTTGTGTAAAATTAACCGACCAGATTATTCCATTGTTAATTGCTGACGCTGATAGGTCTTTATTCTTGCGAATGCCGATTTACCAATTGTTTTGCTCCTGCTGACTTCTGTTCTTATCCCGATAGATAGGACGCTGTCTTTATTCTTTGTCACTTTTAAACTGCCGTTGCCCTCGCGGGTAAGGTTAGTGTGATTTGAATGCTGACTATCGTTATCCTGCGGATACTAACGCTGTCGTTATTCGCGCAACGCTGATGCATCTTTCTTCTTTCGAATGCCGAGTTACCATCGTCTGCTAACGCTGATTGCTTCATGGTCATTATTTCAAACTGCTATTCTTCGTAAAGTATTGCAGCATCTATAATACCTTTGAATTACTGTCTTGGTGAATCACTTTCGTCATTTTCCCATTAAGTAATGAGGCACCTCCCTGATCTTTAGTTCGCCCGAAGGGTCACCCGAATTCAGTTTGTGTATCTCAAGGCTGTCAAAGTACGTCGTTCTTGATGATTTCAATATCGGGACACAATCGTGATTTTGCAAGGTTTTTATTTAGTTTTTATTAACAAGTTTTTAACATTAAGTTAAATTAACTAAACAAAGCACTAACTGTTGATTTATAAACACTTAGCTTAGTTTCAACTTTTAGTTATTAACCTTATTAACATATTTGTTTTTAACAAATGGCAAAGCATTTAACTTATTTTCAGAGGGTTAAAATTCTTAAAAATAAAAAAACGTTAAATTTTCTCCGTTAAATGCTTCCAATATCGCCTTGGAATATGCCTTAAATGGAGCTTGGTATTTTTCCTTGCCGGGATATTTACGCTGTTAAAATAGTTCTTCCATAAATGCTGGTAAATGCCTTCATCCTCACAAAAGGCAGTAATCACATTTCCCGGATTTTTTACAGCCGAAAACTCAAGTGATATAAATTCGGTATCATGTAAATCGTAATATAAGCCATAATTACGCTTGAGATCATAAATAATCCATTTTTGATCTGCATACCTGTTTTTAAAATGCTTGATGAGCATGGGCAGCACATTAAAGTCAGGCTGCACAGCAGCATAAAACGTTTCATCCTTTAATTTCTGGAATCGAACAAAGGCTTCCATCCTATGCCGTTCGCGGCGCATCATGTTGAAGATTTCTGATACACGCATTACATACTTGTTCCCGTAGTCATCCTCAATATTCTGGTCGCTATCAAAAACATACCGAATATAGCCTACTATCGTATCATCATCATTTTCCAGTTCCGCCATGTGGGCAATGTACAATCGCTGTACACCTGTTGCTGATAGCTTTTGTTTTAAACCCTTTAATACGCGGCCGGCCCGCACATCATCGGTGGCAATCTTTACTAAATCTTCAAACAAAGCGCTGGTATAAAATTCGCCTTTTATCAATTTCACATGTGTCAAATGACGATCGTAAATCTCAAAAACTGCCGTTAGCAATCCCTCGAACGTACCATCATATATCAGACTCGTCATGATTTAGAATATACTTAGCTGGGTGGTCGCATTTTTAAGATACTTGCTTTTCGATTCGGCAAGAATAAACTGTTTAATATTGGTACCGGTTAGATCGCGGCGCTCAAATTCATTACTCTTGCAAATAATGAAATATTTTGCCCGGTTTATAGCCACGCCTATTTTCTTAAGCTGATCCCAATTTAACTTAGCAAACTTGCGTGCGCTTACAATTTTTTGTGCCGATTGTACGCCAATACCGGGTACGCGCAATATCATTTGCAGATCAGCCTTATTAATATCAACCGGGAACGCCTGCATATTCCGGATGGCCCAGCCCAATTTTGGATCGATATCCAGATCGAGCAATGGTTGGTCATTATTTACAATCTCATTCACCTTGAAGCCATAAAACCGTAAAAGCCAATCGGCCTGGTAAAGCCGGTTTTCGCGCACCATCGGCACCGAAGTATTTAATGCCGGCAATCGTTTATCAGCCAAAACAGGCACGTAGCCCGAATAATAAACCCGTTTTAAATTAAAGTTTTTGTAGAAATGATTGGCGGTTTGTAAAATCTGGTTATCATTCTCAGGTGTAGCACCGATGATCACCTGCGTACTCTGCCCTGCCGGGGCAAACATTGGCGCCTTTTTAAATAGCTTCTTTTCCTCTGTTCGCTGGATGATTTCCTTGTTCAAAAACGCCATCGGATCAATCATATCCTGGCGGTTTTTATCTGGAGCCAGCAACTTTAAACCAGCTTCTGTCGGCATCTCCAGGTTTACGCTTAAACGGTCGGCATACATCCCTGCTTCGCGCATTATTTCATCACTGGCACCGGGAATTGATTTCAAATGGATATAACCGTTAAAGTTATGCTCTGTGCGTAGTTTTTTGGCAACCCGAACCAAACGCTCCATGGTATAATCAGCATCCTTAAAAATACCGGAACTCAAAAACAAACCTTCAATGTAATTACGGCGATAAAAATTGATAGTCAGGTCAACCACTTCCTGAACCGTGAACGCTGCCCGCTGGATATCGTTTGTTTTACGCGACACACAATAAGCGCAATCAAAAATACAATGATTGGTCAGCAATATTTTTAGCAGCGATACACAGCGTCCATCTTCTGTATAACTGTGGCATATGCCATTACTTGCATTCCCTAAACCCTTGTTCTCATTTTTGCGCTTACTCCCACTCGATGCGCATGAAACATCATACTTGGCCGCATCTGCCAATATGTTCAATTTTTCCGTTATCCGCTCCACATTCATACAATTCAAATATACTAATATTTTTAGCAATTCATAGCACGCAATTAGTTGAATAAAAAATTTTATCTTTAATTATGAATAATCGAAATGTTTGCGCGCATATCAGCGCTATAAAAAGTGTAAAACTTAGTAAGGATGATGTATGCGAAGAGTGCATCAAGGACAATGGCACCTGGGTGCACCTGCGTACCTGTCAAACTTGTGGCGTAACATTATGCTGCGATGATTCACCATCAAAACACATGACCAAACATTACCACGAAAGCCACCACCCGGTTGTTGCCTCCGCAGAACCCGGCGAGCGCTGGCTATGGTGTTATCCTGATGAACAATTTGTTGAATATTAAATAATCAAAACCAATGCTCAAAAAAGGAGAACACATTGAGGGTACGCCCACCGAATTACAGGTATTATTAGATACTGATGCCGAAGCGAAAGATTTCTTTGAAAATCTGTCAAAATCCTACAAACAAGGCTATTGCGATTGGGTAGGATCGGCTAAAGCTGAAGACACGCGTAAAATAAGGGCAGGCAAATCGTTAATCATGCTGCAAAACAAACAAAAAACGCTTAAAACTTAGCTTGCGAAATTCCGTTTAAGCTTACATTACGTATGTATCAAGGTATATACAACGTTATATCAGCAATTATAATTGCTGATGTTAGCCGTGCTTTATTATGAAAAAAATATTCTTTATCTTATTCTTACTACCATGCCTTGCCTTTGGCCAAACAGAGGCTACCTATATTCAAAATGGTAACCAGGCAGCCGGTAGGAAAGATTATGAAACAGCTATAACCGCCTTTACTAAGGCTATTGAGCTAAGTCCGAAGGATGCAAACCCCTA
>Ga0302303_10002510_pt1 | contig 11021 bp, 10 predicted proteins | sample III_Palsa_E2_1_FD_194542 | JGI IMG/M metagenome (GOLD analysis project Ga0302303, IMG submission 194542) | Peat permafrost microbial communities from Stordalen Mire near Abisko, Sweden - III_Palsa_E2_1 | ecosystem: Environmental > Terrestrial > Soil > Palsa > Peat permafrost | place: Sweden... | reverse complement strand
CTGAAGCCCGGTCGCTGGGGGACGGCCTTATTGTTGCTGTGAACGCAGACAGTTCAGTACGCGTCAATAAAGGAGATCTGCGGCCCATTGTGCCGGAGGACGATCGGGCTGAATTAATCGCATCTCTGGAATGCGTAGACTACGTGATCCTGTTTTCATCGAAGACCCCGGTTCCGCTTATCGAGCAGATAAAGCCGCTTATCTATGTTAAAGGGGGAGATTACAAGGTGGACGATCTGCCGGAAACTCCCGTAGTACATAGTTATGGGGGAAAGGTGCTTATCCTTTCGTTCGTACCGGGGCGTTCAACTTCGTCCATTATTCAACGTGTCTGCGCCGCCTATTCGGCGGACTATGCGACGACGCAATCTAACGACGGTTTGGCCAAAGCTGCCAACAAGGGGTAAACATCCGGGCATGCCGCTACGTGTCTTACAAATTGCCACCGGTTTTGAAAACTGGGGTGGCACAGAACTCCACATCCTTAATCTGTCCGATCAGCTCCAGCAGCGCGGATATGAGGTCACCATCGCTTGCCGTCCTGGCAAATGGGTGGAATCCCGCGCCCAGCAAATGGGGCTGGCCACGGTTCCAATTCGTGTGCTGAAGCAGCAGGATTGGCAGGACTTTGGCCCGCTGCGTCGTCTGATCAGGGAAAAGCAGATCGACGTCCTGCATGTCCACTGGAGCACTGACGTTGTTGTTCCAGGATTTGCCGCCGTTATGGAGCATGTGCCAGTCAGGATTCTGTCTCGACATATGCCATATCCGTTTAAGAACCGGCTTGGCACGTATCTATATTCCCAGGTTTTGTTTACTCATCTTGTGACTGTTTCGGACTCTGTTCGTAAGACGCTACTTAAGTGCGGAGTTCCGGAGAACCGGGTGGATGTTATACACCACGGCACCGATGTCGGCAAGTTTATTCAAACAACCCGGAGCGCACAAGATGTTAGAAAGGAGCTTGGGATTCCAGTAGATTCTGTGGCTGTAGGTATTGTTGGCCGGATTGCTCCCGAAAAGGGGCATAAGATCCTCATGGAAGCGGCCAGCATTCTTGGGGATCGCTATCCCATCTCCTACGTGATTATAGGCGATGGACCAGACAGCGACCTTATCAAGAACATGGCCAAGTCGCTCAAGATCGAAGATCGCGTATTCTTCGCGGGGTTCAGAGACGACGTCAATAATGCCATTCTTGCCATGGACATCGTGACGGTTCCATCAACCTGGAACGAACCTTGTTCCGCCGTCGTGCAGCAGGCCATGGCGCTCAACAAGCCCGTTGTTGGCACCCTCGCCGGGGGAACGCCGGAGATGATCGTAGAAGGTGAGACCGGCCTCCTCGTGCCCCCTTCCGACGCTCCTGCGCTTGCCGAAGCCCTCGGGAAATTGGCTGGTGATGCATTCCTGCGTAAGAGGCTCGGCGCCGCTGGCAGAGAACGTGTCGAAGCCCAGTTCTCCCTGCAAGTCATGACCGACAAAATAGAGGAGCTCTATCAGAGCGAATACCGAAACAGCCGCGGCGCAGAGGCCTTGCAAAAAGCCCTCGCCAGCTAGGCCGACGCGCCTTTCCAGGAAGCAAATTATAATGAGTATTGTGTCTGTAGATGATGAGGTATCCTTTGGCGGATCGAAGGCTCCATTTGCCCTGATCGCCGGTCCGTGCGTGATCGAAAGTCTGGATCTGTGCCGCGAGATAGCAACTAGGGTTTCAGAAATAACGAAGCGGCTCGGGATAGGGTACGTCTTCAAGGCGTCGTTTGATAAAGCAAACCGGACCTCGGGATCGAGCTTTCGCGGCGACGGTTTAGACAAAGGACTCGAGGTTCTCGCTCAGATCAAATCCGAGTTTGGTTTGCCTATCGTGACGGATGTACACGAATCCTGGCAGTGCAAGCCTACGGCTGAGGTTGCCGACATCCTGCAAATCCCCGCGTTTCTATGCCGTCAGACAGATTTGCTTGTTGCCGCCGCCCACACCGGCAAAGTCGTAAACATCAAAAAAGGCCAGTTTATGGCTCCCTGGGATATGGGCAATGTGGCGGCCAAGGTGACCTCGGAGGGCAACGACCGTGTGATGCTGACCGAGCGCGGGGCCAGCTTCGGCTACAACACCCTCGTCGTGGATATGACCTCGCTGCCAACCATGAGGTCGTTTGGCCATCCCGTGATTTTTGACGGAACCCACGCTGTGCAGCAGCCAGGGGGACTGGGTACAAGCAGTGGGGGACGCCGGCAATTCATTCCTGATCTTGTCCGGGCTGCTGTTGCGGTTGGTATCGACGGTCTGTTTTTAGAGACGCATCCCACCCCTGAAAAGGCGCTCTCGGACGCAGCTACCATGCTGGCTCTCGACGATCTGGAGCAGCTTCTTGTAACGGCTCTTTCCATAGATGCCATTGTTAAGGGCCGCACTATTGTCTGAGTTTGCATCCTGGGATCTCGTAGAGCGTCTCCCCGAACTCATGGCGTCCAGGGCCAGGGTGTGCAGTGCTAACCCCATGCCATCGCGCCTGCTCAACGGCACGGACCATGTAGTGATCGCTCCAACAGGGGCATCGCTGTACAGCGCACTTATGATCGCCGAAATGGCAAGATCCGTGTCGTCCGTTCCCGTGGTAATTTCACGCGGATTCGATGTCCCAAGCTGGGTAGGCTCTAGAACGCTGTACATTGCGGTTTCGAAGAGTGGACGCGACGAGGAGCTCATTTACTCGCTTGCCGCCGCGGGCGATCAGGGCGCCAAATGCATTGTGATCTCAGGAGGGAGCAGTTCGGGTTCGCACCTGCATGAAATGGCCTGTGCCCAGGGATATCCGGAATACTCTCTGACCGAAGAAGAAGACCACCCGGTTCTCGAAATTGCTGGAACGTTTGCTGCCCTCTGGTGCGCCATCTCCGTTCTTGCGAGATGGAGTGTGACAGAACTGGAAACCATTGAACCTATTCTAACCAGTCAGCGGGACCTCATGAGCGACGGCAGTGAAAACAATCCCGCCAATCTCATAGCGGGAGTGCTTAAAGGAAAGACATCCCACTTTTACGGATCGACAGGCATTTGCAGCGCGGCATCGGAGGTCTGGTCTTACCTATTGCACCGCGCCACCGGAAAGCCCGCCTTCCACGACTCGTTCCCAGGCGTGGATGAGGGGCCGGACCTCGTTAACTTCGGACTGGAGATGCCCACCGATGCAGTCCTGCTTTTGCTCCGCGATTCGGCCGACGATCCTCTCGTGAGAGAGCGTATAGACCGCTGGATAACTGCTGCAACCGCCGGATCGCTAAGGGGCAGACTCCACGAAATAATCGCAGAAGGCGCAACGCCCATAGAGCGCCTCTGGTCTACCGTGCATCTAGGAATGTGGACAGCCTGCTGGTCGGCTACAATGACCTGAAAACAAGTTGGAGGTGTACTATGGCGACAGTCAGCGCTTCTTTTGTGCGCAACCATTTAGTCAAGACGTTGGAAATGACACGCGAGGAACCCGTTACTGTGGAAGTCCGAGGACATGCCGAATTTGTCATCCTCAAAGCCGCCGATTACGAAGAGTTGATTCAGCATGCGCGGCCCCGAAGACTCGGTTTTGCCGCACACCTGTTCGAAGGCATAGACACGGACGAATTAATGGCGACACCAATTCCTGGAATTGAAGAGTATCGTTGACGCAAGTTGCGGCTAATTACGAAACCAACAAATGTTCAGTAAATATCACATAGTAATTCCATCGAAAATGCCCGTGAATGTTGCTGTGGACCGTTGTCCTGTGGACCGCGCTCAGGCGGAAAAGCGGATCTGTATCTTTCGTGTGGGGGCAGCGGGCGATATCGTGATGACTACGCCGCTGCTGGCTGCGCTTCGCAAAGCTTATCCGATGGCTTTTATTACCTGGGTTGTGGAGCACAAACACGCGGAAGCCATTACAGCGAACCCGCACGTCGATGAAATTTTCGTGTGGCAGGGCGGCCATTGGTCAAAATGCATGAAGCGCGGATATCCGCCGTGGTCGTGGGACTTGGGATGGCTCAGCCGCCTCTTAAAGTCCTGGGACCTGGACATATTTATTTCGTTTCATGGAGAGCAGTTTGAGTGGCTAACAGAAAATGCCGGCGCCAAGACGAAGATCGGATTCTTCGACGAAGACTTTGTGACGGAGAAAACGACTATAGCCCAGTCTGCTCTGGCTAAATACGGCCATGTCGTCTACAAGCAGGATTTAACCCTGCATCGCTCCGATCTTACTCTTTGTGCATTGGACGGGCTTGGCATTCCTAAAGACGTGGATCGGCAGCTCTACTTTGGTTATACAGAATTAGATAAAAAGAGAGCCGCTGAGATCCTGGCTAAACAAGGCGTTCGCAACCCAGGAAACTACGTCACCGTGGCTCCATTTACCACCTGGGAGTCTCGTAATTGGCCGGCAGACCGCTTTGGCGCCGTGTGCGATCGACTTATTGAACGATTTGGTGTGGATATCGTTCTGTTGGGATCGGGCAAACAGGAAGACGACCTGAAAGCCGTGGCTTCTTCCATGCAGCATAAGCCGGTGGCGCTTGCCGGCACACTCTCGCTTGCAGAAATGGGAGCTGCCATTCACAACGGAAAGTTTCTTCTGACGTGTGATACCGGGCCTATGCACGTTGCGGCAGGGGTTGGCGCGCCCTACGTTGCCATCTTTGGATCGACCCCGGCAAGCAAGCTTGCCCCTCTGGTTGGCAACGGCACGGTTATACAAAAGCCGATCCCCTGCGGCCCCTGCTATCTCCCTCAATGCCCTAACGGGCAGGAGACCTATAAAAAGTGCCTGGATATTGTAAGCGTGGATGAAGTATATGCCGCATGCGAACAGGCGCTTAGCCCTGAAGGTTTGTCCAGTCACATAAGCTAAATCCGATGTTACTACCGCTCTCTTCTCAGCCTGCCGAGCCGCCGTTTAATTATCGCGTCTCCAAATGCCCTGTAGATCGCTCAAGCGCAAGTCACAGGATAGCCATTATACGGACGGGAAGCAGTGGGGATATCATCATGACATCGCCGCTCCTTGCCGGACTGCGTCGAAGTTATCCCAATGCCTATATTACATGGTTCGTCGAGCCTAAATTCGCAGATGTACTAACAGCAAATCCCTTTGTCGACGAAATTGTCCTCTGGAAAAGCGGTCCCTGGAAGCGCTCCATGAACCGAAGGGCTTTTCCGCCCTGGTCCTGGGAAATTGCCGGATTGAAAAAGCGTCTCTCCGAATGGAACTTCGATGTGCTTATCTCTTTTCACGGAGAACAGTTTGAGTGGCTCACGGAGAACTGCGGCGCGCCGATTAAGATAGGCTTTTTCGACGAGTTTCCACAATTCGACAAGAGCGGAGAAGAAATTCTGCGCAAGCGCATCTTTACCTCGTCCGTTACTGCCGGACAGCAAAAGCCTCATCGCACGGATACTGCTCTGCTTGCTCTCAAATTGCTAAATCTTCCCAGTTTCGACGACAAGCAGCTCTATCTGGGTTTCACGGAATCCGATCTTGAGGCCGGGCGCGTCCTGTTGAATGCGAGCGGCCTTTCCGCGGGATCAGCCTATGCCGTGATCGCACCGTTTACGACATGGGATACCAGAAACTGGAGTCTGGATAAGTTCGCCTCTCTGGGGCAAAACCTGCAGAGCAATCTAAATCTCCGGATCGTGCTTATAGGTTCGCTCGACCAAAAAGAGGGCATCCAGAAGCTCGCGCGTGATCTGGGCGAACAAACGGTGGTTGCAGCAGGCAATCTTACGCTTCGGCAGATGGCGGCCGTAATTTCAGAGGCAGGCCTGTTGGTCAGCGGAGATACCGGTCCCATGCACACAGCGGCTGCCGTTGGAACCCCGTATGTTGCCCTGTTCGGGCCTACTCCAGCGCCAGGACGCGCGCCGCTCCGCGGGCAGGGGATTATTGTAGATAAGCATGTAAGCTGCGCACCCTGTGATCTGTCCGTCTGCAAAAATTCAGGATCAGAGTATATCCAGTGTATGAGCTCGATCGGTGTCGATGAAGTTTATCGAGAGTGCGAGAAGCTAATTTACGGGAATAGCGGATCGGTTGGGAGTGGAAATTAGCTCATGGACTGCGCTAATGACTGATTCCGGGGACACGCCGTGCATGCAGGCCATGTGCTGAGATCCCTTTAAAGGGCATTTAGATTTGTAGCAGGGGGAACAGGCGAGGTCTTCCACAAAGAGTAGCTTTGACCTTCCAAAGAGCGGCGCATTGTCTCTGGGGCGTGTGCTTCCGAATATTCCGACCAGGGGGATGTCGAGTGCCGAGGAAACGTGCAGAATGGACGTGTCCCCCGTAACTACTACGGCAGCTTTTTCTATCAATGCTGCCGTTCCAACGATCGTTTCGAATTGGCCGCTAGTGATTATCGGCTTCCGGATGTCGTCAGACATGGCCTTTACGATATCCTGGGCAATGCCAAGTTCTTTCTGATTTCCCGTAATGGCTATGTTATATTGACCGCCGAACGCTACGGCAACACGGGCGAAGCTTTCCGCAGGCCAGCATTTACTCGCCTGGCTTGTACCGGGATGCAAAACGATAAGGGGCTTGGACGGATCGTACTCTTTAGACGCTTTAAGGATCTGATCCGCATGCAGTCGATCTGAATCGGAAACGCCCACTACCATCTGTTCATCGTAGGGAGCGGAAATATTAAGCGCCTGTGCGGGCAGCAGATAGTGCTGAGTGTTATGCAGCCAGGGCTGCTCCGTCCTGGGGATGGTCGTTGTGTAGACCCGCTTAATCCATCCAATTTTTAATGTGGGAAACAGGCCAATTCTAATGGGTGCTACTGTAAACCAGACGGACCACCATTTTTCGGCCGTCAAATTGATAACGGCGTCAAATTTCTTATCTTTGAGATCTTTTCTAAGCTCGGTGGACGTTCTTAGATAGGAAACAAACTGCCCATATCGAAATTGCCGTCGCCATGTGCCGGAGTCAAAGTCGATTACTTCATCGATGAAGGGGTTGCCTTTGAGAATGCCAGCCTGGTCTTTTTCAACGAGCCAGCTAATCGAGCAATTGGGATATTCACGTTTGAGGGCTCTGAGGAGTGGGGTGGCCATCAGGATATCGCCAAGGGCCCACATTTTCACGATCAAAATACGCTGCATGTCTCTGGTTTTCTACCATTCGCTTCCTGAACTAGGCACGGATTATACCACATCGACAGACACTGAAAAAAAGATCTGAAAGTCTAGCAGGAATGTAGGATGGGGGTGGGGAATATCTCCACGGCTCAAATAGAGGCCTGAAATTAAGGACACACTGATCTTTGCCGGAATTGCCTGAAGTTGAGACGCTGCGCCGTGGGTTGGAACGCCATTTATTGGGTAAGACCATCATCGGCGGACGTGTCGTAAATAAAAAAATTCTTGCGGGAACTTATATCGATCCTGAACAGTTCTTAAAGATATTATCAGGAAAAGTTGTCGAGTCTGTAGATAGACGTGGAAAACACTTGATATTCCGGTTAAACTCGGGGTACCATCTACTGTTCCATCTAAAGATGCGCGGACAAATCCTGATTGTTCCGCACGAGGAAGCCGATCAAAAATACCTCACAGTATCACTGGAGTTTGACGATTGTCGTGACCTGCGCTTCTATGACATGTGGACATGGGGAGAAGCGCGGCTACTAACGACATCTGAATTTGAATCCCACACAGTGCTCGAAAAAATGGGCGTAGAACCATTGTCTGATGACTTTACCCCTGCTGTGCTGATGGCTTCTCTTAAACACCACCCCCGGACTCGAGTCAAAGCTGCCCTGCTCGATCAGTCTGTTGTGGCAGGTGTTGGTAACATATACGCAGATGAATCTCTGTTTAGTTCCGGTATACTTCCTGAACGAACAGCAGAATCTTTAACAGTAGTTGAAATCGGTCGGTTGACCGAAGCAATTAAACAAGTTTTAGCCCAGGCCACCGAGGCCGGTGGCACACAGAGTGACAACTACGTAGACACAGACGGTACTGCTGGAGCATTTGTACCGCGTGTTTACGGGCGAGGCGGAGAACCCTGTCCTCGCTGTGGGAACAAACTCGAAAGAATTAAAGTCGTTGGCAGAGGAACAGTTTATTGTTCAGTCTGCCAATCCTAAAAGCGGAATGCGCAACCCAAAATCTATTACGCGCACCCGCTGTCTGATCGAATACTGGGGCTGAAGCCCTATTTCTGAGGAGCACTACGAAACTATGTCGGCTGTACCCGATGAGATTGTGACGAGCGAAGAGGCCGCGACGGCGGTGTCTGGAGCTGGTCAAGAGACCCTGGCGCAGGCTACGCCGCCCGCCCCGGAGGCCGCGGCAACACCCAAAGTTTCAGCAGGGTCCTCAGCGAACAAGTTCGATCAAGCGGAAAACCAATCCGATTTTGAAAGCATGTTCAAAGAGCTTACCGAGGGTGATGTTGCGATTGGCATTGTTGTCCATATCGACAAGGACGGTGTCCTGGTTGATGTTGGCAGCAAGAGCGAAGGCATAATCCGCCCCAACGAACTGTCCAAAGAGCCGTTTGACAACATCGAAGATGTGGTCAAGGTCGGCGATGAGGTCAAAGTTGTTGTGATCGGCCGAGACCACGAAGACGGCAGCCTGCTTCTTTCCAAGAAGCGTGCCGACTTTGAAAAGGTCTGGGAGAAGGTCATTGAAGCGCTGAGCGACGGTACTGTTATCCATGCCATGGTGAGCGAGCGCGTTAAGGGCGGCCTTGTTGTCGACCTTGGCATCCGAGGCTTCGTGCCGGCATCGCATGTTGGTTCCGGTGATTTCAAGCACCAGAACCTAGACAAGTATGTCGGACAGAGCATTCCGCTTAAGGTCATCGAAGTGGATCGAGATCGCCGCAAGGTGGTTCTCTCGCACCGGTTGGCCACGCAGGAAGAGCGCGAAACACGCAAGACTGCAACGCTGGACTCCCTCAAGGAAGGCGAGATCCGAAAGGGTATCGTTCGACGAGTGACCGACTACGGCGCATTCATCGACCTTGGAGGAATCGACGGACTGCTGCACGTTTCCGAAATGTCCTGGGCGCGTATCAAGCATCCAAGTGAAGTTGTGCGTAACGGCCAGGAACTGGATGTCATTATCCTGAAGCTTCGTCTCGATCAGGGACGAATCAGCCTCGGACTGCGCCAGATCCTTCCCGATCCGTGGACCGAAATTGGCGACAAGTACAAGGTCGGCGACATCGTCAAAGCCCCTGTCACCCGCCTCGTTCCATTCGGCGCCTTCGTATCGCTGGAAAACGGCGTCGAAGCGATTATTCCCAACAGCGAATTGGCTGACCGCCGGATAGCAAAGCCATCTGATGTCGTCAACCCTGGCGATGAAGTCGAAGCCCGTGTTATCGAGATGAGACCGGAAGAGCGAAAGATGACCCTTTCGATCCGCCGCCTTGTCGAATCGGCTGTTCCCCGCGAACCCTACGTTCCTGAACCGGAAATGGGCGGCCCTGGCGGTGGACGCGGTCGTGGCGAGCGTGTGGAGCGTGAGCGCGCTATTGAAGGCCCAGCCCCGCGTGGCGGCGAAGCCGGACGAGCTGCTGCTTCTCGGCCTGAGCGACGGCGAAGAGACAACGGAGCGCGTGGGCGTGATGTTGGCTTCTCCGGAGAGCAGGAAGATGACTACAAGGAATATCGAAACTATCGCGCCAACCAGCGTGAGGAGACCTTCGGTACCAGCCTGGCCGATGTATTCGGCGATCACTTTGGCGCTCTAGAGACCCGTGCGGCAGAAGCCGCTGCCGAGTCCGAAGAGACCGAGAAGGTCGAAGCAGTCGAAACGACTGAAGAAACCGCGGAATAGATCTAACAAGGAGAGGCCCCCGTCTATGGCGGGGGCCTTTTTTGATGACCAGACCATGTTCATTCTTGGAGTGACCGGCGGCATAGCCACGGGAAAAAGCAGTGTCCTGAGCTTCTTTGCCTCGCTTGGAGCTCCCGTTACCAGTGCCGACAGCATCGCACGAGATCTGATGGCTCCAGGCACCGTTCTAACGCGTGAAGTCCTGGCGGTGTTTCCTCAGTGTCAACTCGCGGACCAGGACGGTCCCCCTGCAATTGCCCGCCACATTTTAGGGGAGCTAATATTTGCCGACCCAGAGTCGCGCAAGAAGCTCGAATCCCTGACCCATCCCCCCATAGTCGCTGCACTCAAAGGCTTTAGTGATTCGCACCACTCGGTTTCGGGAAAAGCAGCCGTCGTCGAAATTCCTCTTCTCTACGAATCTGGGTTAAGTTCGCTCGTCGATGCCGTTCTCGTGGTAAGCTGCTCGCACAATACCCAGATCGCGCGTCTTATGTCCCGGCAGAACCTCACCCGGATCGAAGCTGAGACTCGGATAGCCGCGCAATGGCCTCTGGATGAAAAGCGATCGCTGGCCGACTACGTTGTTGAAAACGAGGGAGATTTTGAAGAGACCGCAAACCAGTTGCGGGATATTTGGGATAGTTTGTAGTTGGTATGAATGTATTGAAAGTGAGATTAGTTGATGTCCGAGAATAACTCGCACCAAGGGTTCACGTTGTGGTTTACCGGGCTGTCCGGCGCTGGGAAGTCCACTCTCTCTAGTTATATCGCCAGGGACTTTCAGAATCGTGGATACAAAGTGGAAGTCCTTGATGGTGATGAAGTCCGCACCCATCTTTCCAAAGGCCTGACCTTCTCCAAAGAAGACCGCGATATCAATGTGGACAGGATTGGGTTTGTTGCGCGTCTGCTTGCACGCAACGGCGTCATTGCCATGACGGCGGCTATCTCACCGTACAAAGACGTCCGCGATGCCGTAAGAGAGGCACACGAGACAGAGGGCGTGGTGTTTGTGGAAGTGTACGTAGAGGCTTCGATTGAAGCCCTGACCGAGCGGGACGTCAAAGGGCTGTATAAGAGGGCTCTTGCTGGGGAGATTCCTCACTTTACGGGCATATCCGATCCTTATGAAGCGCCGGTTGCGCCTGAAGTGTCTGTGAGGACCGACAGAGACAGT
>Ga0302303_10002508_pt1 | contig 11032 bp, 10 predicted proteins | sample III_Palsa_E2_1_FD_194542 | JGI IMG/M metagenome (GOLD analysis project Ga0302303, IMG submission 194542) | Peat permafrost microbial communities from Stordalen Mire near Abisko, Sweden - III_Palsa_E2_1 | ecosystem: Environmental > Terrestrial > Soil > Palsa > Peat permafrost | place: Sweden... | reverse complement strand
AGCGTGCCGGTCTTCGCATCGAGTGCGAACAGGCGCTGATGTTGCGAGCAAAGGTAGAGCGTGTCGTGCACCTTGATCGGGGTGACCTCGAACGTGGTTTCCACCGGGTCGTTCTTGCCAGGCAGGTCGCCGGTGCGGAAGGTCCACGCCACTTTCAGATGCTTGACGTTGGCCGGAGTGATCTGGGCCAGCGGCGAATAGCGTTGACCGAATTGGGTCCGGCCGTAATCGCGCCAGTCTTCGTCCGGCTGAGCGTCGTCATTCGGCGAAAGCGATCCTGCAACGGCGCCCGCAACGGATGCCGCGATGTTGCCGTTGATATCGTGATAGTTCGAGCCCAGACCAATGGCCAATACGACGACGCTGAGGATGGCCGCAATCCACAACGGCCACGTCGGAGTCCTGGTGGTCGGACTATCATCGCGACCCAGATTGCGGGTGATCCAGGGCGTCAGCAGCCACAGGCCCAGCGGAAAGATGATGTCGACGCGAGCTGCCAGTGGCCACCAGTCGAAGCCGATGTCGCTGATCGACCAGGCCAGGGTGCCGATCACGACGATGGCGTAGACCCACAATGCCGACCGTCGCCCCGCCAGCAGCAGGATGCCGGTGAGCAGGATGCCGAGACCGGCAATGGCATAGAAAGGCGAACCGCCCAGGGCAATGAGCCAGGCGCCACCGCCGCCGAGCGCCAAACCTATCAGGATAAAAACGATGCCAGTAATGCTTGGAATGGTTCGCGATCTGCGTGGAGATTGCATGGCGGCCTCGTGCTTGGCGTTCACTGGAAGTGATCAAAGATCGCTATGGCACTGACTTTCAGGCGTTGCCGCCAGGTTCCGGTCAGCATCGAACTGACGATACATTTATTCGATCAAATAATCAGCATGGCGTTATCGGTTGTCATGTTTTCAGTGGCAGCCGAATCGCCTGGGCTATAAATGCGCAAGCCAGTTTCGCGCCAGCTGCAATCGAACCAGTGGCAATCGAATTTCCGTAAAGGGTGATGGGAGTCAGCTACCAGCCCTCAACACTTCACTGTGCCGCCCGCAATTGGCACGCACGGGTGGAAGACGGGCGGTGGTGCTGGCGTGGGCGGGCCAACTGGGCCGGGGCCGTGACCACCACCGTAAGGCGGGCCGCCGCCCCAGTAGCCAGGGCCAGCGTTGTAGTACGGCCCCCCATTGTTGTTGACCGGCTGGGACAGTTGATCAAGGTACTCGGCGTTTTGCTGGCGCAGCGCATCGTTCTCACCTTGCAGCCGGCTGCGGCTGGCTGCGGCATCGATCAGTGCCTGCTGTCGGTCGGCTTCTTCGCGCTGTCTTTCCAGGGCGGCTTCGTCAGCCTGCTGCTGGGCCTTGGCTTCCATCCGCTGCTTGCGAGCTTCGAGGCGCTGTTTATAGAGCGAATCGATATTGTGCGAAACCGCATAGCGTTTGGCGACATCGTCCTGACCCAGGTCGAGATACTGGTCAATGATTTCGCTGTCGTCGGCCTGGTGGAGCAACTCGCCTTTACCGCCAGGGCAGGGTCGGTCGGTGTAAGCGACCTGCCCATTCTTGGTGCACTTGTAGATGTCTTGCGCGCCAGCAGATCCCGCAGCGCCCAGCAGCAGAATGAGGACGCACAGAAGGCGATTTTCCCGGGTCAGAATTTCCATAGTCACGTGCATTCTGCGCCAACGCCACGTAATGAAAACGTTGAGGTGGAAAATACCGCATTACGGTTGCTTTTGAATCACCCCATAGCTTTCCCTGGCGGCGCCACGATGACTGGCTCGTGTTCGTGCTGTTCTGGTTTCGAGCATGCCGAAGTCAGATTTCGGCGCCTCTACCTGCTCCGTTTCAGATGGCCATTTATTAGCGCAAAGTAGCCATGTTGGGCACGGTTTGCGCGTGGAGATTGGCGTCGCCAGGTTGTATTGTCATCCACGCCGTCATCGCCGACGGTCCATGCCGATGGACTCAGGAGATTTCCATGCAAGGTTCCACTGATCTGGGCAAGTTGGTGCTTCGCGTTGTGCTGGGTGTCTTGATCTTGTTTCATGGTGTTTCAAAATTGATCCACGGTCCGGGCTATGTGCTTGGCGTCGTGGCCCAGGCTGGCCTGCCATCGTTCATCGCCTACGGCGTCTATATCGGCGAGGTTGTTGCGCCGGTGCTGCTCATCCTGGGTCTGCTGGCGCGATTGGGTGCGGTGATCATCGCCATCAACATGGTTGTCGCGCTCGCACTGGTGCATGTGAGTCAGTTGATCTCGCTGGCTAATACAGGCGGCTGGGCGCTGGAATTGCAGGGCATGTACTTGGGCACCGCCGTTGCCATCGCGCTGCTTGGCGCTGGACGTTTCAGTGTGGGTGGCAGTAACGGCCGCTGGAACTGACAAGTGTCCGTTTTGCTGCTCCTGAACCGAACGAGCGCCAGTTATTGAAGCATGGCGTTCGTTCGATCTCTAAACTTGATGATGGTTCGATCACCATCGAGAGCCATTGCAAAAATTGCTGCTAACTGAATCAGACGGCTATTTCGTTTTCCTTGGAAACGCAGTAGTGGCGCGATGTCCGGACGTCCAAAAGAAGCCAAGCTGAAGATCGATAATCATTTTGCACTGCACCACTTGTCAGCGTGATTCAATTTGCGTAGTTTTAGATGCATGCTTTCTGCCTTCATCCATAGCCGTCCTTTGCTCCGCGCGTTGATCGCGTTGGTGCTGTTTGCCGGACTGTTGGGTACGGCGGCAGCGACGCATGCGAGTCTCACCTCTGTGCACTCGGTAGCTGCGGTTGTCGATACCGTCAATGGCGATCTCGATACCTCCGCGCTTGATGACACCGTGTCGGCGGAGGATAACGGCCCCAATGACACGCTTGATGTCCCGGATGCTTTGACGGTGCCGCAGGCACTACCTCCAAAGTCCCGTCCGACGACGGCACATGCAGCCCCGCTGCAGTGGCACGCCACGTCCGAGCTGCGTCCACCGATCGTCTAGGCGCCATGCCTGCCGCCGTCTGTCCGGACGCGGCCTTTCTCTTCCTTTCAGCCCTTCGAAGCGCCATCGGCGCAGACGGGCATCTGTTTTCGCTTCGCCGCTTTCGCGGCGTGGCCACCTATTTCCGGAGATATCCTATGGAACGCATGATTGATGGTTTTGCCCGTTTTCGCCGTGAAGTTTTTCCCGAGCAGCGCGAGGTATTCGAGCGCCTGGCCAACGGCCAGAGTCCACACACGATGTTCATTACCTGCGCCGATTCGCGGGTGATGCCCGAGATGATGTTTTCGGCGCAGCCGGGTGAGTTGTTCGTCTATCGCAACATCGGCAACATCGTGCCGCCGTATGCGCAGCACGTCAGCGGCGTGGTCGCTGCGGTGGAGTACGCCGTGAAGGTGCTCAAGGTGCAGCACATCGTGATCTGCGGACACTCGGATTGCGGCGCGATGAAAGCCTTGCAACATCCCGAAAAACTCGAAGGCATGCCATCGGTGGAAACCTGGCTCAAGCATGCGGATGTGGCGCAGCATGTCACTGCCGAGAAATGTGCGCATTTGCACGGGGAAGATTACTTGCGTTGCCTCACCGAGGAGAACGTGGTCGCTCAGCTTGAGCATTTGCGCACGTTGCCAGCGGTGGCCGTCGGCATGGCCAAAGGCAGTTTGACTATCCACGGATGGATCTTCGAAATTCCTGACGCCAAGCTGCGCGTGTTCGATGGTACCAAGGGCAAGTTTGTCGATGTGCCGCTATCGGGCTCTGCCATGCCCGAGGCGTCGCCGAGGACTCGCTTTGCCTCGCTTGTTGCCACGGCCGCGTAAGGTGCCCCGATGAAAAACTACTTTTCGCAAGGTCTGTTTGGCCGCGACCTGTTGGGATCGGTCGTGGTGTTCCTGGTGGCGTTGCCGCTGTGCATGGGCATCGCCATTGCCTCGGGTATGCCGCCCGCCGCCGGTCTGATTACCGGCATTGTTGGAGGTCTGGTGGTTGGCTTTATCTCCGGTTCGCCATTGCAGGTCAGTGGCCCGGCAGCAGGTCTGGCGGTGCTGGTGTTCGAACTGGTGCGCACGCATGGTGTTGCGGCGTTGGGTCCGGTGATTTTGTTGGCGGGCTTGATCCAGGTGGCGGCAGGACTGTGCCGCGTCGGCATCTGGTTTCGCATGACTTCGCCTGCGGTGGTCGCTGGCATGTTGTCGGGTATCGGCATTCTTATCATCGCTTCCCAGGCGCACGTGATGCTCGATGCCAGCCCGGCGGCGAAGGGTCTGCAGAACTTTGCCGCGTTGCCGGGTGCACTGATGGATGCCTTCGCTGGTGGTACCGGTAAGGCAGCGCTGGCCGTTGGCGTGGCGACCATCGTGATCATGCTGGCGTGGGAAAAGCTGCGGCCGACCAAGCTGAAGTTTGTCCCGGGCGCCTTGCTGGCCGTGGTTGCCGTGACAGGTGTTGTACAGATGGCGGGCATTGCCGTGAAAAAGGTCGACGTGCCGTCGAATTTGTTCTCGGCGATTACGTTTCCGACGTGGACGGGCTTGGCGGATGTGTTCGATCCCACCCTGCTGATTGCCGCGGTCACGTTCGCGTTTATTGCGAGCGCGGAAACGCTGCTGTCGGCTGCAGCGGTTGATCGCATGCATAACGGCGAACGCACCCGCTACGACCGCGAGCTTACGGCGCAGGGCATCGGCAACATGCTGTGTGGTTTTTTCGGCGCGCTGCCAATGACCGGCGTGATCGTGCGCAGTGCGGCGAACGTACAGGCCGGTTCCGCCACGCGTGGCGCGACGATTATGCACGGTGCCTGGTTGCTGGTGCTGGCGATGCTGCTGCCGTGGCTGCTGCGCATGACGCCGGTGTCGTGTCTGGCCGGCATTCTGGTGTATACCGGTGTGAAAATGGTGAATCTGGGGCAAGTGAAGGACCTCGCTACTTACGGCAAGGGCACCGCGGCAATCTACCTGGCTACCACGATCGCGATTGTCGCCACCGACTTGCTGGCAGGCGTGATCATAGGCTTCGGTCTGTCGCTGTTCCGCCTGGCGCTGCTGTCGTCCAAGCTGAAAATCGGCCTGCAGGACCATGCCACGCCAGGTGAGGCATCGCTGCATCTGGAAGGCTCGGCGACGTTTCTCAAGGTGCCAAGCATGGCCCGTACCTTGGAGCGTGTGCCCAACAACACGCGGCTGACACTGGTGCTCGATCGCCTTTTGCATGTCGATCAGGCGTGTTTGGAAATGTTGCGCGAATGGTCGCGGAACGCGTCGACGCGCGGCTGTGAGCTAGTGGTCGACTGGAAGGCACTGGATGCGCGTGTCGAGGGACGGCGCGTGGCGGCGTAACCAGGGAAGGCAGGAGCGATTCTTGATTGCGAACAAATGACTCTTAAAGTCCGATGTTCATGGTCGAGGATCGTTCTTGCCGTGACCTTTGATACTTCGATGGTGGCGAGACCTTGACGAATATCAGGGTCATTGCCATCGATTCATGGCTTCAGATTTGATTAGATAGCTTTATGCCCGTGCCAATGTTTGGTGCGGGATATATTCTGATACGTGCTTTCAGCTTGCTCATATCAGAACGGGTTGTACGGCAGGAACTTGCCGTCGAGAGTAATGACTGCGCGTGAGCCACCATCGGGGTCTTCGACTTTCTTGATATCTATCTTGAAGTTGATGGCGCTGATGATGCCGTCGCCAAATTGCTCGTGCACCAAAGCGCGCAAGGTGGTGCCGTATACCTGCACCATTTCATAGAAACGATAAATGGTCGGGTCCGTAGGAATGCCGCCTGGAATGCTGCCGCGCATGGGTATTGTTTGTAGCAGCGTGATGTCGTCTTGATCGAGATCGAGCCGTTGCGCGACCAGTTTCGCTGCATCGCTCGGTAACGGATGCTGTCCGAGCAGGGCGGCAGTGACGTAGGCGAGACTCAGGCCGGTGCCTTCAGCTAGTTGTTGCCAGGTAAGATTTTTACGTGTCTTGGCGTCGATGATTGTGTCGGTGAGATCGAGGCGTGGATCCTGGCTGACTTGCGAATGCGGCATGATTTTTCTCCGATGCGGGAATGGCAGATTGGTTAGATCGTCGTTGCGATTTCAACGGGGTTTCTTTGCACGTCGCATGCGGCGGCCGCAATGCATTTGAAAAACTTATGACAGAAGATGTGACTATGGCCCGCACTTTTGACGATCTACCGCAGCAGAAGCGCCTGCCATCAGCTACCTTGTAGTATCAAGATAAGCCGAATTATCGGCATTGATATTGTGTCATCAGCTTCAGGGCCCTAGGATCAAAACCGGTCGATAAAAAGAACGGGTGTCGGTGGAAACGGCTCGACCAATTGATCCATATCCTCGCCTTTGCTGGTTTTTCCCCTATCCACGACAGGATGCCGAGCCGCCATGACTATCCCCTCTACAGACGCCGACACCACGCACGAGTTGATGTCCAGCGCATCTTCTCTGCGATTCAATGTGCATGACTTTGAGGTGTATTGCTACAACACGATTCGCTGCAGAGTGATTTACGACGAGTCAAACCTCAGCCCCTCGAACGCAGAGGATCATCCGTCGCCGCCCCCTCCCTCCGCTGATTACAAAGACCGCTGGGGTGAAGCTTCCTATATGAGCGTTCGTAATTTTCCTGCTCCTGCAGAAGTGAGCTGGGCGTCGCTTGACGGCGTTGAGCACGAAGCCAAGGTGGATATTGGCGCGATCTTCCAGGGCGAACGAGTCCTTTATAGCGTGCCCGATTCGGAAGTCCTGCAAAACTCTTTGGAGAACGATCCAGGGGTGTTTCTGGAGGTGAACGATCACACCATCAATGTTTATATGAAGGCTTTCATTCCCACCAAAACCGAGCGCGTGCCGGGAAATGAATACAGCAAATTCCGCAATGATCTGATTCTGGCCTGGAGCCACACTTTCTAATCAGGAGCAAAGAATATGGGCGGTATGCGCAGAGGGAACGGAAGCGAAGGCGAGAGCGGGGGCGGAAACCCGAGCGAAGAACTGCGGACGATGAGTGAAGGTAATCGCGTCTATCAGCTTACCGATAAAGATATGCATCTTTATACGCAGGCTCGAACGACGCTATCAGATTTTCAAACGCCAAAGTTGGTGTCACTGGTTGAACCAACTGCCGAGCGGCCGGGCAGCAGGTTGTTTGTTGCGGCTTTTGATGGAACGGGTAACGATGCCGACAACGACCCTGTGAAGAATCAGACCAATGTTGCGCACATCCGCAAGGAGATTGAGGCTAGCCGCACCAGCGGAGCGACAAACGGCAATGTGGCGGTTGGTTACCTCCGCGGCCCGGGGACTCAAGGCAATGCATTGCCGCTCGGACACGAAGATCGCGCCGTTGGGGCATCGGTTTCTGCGACTAGGGACAGCATGAGAGGCTCGACGACGCAAGAGCGAGCAGAGAGGATGTATGACAAGTTTTGCACGCAGGCGACAGTGTGGAAAAGTGAACATCCAAAGTGTGAAATCGCGGTCTCCAGTGTAGGGTTCAGTCGTGGTGCAGAAGAGGCCGCGCTATTTACCCGCTTGGTACATGAGCGCGGTATCAGGAACATGAATGTTACTGATGTAAAAGCCGACGGCGCGTACCTAGTGCCTCCCAAACCGTATGGTCAAACGGCTCAGACAGTTGTGCTTTTCGATCCTGTAGCCACCGGTACAACAGAGAGGCTGGATCGCCATCTACCGTCTTCGGTCATTTCGGGTATCCAGCTTTATGCGGGCGACGAAAAGCGTAACTTGTTCAAAGGCGATCCCATCATTCCAGCGGTTAAGCCAGGTGACCCCGCGCCTAAAGAACATGTAGAGGGAACAGGGCCACAGAGTCGTTTAGTCGGCTTGATGATGCCCGGTTCACATTCGGACGTCGGCGGCAGTTATGCCCTCAACGGTGCTTCGGCTCGTGCGGGAAATTTCGGCGTCGACTATCTGAACAGCCTGAGCGACAAACCGTTTATTAGTAACATCAAGGAGCCTGCGCGAGAGGATACGTACAGGCATAACTCGATGGACGCCGGTGGTTCTTCGATGGTCTGGACGTTGTACAAGGCAAACAACACCGGGAGTATGTATCGGCACTGGACTGGGCCAATCGATCGGAAAGATACTACTCCGGGCTCGCGAGCCTACGTCAACCAAGAACGTCCCGATCCGGTGAATCCGGCTTTGAGTAGTAAGTATGCGTTTACTGGGTCAATAACGCACAATTCCAAGCCGCCACAGGAAATGGGCAATGCATCGAGGCCCGAGGCAACCAACGCTCGCAATGATCAGGCGCCACGTCAAGGTACCTCCAGAGAGTCAACCGATTCCGTTCTTAATACTTTGTCTAGAGCAGCCAGCAGCAATGACATGAACATGGCGCAAGCCGTGCTCAGCAATTCCTCCAATCCGGCTTTGGCTGCTCGGGAACAAGGTGCGCAAGCGCAAGCTTCGCAACGGCAGCAGGCTCAACAATCTGCTGAGCCCCAGCCACAGCGGGAGCCGACGCCGCCTACCCAAAATGCGGGGCAACCAAGACGTTGACGATGAATCATGTCAGGCGAGGCGCTAGGCCAGAACGTGAGGCCGGATTTTTAGACTTTCTCAAGAGTGGACCATGGAAGCCATAGATATTGACGAGCTAAAGCAGCAACTGCTGCAAATGGCGACCATCACCAGCTGGCTGGATGACAGAAGCGAACAAGCGGTGCAACGGGTCGAGGCCAGTACCGAGGCCCTGGACGAAGGGTTGCGTCGACTGGATGGCAATAGCGAACAATTTGTCGAAGAGGTCACACGGCTTATCGGAGAGCACGTCCATCAGGCCGTTCTGCAAGGTGCATCGAAAGCCGTTGGCGAATTCGACAAGCAGCTGCAGTCGAGCACGCGGGCTGCGCAGTGGGCGGCGCAGGCGATGGACGAGCAGCGCAAAGGCTTGTCTATCGTGCAGCATGCACTGGTGTGGAAGGGCTTGCTCGCGCTGTTTATCGGTGCGCTGTTCGCCGTCGGTGGCGCAGGTTTCGTTGTGTGGGACAGCATGCGCGAGATCAAGATTGCCCAGTTCGATCAGGATGTCTTGCACGCCACGCAGACCGGTGCGCTGACCCGCTGCGGGGAGGCGCTTTGCGCCAAGGTCGGTAAACAGATCAAGCGTTACGGCAATGACGGTGACTATGTGCTCCTGTCGGAATAAATAATTCTCGGCAGCACATCTCTCGATCACATGATGAAAGCCGATCGCCTCACCATTGATCCACCTGACAAGTCAGTTTCACAGACGACTCGCGGTTGCCACGATGTCAGGCCGCCGCTGCTTTTGAATCCAACGCATGCGCCCGACCGGCTTGCCGCCATCTGCGCACGCCGATCGCTGCCAGCACGATGAACCCGGCGTACAGCACCGAGGTAATCAGCAAGTGTTTGTAGACGTATTCGCCCACGTAGATCACATCCACCACGATCCACAGCCACCATGCGGCGATATGGCGTCGCGCCTGCCACCATTGTGCGACGAGGCTGAAGGCGGTCAAGGTGGCGTCAAGCCAGGGGAGGGCGGCATCGGTCCAGCGGTGCATGGCGAAGCCAAGCATCAGTGATCCGATAACGCCGAGTGCGATATGCGCGGTGGCCTCTCTGGTTGGCAGCGGAGCGACCTGCACGCGGCCGTCGTCATCGAGATTGCGTAGCCAGCGCAACCAGCCGTAGACGATCAGCACGGCGAAAGCGACCTGCAGCAGCGCGTCGGAGTACAGCTTCGCCTCGGCAAAGATCCCCACGTAAACCGCCACCGAAATCAAGCCGATCGGCCAGCACCACGGCCGCCGCTGCGCAGTGAGCCATACAGCCCACGCGCTGAGCAGTGCGCCAAAGAGTTCGATCCAGGACATTTCCATCAAGGCAGCCTCAAAATGCCAGGGTCGCGGAGAGCCGCGCCAGTCGCGGCGCACCCGGAAACAGGAAGCTGTCGCCGCCAGAGGTGCCGGTATCGCGCCAGTAGAAATGGTTGAACAGATTGTCGATATTCAGCCGCCAAGTTAGCGCATGGCCGTCCAGCGTGGTGGTATAGCGCAGGCCGGCATCGAACACGTTATACGCCGGCACGTTGACGAGGCCGTTGGGTGTCGCGGGATTGGCGCTGGCGTAGCGCCAGCCACCGAGCACACTGAGGTTGTTGGCGAACGGCAAGCGGTAATCCAGATAGACGGCCGAACGCGCGCGTGGCACGTTGACCACCTGATGGCCTTCGTACGCAGGCGTGCCTGTGTCATGCGCCTCGGCCTGGATAAAGTTGAAGCTGGCCGTGAGGCGCAGATTGTCGGTGAGGCGACCGTCAGCGTTGAGCTCCAGCCCGGTGTGCTCTTCGATGCCCTCCTGCACGAAGGTGAAGCCGGCGGCGGTATCGCTGGGTTGCGCGAACTGGTACGGCTGGCGGATGCGGTAGAGCGCGGCGGTGAGATCCAAGGCATCACTCCAGGCGTACTTCACGCCCGCTTCGACTTGGCGCGACAGCAGCGGCGGCAGCACGGCGTTGCCGTTGGAGGTCCAGTACGGCGCCTGGGCACCCAGCGACAGGTTTTCGCTATAGCTCACGTAGATGGTCAGCGGTGTCGTTGGCTGCCACATCACGGCGGCCTGCGGCAGCACCTTGCTCAGGCGCGTATCGCGCTGAAGCACACCGTAGGGATCGTAGGCGCGCTCCTGCAGGTGCACGAAGCGGCCGCCCAGAAGAACCTGCCACTGTTCGCCAAAGTGCATGCGATCGAGCCCGAACACCGAATGCTGCCAGCTGGTCAGCGTGCGCGCGGACGGACCGGGCTCGTCGGGCGACATCGCGTAGTAGGGCGGGTTGAACTCGCTGATATTGGCCGTGCCGACATAGTCGTAAACATACGGGCGCTGATCGAGCGTACGACGGAAGGCGCTGGTGCCCAGACTGACCTCGTTGCTTACGCTGCCGATGTCGAAACTGCCCTTGAGCACGGCGCGCGCTTCGTCGTTCTCACGCGTGTCGTCGGGGCTGCGGTAGTCGTAGATGTCGTA
>Ga0302303_10002501_pt1 | contig 11050 bp, 8 predicted proteins | sample III_Palsa_E2_1_FD_194542 | JGI IMG/M metagenome (GOLD analysis project Ga0302303, IMG submission 194542) | Peat permafrost microbial communities from Stordalen Mire near Abisko, Sweden - III_Palsa_E2_1 | ecosystem: Environmental > Terrestrial > Soil > Palsa > Peat permafrost | place: Sweden... | reverse complement strand
AAAGCAATTTTTGGAAAAGGATGCCAAACAAATAGATAAAGGTTCGGTGTTTACGGACTCAGGGGATAGCATATTAATTCAGTTAAATGATTTATTGGGTTTCCTACCATAAATATATTAAAAATAATATAACGTGAGATTATTTTTTAAAAAATACGATATTCACGTGGAAAATTTTATTCCCCATGGGGTTCACTTATTACAAACAGCTCAATGCAATGGATTGCGGTCCTACATGCATACGGATGATCGCAAAACACTACGGGAAACATTATAACGCAGATACAATCAGGCAAATCTCGGGGTTTAACAAACAAGGGGTTTCCTTGCTGGGGATAAGCGAGACGGCGGAAAAGATCGGCTTCAGAACACGTGGAGTCCAAATTAATTATGAGAAATTAAGGACTGCGCCCTTGCCGGCCACGATTCATTGGAATCAAAGTCATTTTGTCGTCCTCATTAGCGCTGATAAAAGAATGGTTAAGATCGCCGACCCGGCCATGGGAATCGTCGATTATAAAAGGGTAGATTTCCTGCAATACTGGATCTCCAACAAACTGGATGGTGTCGGAGAGGTCGGAACAGCTTTACTAATGGAGCCCGCGCCTGCTTTCTATGAAGCCGAGGGAGAAAAAGAAGAACAGTTAAATTGGAGTGTAATTACCCGTTATTTGCGGCAAAGTAGATGGCAGCTCTTCCAGGTGTTTGTTTCTTTGCTGATTGGCCTGTTGTTCCAGCTGATCCTTCCCTTCCTCGCGCAAAGCATGGTAGACACGGGTATCAATACCCGGAACATGGGATATATTACGGTAGTATTGGTCGCACAACTGGCGCTTACTTTTAGTTCTACCATTATATCGTTTATCCGTAGCCGACTTCAGATGCGCATATCTAATAGTATCAATATTTCCATCTTGTCCGATTTCTGGATTAAGCTTACACGACTGCCGGTGGCGTATTTTGACGCACATCATACGGGGGATACGATGCAGAGGATAGGAGACAACCGGCAGATACAAGGCTTCCTGACCGGACAGGCGCTGACTACAATTTTCTCGGTGCTTAATTTTTTTATATATTCCGTTATTCTTATTCTCTATAGCGTCCCCTTGTTTCTTGTCTTTTCGATTGGCAATCTTTTATATTTTGGATGGATAAGGCTATTCTTGGGCATTCGAAGAAAATTGAACTATGAGACGTTTCGCCTGTCCTCCAAAGAAAACAATGCTACATTGCAATTGGTACAAGGGATGCAGGAGATCAGACTAAACAACGCGGAGCAGTTAAAACGTTGGGAATGGGAGAATATCCAGGGAAAGATCTTCAAGCTCAGTTATAGAAGTCTGAATTACGACCAATGGCAGTCAACAGGTGCCTTGTTTATCAACCAGGGAAAAGATATTATCATTAGTTTCATGGTGGCCGGACTGGTCGTTCGGGGTCAGTTGACTTTCGGCGCCATGTTGGCCGTTCAATACATTATAGGCTCATTAAGCGGCCCTATCCAGAGTTTCATCAGCCTGATACAAAGTATGCAGGACACCAAAATCAGTATGGAGCGACTGAATGAAATTCATAATATGAAAGATGAAGAGCCCGTGGACAGGAGATTTCTGCAGTATCTGCCGGACAACAAGACGCTTCGCTTTCAGGAGCTTTCATTTACTTATCCTGGGGCGGGCAACGAGCCTGTATTGGAAAGGATCAACCTTGAGATCCCGGAAGGCAAGGTTACCGCTATAGTAGGCGTCAGCGGCAGCGGCAAGACCACCTTGTTAAAGCTACTTTTAAAAATATATAATCAATACCATGGCGAGATCCGAATTGGGGATGCCAATTTTCAGTATATCGGGCCATCCTTTTGGCGACGGCAATGCGGAGCCGTTTTGCAGGACGGCTATATCTTTAACGATACTATTGCACGGAATATCGCCGTAGGTGACGAATATGTGGATCATGATAAACTGATCCACAGTTGCAAAATGGCGAATATCCTGCCGTTTATCGAGTCTTTGCCCAATGGGCTTAACACCGTGCTTGGTGCGGAAGGCGTCGGTATCAGCCAGGGGCAGAGACAGCGGATGTTGATTGCGCGTGCCGTTTACAAAGATCCTGAATACCTTTTTTTTGACGAAGCTACCAATTCCCTGGACGCCAATAACGAAAGGGTCATCGTCGAAAACTTGCGGCATTTTTTTAAAGGCCGAACAGTGGTCGTAGTGGCGCATCGGCTCAGTACGGTAAAGAACGCGGATAAGATCGTGGTACTGCATGAGGGGGAAATCGTGGAAGAGGGTACACATGAACACCTCAGTTCCATAAGAGGGCATTATTTCCAGTTGGTAAAAAATCAGTTGGAGTTAGGTGAATGAAAAAAGCAGCCAACCTTTAAACCCATTTTATGAGCGAACCCTCAGAAACAATATTGCCCTCGGACCGGGATTTCTCTGACTTGGAGTCTTTGGATCGCGAATCCCTGGCCTTAAAGAGACTCAATATACACGTTGACCGCCGTTCCGAGTTGATCCAGGAGATAATCTCCACGCAACCTTCCTTTATCGAAAAGTGGGCACTTGCCGTTTTTCTAGGCATTTTCCTTGTTCTTCTGACGGCCAGTTGGTTTATAAGATATCCCGATATCATACCTGTAAGAGGTGTACTGAATGCCGTCAAGGGGCCAAAGGAAATCATCGTTGGGGAATCCGGTCGGCTGGAAAAGCTGTTTGTCCATAACGGTGAGGCCGTCCATAGGGGTGAGCTGCTCGGGTGGATCGAAAGCTCCGCGGATCACAAGGACGTCATTGAGCTTTCCAAGCGGTTGGATAGCGGTGTCGTATGGCTAAATAACGGGCAAACGGAAAACGTTTCCGCTCTTTTCAACAGAAATTATTCTGACCTGGGTGAGATACAGCCTAATTACCAGCAATTTATCGCCGGCTGGCAACAATTTAACGATTACCTGGTGGATGGTTTCTACCAGAGGAAAAAAAGTGGGCTTCAAAACGACCTTGGGCTTTTGGAGACCTCCCGACAAACCTACGAATCGCAAAAACAGCTTACGCAGGAGGATATAAAGCTGGCCGGAGACTCATATAAGATGAACAAAGCGCTGTACGACGAAAAAGTATTGTCAAAAGAGGAGTTCAGGGAAGCAACCAGTAAATTTGTCAACAAGCAAATGACCCAGCAGCAGTTAAATACCAATCTCCTTTCAAACGAGGCACTGCGGCAGGATAAAATGAGAGACCTTGATCAGTTGGAGCATGATTTGTCCAAGCAGAAACTGATTTTCCAGGAATCGCTGATGTCGCTTAAAAGTTTTGTGGATGACTGGAAACGGAAATACCTGCTCCGTTCACCGGTCGATGGATCGGTTTTCTTTATTATTCCACTGCAGGAATCAAGGTTTCTGGACAAGGGCAAATTATTGGGATATATTGTCCCGGACGACAATCATTATTTCCTGGAGACCGTCCTGGCACAAGCAAATTTTGGCAAGGTGGATACCGGGTTGACGGTACAGGTACGATTCGATGCCTATCCATACCAGGAAGCGGGTTTTGTCCAGGGTAAGGTGGCTTATATTTCCAATATCGCCTCAGACAGCGGATTTCTTGCGACAGTCAGCCTGGACGAGGGACTGTTGACCAACAATCATAAGACGCTTCCATATAAAAACGGGCTGAGGGCGGACGTGCTCATCATTACCCGAAACATGCGACTCTTAGAGAGATTGTTTTATAATACGATAAAATTATCAACCCCCGGCAATAAATGATGATATGAAGAGACAGTACATTTTACTTCTGGTTATGCTTAGTTCGTCTTTTGTTAGCAAAGCGCAGGATCCAAAGAGCATTTTTCATGGATCTTATACGAAATGCAGCGCTATTCAAAATGGAAGCTATCACGGTAAATTTATAGCCAAACCTCTTATGACCAGTGATACAATTTATGGAACCGAGACCTTTGTTTTTGAAAGACTCCCCGGGGATACCATTTATGATTGGAAATTTCATAATCAGAGTTATTATCTGGGAAATTATGAAGGAGAAGCATTGTACACGGGAAACTATTTGGTTTATTTCAATCCGCTGGACAGCACCGGAAAATCGACTTCCAGAGAGCTATATCCTGCACATATGAAGCAACTACTGGGTTGGGGTGTAATATATCCCCCGTTCGATCCCAGGCGACAATCTCCTTTTCCGGTAGACTCCGTATACACAGATACCGCTAATGCCTTTGAATTCCTTGGATATGAGAAGATAGAAGGTTACACTTGCTACCATATTCGGTTGACGGACACCCATAAAATCAATATGTCCGATCAGTTGAAAAGAATAATAAACGTAACCGATTTTTGGCTGAACAAGCTTGATTCCATTCCTGTTCAGTATACTACCTTCGCCAAATATCTTCATAAAGGAGACACCACCGATGAATTCAGTAAGCAAACATTGGATGCTTACCAGTTAAATAACCTAAAGGATACACTGCCATTGACGCTGGCGTCTATCCCCGCTTACTGCAGGCTGAAGGAGTACGCTCCGGGGAAGCCTAAGGAATTGTTACCAATAGGTGCGACCGCGCCGGACTGGTCTTTGCGATCGATCGACAACAAGGAGATTAGTCTCAATGGTCTGAGGGGACATCCGGTGTTGATCGATTTTTTTTATAAATCCTGTCTCCCTTGTATCGACGCATTGCCCGTCACCATTGGGTTGAACGAAAGGTATAAGACCCAGGGATTAAGGGTTATAGGGTTTGATCCTTTTGATAAAAACGGGAAAAGCTTAACCGATTTCCTGAAATATAGAAACATACACTATCCTGTGATGCTGGATGGTACTGCGAATAATGCCTACCATGTGTCCCTTTACCCTACGCTTTACCTGCTCGATAAGGAGGGAAAGGTAATTTTCTCCAAGGTCGGTATTGGAGAGGGAGATGAGAAGAAATTGGACGAACTTATCCGGCAAAACCTTTAATAAGCCCCATGGATCTTTTAAACCTTATCATCAAAAAACTCCATTTGCTTTCCGAACCGGAGCTTTTGTTTGTTTCTGATATTATAGACGAATCCCTTTCTGCCGGTCCGGAACGGAAAAATAGTTTAATGGAGTTCTCTGATGATCTCAAAAAAATGATGGCTACCAGTTTTCTGACCAAACGGATCACTGGGCCTTTTTCAAAGGCATTATTGGTCGAAACCAATGATGAGCTATATGCCGTGGATCCGGAGGATCACGTTGTCGGTTGGGAACTGAGACATCACGGCGCCTTTGCACCGGAGCAATTGTCCTTTGTCAAAGAGCTTCTTACCACCGAAAGCAACCTGCTGATTGTCGGTGCACATATAGGCACTTTGGTTATTCCCCTGGCGAGGGCCTGTTCAAAGATCGTTGCGATAGAAGCTAATCCACAGTCCTTTCAGTTATTAGAATTAAATATACACATCAACCAGGTAAATAATTGCCGGGCGTTTAATATCGCCGCCAGCGACAAGCCGGGCGACATTCCCTTCCTGATGAGCAGGGTGAATTCTGGGGGTAGCAAACGAAAGCCCATCGTAAAGGACTATATGTACTATTACGACAATCCCACGGAAATAATGGTTCCCGGCTTTCCTTTGGATACCTATTTAAGCGATGAGACATTCGACGTTATTGTAATGGACATAGAGGGGTCTGAATATTTTGCACTGAAAGGGATGCAGCGATTGATATCTTCAGCTAGGTACCTAATCGTGGAATTTCTGCCGCATCATTTCAGGAACGTCGCAGGGATAAGCGTTGCAGATTTCTTAAGTGTATTACCGGTTTATGAGTCCCTTACGGTACCATCATTGAAAAAAACGGTGGGCAGGGAAGACTTCCTGAGCCTGCTTACCTATATGTATGATCACAATATCACGGATGATGGGATTGTTTTTGAAAGTCATATTTAATGAAGGACTCGCTCATCATTTATGTGCAGCAAGGATGCTCCATTGGTATTTACTTGAGTTCTTGGCAATGCGTCAATCTGCTCTTTTCAGCGACACAGCAAGTATCCGAAACACACGAGTTTGATCATGACCACGTAGTAAATCGTGAAATCACAACTGTCAAATAAAAAAAGTCATTTTTCGAAATAGCTAGAAAAACTAATAATAATCTGAACTGCAGTGTAGACGTTACCCTTGGAGGACATTATAACACTTTTTACCTTCCTAAAAGAACAATGCTGAATATTGTCAAGAGATTAGTAATAATCAAAAATTAATCATATGTATAGATGGGATATTATTAACCATTTCATAAAAGAGAACAACTATAGTACATACTTAGAGATAGGCTATTATAAAGGTTGGTCATTTGAGCAGATTGATATTCGAAAACGCCCTGGCAAATATCTTAAAGTGGCTGTCGATCCCAATCCTAGCGCTAACGAGTACCAAGAGAATATGAAATATGGTGACGAGGAGGATTTTACCTTTAAAGGAGATAACTGGTCGATTAGAAACAGAATAATAAAGATAACCTCGGATGATTATTTTTATAAACTTCCAAAGAACGAAAGATTTGATATCATTTTCATAGATGGTCAGCATGAAGCCAATCAAGTGTTAAGAGATTTAATCAATTCTTGCGTACACCTTTCGCCAAACGGTACTATTGTATTTCACGACATGTTACCTACTTCCTATGAGATGATCACTACAGGCACCCAATTAGGTGAATGGACAGGAGATGTATATAGAATTGGAATGATATTAAGTAAATTATGTAATAGTGACAAATTTTATGTGGTAGATACTGACTATGGGGTTGGTGTTCTTAAACCTGGAGGTGAATTAAAACTTTCTGGAGACTTAAACCAAATTGAATATTTGGGCAGAGGTCCCAGAGCAAAGACATATGATCCCTGGCAAGCGTTTAGCGAGCAAAGAAATCTCCATGTTAATGTGGTGTCAATAGACAAATTTAAGGATAGCTTATAATTACGATATTGTTTGGGTTTATAAAATAATCCCGCCTTTGAAAAAAACGGTACCGTTGAACCGGAATCCATCGACGGTTAAGAACTATATTTTCAAATTGGGTAACGAGGATATATAATGAAGCAACCCCACGACGAACTGGGTCTTGCTAATTCGGGATTATTGGCTAGATGCCAAAAGGGGCTTCCAGTTATTGGTGAGAAAATCTTTGATTTTATTGATTGGCTGGTATTGGATCTTGGTAAGTACATCTTTGAGCCACTCATAGGGATTGACGTCGTTAATCTTACAGCATCCCAGCAGGCTATAGATCATGGCTGATCTTTGGGCGACATCACATCTTGTAATTGATGCATAAATAGCAGAATATCGCATAATAATTTTTAGCCATTCAAAGTACATATTTTTTTGAACAATTAATCGACATCCTCTTTACCATCATCTACGTATATCTTGTCCATTTTGTCACGCTTCCGAATTACCCTATCCTTTTGGTCCCCCATTTTTATCCCATGGAAAAACAGCCCTTACTCGCCGCAACTCCGCCACCTCATCTGGTCCGAACCTATGCTTACCCTATCCCACAAATACAACATCTCTGATGTCGGACTCCGCAAAGCCTTGATCCGCCTAGGGATCCCCTCCCCCAAATAGACCATCGCTATTTCCCCTCAAGTTTTATCCGTAATTTTGCCCCTTTCAAAACACCCCTCGCTATGTCAAAGTCCGCCAGCCACCTTTTAGTTCTTATCGCCATGGCCACGCTATGGGGCTCCTGCCATACTGCGCCCACCGCTAATGGAAATACTAACCAAAGTGCCAGTGATTCGATCCCCGACAGAAAATGGTGGAAGGAAGCAGTTGTCTACCAGATCTATCCCCGGAGTTTCAAGGACAGTAACGGCGACGGCATTGGCGATCTGAAGGGGATCATCTCCAAGCTGGACTACATCAAGAGCCTGGGCGTGACTGTCGTCTGGTTGAACCCTATATTCCCCTCCCCCAATTTTGACAATGGATATGACGTCAGCGACTATGAAGGGATCATGAAAGAATTCGGAACAATGGCGGATTTTGACAGCCTGCTCGCGGGAATGCACACCCGGGGAATCAAGTTGGTGCTCGACCTGGTGGCCAACCATTCCAGTTCGGAACATCCCTGGTTCAAGCAGTCTGCCAGTTCCCGTACCAATCCTTATCGCAATTACTATCATTGGTGGGACGCCGAAAGGGGTCATCCCAATCCCCGGTATAGCTTCTTTGACGTAAACAGCGATGCCTGGAAATACGACGCCCATACCAAAGCCTGGTACCTGCATTATTTTTCCCAACAGCAACCGGACCTGAACTGGGAAAACCCTACGGTAAGGCAGGAAATATACAAGACCATGCGGTTCTGGCTGGATAAGGGTATTGACGGATTCAGGATGGACGCTATTCAATACATTGCCAAGGATACCACCTTTCCCAAATTACCGGAAGGATATGCCCAGCATATCATTCAATACTATGGAGACGGGCCGCATTTACACGATTATCTACAGGAGATGAACCGGGAGGTTCTGAGCAAATATGATATCATGACCGTAGCGGAAGGGGCTGGCACCGGCCCGGAAGATGCGCTGAAATTTGTGGATCCTGACCGGCATGAACTGAATATGGCCTATCATTTTGAAGGGATGGATATCGGGTATGTGCCGGGGTCCTTCAAAGTGCCCGACCCTAAAGGGTATAGCCTGCTGGAGTTTAAGCACGTCTATTCCCGCTGGGACAGCGGGTTTGCTACGAAGGGATGGGGCACCATTTACCTGGGCAACCATGACCAGCCCCGGATGGTGACGCGGTGGGGAAATGATAGCCCGGCCTTCAGGGTGTTCTCGTCAAAGATGCTGTCCACCTTTATCCTGACGATGAGGGCGACGCCGTATTATTATTTCGGGGATGAGTTGGGGATGTCCAATATCAAGTTTGACGATATCAAAGACTACCAGGATATTGAAACGATCAACATGTACCAGCAGATCAAACACAAGGGGGGAGATCTGAAAAAATTCATAGAAGCACAGAAGATATCGGCCAGGGATAATAGCCGAACGCCCTTTCAATGGGATACAACGGCGAATGCAGGGTTTACCACAGGGAAGCCCTGGTTGAGGGTGAACCCCAACTACAAGACCGTCAATGAAGCGGCGGAGGAAAGTGATTCAGCCAGCACGCTTAATTATTTCCGAAAGCTGGTGCAGCTCCGGAAGGACAACCTGGTGCTGGTATATGGGAAGTATACGCTGGTGGATAAGGATAATCCGGATGTGTATGCGTATACCAGGGAGTTGAATGGAAAGAAGATGCTTATCGTATTGAATTTCAGGAATAGGATTGAGAAGGTCAATACCAGTGGAATCAATTTCAATCATGCACGGATCATATTGGACAATTATGCCACGATATCGCCGGATGAGACTTTGAGGCCTTATGAGGCGGTGGTGTATACATTGCAATAATGAAAAAAGGGTGTTTTAACCCTTGATGGGGCCATATAACCGCCTTATCATTATTGCAAATTTACTTTCATGAAAATCCCCGTTCTCCTTCTATTCGTTGTATTGGCCAGCACGAACAGTTTCGGACAGAACCAATCCTATAAGGAAGCTATTACTCTTCGAGGCTGTTCCCCAGGAGCAGATTCAATAGAAGCCTCAAGGAAAGGCAATTCCTTCTATATCCAGGTGAACGGAGAGAAGAAAAAAACTGTGGGCACTTATTTAACGAAAGATTCTGCCTTGGCGCCTTACAAGAACATCGTAACGAAGGAATTGCACCAAAAATGCTACGCTTCGGAAACCGATGCTCCTTCTGACTTTATATTCTTTATTAACAGCTTCTATCAAAAAGCCGTAGATGCGCTGTTTACTCAACCCGAAGCGAAAAAGGGGTCAGGGCAAGTGACCATTGCCGATACGTTGAAGCTTCCCGAATCAAAAACTATCTACCTACTAACTACAACCAAAGAGAAATATGAAATGTCATTATTTGACAAGGCGGCAGGTGCACCGAAAAGTCTACTGACCTGGGATTCAGCCACGAATCAATACCTTTTTACGTCTACTACCCTTTCCGACACGGATGTACAGAAAAATTTACCTGCTATCTTATACTTGAAAGATAGCGTGGCAGGCATTAGGAACCCAACGCTTTCTATGCTATACTATGATGACAATACTTATGCGCTGTTGAGCATTGATTCTTCCGGAACGGCCACTAGCCTATTGCCAGTAAGAATCAACGGCGTTATAGGAGATTCCATCAAGCAATCCGGCCCCTTGGGAAAAGCAAAATTTAATGGTGTCAACATAAATACCCTGCCCATTCAGTCTACACTAATTAAAGCGAAGGAATTGGCTGATGATCTGTCCAAAAAATCCGCAGTAGTTGATTCTGCAAAAAAGGTAGCCGCTGCCGACTCGGCCAAAGCAGTTGCAGCTAAGGCTGCAGCAGCTGCGGAAGACACAAGCTTTCGATCCGGCATCACCTTCCTGAGCGCCTTTAATTTCGATTTCTCTAATAAGTTTAGCAGCTCATTCCTAGGCTTGTTCAATATCTTTGCCCCTCACGCATTTAAGGGAAAACGGAAATCATGGTTTAACAGAAATGTCGGCGTTAACGTGGGTTTTGAAAAAGTGGACTATACAACCGGCTCCATTAATGGGAACGACAGCTCGGAAAGTGAATATTTTCACCAAAACATTCTGGTTCATCCGTTAGATCTATATCGCACCTATGGAGATCTTAATGATACAATACGGGCAGGGGCAGCTTATTACCGACAACTGAATAAATATACCTTTACCTTCTCTAATACGGTATACAGCTTTTATTGGCAATTTTTGATCAATTCCCATTGGTTAACGGATGAGTATGACAAAAAGGCCGGCATTTATTTTCATGCTCATCTGGAATTACTAATCAATCAATATACCAAGACCGCCAATATTCAGACCATTGACCAGGATACGCAAATGGTAGCAGCCAGTCAAACCCATAATACCAATGGGTTTACTTATAGCT
>Ga0302303_10002474_pt1 | contig 11116 bp, 13 predicted proteins | sample III_Palsa_E2_1_FD_194542 | JGI IMG/M metagenome (GOLD analysis project Ga0302303, IMG submission 194542) | Peat permafrost microbial communities from Stordalen Mire near Abisko, Sweden - III_Palsa_E2_1 | ecosystem: Environmental > Terrestrial > Soil > Palsa > Peat permafrost | place: Sweden... | reverse complement strand
GCCGATAAATATGGCCCGAGGCTGTTTTTGATATTTGGCCCGGCGATGGCGGGTTTGGGACTGCTCATTTTGTCGTTTGTGCGGCAAACCAGCGGGCCATCAGCTTATTGGACGACCTTTTTTCCGGGCGTGCTGGTGTTTGGGCTGGGTATGGCCTTTACAGTGGCACCGCTTACCACAACGGTTATGGGTTCGGTAAACGCGCAATTTTCGGGCACGGCATCGGGTGTGAATAACGCTATGACACGCATTGCCAGTGTTTTTGCTAACGCGATATTCGGTGCATTGGCAGTTTTATTTTTCGCGGGCGCTTTAAATAAACAATTGTCGGCCATACCGCTTAATCCAACAAATAAACAAATAGTAACAGCGCAGGCGGCAAATTTAGGTAATGCGAAAGTGCCGCCGCAGGTAGCAATTAGGTACAAACAGCTTATTGAAAAAGCGTACCATGCCAGTTTTATAAATGCCTATGCCCAAATTATGCGCATATCGGCAGCGCTGGGTTTGTTAGGCGCGCTGATGGGGCTGCTTTTTATAAAAAATGAAGCGGTTAAAAAGCCCGGCATCACCTAAATTAAAACTAAATGTTAATTTTACAGCAAACATTATCCTATGAAACATCTGCTCCTAATTACTTCTATCGTAGCCTTAATTGGGTTTAAGGCATCGGCACAAACTACCATTGTTATTAATGACGCCGCTAAGCATATTGGCGAAAACGTTACCATTTGCGATAAGGTTTACAGTACCAAACTACTCGACGGCCCTAATTTGACGTTTTTAGACCTGGGCGGCCAACACCCCAACCAATTGGTAACCCTATTGATAAAGGGCGAGGACAGGAGCAAGTTTAAAGGCAAGCCCGAAGATGATTACAAAGGCAAAAACGTTTGCGTTACCGGTACTTTGGTTGATTATAAAGGCAAACCCGAGATCATCATCAGCGACCCGGCGCAGCTGAAGCTGAATTAAAAATAATGGCTTAATATAGGCAGCTACACCTGGCGCAATCCACCGTAGCCCGCCAAATTGTTACAGCGTTTGTTTAATTTTAAGGCGTTTTACCAGCCAGGGCAGGCTCAATCCCTGGCCGATGAGGGTAAACAGCACCACTACCACCGAAATGAAAATGATGGGCTCGCGCTCGGGGAAGGGCTTTCCATCGGCCAGTGTGAGCGGCAAGCCTATGGCTATAGCCAGCGATACGATGCCCCGCATCCCCGACCAGCTGATGACCAGGCTGTTCTTAAAATCGAGCAGGGCATCCTGGCTTATATTATTCTTATGCCTTTTAAAACCCCGCTGCAAGTTGATCTGCTGCAAAAAAACGCGCGCCATGCGCAGCAGCAACGCAACCACCGTTATAATGAAAGCGTAGCCGATATAGGGCCATACCTGCGCGCTGCTTATTTTCCTGATAACGTAGGGCAGCTGTAAGCCTATGAGGATAAATATGAGCCCGTTTAGTAAAAAGATGATGATCTCCCATATTGATTTTGATTGCAGCCGCAGTTTTTCGGGCACATCCCTGGTTTTAAAACGGGCAATGCTTAGGCCCAGTACAACCACCGCTATAACACCTGAAACGTGTACATCTTCGGCCACTAAATAGGTGATAAAGGGCGTTAAAAGCATAAAACTTATGGTTACCAGGTAATTATCCTTTATCCTGATGATGATGAAGGACAAAATTCTGCTCATCACTATACCCACCAATATGCCGCCAGCCATCAGGATTACAAAGTGCAGCGATGCCCGCCAAATGACGAAGGCGGTACCTGTTACGGCGGCGGCGGCAAACTGGTAGGCCACCAGTGCCGAGGCATCGTTCACCAAACTCTCGCCCTCAATTATGGTTATGGTTTTGTGTGGCAGGCCCAGGCCCTTGGTTATGCTCATGGCGGCCACGGCATCGGTAGCGGATAGGATGGCACCCAGCACAAAGGAAAGTGGCCAGGTCATGCCCGGTATTAAATAATGGGCTATAACCGCTATGCCCGATGCGGTAATGAAAACTAAGGTAACAGATAGTGTGCCGATGGTATTGATATTGGTTTTAAACTCATTAAAGGAGATGTTGAAGGCGGCATCATACAACAGAGGCGGCAAAAATATCAGGAAAACAATATCGGGATCAAGCTCGATATCAGGCAGAAAGGGAAGAAAGCCTACCGCAATACCGGCCATGATCAACAGCACCGGGTAGGGCAGCTTTACCTTATCGGCAATTGCCGACAGGCCGATCATGATAGCCAGGATAATGAGGACTATACTGTAATTTTCCATGCTTCGCGCTATTTCGGGTTACCTTATGCAGGTAAATTTAACCTTTTTAAGTTTTAAAAGGAAAGCAATCGCATGCGTCGGAGAAACAATAATGGCAGGGTGCGGATAAAGCTGTTATTTTGTTGCCAGTGGATGTTTAAGGTAGATCAACAACAAGGGGATCAGCAAAAATGGAATTTCGATAAGGGCGGGTTTAAATGCCCTTACGTTTAAAAACATCACCATCAGGAATAAGATCACCGCGGCGTTTATCAAATTACCAACAACAAATGTTTGCGGGGCAAGTATCAATAAGGCGCTGACGATGCTCAATACGGCAATGAGCTTTGATAACGGCGCGCTTAGGTTTATTTTGCTGAACAGTTCGGCTTCGGGCCCGGTATCGCCGGGTTTCATGCTTAGGCCCTGCCAGCCATGTTTTATGCCCATAAATGAGGTGAACAGGATAAGCGCGCCGCTAATAATTTTAATGATCATTTTAGTATAATTTATATAACAAAGGTATAATACCTGCAGCCGTTTAGTTTACCGGTATCAATCCATTGTTTATCAAATTCAAATAACCAGGTTCCTGATCTCCACCGGCGAAAAGGATGTTTGCTTTTTAAAGAAGCTGGAAAAGTGCGATAACTGCTCAAACCCCAAACTGTAAGCAATTTCAGAAATGTTCCAGTCCGTTTGCCTTAGCAGTATCTTGGCTTCCTGGATCAAACGATTAGCAATATGTTCAGTGGTCGTTTTTCCCGTATTTTCTTTAAGTACCTTATTCAGGTGGTTGCTGTGAACAGAAAGCCGGTCAGCAAAATCCTTTGCTGTGCGCAGCGTGAACTTTTGTTCCGGTGAAGCAATCGGGAACTGCCTTTCCAGCAATTCGATGAAGAGGGAAGAAATCCTGGCTGATGCGTTATGGGTATAGTTATAGGTAGTTAATGGTTCAAGCTTTTGTCCGTAATGGATCAGCTCCATCAGGAAATTTCTGATGAGATCGTATTTATATAAGTATGTTGAAGCCATTTCTTCCTGCATTTTTTGGTAAATCAAAACCATATTGTTTGCCTGTGTTTCCGAAATTTCGAAGACGGGACATCCTCCAGGCCGAAATATCGGAAGTTCATCCAGCACCATACCACTTTTTGAAGGCAAAAGGAAATCACTTGTAAAAATACAGAAGTAGCCTTTTTGGTCTTCAGTAAGGGGTACCCAACGGTAAGGGATTTTAGGCGTGGCGAACAACAACGCGTACTGTTCAATTTCTATTACCTTATCCGCGTATTCGGCAAGGCTTTTCCCCCTGATCAGGCTGATCTTATAGTACTCCCGCTGGTTATACACCATGCTACGCGGATCTGATTTATACCGGGTAACGAGGTCGGCAACACTGAATATATTAAAATGCCCTATTTCCTTTCTTATACCGGGCGGTAATAACGAATCTACATTTTCTTGCGTTGCCTTGGCGGTGTCTTTATAAAAGTCATCAATGGTTAGTTCTTTCATTTGTCAATTGTTTAATCGAACAGATAATTGAATCAGATAATCCTATTTCTTATGATTACCTATCAAATATACGCTTTCGTTCTTCTTAATTATAGGTCTTATTTGAATCTGATAAACAATGGATTGAATTGAGTAAACCAGGTACATGGAGCCAGCTTACTTTTGCATCATTAATTAAAAAAGGAAAAAAGATGGAACTTAAAAATAACACCATATTAATAACCGGGGGAACAAGTGGCTTCGGGTTGGAATTTGCTAAAAGGCTGCTGGAATTAGGGAACACCGTGATTGTAACCGGCAGGGACCCGGTTAAACTGGCATCGGCAAGGAAGAATTTAGCTGGTTTACAAACCTACCAAAGTGACGTAAGCGACCCAAACGCAATAGCCGACCTTTATGCGAAGGTAATAGCACAGTTTCCTAAACTCAATATACTGATCAATAATGCCGGTGAAATGCGCAAGATGAGCCTTCACGACACTTCGATAGGCCTTGTAGATATTACCCGTGAAATAGAAACCAACCTGATGGGCCCTATCCGCATGGTGCAGGCTTTTCTTCCGCACTTAAAACAGATGAAATCCGCAGCGATATTAAATGTAACATCGGGCCTCGCGTTGGTTCCATTTCCAATAACACCAATTTATGGCGCTACAAAATCCGGCTTACGGTCATACACCAAATCACTCCGCGTACAATTGAAAAATACCAAGATAAAAGTATTTGAATTAGTTGCTCCCGCAGCGAAAACACCTTTAAACGACCAATTTATTGGTATGGAAGGATTTGAAGGAAAATTAATGGACCCTGTTGAATTAGTGGATACAGCGCTTAAAGGGTTGGAAAAGGATAAATACGAAATATATCCGGGTATTGCCCGTATGCTATTAATTATGAGCCGGATAGCCCCAGGATTTATATTAAAGATGCTAAGTAAAGCAGGCGCAAACGAAATGGCAGGGTGATGAATTTTCGGAGCATTGTTTTTGCCCTTACAGGACGTCCGGTTAGGTTTTTTTAAGCCATAAAATCAAGGCCCAATCAAAACGAGATAGTAATCATTCATTTTTTTTTAATTAACAACCTCATGAAAAAGATATTTTTTTCAATTGTTACCCTCATGCTTATAGTTTCCTCATCTATTGCCCAAACTACAGTTGGCGATAAAGCACTTGGCGTATGGCTTAGCGAAAAAAAGGATGCCAGGATTGAAATTTTTAAATCCGGCAATAAATATTCAGGCAAGCTGCTTTGGGGCGCCGAAATGTTTGAAGCCGATGGCAAGACACCTTTAAAGGATACGAAAAACCCGGATGCAGCATTGCGTACCAGGTCGCGGTTAAATCTGGTACTTATATCCGGCCTTACCTACGATGACGGGGCATATACCGACGGAAAGTTATGGTAACTATATACAAGTTTACACTAATAGTAAGATAAGGTAGTTTTCCAGTTTGGGTTTATATTAATCTCGTCGTTAAATCCTTAATGGATGCTATTTTTAGTTGTCCATTTTCTTTTGCCAAACTTACATGCAGAATAACATGTTCATTTACTGGTTTGGTAGGTGATTGTGGATATCCAATAACCATATAAGAAACAGTATAAGTATTTTCTTTTGCTGAATCTTTTAAAATAGTCATGGTTTTCAATGAGTTAATATCTATTCCCCAATCACCGGTTAATAAATCATAACCGACATCATTAAAACTTTCTTTTGCTTGTTTTCTTAGTTTTTGGGTGCAATATTTTTTTTGAAGGGAATCTAATTTAAGATACAAAGTTTTAGGTGGTGGCTTAATTGCCCATATATTACAATGCGCTGTGTAGAACTCGTTCAACATTTCTATAGCTTGTTTGTCCGAAGAACTGCCTTGAGCTTTCAAAACCAAAGTAAACGGTAAAAATAAAATGATTATTAAAAATGATTTCATAATGAATTAATAAATAAAAAAGCCACTTGTTAGGTGGCTTAAATGTATAAATAAGTTGTTGAATATCAATCTCTGTCTTTATTCTTATAAGCCAGTGCGGTTTTTAAGTTTTTGTTGAATTCAGATAAGGGTTCTTTTTTATCTTCTGTAAAATCCGTATCGGCAGCACTATCTTCCAAGTATTTTTTAAGACCTTTTGTTTCATTTTTTAAATCCTCGCTAAACCTATTGAATTCTTTAAGTGCTATCTGTTTTCCTACTTCTGCACTAACCTTTCCGGCATCGGTAAGTATGGTTTTTTCATTTAGCCTTAAAAAATCTATAAGTTTGGACACCCATGTTGCCATGTACATAGGCCTTTTTTCAAGACTTTGTAATTCTGCAAAAGACAAAAACTGATCAGATAAAAGGTTTAATCTTTTTATTTCTAATTCTGTAAGATAATTTTTTGCCACTATTACGTCTTGTTTAGTTATGGCTGTCCCCTTCCATGTATAAAGCCCCATATTATCCTTATAAGCGTCTGCACGTTCCTTAATTAACTCTGCCGCTGTATGACCGTGAATAGCATAATGAAACAAAGTTATACGATGCGCGAAGCGGCCGCACCTATAGTTTAAAGATGAAATTGAACGATGATAATAATTTAGAAATGCGCGGGTTTTACGGCGTTTCCTTATTTGGGCAAACAGTGGAATGGACAAGGGTTAAGTAATAGATAACCTCCTGATTATATGAAAATCAAGTTCTCCGCTATTTTGGTCGTTGTTTTTCGCCAATAAATTCAATTCTCCAGCATACACAAACTTGCGAAATTTTCAAAATTTCGCAAGTTAATGTCCTTTGGCAATCGTCCAATAAAATTCAATTCTCCAGTATACAGGCTTTGTGGCTTCTTTGTGAGATCTTGGTGTACTTAGTGTTTGAAACTAAAATATAGCCCGTATAAATCAATAATTAACTTAATTTTAATTTAGAGAAATTTTATTAACTATTGATGTGTTTCATAGTGTTTCACCTGTTCCATGGAACACCCTTAGCCGATGATCCGGCTGATAAACCCGATCGCATCCGCCGAATGTAATGCCGCCGTTGATTCCATCGTATCCCTGGCGGTTGCCGATGCGCGTATGAGCATTTGCTTTTCATAAGCGGCTATGGCAGTTTGTACATCGGGCATAGCGGGGCCGGTAAGGCATTCGGCCAGTTCCAGCGCGTCGAGCATGGCCATATTTACGCCTTCGCCCGCATAAGGCGGCATCAGGTGGGCCGCGTCGCCGAGCATGGTAAGGTTAGGCAGCGATTGCCAGGTTTGGTTGAGCGGCATGCAATATTGCGGCCTCGCCATAAACGCCGAACTCGCATTCTCGAATAATTCGTCCCAAATACTATCCCAACCGGCATATTCCTGTTTGAACCAGGCGAGTGCCTGCGCTTTTTGGGAAAAATCTATCCCGCAATCGCGGGCCCAGTTCTCAGGCACTTTAAAGCCGGGGTAAAATACCAGGCTGCCATCGCCTTTGGAGCTAACTATTAAACTTTTATCATCACCGAAAGCAAAAATCTTTCCGCCATTAAGCAGTTGGTGCATCCTCGGGATCGTGTTTTCCGAATCATATACCGCGCCTTCAATTGCCGTAATACCCGCGTAAAAAGGCGTAATGGGAGTTATATATGGCCGTATTTTCGAGTTCGCTCCATCGGCGCCTATCACTATATCGGCTATAACTGTGGTGCCGTTTTTAAATTCCAATTGCCAGCCCTCGCCATGCGGCAAAAGCGCGGAGAACTGGCTGTCCCATACTACCGTGCCCGGCATCAGCGCATCCAGCAGGATCATTTGCAGCGGCCCACGATCAATTTCAGGGCGCGCTATTTCCTCCTCTGTTTTTGGCGCGTCTTCCAGCACTATGTGGCCGGTTTTATCCATAATGCGCAGCTTATCCGCGCCGGGCCGGTAATTGGCCCGGAAAGCGCCCATCAGCCCGGCCACATCCAAAGCACGCAAGCCTGATTCCTCATGCAGATCAAGCGTAGCGCCTTTTGGCCGGGCATCTTTATGTTTATCGCGCTCATATACCTTTACATCCGCGCCGCGCATCTGCAATATCCGTGCAAGCGTTAATCCACCCGGGCCGCCGCCCACAATAGCTATTTTTTTATCTTTAATTATATTCATTGTCTTTTATTTAGTTGTTCACTAATCAGTAATCCTCATCCCCTTTATCACCACCTCGCAGCAGGCCATGATGCTTTCTTCCGTTATGATCTGCACCGGGCGCTCCATATAATCGAAGTACTCGCTCATCAAATGCAGTATCGGCGAAAACAGCAGGGCCCGGTGTACCTCGTGCGGAAAGTCAGGGATCACACCCGCCGCTACCTGCAATTGCAAAAAGCGAAGTATCGGCGCGAAAAATTCACCTTCCTTAATGTTTTTAGCCTGGAATGCCTTATTTAACTGGGGCGAGGATTCGCCATGCCGGATGAGCGCGAAGGCGTGTTTATTTTTGGCCAGGTAATGGAAACCGTTTAGCCACAGCCTTTTTACACCTTGGTCAAAATCCATAGCCGGATCAAAATTTGCCAGCACCGCCTTTTCATAAGCGCCCAGTACTTCCTCCACGTAGAGTTTTACCAGCAGATCTTCCTTGTTTTCATATTTAATATAAATGGTGCGCGGCGATATGTTGGCGGCTTTCGCCAGTTTTTGCATGCTTAGGTTTTCCAGGCCTTCCTCGGCAATTATTTGTAGCGCGATACTGCGGATGGCTTGCTCTTTTTCTAAATTTTTCGGCCTCATTTATCTGATGATGTTAAATAGAATACAATTATAAGTAAATGTTTATTTACTTACGAATTTAAAATAAAAAAAGCCCTTAATTATGTGTAAGAGCTTTTATTTAGTGAAGAAATATGGTTTTTTCAACTATTTACCGGCCAGGCACCGCTTTGCATCAGCAAATGAAACCAGTCTTCCAGGTGCCAGGTATGGGTAAGTTTTCCATTTTTAAGGTAGTGGAACTCGTGCAGGGCTATCGCTACCTTTCTGCCCGATGGTGGAATGCCCAAAAACTCGTTTTGATGCGTGAAAGCGATCTCCGCCCTAACCCCGGCCCGTTCGTGTGTGCCGAATATCTCCTGAATATTGATCTCCACATCCGGGAATTTCACCACGAAGTAAGTGATAATGTCCTTTAATCCCCTTGGGCCCTCCGCTTGCCCCGGCGCTAAGGGAATATCCTGCCAATCCGGTGTGCAAACCTCATCAAGCAATTCGGGTTGTTTCAATTTCCAGGCGCTATAAAATATTTCGATAGCCTTGCGCTCCGCTATAGTAAGCGCTTCAGCCATTTCCGGTGTTTCCTTTGATGTGTTCATTTTTCTTGAATTTATGCAAGCAAAGGTCAGCAACCAGGCGCGCCTTACTGTGGTGAGGATCTAAGTTTTTATGGTGAGGATCTAAGATTTAACGGGTTGAACCAGCCACATCACAAAAATGCCCTTAACTAAACAGTTAAAAGCATTTTAATCACATTTTTGAAATTACAACGTGTTACGCCAGTTTACCGTCATCCACGGCGATGATCTGCCCGGTTAAAAATGGTGCCCTGTCCGCAAATTGATCAAAACTAATACCGTTCCTGATTGCTAAATCTAACTCTTGCATAGCAGTTAAAACAGGTGCTTGCCTTACATATTGTTTAAATCCAACTGATGTAAAAGAAATCTCCCCACCTGTGGTTTCAATTATCCAATCATGCTCTAAGTCTTTATTTATATACTCTGCGTTTTTAGGCCTTTGCGAATTTTCTTTTGAGATATTGTCGATGATTACCTGTGTATTATCCGACTCCAATACTATATTATAAACATTCTCAAAAACTAAAGTACAGGGTGATATCCAGAATTTGAAGTTCTTTTTATTCTTCATGAGCACCCATTTGAATATATAATCAATATCAAGCAGCAACTGATTGTCTTTATTAAATGACAGCGCATGAACAGGACAATCATGCCAGTTCATTTGTTCGAAGTCAGCCTCAGTCCAAAGCGCTTTTTCAAGTGTAAATTCCTCTTTCATAAATTTATTTAGCATTCCCGGCTTTTACCTTTTCAATAATCGCTGGTGAACTATCTTCATCACCATATCCCGGTAATTGCGGCTCATTGGCAACGACCGGCTTCCGATCTTGATCTCGTTGCCCTCTATCGCTTCAATTTTCGAGCGGTTTACCAGGTACGACTGATGGATCTTAATAAAATCATCTGCCGGGAGCTGGCTTTCCAGGCTTTTCATAGTAAGATAGGCAATTATCTTTTTATTTTCGGTGTATATGCTCACATAGTTCCCTACGCTCTCGGCATATAGTATGTCATTCAGCTCTATTTTTTCTATTCGTTTATCGCTTTTTATAAAAATATAGGAGGGCTGTATGGCACCAGCTGTCCGGGTTTTCATCTGGTAAAAGTCCTTCGCCTTTTGCACCGCTTTCAAAAACCGGCTCAATGCAAATGGTTTCAACAGGTAATCTATTATATCCAGTTCGTATCCTTCCAAGGCATATTGGGGAAAAGCAGTAGTAAGTATCACCATCGATTCTATATTCATTTTCTGCAAAAACTGCAGGCCCGAGATCTTTGGCATTTCAATATCCAGGAAGATAATATCAGCGGTGTTATTTTTCAGAAAAGCTTCCGCTTTCATGGCATTCTCAAATTTACCCAGCAGTTCCATAAAGGGCACCTGTTCCACAAACTCATGCAGTATTTTACGTGCAACGGGTTCATCATCCACAATTATACAGCTAAGTTTTTTCATAGTGTAATGGTTAAATGCACCTGGTAAATATTCAGTTCCTTTTTTATGTCGAGTTGGTAACGGTCCTTATACAACAGTTCCAGCCGCCTCACCGCGTTATTCAGGCCGATTCCACCCGCAACGGATTCCGCCTCGTCATAGGAGTTATCACAGGTAAAATCTATCCGTCCGGCTTCTTCGGTCAACCCGATTATGATACTGTTAACAGCATTATCATCCCTTGATGCATATTTAAAAGCATTCTCCACAAAAGCCATAAAAATAAGCGGCGCTATTTTAGCGGCGCCGTTCTGATAGTTCACCTTTAAAGTAACCTGCACATTATCGTTGCTGCGGGCTTTTTGCAGGGCTACGTAGTTTTGCAGGTATTTTACTTCCTTTTCCAGCGCTATCATATCCACATCCGCTTCGTATAAATTATACCGCAGCAAATCAGAAAACTGCACCATCATGTCGCGTGCCTGGCGGTTGCTCATGTCGATATAGCCGTAAACCGTATTAAGGCCGTTGAACAGGAAGTGCGGATTGATTTGCGAGCGCAGATATTTCAGTTCGGTTTGCAACTGGTTTATCT
>Ga0302303_10002473_pt1 | contig 11121 bp, 9 predicted proteins | sample III_Palsa_E2_1_FD_194542 | JGI IMG/M metagenome (GOLD analysis project Ga0302303, IMG submission 194542) | Peat permafrost microbial communities from Stordalen Mire near Abisko, Sweden - III_Palsa_E2_1 | ecosystem: Environmental > Terrestrial > Soil > Palsa > Peat permafrost | place: Sweden... | reverse complement strand
GGCCGCGGGCATGAAATACATCACCATAACTTCACGCCACCACGACGGCTTTAGCATGTTTAAAACCGATGCGACGGGTTATAATATTGTTGATGCTACGCCATATCATCACGACCCGCTTAAGGATTTGGCGGATGAATGCCATAAGCAGGGCATTAAACTGTTCTTTTACTATTCGTTGTTAGATTGGGGCAGGCCCGATTACGGTTTTGGCCATGCCATAGTTAACGGCAAACCTGTTGATGCCGATTGGGACCATTACATCGGCTTTATGAAACAGCAGCTAACAGAACTGCTTACCAATTATGGCCCGGTTGCCGGTATCTGGTTTGATGGCGAATGGGAGCGAAGGGATGTAAACTGGCACTTTGATGAGATATACGCGCTGATACATAAGCTACAACCCGCCGCCATGATTGGTAACAACCACCACATAGCAGCCATAAAGGGCGAAGATTTCCAGATGTTTGAAAAAGATTTACCCGGCGAAAATACCACCGGCTTTGGCGCCGATGCCAAAATAAGCCAGCTGCCTTTAGAAACCTGCGAAACGGTTAACAATAGCTGGGGCTTTAACATTACTGACACCAGCTACAAATCGGTAAAGCAAATTATACATATTTTGGTTAACGATGCCGGCAGAAATGCCAACCTGTTATTGAACATAGGCCCAATGCCAAACGGTAGGGTGCAGCCTGAATTTGTAGACACCTTAACTGCCGTAGGCAACTGGATGGCTAAATATGGCGAATCTATTTACGGCACGCGCGGCGCCATTGCAGCCCCGCAGGATTGGGGCGTTGTAACGGGGAAAAACAATACCTTATATGTCCACATTTTAAAGAGCGGCGGGCAGCCTTATATTTTCATCCCAAAATTAAAACAGAAAATAACAGGGGCATCGTTGTTTGACGGTAACAGTAAGGTGAGATTTAAGCAACAGCCCGAAGGCCTTTTTATTTACCTGGATAATGTGCCTGCTGATAATATAGATACCATTATTAAACTGACTACCTCTTAGAAACTGTCTGAATTTAAATAAAATGTCATTTCGACGAGTATGCAGGGGCTGTGCAAGGCGCGAGGAGAAATCTTTTCGAAGCGATCTCCCGATTACACATTCCCGCATTACATACTCGAAAAGTTTTCTCACCTGCTCTGCGCTCTTCCCACCTCTTGCAGGTTCGAAATGACATGGGTTTTATTTTAAAAACAGCTTTCTAAAAATATTAAAAAGGAGGTTATAAAAAGTGTTTTTTGCTTTATATTGAGAGCGCAAAAACTGCGTTAATATATTAGCTAAATCAATTAATCATACCCAATGACAGTAGGCTTATTTATACCCTGTTACGTCGATCAGTTTTACCCCGGTGCAGCGATAGCTTGTTTGCAATTGCTGGAGAAATTGGGCGTTACGGTAGTTTATCCCAAAAACCAAACCTGCTGCGGGCAGCCTATGGCCAATTCGGGTTATCAGCATTTAACTGGAGGATGTAATGATTTATTCATCAAAAACTTCGCGGAGTTTGACTATGTAGTTGCTCCATCGGGCAGCTGCGTGCTGCATTTGAAGGAACATTTGCACGATGAAGATAATCCCCAAAAAGCAAAAGAACTCAGCAATAAGCTATACGAGTTCACCTCGTTTTTAACCGATGTGCTAAAGGTAAAAGACTTGCCTGCACGTTTCCCTCATAAAGTTGGGGTACACCAAAGCTGCCACGGGCAAAGGGGATTGCACCTGTCGCAAATGAGTGAACTGGTAGCCCCGCCATTTTCTAAACCCGGCAGCCTGCTGAACATGGTGAAGGATATTGAAATAGTGCCCCTAAACCGTATAGACGAATGTTGCGGCTTTGGCGGCACGTTTTGTGTTGCCGAAGAAGCCGTATCTTCCAAAATGGGGATAGATAGGGTAGCCGACCATTTGGAACACGGCGCCGAATATATTACCGGCGTAGATATGTCGTGCCTGATGCACATGGAAGGCATATTGCACCGGCAGGGCAGCAAAGTAAAAGTGTTGCACATTGCCGAAATACTAAACGGCGAATAAAATGAGCCAAACGATGGAAAACCATAAAGACCACGCCGAACTGGCGGAAGTTTTTAATAAGGACGAGCAAAGGGTAGACTGGCACGACGAAACGCTGTGGTGGATAAGGCAAAAACGCGACAAGTCTGTAAACCAAATACCTGAATGGGAATTGCTGCGCGATACCGCCTCGCAGATTAAAAACAACGTGCTCTCCAACTTGAGCAGCTACCTGCGGCAATTTGAAACCAAAGCCGAAGCTAAGGGAGTAATAGTACACTGGGCGGCAGATGCCGCCGAACATAACCAAATAGTACTGGAGATACTAAAAAGCAATGGCATTAATAAAATGGTAAAAAGCAAATCCATGCTTACCGAAGAATGCCATTTGAACGAGTTTTTGGAACAACAAGGCGTAGAAGTCATCGACTCTGACCTGGGCGAGCGCATTGTACAACTGGCAAAAGAACCGCCCAGCCATATCGTATTGCCCTGTATCCATAAGAAGAAAGAAGAAATAGGCGAACTGTTCCATAAATACCTGGGCACGCCAGCAGGCAATGCCGACCCGCAGTTTTTAACCGAAACCGCGCGCCAGCATTTACGCGAAACATTTTTAACCCGCAGAGCGGCGCTTACCGGTGTAAACTTCGCGATAGCCGAAACCGGCGAATTTGTAGTATGCACCAATGAAGGCAATGCCGATATGGGCGCACACCTGGCCGATGTGCATATTGCCAGCATGGGGATAGAAAAGATTATCCCGCAACGGAAACACCTGGGCGTATTTTTAAGGCTGCTCACCCGCAGCGCCACGGGGCAGCCTATAACCACATATTCCAGCCATTTCAGCAAACCACGTAAGGATAAGGAGATACATATCATCATTGTAGATAATGGCCGTACCGTACAATTAGGCAGGGAAGACTTTAGAAACTCACTAAAATGCATACGCTGTGGTGCCTGTATGAACACTTGCCCGGTTTACCGAAGAAGTGGGGGGCATAGTTACCATAATGCCATATCGGGGCCAATAGGATCCATCCTGGCGCCTAATTTGGATATGGAAAAATATGCGGATTTGCCTTTTGCCTCCACCTTATGCGGTTCATGCAGTAATGTTTGTCCCGTAAAAATTGATATCCATCAGCAGCTATATAAATGGCGACAGGTTATTGTAAAAAACGGCTATACTACCAAAGCAAAAACGGCAGCCATGCAGGTAATGAGCTGGACATTAGCATCGCCAACTGCTTACCATACCGCCGGCAAAGCGGGAAGGTTAACCTTAAAGTACGCCCCTTTTATGGTCAACAACAAGTTAAACCCCTGGTATAAACACCGCGATATGCCCGAACCGCCAAAAGAATCATTCGGCGAATGGTATAATAAAAACAGGAAATAAAGATGACCAGCAGAGATAAGATATTAACAGCCGTGATGCTGAACCAGCCGGAATTAACCGCCTTGCCAACACTGAGTTTCCCGGAAGAAGAAGGCATTAATCCAATCGAAAAGTTTATCACCACGCTAACCGGCATAGGCGGACAGGTAATTAATGTAAGCGGCTATGACGCCATTAAAAACCATATCAGCAAAACAACAAACCCCAACACGCGGCTCATTACCAACATCACTGTGCTGGATGACATTGCCGAAATGCTTATAGAGCATCCGGGTTCGTTACAGGATGTGGAGCTGGCCATCATAAAGGCTCACTTTGGCGTAGCAGAAAACGGGGCTGTTTGGGTTACAGAAGATGCCTTAGGCGGTCACAGGGTATTGCCTTTTATCTGCCAGCACCTTGCCGTTGTTTTAAGCGCAAACGATATTGTAGCCGATATGCACCGGGCGTATGAAAGAATAGGGGATGATGCTTATGGTTTCGGGACATTTATTGCCGGGCCATCAAAAACTGCCGATATTGAGCAATCACTGGTATTGGGCGCGCATGGGGCACGCAGTATGACGGTGTTTTTGATGAAATAGTACGATGATGTAAATTCAAAGCCATGTTAAAAGCTAAATTAGTTGCTTTGGTATGTATTATAACCTGTTTGCATTTATCAGCGCAGGATTCTATCCCAACACCGCAATGGCGGCCGCAGTATCACTTTTCTCCGCCAAAAAACTGGACTAACGACCCAAACGGGTTGATATTTTTAAACGGCGAATACAATTTATATTATCAGCATAACCCCTTCGAAAATAAATGGGGCCATATGAGTTGGGGGCACGCGATAAGCAAGAATTTATTTCACTGGAAAAACCTGCCGGTTGCTATCCCCGAAATGATAAAGGGTGATACGGTTATCTCTATTTTCTCCGGCTCGGCGGTTTGGGATAAAAACAATACCAGCGGTTTTTGTAAAGGCGGCAAAGGCTGCCTGGTAGCTATTTTTACCGGCGACCAGCCAAATCAGAAAAAAGAGGCACAGTATATTGCTTATAGTAACGATGGGGGTATATCTTTTACCGAATACAAAGGCAACCCCGCCATTGATGAGCCGGGTAACAACGACAATTTTCGGGACCCTAATGTGTTTTGGTACGCGCCAACAAAGCAATGGATAATGACGGTATCGGCATTGTTTGAAAGCAAAATAAGATTTTATGGCTCAAAAAATTTACGCGAATGGCATTTACTGGGTAGCTTTAATGCTAACAGTGTAGCAAGGGAATGCCCATCTATGGTGCCTTTGGCAGTTGACGGTAATCCAAAACATATAAAATGGGTGCTGATGGTTTGCGCTGGCAACGCGCGCGGGCCGTATATGCAGTATTATGTTGGCGATTTTAATGGCACCACGTTCAAAAGCGATAACCCGGAAGGCGATACCTATTTAATTGATTATGGCGACAGCTTTTACGCTGCTATCCCGTGGCGCAACGCGCCGGGCAATAAAACCGTACTGATAGGCTGGCTGGTGCCCGGCAAGGCCGAAACTTATCCCTGGAAAGGCCAGATGTCGATACCGCGCGACTTATCGCTAAGAACTACTCCTGATGGTATCAGGCTGTTTCAAAATCCATCGGCCTCAATCAGTAATTCGCTGGCAAAGTATTCGCATGGGCGTGTTTTTTCGGCCAATAATATCAGCATCAATAATAAAGTAGTTCAGCTATCAAAAAAGAATGAATTTAACAACAATACCAACTGGATTGACGCGGAAATTACCCTTAACAAAGCCTCAAAATTTGGTTTTAACATAGCCGAAAAACGGGATGCTAACGGAATAGTAATAAAGAAGATAATTGTAGGTTATAACGTTGCAAAGCAGGAACTTTATGTGGATTGCAGCTCATCCGAAAAGGATTATAAAAATGCCGTAAACCTTGTACAAACTATGCCATTAAAGGCATATCACAACAAAATAAACCTGCAAATATTACAGGATAAATCGTCGCTCGAAGTTTTTGTAAACCATGGCGAGAAGGTATCGACTACAGTAATTTATCCCGACGCGGACGCTACCGGCCTTTCTGTTTTTGGCGAGGGCAACGCGGTGATAAGTAGTTTGAAGATGTGGGATATGAATAACAACGATTAATTGTCAAGGCCGGAAGATAAAAAAGCCCTCCAGCAATGCTGAAAGGCTTTTTGTGACCCCAAAAATACAGATGTCGAACTCTTTTATTGATGATGTGAAGAAAATTGTGGCATTGAAAGATGATCTAACATGCCTTAATTAAAGATTAGTGAACTTCTAAATTTCTATGCCTAAACCAGGAATAAAAATCTTTTTGTCGCCATATTTTCTATGCATTTTATCTCCACTTTATCGGTCTTTCTTCCCAGTTGAGCTATAGCCATTTGCTGCTTTCTTCGCCTTACGAATAAAAACAAGCACAACGATAGGAAGTATTCCAGATATGAAAATTGTATTTAACAAATGGCCTATTGATTGGTATTGTTGAGTTGGTTCAACTATAGGTAAATAAAAAAGCTGAAAAGGAAGTAGACAAAGGTCACCAATACACAATATTGTTAGTACTTTTCTGTATGTTACCAAGAAATCATACGTCCCGGTATCGTTTTGTAGAAATGCCATTCAGATCAATTAAGGTTGAGCCAAGATAAATATTATTTTGTATTCCCACAGATATTACAAACATTTTAGAAAAATGAGTGACGCGTTCAATTCAAGAAATATAGTTTTTCTTATTCTGCTGTTCGCGGTTTTCAACTACGAACTTTTATGCCTATAGTCTGGATCTACACCAATAAAAAAATGCCCTCCAGTAATACTGAAAGGCATTTGTGACCCCCGTGATGCAAACCTCGAACTATTTTTATGAAGATTTGAAGTGTTTGGTATCGTTATCGATTTAATGTATTCTTTTTAAATTACACGAGCCCGTTTTCGGTAATCAGTGGGATTAAAACCAGTTTTTTCCTTAAAAATTTTAGAAAAATAAAGAATTGAATCAAAATTAAGTTCGATAGAAATTTCTTTGATCCGCATATTGCTGTTGGTCAAAAACTCTTTGGCCTTTTCAATTTTTAACTGGAGATAATATTGCCCTGGCGATAAACCGGTGTAGCTTTTAAACCGTTTGCGGAACCACGAATATCCCACGTTAAGATCCTGCGCGGCCTGTTCGGGCGAGTAAGCATTATTAATGTTTGACCGGAATAACAATCGTGCCCTGTCTATAATAATTTCCTCTTCACTACTCTCAACGCCACTTTGTTTGATAATTGAATGGCAAGTGCCTAATAAATGAAGAAATATACCCGAAATAAGCGGCTGGTAGCCTGATCTTTCCTGTTTCGTTTTTTCGATGATTAAATTATAAAGGCTAATGATCCCATCGTTAAATCCAATGTAATGGCATGGGTTATCCGGCGATAAATAACCTGCACTTAAAAGGTTATCAATAATGGGGCCTTTAACACCCACCCAATATTCATCCCAACCGGTATTGCTGTCGGGTTTGTAACGGTGCTTCTCGTTAGGGAAAAGAATTATCAACGTGCCGGCTTTCACCTTTGCCTGTGGAAAATTTTCCGATTCAAAAATCCCCTGGCCATTTGTAATATAAATAACCTGGTACTCTTCTAACCTGCGCCAGCTTTTCCAGTTAAAGTTATGATGCGAGGGATGGTTTTTATAAGGGTAATCACGGGCAGCCTCAATACGCGTGCAGCCCGTATTTAATACCGTAAGCCCCCAGCTTTCATCTTCTTTACTGACTGGCAGATATTTATAAAAGTTGTTCATGATTGGTCATCACTATATCTATCAAAAATAACGCTCATTAATTGGATATTCAGTCAATTTGTTGTTACTGCTTCCCGGCATTAATGACTTTGTGCTGCATAAATCAAAATTTACATACTTTTTGTCAAATCTCACATTTGTACGGGCAGTCAATTGGATACATTTGGTTAATCAATTTATAACAAAACAAGATTTTTAAGGTCAGCGAAACGCCTTAAACCTGGTTTAATAATTATAGCTAATATATCATGAGAAAACTTATCCTTATTGCCGTATTTTCTTTAGGCTGGCATATTTGTTCAGCACAAAACCTTGCACTTAACGTGCAATGGAATAATGTTACTATGGTATCCAAATCAACGGCAACATTACAAGTAGTTAGTAACCCAATGCTTTCCCGCACAGGTTCCATGCACGATGGCTCCTTTAGCGCACTGAAAAATATGGATGCCGATTATGTACGTTATGTGCCCTGGCATGTTTATCCTAAACTAGTTGTTGCAGAACTGGAAGCCCCGACTGCAACAACAACTTCGTGGGATTTTAGCCTGATCGATCCCATGACCATCGATTTTTTGAATGCTACCAAAAGCCATTCTGTTATTTTAAATTTTAGTACCATACCACAATGGATGTTTAAAACGGAACACCCGGTGCCTTACCCCGCCGATCCGAATAAAGTGGATTGGAGCTACGGAGGCGTTGGTTTTGAATTAAGGGATTCCACCATGACTGAACTAACGGGGTATTATACCAGGTTGATCAGTTGGTACACAAAAGGCGGCTTTACCGATGAGTTAGGGAAGTACCATAAATCAGGTTATCACTATGATTTGCCTTATTGGGAAGTATTGAATGAAGTTGAATTTGAGCATTATATGTCGCCGCAGTATTACACTAAAATTTATGATGCTATCGTTATGGCTATTCATAAAATATCGCCAAATACGAAATTTGTGGGAATGGCGCTGGCGAATGTTGATACCACGCCGGACTGGTTTGAATATTTCCTAAATCCTGCAAATCATAAGCCAGGTGTCCCTTTGGATATGATATCCTACCATTGTTACGCATCTGCCAACCCCGAACAAGGGTTCGACGCTTATCAATACCCGATATTTCAAACGATAGATGTTTTTTCAAACACGATTAGTTATATTGAATCCATCCGTAAAAGGTTATCGCCAAATACAAAAACAGATATTGATGAATTAGGCACCTTTGTTAGCGATCAGATGCGCGATCAGCCTATACCGGATGCCTACTGGAACCTTTCCGGGGCTGCTTATGCCTATTTTTATATAACATTAACAGAACGTGGCATTGATGTGATCGGCGAATCGCAATTGGTAGGGTTCCCAAGTCAATACCCGGATGTGACCATGATTAATTACAAGAATAATAAGCCAAATGCCCGTTATTGGGTGCTTAAGCTAATAAAAGATAATATCGAAGCCGGCGATAAATTGGTGCAAACCGGTGTTAACGGCGATTATTGGGGCGGTGTGACGGCCCGGGGATTTATCACCGGTTCGGGTAAAAAAGTGCTTATTATCAATAAAAGAAACAAAACTATTATGGTAAAATTACCGCCGGAATTTAAAGGGGGCCAACAAAGCACTGTTGACGGAGATTCGGGCGATAATGCTCCCGTTCCGTCTGTAATTACCGGCGACTCGATACAAATGAAACCATTTGCGGTAAGTTTGATAAAGGTGGCTGCAAATTAATTGATTTGAATGTTGAAATGAAGCAATTTGCATTTAAAATGAAACTGAAACCCGGTTTTAAAGAGGAATACCGGCGAAGGCATAATGAGTTGTGGCCCGAGGTAAAAGAATTACTAAGGGCTGACGGAATAAGTGATTACAGTATTTTTTTTGATGAAGAAACAAATAGCTTGTTTGCGGTTGAAAAAATTGACGACCGCGTTGCCTGGAAAGATCTGAGTAATGAGCCAGCCATTAAAAAATGGTGGGAGCATTTGGCTGATATTATGGATGTTAACCCGGATAACTCGCCTGTTATTTCAAAACTGGAAATGGTTTTTCATTTAGAATGACAGGCTGTTACTTAGGCACACTTAAAACACATTTTAATAAATGGCAAACAAGGAATATTTAAAGATCGGCTTATTCGGTATAGGGCTTGAGGCCTATTGGGAGCAGTTTGACGGATTAAAATCCCAGCTCGAAAATTACATTTCCGTAGCTCAACAAAAGCTGGAAGTATTTAATGCTGAAATAGTTAACCTGGGATTAATTGACACCCCTGAAAAGGCCTTTGAGGCTGGAAGAGCATTTCGTAAAGCTGATGTCGATATTATTTTTTTATATGCTACTACCTATGCATTATCTTCAACAGTTTTACCTGTTGTGCAGCGGGCAAAAGTGCCGGTAATTATCCTGAACCTTTCGCCGGAACAATCAATAGATTATGCGGCCTTTAATAGTATGGACGACCGGACAAAGATGACAGGGGAGTGGCTGGCCTATTGTTCAGCCTGCCCTGTTCCCGAAATTGCGAATGTGTTTAAACGCACCGGGATAAAATTTCACCAGGTCACCGGGATGTTAAATGACGATCCGGAATGTTGGCAAGAGGTGGAAGAATGGGTTGAAGCAGCAAAAGTGGCCCACATTATGGCTTATAACCGTATGGGGTGCATAGGGCATTATTACAGTGGCATGCTTGATATTTACACAGACCTAACTACCCAGTATGCCAGTTTTGGAGGGCATATTGAGTTGATTGAGGTAGATGAACTTGCTGATATTCGCCGCACGGTAACATCTAACCAAATAAATCATCGGATCGCTGAATTTTACGAGAAATTTGAAATTCAGGATGATTGCCCGGCTAACGAAATTGAACGTGCTGCCAAAACCTCAGTCGCGTTGGATATTCTTGTTGATAAGTATAACCTTGGCTCGATGGCCTATTACTATAAAGGGACCGGCAATGCTGATAACGAAGATACCATCAGCTCAATAATCCTTGGCAATTCATTACTCACCGCCCGTAATATCCCGGTTGCGGGCGAGTATGAAATAAAAAATGCACAGGCTATGAAGATACTGGATAGCTTTGGTGCCGGAGGTTCATTTACAGAATATTATGCTATGGATTTTAAAGATGATGTGATACTTATGGGGCACGACGGGCCCGGCCATATCGCCATTGCCGAAGGTAAGACCAAAGTGCGCCCGTTAAAAGTGTATCATGGCAAAGTAGGCAATGGTTTATCGGTAGAGATGTCTGTAAAACATGGCCCTGTTACTTTGCTATCGGTAGTAGAACAAGCCGGTGGAAAGTTGATGTTATTGGTTGCTGAAGGAGATTCTGTTAACGGCCCAATTTTACAGATCGGGAATACAAATAGTCGTTATAAATTCCCCTGCGGTGCGCGGAATTTTGTCAATAGCTGGAACAGCTATGGGCCGGCTCATCATTGCGCGGTTGGAGTTGGTAAAATAAGTTCGAAAATAAAAAAATTAGGAGTATTGCTTAATCTGGATGTTGTACAGGTATGTTAGTTCAAATCGTGGGGAATGCTGATGGGGGATACTATTCATTACTTAGCATGTGGGCCACAAGCGGAACGCTTGCGGCAGCGTGGATGTAGGTTAGCGGTTTGAGAGAGGTAGGGGCGTGTGTGTTTGTACAGTAGTCTTTCTTGTGCCAAAAAACACCAGTTCTAACTTAGATAAATAATTATTATTCCCTATTTATCATTCTTCCCAGTTGAGCTATAGCCATTTGCTGCTTTCTTCGCCTTACGAATAAAAACAAGCACAACGATAGGAAGTATTCCAGATATGAAAATTGTATTTAACAAATGGCCTATTGATTGGTATTGTT
>Ga0302303_10002470_pt1 | contig 11123 bp, 5 predicted proteins | sample III_Palsa_E2_1_FD_194542 | JGI IMG/M metagenome (GOLD analysis project Ga0302303, IMG submission 194542) | Peat permafrost microbial communities from Stordalen Mire near Abisko, Sweden - III_Palsa_E2_1 | ecosystem: Environmental > Terrestrial > Soil > Palsa > Peat permafrost | place: Sweden... | reverse complement strand
GTGGCAGTTAAATTGCCGGGGCTATAAGAAGAATTTACCGCATTTGGAATATTGGCCCATGTGGTGCCGTTTAAAATTTGCCACTGGTAAATGTAGGAGCCAGTGCCACCCTGCAATTTTGTGGTTGAGCTTAACGTTGCGGGGCTTGTATCATAACAAACTGTTTGATTCTGAGTGATCACATTCCCTGTAATTACAGGAGTAACAATAATACTTATTTCTGCCGGAGTACTTTCACAACCATAAATATTTGTTTGGGTTACATAATAATTAGTTGTACCCTGACTTGTTGTCGACGGTGTTGGCGCCACGCTTAACTTGTTAGTTAAATTGGCATCGCTATACCATTTAAGCGTATCGCCTGTAGCTGAAACCGCTGTAAGCGGAGAAGATGGTTCACCCTGGCACAGGTATATGGGATTAGCGACGGTTGGGGCCGAGGTTAAAGGATGGACGGTTACTTTAACTTGCTGCTGCGTTCCGGGGCAGCCTCCGTCTTTAGTGTAGGGCGTAACGGTATATATCACCACCTGATCGGTTGATGTTGTGTTTTCTAAAACATCCGTTAAAGTACCTGATACTTGAGTCGAGGTGCTTTCGCCCGAAACAGATGGATTGTACTGGGCCACCCATGTGAAATTGGCTACGGCGTTGCTTTTAAATTTAAGCCCAACGGGTTGGTCGCTGCAAACCGATGCAGTAGCCACGCTGGTCATTTTAGGCGTGGGCGCAACCACCACTTTATGTGTAACGGTATCAAATCCGCAAGGATTGCCACCAATCAGCATTACCGTGTAAGTGCCTGGATTGTTATAGGTATGGCTTGGCGACAGTTCGGTAGAGGTGTTACTGCTACTGCTTGAATCGCCAAAATTCCATGCCCACGTTGTTTGGTTGGAGCAGTTTCCAAATGTGCCTAAAATAGTTGTGTTATTAAAATAAACACTTTTCCCAATACACGCATTGGTAGCCAGGGTGTCGAAATCAACCTGTGGTTTTATTTCTATCTGAATATTTCCGGCAGTATAGGGTGTTGTATTACAGGCGTTTGTAACATATAGCACCGCCGTGAACGTTGGGGACGGACACGAAGATTTAGTATAAGTGTGATATATGGTATCGGTAGTTAAGCCGGGGTTTAAGGGATAATTTAGAGTTACAGAGTTGCCGTCGCCAAAATCCAGTGTATAAGTGGTGCCTGGGGAGTTAAGCGTCCAGTTGCTTATGGTAAAAGGCACTGTTGAATATTTAGGCGCACATAAGCCGGTAGTAAAACCAAGCGTGCCCAAACTGCCTGCCGGGCTGCTTTGGTTTGCAATTTGCTGGGTTTTGGTAGAATTGCAACCATTGCTACCGATGGCCGTAAGTACCAGGTTAAATGCACCCAGTTTAGTGTAAGTATGCGTAAGCGGAAAACTGGCCACGGTTAAATTGGTTTGGACCGCGCCATCACCCCAATCAACGTTAAACCCGGTAATACAGCCCGGAGTAGTAGAAACCTCGTTGATGGTTAATGTGTAATTAGGGTCGGCAACTGTTGGCGTGTTCGGACAATTGCTGAACGGGCTAAACTGATCGCCGATGCCAACATCCTGAACATCGATATCCGGCGACTCTATTACAGTAATTGTTTTTGAACTTGACGCCTGGCATCCATTTGCATCGGTTACTACCAGGTTTACTGTAAATTGCTTGGTGCTACAACCTTTGGGATAAAATGAATGGGTTGGAGCGCTCGAAGTTGATGTTTGCCCATCGCCGAAATCCCAGGCATAGGTGTAAGGAGCCTTGCCAATTGTTTCTACGGGCAAAAAAGTAACCGGCGTTCCAGCGCAGGAGTTATCATTATTATAAGTAAATGTTACCGAAGGGTTAGGATTGACTACAACAGTAACACTGGCATAGGTAAATGAACCCGACTTTGCATAATAAGCACCGGCCACATTGGTTGTATAATTGGCGCTGGTTTCATTCTGGATGGCTCCGCTGCTGTTATACCATTGAATGGTTTTATTGGGTATATGGTTAGCAGTTAGTGTTACGCTTGAACCACTGCAAATACTTAATGAACCTGATGCCGTAATGATAGTATCGGGCGTGCTGGCAAAAATGACTGTTGGATTAATTTGTTTTGCCTTGATTGTAATAATGCTCTTACTTAAAGGTGCAACCGGCTTCCTTATATGATGTACCGATTTTGATTTGTGCGTGATCTTTTTTGAAGCACTTGTTTTTTTGATAACGGACTGCTGGGAAAACGCGGGGGATATATTAAAAACAAGCACATAGAGAAAACCTATACAGTACGGCACAAATAGCTTATGTAAAAGTTTAATCATGTGAAAAGTTTAAGGGCAACGGATTACGATTATTTGAGAATAAAAGTAATTCCACAGTAATTATAATATTTTTTTCTTAGAAAAAATAATTTTCCGCGCTGATATAAAATGAAAAAATATATGTTTTGCCGCAGATGGCAAATTGCTATATCTTTTTTGAGGGGTCTGCCTTACAGTACTTTAAGTAATAATTTATTAGATATATCAGAAATTAATAATTTGTTGGATAGGTAAATTTTGAAAATGATAGGTGCGAAGTGAATTACGAACTTTTGGCAATTTTAAAACTCTATTTTAATTGAAGACTTACTTATTTAAAGTAAAACTACAGTTATCGGAATGTATGAAACACTAAATATTTGAATGCCGCGGAGGTAGCATATTAGTTGTTTTTTTGTATCAATAAGAAAAGCCCTGCAAATATTTCATTTACAGGGCTTAGAAATTCACAATTTTATTAGCGGTTGACTCGTCTTTCGCAACCATTTCAACGGACTGCGTCCGCCGAAGGTTGCTACTGCGACCGAAGGCGGAGAGGAAGGGATTTTTTAAAATATAAACCATTTTGATATTCAATATGTTATGTGGATTTTATTTCTTACTCACCGAATACTAACCACTTTTTTGATACAGATTAATTGCAAATCTCACATTCAAGGCTGAAGAATTTTAGTCAATGATAAAAATTGAACCTTTTTAAATTCTGAAAAAACATTTGCGATGTGCCAGGCGGAGTATTTGTTTCCATTTCGTATTATACTAGTGGTTGATTTGTAACTTAACTACTAATCAGTTTGCGACTGCCGCGCCACTGCCCTTATTTTAAAACGCAAACACAATGCTTTTAACAGGATTTATCTGATTACAGCGGCTATATCATGATATTATTTTAGCATTTAATTGAACTTTTAGCTTAATATACGCAAAGCATTTAAAAAAGCTTGTTAGAAAGGTTTATTTCATATATTTTTATTCTATCCATAATAAACCGATTAATTGAAAAAAATAATTGCAATAGCAATACTTATGCTGCTCATTTTTAACCTGGGCGGTTATCAACTGTTGTTCCAGTATTTTATTTATCAGTCTGATAATTTTATTACCGAGCAGATCAATAATAATCGTTACAAATCCACCGACCTTGTTGAGGTAAAGATCCCGGTTCACTTAATCATATCAGATTGGGATGCCTTTCAGCCCATTGGTGGGCAAGTTAGGTTTAAAGATAAAGTGTATAACTATGCTGAATTAAGATTGACAAGAGATACTATGTATCTGATGTGTATACCCAATCATGAAAAAGCCCGCATCATCAACGCCAAAAATGCTTACAACAAACAGGTAAATGATATACCTGTTAACAAAAAATCAAACCTTCCGCTCATAAAGAAAAACATTTCCGAAAACTACTATACGCATACTGATAATAAATTTATCAACTTACCCCTCATCGAAGGAACAAGGAACTGGCGTAATTATATCACTTCAAATATCATTCGTACCTCAATCAACTTTGCCGGCCAACCACCCGATGCCGGAATTATTTCTGTTAGCTAAATTTTTAACCAGAAGAATGTTAGGGCATTGCGCATAGTATGCTTAATAAGCTATGAATTATGCTTTTTTGCTTCATTTAGTCAGTATTTGGTTAATTACAGCCATGTGAGGATAAGCTATTCTTACTGTTCATTTTTATTTTCAATAATAACTTATGACACCTAAAGGTCATTTGCCCTGCACATATAGGGTTTACGGTTCGTCTTGTCATGTTATTAAAATAAATCATTTATCACTTTTTCTTATATGTATTCTTATTTAAACACAGAGCCGATGGCTCAATTATAAGATAAAAACCAATTTTATATGGAAATGCTTAAGATCATTCGTTACAATGGAAATATAGTATTCAGAAGCAAAGCCGCTTTTTGGATAGGTTTTTTGGCGGTTACGGTTGGGATGGCCCTTCAGCTTCCTATGTACACTAACGCTAGCAACATGGGTTACCGGCTGGTTGGCATGCCCATGAGCACAACAATGGACTTTGGGATGGGCCTGGTATTAGTAGGCCTTTTTATAACATTGTATAGCCTCATCCCTATTACCGGCGCAAAGGAACCCGACACGTATAATCTGAAGGTCCGTGCGCTTGATGATGCGCCTATTAATTTTTTTCACATAGGGCTCTTAATTGTTATGGCCGTTGCCATTACGCTTGATGTGATGAAACCAACCATCCTGTCATTTGTCGTGCCTGGCGTGGCGCGGGAATACGGACTTAAATCGCCTGTAAATCCCCACGGAACGATCCCGGTTGCATGGCTTCCCTTTTCGGGGATTACCGGTACCGTATTGGGTTCTTTTGTTTGGGGGTGGATGGGGGATAAGATCGGGCGCAGAGCTTCCATACTCATGGCAGGTATATCGTTCATTGCTACAAGTTCATGCGGCTGCATGCCTTCGTTCTGGATGAATTGCGTGATGTGTTTTATTATGGGCTGGGGCGTTGGCGGCATGCTGCCCATCATATTTACACTCGTAGCAGAAACAATACCTGCGAGGCACCGGGGTTGGCTAATGGTACTGTTAGGCGGAGATGTTGCAGGGGCTTATATTTTAAGCAGCGCACTTGCTTCCTGGCTTGTGCCGCATTATAGCTGGCGGATACTGTGGCTGATTGGTTTTCCGACCGGGATTTTGCTCATCTTGTTAAATCGTTGGATACCTGAATCACCACGCTACCTGCTCAACCACGGCCGGTTAAAGGAAGCGCAAGATGTTATGAAACGGTTTGGCGCGGTGGCTGTAAAAGAAAGGGTTTCGCCAGACGATGCCGAAATAAAGGTCAGCGATCAATTCCGGCAATTGTTTCGCGCTCCTTTTCTTGGAATTACCCTTTCTATAGCTATACTGGCCCTTGGCGGCGGTTTTGTACAGTTTGGGTTTCAACTCTGGATACCGTCGAACCTGCAACGCCTCGGGTTTTCAGAAGTGGGCTCTTATCAGTTGTTACGTAATGCTGCCATTATCGGCTTCCCGCTTAATTTTCTGATTGCCTGGATGTATGGTTTCTGGAGCAGCAAACGTACTATTATCATTTTAACCCTGTTTACAGCCGGGGCTATGCTGGGTTTTTTGTTCATGGGCAACTCCATTATACATTATCATGTACTGCTCTATGTGTTACTTATCATTCCTATTTGGGGAATAAGTTCTGTAATAGCCGTCCTTTCTGCTTATGTAGTCGAGATTTATCCTACTAGTGTGCGTTCACGGGGCAGCGGCCTCCTGGCAGGGGTCAGTAAATTTGCCGGGGTACTAGTCATCACGCTTCCCATTGTAGCAATAGCGCCTCCGTCTATTGCAATAACAGCACTTATCGGCGCCGTTCCATTGTTACTTGCGGCCATTGCAATAATTTTCTTTGGCGTTGAAACGCGCAAACGCGTGTTGGAAGAAATTACTAAGGAACAACTCGGAGAACTGGTTGCGGAGATTGCCGATGACAAACACTGATGCAGTTAACCAAAGCAATGACGGTTGCTTGCTAACAACTATAGCCGGTACACAGCAAAAATTAAAACTGAATTATCAAATGTATAAAAATCACACAATAATATTGAAAATATATGGCACACCTAATCAACCTGATCAAAACCTTATACAAAGGCCCTTTAACCATTAACAGTAATAAAAAGGAAATTAACGCAGCATCAGTTTCACATCGCAACAAATTCCTGATACCCTTTTTAATGGTGCTATTTTCAACCTGCTTTGTGGCCGTTACTGCCCGCGCACAAGAAACAAGTATAAGCCCTTTATCAACTTATGCCTATGTTAGCCCAAAACAGGCCGATAAGTCAATTTCATCTTCAAATGATTCGATAAATATTTCAAAACCAGCCGTAGCAGATACGGCCTGGCAACCTGTACGACGATTGTGGGGGTTAACATTCGGCGACTTTTATTATGATGCCCATACGGATGCAGCAAACAGGGGCCCCGAAACCAACTATTATAATATACCAACCTATAGAAATGCCTTCCAGTTTCGTCGCATCTATTTAGGTTATGATTATGATATTGACCGTAAATTTTCGGCAGAAGTCCTGTTATCGTCCGAGCCTGCTGCCAATACTGCACCTTCAGGCAGCACCTCGATATCAGCCGGCGATAACCTTGCTGATAACAAAATGGCTTTTTTTATTAAACTTTTTGATTTAAGGTGGAAAGGGGTATGGAAAGGCTCTGATTTCTTAATTGGCGAGAGCCTTACACCGCTTACTGTAATGTTAACTGAACAAATATGGGGCTACCGTTCTGTGGAAAAAACCATTGCTGACTTTCACAGATCAAACCTTTATGATATAGGTGCTTCATTGCAGGGGAAATTTGATCCGGATACCAAAAACTTTGGCTATGATTTAATGATAGGCGACAATACCCAGGCATCCCTGTTAGCTACATCAAATCCTAATACAGGATTTTTTAAGGCATTTTATGGCGATGTATATGCTAAACTACTCGACAAGAGGCTGATCTTCGACCTGTACGCCGACTATATGAAAACATCCAGCACTACTGCACTGGTGGGCTCACAATCACATAATATGATAAAAGGGTTTGCCGCCTGGACCACCCCTAAAATTACTTTTGGCGTGGAGGCCTACACCCAGCAGATCACCAATGGCGTAACTGCTACCCAGGGTACCGAAAAAACTGCCGAAAACGCTACCGTTGAGGCCATATCCGTGTATTCGCATGGCGCTATTTATAAAAATGAATTGGGTTTCTTCGCCCGTTACGATGGTTATAACCCTGATAATAATTTTAACGATGCAAATGTGTACACCGTAAATACTAACCTGGCGGCTTACAATCCTTATACCAAAGAGCATTTTGTTACCGCAGGTTTAGATTACAGCCCGGATAAAAATGTACACTTTATGCCCAACCTTTGGCTTATACAATACGTAGATCAAAGGACCCTAACTACGCCGGGATATGTGCCTGATAACCATACCCTGGTTTACAGATTAACATTTTTTTACACTTTTGGCAAATAATATACAATGGCAAACAAACTTATCAAACCAGGTTCTCAATCGCCCATCTCAGGTATAATTTCAGGAAAAATATCAACAACAATCCGCCGCTATTTCATCTGAAAAATAGTAACATTGTATCATTTGGGACGATAAAGTGATTTGCTTAGCAATCAGCTAAGTCCCATTGTTAATTTATACATTAAAATTTATGAATAACGCTAATATAACAACACCTACCGATTTTGTAAGCCTGCTCAATGATAACAATAATGTTATTTTTAATATGACATCGGATGAAGCAGCGGAAGCAGTAATATCCGGCGATGCAGCGCTGGTGCGCCAGATAGAGGGGCAGTTTGCCATTGTAAAAAAAGTTGGGCAGCAAGTATTTCTGGCGCGTTCCATTGGCAGGCCAATGCGTTATTTTCTGGCTAAACAGGTTAGCGGCCCATTGCTTATAGTTGCCGAACGTATTGATGAGATTTATAACTTCCTTAAAGACATGGGGTTGCATCACCAGTTTCACCCGTCCTATACCAGGATGGTACCGGCACATTATGTAGTGCGGTTGGAAGTGATAGGCTGTCCTGATCCAAACCCGGTTTATACCCGCTTTTTTGAACCCAGGAGAAACAGCTTAACCCATGATCTGGATGAAATAGGAAAGGCATATATTGGAGCATTGGCTGATGAATGTCAAAAATGGCTGATGTCAATACCTGAAAAGGAACCAATAGGTGTTCTGTTTTCCGGGGGTATTGATAGCGGATCGGTTTTCCTGGTAATTTATCACTTGATGCTGAAATTGGGTATGTCGCCGCAAAGACTGAAAGCGTTTACGCTTTCTATAGATAACGGCCCTGATGCAGAACAAGCCTACCGGTTTTTGGATCAGTTAGGGTTATCATTGTTCCTGGAAGTAATTGACGTCCCCCTGTCAGCCGTTAATTACAAAGAAGCTATTACCGTAATAGAAGATTATAAATCAAGGGACCTGGAATCGGCAACAATGGCCCTGGCCTTGTGTAAGCAATTACGCAGCCTGTACCCGGATTGGAAATATCTGATTGATGGCGATGGCGGCGATGAAAATCTGAAGGATTACCCTATTGCAGAAAATACCGAGCTTACTATACGCAGTGTATTAAATAATATGATGCTATACCAGGAAGGCTGGGGGGTTGATAAGATCAAGCATTCGTTGACTTATTCAGGCGGGCAGAGCCGTGGGCACGTGCGATCTTATGCTCCCTGTCGCTTGTACGGGTTTAAAGGCCTTAGCCCCTATGCGCTGCCGAATGTTATTGAGGTTGCCGAAGGCATACCTTTTATTCAATTAACAGATTGGAGTGAAGATGCGCTTTACGGGTTAAAAGGTGAAATTACCAGCAGGGGCGTAAAGGCAATAACCGGTTTTGATATGCCCGTATTCGAAAAGCGCCGCTTTCAACTGGGCGCTGCAGCCGAAAGCACTTTTAATCAATTGTTCCCGCAGAATGAAGCTGAATACAGGGCTTATTTTCATTCGCTTTATGCATGATAATCTGGCGATAGAAAAACTCAGGCCGGCGAGGAACCTGTTAAACCCGGATATTCCTTACCATTTTTTGCACGAAGAGGAGCCGGGTGCAAACGGGGAATTGCAAAAAGTAAATACTATCTTTCTTACCGGTAAAGAATGCAGCTTTAAATGCCTGATGTGTGATCTGTGGAAAAACACACTAACCGGGCCTTCGCCGCCAGGGGCTATTTTAAAGCAAATAGATTATGCTTTGAGCCGTTTGCCCGCCGCTGACACAATAAAACTATATAACAATGGCAACTTTTTTGATCATAAAGCGATTCCGCCTGCCGATTATCCGGGAATTACTAAACGGTTACAATGTTATGAAAGGGTGATAGTGGAAAACCACCCCAGGCTATGCGGCGAAAGTTGCGTGGAATTTAAACGCCAGCTTAACGGAAAGCTGGAAATAGCGATGGGAATAGAAACTATCCATCCGCAGGTGTTGCCAAAACTCAACAAACAACTTATACCGGAGGATTTTAAACAAGCCGCAAATTTTTTGCGAAGTAATGATATAGATGTTCGGGCTTTTATCCTGCTAAACCCGCCTTACCTTACCAATCGCGAAGAAAATATCAAGTGGGTACTTCGTACCGTACAATTCGCTTTTGAAAGCGGCGCCCAATGCTGCTCCATCATTGCTACGCGTTCGGGTAATGGTATTATGGAAAAACTGGCCGAACAAGGCTTGTATGCCGCGCCATCATTAAACACGCTGGAAGATGTTTTTGATACAGCCTTGTCGCTAAAGGGGGGCAGGGTATTTGTTGATACCTGGGATATCGGTTTTCTTTCCAATTGCCCGCAATGTTTCCAGGCAAGAAGAGAACGACTGGAAATGATGAACCTTTACCAACTGGTTTACCAACGGGTTAGCTGTAATTGTCATGCCTGAAAAGAACAACCATAACTATGATATACTGGTAGCAGGCGCCGGTTTTGCCGGTTCGTTAATGGCGCTTATTTTACACAACATAGGTTTTAGGGTATGCCTGGTTGAAAAGGGGCAACACCCACGGTTCGCCATCGGTGAGTCTTCTACACCTATTGCAGATATGCTGTTACGCCGGTTATCAAAACAATACGATATGCCCTGGCTGGCGCATTTTTCACGTTATGGCAGCTGGCAGCAGGCTCATCCTGAAGTGGTATGCGGTATTAAAAGAGGGTTCAGTTACTTTAAACATCATCCCGGAAAAGAATTTACTACTGATGCCAATCATATTAACGAACTTTTAGTTGCCGCCAGTACCGATGATATGCAATCTGACACCAACTGGCTCCGCGCTGATTTTGATGCCTTTTTAGTAACAAAGGTGAAAGAGGCGAACATTGATTACTTTGATCTTACAGAGATTGTACAGGCAGAAAGAATTGATAAATGGAAATTTTATGTTAAGGGAGATAAATCTGCTGAAATAATAGCCAACTTTTTTATAGATGCAACGGGCAGCGGCGGGTTACTCGAAAAAATGCTTGGCATTAAGTCATCATCAGATGGTTTCCTGACGAACTCCTTCGCCGTGTTCTCCCATTTTAACAATGTACCCCGATGGATGGATACGCTGCAAAAAACAGGCATACCTACCGGTGATTTTCCTTACGATCCGGACCATTCGGCCCTGCACCAAATCCTGGACGAAGGCTGGCTTTGGATGCTCCGCTTTAATAATGAACGCACTAGCCTCGGGTTTGCGCTTAACGGGAAAAAGAATGACTTTGATAACATGCCTGCGGAGCAAATCTGGAATGAAATGCTAAATAAATACCCGTCATTGTACAAGTTATTGAAGGACGTTCCTCTTTCGGCACAACCAGGTAGAATTATCAAATCGGGCAGGTTACAAAGAAAAGCTGAACGTTGTTTTGGCGATGGATGGTTAGCGCTTCCGCATACTGTTGGTTTTGTTGATCCGCTTTTTAGTTCAGGAATCGCACATTCCCTATCAGGAATAGTAACAACAGCTCATTTACTGCAACAATACTGGGGAAACAACAATGAACTGTACCACAACCTTGCATTATACGAAGATAGCGTTTTTGAGGAGCTGAAATTTATAGATCAGCTGGTTGCCGGATGCTATCAAACGATGGACAATTTCGGGCTTTTTAATGCCTGGACAATGCTGTACTTTGCTGCCATTATTCAATATGAACAACTATTGCTGCAAA
>Ga0302303_10002469_pt1 | contig 11127 bp, 12 predicted proteins | sample III_Palsa_E2_1_FD_194542 | JGI IMG/M metagenome (GOLD analysis project Ga0302303, IMG submission 194542) | Peat permafrost microbial communities from Stordalen Mire near Abisko, Sweden - III_Palsa_E2_1 | ecosystem: Environmental > Terrestrial > Soil > Palsa > Peat permafrost | place: Sweden... | reverse complement strand
GGCCTCGATGTCCTCTATCCCGAGCCCCCGAACGCAGACAACCCGCTGCTTACTGCAAAGAACTGCCTTATCACCCCACACCTAGGCTGGGCAACCAGCGCCGCCCGCGAACGGCTCATGAACACCGCTGTGGAAAACCTGAAAGCCTTCCTGAACGCCGAACGGTTGAACCGTATCGACTAGCTTCTCGATAGTGAAGCCATGTCAATCACGAACCGGTACCGTACATCGCTCTTGATGACACGCTCGTAGGCCGCATTGATGTCTTGAATATTGATCATCTCTACGTCGCAGGTGATTCCGTGCTCGGCGCAGAAGTTCAGCATTTCCTGGGTTTCGGCAATCCCTCCGATAGCGGACCCCGAAATTGACTTTCGGCCGACAATCAAGTTCACAGCATGAATAGCCGGATCAAACGCGGTTAACTGGCCGACTACACTCAGTGTCCCGTCCAGCTTCAGTGTCGCGAGGTACGGGTTCAGGTCGTGGGCGTTGGGAACAGTGTCCAGAATAAAATCGAAGCTGCGAGCGGCGGCCTCCATGGCCTCCGGGTCTGTCGAAAGTACCACATTGTCCGCGCCAAGCTGCCTGGCCTCATCCTCTTTCGCTGCAGACCTGGTAAACAGGGTGACGTCTGCCCCAAATGCCTTCGCGAACTTCAGTCCCATATGGCCCAGTCCGCCAAGTCCAATGACCGCAACTTTGCTGCCGGGCCCCACCTTCCAGTGGCGCAGGGGGGAATAGGACGTTATTCCAGCGCACAGAAGCGGAGCCGCGGATTTCGGGTCGAGTCCTTCAGGCAGGTGAAGAACGAATTTGTCCGATACGGTGATAGACTTGGAGTAGCCTCCAAAGGTAGGCATTCCATCGTGACGGTCCTTGTCGTTGTAGGTCTGGGTGCAGTTGTTCTCGCAATAGACTTCCAAATCAGCCAGACAGGCATCGCAGTGCTGGCAGGAATCCACCATACAACCCACGCCTACCATATCGCCCGGCTTAAAATCGGTGACATCTGCGCCAATACTATTGACCCGCCCAATGATCTCATGCCCTGGAACCATCGGAAAAACCGAATTGGACCATTCGTTTCGTGTCTGGTGGATGTCCGAATGGCATACGCCGCAGTAAAGGATATCGATGACGACATCATTAGTTCTAGGGGTACGAGGCGTGAAACTAAACGGCTCAAGTTGATCTGTCGCGGACTGAGCGGCATACGCGGAAACTTCCAATATATTATCTCCCATGCAAACGTGGACGGCGCGGTTGCCGAAGCCTCTTAGTTAACCGCACCGCACGGTCAGATCGTTCCCCTAAATCACCCCCGCACCCTACATCGCCCCTACTCAATAAGATCGAACGACGCGCGCCCGAGGGATTCTCCATTCACTAAAATCTCTACTTCGTGCCGGCCCATATAGTGAACGCGGGTTGTGAAGTCTCGAATGAGCTGCTCTCGCTTTACGGACTCAGAAGCATACGGTCCAAGCGTCAAGGTCTTTAACTTGAAGACCTTAGCGGATGTTGCACCGTTCTTCTTGACGTAGTGTATGGCGTAGTCGACCACCAACCGCTGTGGCTTTGCCGAGGTGGATTGGAGCCGAAACGACAAGACAATCCTACCGCCAAGTTTGATAGCGGCGGGACTGACACAAAACTCTGTCAGCGACACCTCAGCGGTCTCACCTGCCCCAATAACCGCCAGAGCACGCCGGTCGCCTTTTTTGATCAGGCTGCGAAGCGCATGTTTAGCAATCCACATTGTACGGGCATCGTCGAGCGGCCAGCTTTCAATCAGCTCCAAAGCTATGTCAGGATTGTCCTTCGTAATGTCGTTAAGACTATTCGCCACGGACTTACGCACGTAGAGACTCGGATCAGACTTCAAGTTATTCAATATCGGCACGATCGGGGAGGGATCTGTCATCAGCGGCGTAATTCGGAACGACCACGGCAGGCGCGGACGGCTGCCTTCGCTTGCCAGACGCCGTACATGTTCGTCCTCGTCAAGTGACCAGTCTTCCATAACGGCCAGGGTCCGATGCAGATCCAGACGCAGAAAATGACGAACCGCAAATTCGGAGGAACCGAACGTCGTAAAGAACCTCAAAGCATCAATCGATGCTTCAAAATCGTCCAGTCCGTAAAGCGCGACATAATCCGACAAAATCATCGTCACAAAACCATGGTTCAGACGAGGCGCCAGTTCCCGCAGAATGCCCAGACCCGTTCGGTAGTCTTCGGGCAGAGTTGCGTGAAGGCATTCGGTCACTCGGCGCAATCGAGCCATCAGCGATAATGCATCGAGGCCTTGTAGGCTCGCCGACAAAAAGTTCTTTTCGTCAAAATGCGGAAATATCGCCTTTACTTCCGACGCAATATGATGAATGCGCTCGGCGTTAAAAATCTCTTTCAATGCCGGTGCTGCGTTGTCGTTCTGATCCGCCATTAAGACCTCCGAGTGAGTCCCAGTTAAGCTATTCGAACTGTCTAGTCTTACATAACAAATTATGCTCCAGACTTAGACGGAATCAGGTAAAACAAAATCATGGCCTTCAAAGACGCGTTCACACTGTTCCCAATTATAGAAACCAGACGGCTCATTCTAAGCGAACTGGTTGCCGAAGATGCGGAAAGTTACCATATACAGCAGAAAGCGGCGTTAGACTTGCCTGGCCGCCCCTCGTGGCAATACGGTTTTGAAACCGGCTCCGCGGACAAAGCCAGAAAATCGTTCGAGTTCTCCCGCAATGCATGGCTTAAGAAGGAGCGCATAAGATGGGGAGTTCGTCTAAAAGAGCAAGGCGCAGAACTCATAGGTCAATGTGAGCTGTTCAACTTCAGTCAGCAGTCAAAAGCCGAAGTAGGCTATTGGCTGGGACCATCCTATCACAATCAGGGACTTATGACGGAAAGTCTCCAAGCCATTGTCCTCTACGGTTTCCATACAATGGCCCTGCATCGGATCTATGCCAATACTTCGACGGATAATACGCCGTCGTTAGCCCTGCTCAAAAAAGTAGGATTTGTCCAGGAAGGTCTCCTGCGGCAAAACACCTGGCGAGACGGTGTATGGTGTGATTCATTTCTTATGGGAATCCTCAGCACCGACCTAACAACGACACACGGCAATTCCTAGACTACCGGTGGATCTTCCAAAGAAGCAAACATGCGCACAGAACATCAAAACAACGCCACATGGTGGAACGAAACGGCATCATGGTATAGGGGGCAGAACGAGCTGGAACTTATTCGCTCTGGCGGCAGCACTCTCTTCCCCGCCGAACGAGAAATCCTGGGAGACCTGACCCCGTGGTGCCGCCGTGCAATACACTTGCAATGCTCCCATGGAAACGATGCCTTATCGTTGCTCAACGACGGTGCAGGGGAAGTCGTCGGCGTCGATATCTCCGAGAAACTGTTGTCCGTGGCAAGCGAAAAAGCAACCGCTCTGCACGCAAATGCGAAATGGGTTCTCTCAGACATCCTTGAGACACCGCATAGCCTTGACGCCACCGCGGACCTCGTCTATACCGGCAAGGGCGCAATTTGCTGGATGATGGATATCGAGGAATGGGCCCGCGTGGTAGCCCGCCTACTTAAGCCGGGCGGAAAATTCTTTATCTACGAAGGACACCCACTTGATTGGGTATGGAGCGAAAACGCAGACACCTACATTCTTGACGACAAGTACGGCAACTACTTCTCGACAGAGTTTCGTACGAGCCTGTTCGCCGCGAAAACCCAAGCTAAGCCCCAATACCGGCAATGGACCCTCGCGCAGACCGTCAACAGCCTGATCGACGCGGGCCTCACCATCGAACGCCTGATGGAATATCCGCAGCATTTCTGGGGAATTCACCCACGCATGCCCGAAGAGCAGTCAAATCGGCTTCCACACACCTTCGCCATCCTGGCACGAAAGCCCGGGCAAATTGAGCTAAACTCAAAGTCATCCGGAACTTAAGGCCCTTTTCATTAAGCCTCAGCGCCAGTCTGGAGGGATACAAATTGGAACTGTCGCTACTATTCGACAGCAACCGCACCGGCCACAATGATCTTTTCCTTCGGTTCGCCGGGCAGATATACATCTGCGACTCGTACTACCTCGCACTTGACGGTGAGTTGATGCCTGACATAGAGAAGGGTAGTGAAGTCCGAGTCTCGCTCCGAAGGCTTCTGGAACAGTGGTATTCCGCCATAGAGACTGTTCCAGAGGGTGGCTCAGTCTACCTGCCCTACGATTTTTCGGACCAGTATACTGCTTGGCTCCACTGCACTAGATCTGGCGACACCGTTACAATAGTTCATGGGCATACTGATCTTGAAGGATGGTCGATTTCTCCGTCAGCGCTAGGTCAGCACATGTTCCGCCTGCCGAGATTTCAGCCCAATGGGCCGCCTGTCCAAACACTTATTAGTGACTTAATAGAGGGCATCCGTAAATCCATGGCACAGAATGCCTGATCAGGCGAGTTTGCCACCAACTATGTAGTACGCCGAACTCACGAGCAACTTTCGACAAAGACCATTTTTCATTCAGGCAACGGTCGTCAGCCCATTCTTCTCCACAAGCGAGAGTAGTTTAAGCGATGCCCCCTGTGGTTGCTTCTCTCCACGTTCCCACTTACTAATTAGTCCGGTGCTAACATTAAGATAGCGGGCGAACACCGCCTGACTGGCTCCCTCCCGTTCTCGTAACGCACGGATTTCTTCAGCCGCCAATGGTCGTACCGGTGTTAGGCAAGCTTCATCGAATTTTCGCATCGTACTCTTATCCATCACGCCAGCCAAATGCAGACCTTCGGCCGTTTCATGGATCGACGCCATTATGCTAGTTTTGTATTGTTTCTTCTTCATCTTCCGGTACCTTCACTAAAACTCCAGCCTTTACCGCTTTGGCGATGGCCTTATCATCATAGTTCAACATTTCTATCGCCAGCATTTTAAACGCCGTCAATTCTATATCAGAGATGTTTGCAATGTCATTCTTGGCAAATCCGTGGACGAAAAACGCTCGCCTTCCTGGCGAACCTCGTGAATGACTTGTTTTTGAATACTAAGAAAGACCCTCGCGGCACTGTTTCAGTGCGCACTGCACAACTAAAGTATAGCACTTAGTATCACACTATGCAAGCATCAGATTCCATTTCTTGTCAGCCGTAATCAGAAAACAAGACGCACCGAAGGCGACCTTACCCTTATGCGTACGGCAGCAATTCCGTCAAGTATTGTGGAGCAAGCGCTTCAGCCTTGGCCCTAAACTCTGCTTGCGCCGCCTCGTCGAGTTTGGGAGGAGCAGTTGTTCGGGTCGCGACGGGCACGCCGACGGCCATGAAAAACTTCTCCTGCCCAGCCGGTGAACAAATACACAGCAGACGCACGGGCAAATCAGACACGTTGTGGAACTGATGCGGAGCGTTGGCCGGGATGTGGATCGTCTCACCCGCTCGCACCACCGATTTAACACCGCGGAATGTGGCCTCGATCTCTCCTTCAAGGATCGAAAACGTCTCCTCGAAGTCGTGGCGATGAGGGGGAGGCCCTCCGCCCGGAGGAATGTGCATATCGAACATACAAAAGCGTCCTGCTGTATCGTCGCCCGTCAAAAGGACCGTATAAGTGTCTCCAACGAGCCCGATATGCTGCAAGCTCTGATCTTCGTTCGGTCTGGCATGTATTAAATTCCGCCGTGTGTCGTCGGGCGGAATAGCCGGGATGCTTGGATTGTTGGCCATGGTATTCCTTCGTTTATTGCTGCGCGCAGCCTCAAGGCAAATTCAAGCTAAATACGATCTTCCCAAGTACCGATCCCGCCGGTCGCCTGGCCCAGATTCCGGCAGGGTTCCAGAGCGTCTCCGTATGGTCGACAACTGGGATAATGACGCCTGCTGCGACCTGGTCCGCAAAGTCCTTAAGCCCCGCAGCGGTAACCTCGGTTTCTACCATGATTCCCCTGATATGGTGAGCCTCACACTCCTTGGGATCCGGGGGCTGGTTTGCCGCGACAAGGATGCCGCCTGGCTTGATAACGCCGTAGGATCGCTGCTGCACATCGCCGCCGACTAAGTCCAGTACTGCATCCACCGGTTCAATCAGCTCTTCGAAGCGGCTCCCGCTGTAGTCGATCACCATGTCGACTCCGAGTTTCAACAAAGCGCTCTTGTGCACATTCATAGCGGTTGTGAGAACTCGTACGCCTTGATTATGCGCGACTTGGATAGCCAGCGTTCCCACACTTCCCGAACCGCCGTGAATGAGGATCGTCTGGCCTGCGTGTAAGTTAGCAGCAAGAACCGACTGAACCGCCGTTTGCCCGACCACGGCAATGGCGGCCGCAGTCTCGTTCGATAGGGAAGGCGGCTTGATCACCACCGATTCCTGCCCGATTGCTATACGTTCGGCATACGCTCCGCCACCTGGGCTATATCCGAAAACCTCGTCTCCAACCGCAAACTCTGTTACACCAGGCCCGATTGCCTCAACCACCCCTGAAATATCTCCCCCAGGTATCCAAGGCAAAACTAGCGGGAACATCTGCCGCATATTGCCGGACGCCCGCCCTGGGTCGATAGGGTTGAAGCTCGTGGCTATAACACGAACAAGAACCTGGCCTGGCCCTGCCGTCGGCTCCGCGATCTCGTCGATATTTAGTGAACCGCCGTACTCGTGAATGCGAAGGGATTTCATGACACTCTCCTTACAAAGCTATGCCGTTCTACCCACATTTTCGTGGCATTAAGCAAAAATATCTAGTATGCACATTTAGGTGCTATAGTATCGAAACTCATGAGAAATTTGGACAATCCAGAAGTCGCGCATGTCTTTGACTCCTATCACAAAGCCGTAGCAACCAAATTATTGTTACTGCGGGAGCTTATTTTTGACACAGCCTCAAGAATCAAGGAAGTCGGAGAACTGGAAGAAACCCTCAAGTGGGGACAGCCCAGCTACATAACAGCAGCGTCAAAAAGCGGAAGTACCATCAGAATAGATCGGGTAAAAGCACAACCCGGAAAATACGCGATTTACTTTAACTGCCAGACAATGTTGGTAGAAACATTCAGACACCTCTACCCCAGCCAATTCAAATACGGCGGCAACAGAAGCATCCTGTTCAATGAGAATAATATTATTCCCACCGAGGAATTGAGCCACTGCATTGAGCTCGCGCTGACGTACCACCTGAATAAACCAGATAAAAGTTAAGTACTTTCCTCGGTACAATCCAAAACATCCTTGGCAGAAATTGCACGATTCCTTGAACTTATACTCATGCCTATAATAAAGAAGAGGAAAGAAACATGAGCATAACCCATTCCTATCACAATTGAACCCGAAGTCAAGCGATACGCCCAGGACGCTCATATATCCACCGATGAAGCGGTATTCCAGCTTATTCAAGCGGGCTTAAGCGCCAAGTCGAGCGAAGAGACCCGCATCCAGGACCTTCTCGGCGAGCCTATGAACGCGGAAGATGCTGCCTTGATGGACGAAGTGGTCGAAATGGCGATGAGGGCACGCAGCGAACGCTGGGAGCTTAAGGGGAGTGCGTAAAGTTATCCTTGAGAACTGGCGTGAACCTTGACCGTGGTTAACACCCTGCCTGTACCTGAGTCGTTTCCAACCACCCCTAGCCTCAGGTCGTGTCCCCCTCCATGAGCTCCACGGGCAGCACGGTTTCGTGGGGAACTTCGTGTCCGTTCATCAGTTCAAACAGTAGTTTTATTGCTCTTTGGCCGACTTCGCTCCATGGCGCGCGGATTGTCGTGAGACTGCATAGCCGTGAGGCATCCGTATCGATGCCATTAAATCCAACGATGGCTAAATCCTGCGGAACACGAAGCCCCAACGGTTCACACAACTTAATAAGCCCGTAAGCGGAGGTGTCGTGCCAGCACACGGCTGCAGTAGGCCGCTTGTCCGGCGATGCGGTTAGCAGCACTCGTTCTTCCTGGCCCAATGCCCATCCGTTGTCCTCCTCAAATGCTTCAGTCACCGCCATTCCGTACCCTGCGGCACACTCACGAAAGGCCGCAAGGCGCTGGCATAGAGATTGTGTGTGGGAAAAACCGATCCCCTTTCGGTATAAAACGCGACGATGCCCTTTATTCGCCAAATATTCGGCCAGCAGGCGTCCGCCTGCGTTGTCATCCACAACGACCGACGGCAGCGAGGACACCATATTCGCCACAGCGACTGCTGGCAACGATGAACCTGTCAAAAGCTCCACAAGCCTGTCGTCCGGCGGACTAATTAAAACCAAACCGCCAATCCTGCCGTCCGACAGCTCGTGAAAAACCTCCAGCAATTCGGACTTCCGAAACCCTCCGTGCAGCACTAATTCGTGATGGCGCAACCCGCATTGCTTCTGTAGGCCCGCTGTGACTTCTGCGTTGAACGCGCTCGTCATAAGCATGAACTCATTCTCGTCACCAAACCCACTGTAAAGCCCGATTAAGTTCGTTTGATGCGTTCGTAAGGAGCGCGCAATGGCGTTGGGCCGGTAGCCCAGTTCCAGCGCTGCGGTTCTGACGCGCTCCTGAGTCGCCTTGGCGATGCGCAGCTTTGACGATGCCCCGCGCAAAACGATGGACACCGTGCTTACGGACACGCCGGCATGCCTGCCGACATCGTCCATGGTTACCGGCTCAGTATTGACTTTCTTAATCTGCATCATCTTTGTCATGCTTATCTTCAGTCCTTGACGTCGGGGTTGATCTGGAAGGGACTGCCGCAGTTCCACGACGCACTAGTTCTGAAATCAGAATTCGCCAGCATATTGACTCCGCCCGGAACACCCAGGAAACAGTTGTCAATATAAGTCGTCCCCGCCAGAGCTCCCCCATCGGTAAAGCTATAAGTAAGCTGAGAGTTCGTTCCAGTGTTGATATAAACTCGGTACTGCTGCCAGTCCGGAGTCGCACTGAAAGCTTGAATTGTTATTTGCTTGCCGAAGTTGCCGGAGTTTATCCTCAAGACTGCTTTGCCCGTGCCCTTCACCCAAAAGGAGGCAACGTAGTCTGCATTGGGACTGACATTGACAGCCTGGTAGACATTTCCCCAAGTGGGTGCGGACGCGGAGACTCCAACCAGCGCCCCTGCCCCGGACGGCGCCCTTTCTAAGACAGGATCCGCGCCTCGAGGACTGCGTTGCGCCGCAAGATTCACCCTCACATTCGTTCCCAGATGCTTTTCCATAGTCGGCATCAACGAGGAGTCCGCGGTGAAATTATTGTCAGGTTGCACCGACAGGATATTCGGACCCCAGGCTTCGCCCGCTGCCCAGATTGTACCATCAAACCCGGCCTGGTCCAGAGCAGTGTAGAAGTTGTCCAAAACCGTCAGCCAGCGTGGATCGGAGTTCGGTGCGCCGAACTCACCCAGATAGCCGCCTACATCGTTTTCACGGCACCACTTTGCGAAAGGCGCGAGACGCTCAGCTCCGACATTGGGCAGATTGGCATTTGCCGCCAACTCCTTGTCGTAGCTCCATGTGTATGTGCCGGAACTGTCACGATCGAAGTATTCGTGCGCCTCATATTTAAAGTTATGAGCGGGGTCCGTAATCCAGCTCTTGGGACCGTTGACCGCGGGCCAGGCCTCCGCGCTTGAAAACCTGTTTCCGGGAATATAAATGAGCCTCTTGTCGCCGTTGCTGCGTATGGTCGTCAGAACAGCCTGAGAAATGTCCTCCCAGTTCGCAGTTCCCATGTCATAGGGCTCGTTCATGATGTCATAGGCGTACACGGCCTTATTGTTCCTAAAGACATTGGACAGTCTCCTCCATACATCTTCAAGATTCCCCCGCGAGACCTTGACCACGCCATTGTATTTGTTGTCGAGAACGTACGAGACGTACGTGCCGTTTTCGTTAATGCTGTACCGCCCAAAATTGTGCAGGTCAATGATGGGCTTGTCGCCATACCTGCCGGCCCAGGCCACGTTTTCCTCCAGGAGCTTAAGATATGCCGGATCAAGTGGTCCGTTAAGGGTTGGCTGCAGGCGCTCCCAGCAGATCGAGATCCGCATCAGCGTCAAACCCTTGGTAGTGAAGTACTTATAGGTCGACGGGCTGTTGGCAGTGTAGTTTGTACCAACAACACCTGGTAATACACTGGCGCCAAATCCCAACCCTGCCACATTCACTCCGCGGGAATAAGCCCCTGCCCCTGTCAAATGGAGACCTACCCCGGCAATTAAAAGCCCCATCGCCGCCTTGGCTGTAAGGTTTCGTATCATGTAATTCCTGGTCATTGATTCCGTTATTCGCTTCCAATTCAAAGTTCTGCCGAGTTACTGCCCCTTAGGTGGGACGCCATTCTGATGCGTTTTCATCCACTCAGCCGCCCCCGCTGGCAGCTTCTCCCCGTAATGGGGAAATTGCTGCGCGTATGTTTGACCGGAGACATTGTTCTGGCTCCGACCGCACCCTGTCCCTGAAATCAGGACCAGGCAAGCGCCAAGCGAGGCGGCGGTTAATAAGAATGTGTTCAATTTTAAGTTCATAACCAGCCTACTGCCGTGTGGCATCCCACATATTGTTTTGCGGTTGACCGTTCATATCCGGATCGGTCGCCGAGGGAATCATCGATTTGACATGGCCGTCGCAAAACAGGAAGTTCGCTAGCCCCGTGTGAGAAGCCGTCACCGCGCCGTTCGGTCCATTCGGATACGTCCCCGTGTTGACACCGTTTGGGATTACGTTGTAGGTACTCTGGCCGGACGCCCACCCGTTGGTGAATATGGGTCCCAGTCCCCAGATCAAGATATTTCCATACAGCCCATTTTGTAGAGCGATATCATTGTGATTTTCCGCAACCAGGATCGTCCCCGCCGGCTCATTGACACCGGACTCAGCAGCGGGAGCATGTTCCAGCGAGCCGGGATTTGTATCGTCCGCCATTCCCATGACACCGATTAATTTGTGCTCACCAGTGCCGCTGTCGTAGCCTAGCGTGCCGTTCGAGGCATAAGAGATGGCAGCCGTCGTCTGTGTGCTGTCCCATGGGAGTGGCGCGGTCATCTTCGTATCGTCAGGACAAACAAACACGGCCACCGACTTGATATACGGCTGAATCTGAAGAGGCCATGAGTTCGCCGACTCGCCGAGCTCGATGCCTTCGG
>Ga0302303_10002464_pt1 | contig 11136 bp, 10 predicted proteins | sample III_Palsa_E2_1_FD_194542 | JGI IMG/M metagenome (GOLD analysis project Ga0302303, IMG submission 194542) | Peat permafrost microbial communities from Stordalen Mire near Abisko, Sweden - III_Palsa_E2_1 | ecosystem: Environmental > Terrestrial > Soil > Palsa > Peat permafrost | place: Sweden... | reverse complement strand
GGAGTAGAAGACGGGCCGCTGCACCTCATGCGCTGCCTCGCGAATCTGTTCCATCACCGACAAGTCGGCGCGCCGTTTGTGGCTGAGATGACGGACGATGTTTTCGATCATCACCACCGCACCTTCGACGACCATGCCGAAGTCCAGCGCACCCAGGCTAAGCAGGTTAGCGGGAATGTGGCGGAGATCAAGACAGATGGACGCGAAGAGCAGCGAGAACGGGATGGTGATGGCAACAATCAGCGCGCCGCGTGCATTGCCAAGAAAGAGAAACAGGATCAACGCGACGAGCAGAATGCCCTTGGTCAGGTTGTCGAGAACCGTGCTGGTCGTGAGCTTGAGCAGATCGCTGCGATCGAGGAAGGGAACGATCGTTACACCTTTTGGCAGGATCTGTTCGTTCAGCTCCTTGACCTTGGCATGAATGCCTTCGAGGGTGACGTCGGAGTTTTCACCCTTTTGCAGCAGCACCACGCCTTCGACAACGTCGTCGTTATCCAGCAGCTTGCCGTCTTCGTGACGAACAGCTTTTTCGCCCTTCGCGCTTGCAGCTCTTTCCTCCGGCGTGCAGTAACCCTCGCGGCAGGTCTTGCCGATCTGGCCCAGGCGAATCTTCGGCCCCTGCACTACCTTTGCGATATCGCTGACCCGCAGCGCCGTACCGTTGGAGGCCTTTAGTACGGTCTGTTCGATGTCATGAACATTGGTGAAGAGGCCGATCTCCTGCACGTTGATCTGCTGCTGTCCCTGCTCGATGAAGCTGCCGCCGGCGTCGACGTTGTTGGCGGCGAGTTGCTGCTGGACCTGCTGCAGGGTCAGGCCGTAAGAGATGAGTTTTTCGGGATCGACGATCACCTGGTACTCGCGCGTCAGGCCGCCGAAGCTTGATACATCCACCACGCCGGGCACGCTGCGGAACTGCTTCTCCAGTGTCCAGTCTTCGAGGCTCTTGAGAGCCATCGTGTCGTACTCGGGATTGGTGCTCTTGAGGGTGTACCAGTAGATCTGGCCGACGGGGGACCAGTCTGTGCCGATCTGCGGCTGCAGCCCTGTGGGCAAGGTCACCTGCGAGAGCCGTTCGAGGACCTTCTCGCGATTCCAGTCATCTTCGCTGTCGTCGTCGAAGATCATGGTGACGCTCGAAAGGCCGGCGAGCGAGGTGGAGCGAAGATGGGTCATGTGCGGAATGCCCGCCATACCGATCTCGAGCGGCACGGTTACCTGCTGCTCGACTTCTTCGGCGGTGCGGCCCGGCCACTGTGTGATGACGTTGACGTAGTTGTTGGCAACGTCGGGATAGGCCTCCACGGGAAGGTTGTGGAAGGAGATTGCTCCCCAGCCGAACAGCAGAATCGCAATGACAATAATGATGAATCGGTTGTTGAGCGAAAAATCAACGATCTTCCGAATCATTACTGGTCCGCCGTATTCTGCAGGTCAAGCGCGTTCAAGACCACCTGCTGCCCAACGCTCACACCCGCGAGCAACTCAAGATAGTTGTTATCCAGCGTGCGGCCCGTCTTTACCTGCACACGGCGGAAGGTGCCTTGCTGTCCTGTGGGCACGAAGACATACGAGCGGTCATGCAGTTGCAGAACGGCAGTGGCCGGAACGGCCGGTTCGTCGCTCGCCTTTGAGCCGAGGAGGGTCGCGGTGGCGAACATGCCGATGCGCAGTTGACTGCCCGGATTCGGCACCTGGAACCGGACTTTCGCTGTGCGAATGCTGGGGTCCAGCACGGCCCCAATGTCACTCACAGTTCCAGTGAAAGTCTTGCCGGGGAAGGCATTCAGGCTAATGTCGGCATGTTGACCAAGATGGACCGTTGCGAGATCGTTCTCATAGACATCACAGATGACCCAGACGTGTGACAGGTCGGCGATTGTGAGCGAGCCCGTTGAGCCAGCATACGTAATGCCGGCTGCACCGGCCGCCGTTACATTCTGAGAAATGATCACGCCCGACGCGGGAGCGTAGACCTTTACCGTGTCGCCCGGATGGTTCTTATCGACGCCATAAATCTTCAATTGCTGCTCGGCCGCGCGGAGGTCCGCCTTGGCGTCATTGTCGCCATCTTCGGCGATATCGAGCTGTGATTTCGCAATCGCTCCCTTGTCAAAAAGAAGCTTGTCGCGGTCCAGGGTTACCGCGGTCAGGTGCTCGTCGTTCACAGCCTTCAAATAAGCGTCGAATGCGTTGGTCACATCGGGGCTCTGTACTTCCATGACGAGTTGGCCCTTGGTGACCGTATCTCCCAACCCAACATGCAGCGCGACAACGCGTCCGTTGGCCAGAGAGAGGACAGGGATTTCCCGCGATACATCGGGGTTCACCGATCCCGTGACCTGCAAGGTGCTGACCACGGGACGCGACACGGCAGTAACCAGAGCGAATCGTTCTGCTCCGTCAACATGAACCATGTCGTTGCTGCCTACATCGACAACCTGCGGCTGCGAAGGCGGAGCTTCGGCGGCGGGATTCTCAGCGTGCTTGCAGCCACAAACGCCGATCAGCATAAATAAGGAGCAGCAGGCGATTCGTCGCCAAACTTTCGGGGCCGATTGCATCGTCAATCCTGCGCCTTTCCACCGTTGTTCAGGTCTGCCATTTTGTTCGTCGGCCTCGTATTTGCTCAATTCCTGTTGATTACTTTCAGTAGGGTAACCCGCATGCCCATTAAAAAGACATAAAGCGTGCGGTTGTAGGAGAAAGTCTTCCGATAGCCGCGATATCTTTCGATATCACGTGCGGTTACCAGCCTGCTAACAGATACTTAATACGGTATGCATCGCGTTATTTCTCTATTTAAGAGCAAACCCTTCATCCTGCTGGCAGGGTTTCTCTCCATTGCGTGCATCGCATGGGCGGATCGAAGGTTGAATAACGCGATCCCTCTCGGTCTACTTTATCTTGCGCCGGTGGTCGCGATCAGTACAGTGCTCCGGCGGTGGCAAATTCCGCTATTGGGCGCGCTGTGTGCTGTCATTGCGGAGTCGTCCGATGCGTTCCCGTGGACCATAGAGCAGGGCATTCCGCGAGATGCGCTGTATTTTTTTGCATACATGGGAGCCGGACTATATGTGTCGGAAGCGCTGCACCGTCGGCGTGCCGAGCATGCCCATATGGCTGCGATCGAAGCGGAAATGGAGGCTCGCCGCAGTGTTGAGGAACAACTGCGGCTGGTGGTGCAGAACTCGTCGATTTCGATTATCACGGCAGACGAATCGGGACTCATCCTGCACGCAAATGCTGCTGCCGAAAGGCTTTTTCAGGGCGAAATGGAAGCCGGCAACGAGCAGCTCAGAGGTATGTCGTTAGCCGGCTTCATGCCGTCGCTTGCCAGAGTCCAGGTGAGCAAGCATGGCTGGAAGCAGTTGCGAACAATGATGCAGTGCCAGGGCTTTCGCGCCGGCAAAGATCCGTTTCTTGCAGACGTATGGTTCTCGACCTACACGACGTCTCGTGGTGCCCGGCTCACGGCGATGATCGTCGATTCTTCAACGGAGATGAGAGACCGCGAACAGGCAAATCTCGAACAGGTGCTGGTTGGATCGAAGATCGCAATTGGAGCTTTATCCCACGAGATCCGGAATATCTGCGCGGCGATTTCTGTCGTACAGCAAAACCTGATGCTGAACGCGCAGGCAGAAGATCAGCTCAAGGAGTTTGACGCACTGCGGCAGTTAGTTGCCGCGCTCGAACGGCTGGCTTCTGTTGAGCTTTCACTGGTAAAGCGTCAGGCCAGCAAGGTACAGCTGGATGCCTTTCTACGCGATCTCTATATCGTCATTCATTCCTCATTACGAGAGGCTGAGATCAAACTGCATTGGGAGATAGAGCCTGGGCTGCCAGATGTATGGGCCGATCAGCAGAGCCTGCTGCAGGTTTTCCTTAACCTCATAAGAAACGCGGAGATGGTGCTCAACGGCAGCCCTGGCGGCGAGGTGAGGGTTTGCGCGGTACAGAAAACCAACGGCGTGCAGATAACGGTTTCGGACAATGGTCCGGGTGTGAGTTCTGTGGAACAGCTCTTCCGTCCATTTGCAGGTCAACCGGGTGCATCGGGGCTGGGTCTTTATCTTTCACGAGCGATGATGCGAAGTTTCCGCGGAGAGCTATCGTACCGGCCAGGTGACAGGGGAGCGACTTTTGCGGTGGAATTGGCAGTTGCAGGGACCGAAGAATGAAATGGAATGAAGAAGAGCAGCTGACTGGTACACAGTCAGGGACGATCGAAATACTGCTTGTCGACGATCACACACTCTTTCGTGAGAGCTTGCGCAGGCTGCTCAACGGAGAGCGTGGGTTTCATGTCTGTGCTGATTTCGCCACAGCTCATGAGGCTATGCTCGCTTTAGATAAAGGACTTAGCTTCGATGTAGCGTTGCTGGACTACGAACTGACAATCGCGTCAGAGATGACAGCCAACGGCCTCGACCTGCTTCTGCAGATTCGTGCCCACAAACCCGAGGCGCGAGTGCTGATGGTGACCGCCGGCATGAATATGAAGGACCTCCGGAGGACCGTGAGGGACTTAAATGCAGGCATTTTCCTCAAAACCGAACCAACAGCCGAATTGATGCTGGCAATTCAAAGGACCGCCAAAGGAGAGCGCTGGATTTCGTCCGGGGCTGCCTTGACGATGCTATCCACGGGAGATGGTGAGCAAAACAAGGGAAATCTCAGCCGCCGCGAATCCTCAGTATTGCGTGGAGTGCTGGAAGGTCTAAGTAATAAAGAGATTGGCGTTCGACTTGCCCTGACAGAGAGCTCGGTAAAGGGTGTTCTCCAGAAGCTTTTCGAGAAGACCGGAGTGAGGAGCAGATCGCAGCTGGTACGGTACGCCATTGAGACACAAATCGACCTGGGAGAATAAAACTGACCGGGTACCACGACTGTTCTTGTGGTCCGGGGGGCCAGTCAATTTACAATTTGAGTGACATGAGTGAACACGCTTCGAAGTACACACGTAACCAACCCTATATTTCCAAGGTGCTGGTAAATGACCGGCTTACCGGGCCGGAATCCGAAAAAGAAACCATCCACATCGAACTCGCTCTCGAAGAGGGCATGACGTACATCCCCGGGGATGCGGTCGGGATTATTCCCACCAATCGCGAAGAAGCCGTGCAGGGAGTGCTGAAGACGCTCGGCTTTACCGGCGATGAGCGTGTTCTGGATCACTACAAGGTGGAGATTTCGCTCCATGAGGCGCTGACGACGCGTTTGGGCATCGGCAAGCTGGCCCGCGGAAGCGTCAACCAGTTCGCCAAGTTGTGCGGCGACGACGTTCCCGCCGGGCTGAAGGCATTGATAGGCCAGGAGAACAAGGCGATTGCGGAGGAGTACATCTGGGGCCGGGAGTTTGTCGACCTGGCGAAGGAGTATCCGGGCATCGTGAAGCAGCCGCAGGAGTTGTTCAACATCCTGCAGAGGCTGACGCCGCGAATGTATTCCATCGCATCCAGCCAGGCAGCCCACCCGGACCAGGTGCATACGACCGTTCGCGTGGTGCGGTATAACGCACACGGACACGATCGCCAGGGCATTGCTTCAGGGCATCTTGGCGAGCGCGCACCGGTTGGGTCGACGATGCCGATTTTCCTGCACGAAAACAACGCTTTCCGTCTGCCGGAAGATACCGATGCGCCGGTAATCATGATCGGGCCGGGAACCGGCATTGCACCGTTCCGGGCGTTCCTGGAGCATCGTCAGGTACTCGGCCAGAAGGGCGACAACTGGCTGTTCTTCGGCGAACAACGCTCCGTTTCCGACTATCTCTATCAGGAGCAGTTCCTCGGGATGGAAAAGGACGGCGTGCTGACCAAACTGCATACGGCGTTCTCGCGCGATCAGAGCAAGAAGGTCTATGTACAGGACCGTATGCAGGAGAACGCAGCGGAACTGTATGCATGGCTCGAGCGTGGAGCTTACTTCTACGTTTGCGGTGACGCGAGCCGCATGGCCAAGGACGTCGAACTGGCGCTGTTGGACTGCATCGCAAAGGGCTCTGATGGAACGCTGGAGAGCGCCTCGGAGTATCTGGCTGCCATGAAGAAGGCGAAGCGGTATCAGCGCGACGTGTACTAGAGCAGGGAACAGAGAACAGCCAACAGCCAACAGTAAAGGCCGCCCAACAGGCGGCCTTTGTTATTTTTCTGTTACCTGTTGACTGTTCGCTGTCAGCTGCTAAATCCGGTCGTTATCCGGGCGCCACGCGACGATCGCCTGCTTGATCTGCTTGTTGGTCAGCTTTTCGCGGATGGCGCGGCGAGCGAGGTCGGGCAGTTCAGGGTTGGAAGCGAAGCGGAGAGCAATGTACTGCTTCATCGTCAAGGATTCCAGCTCTGCAAGCTCCGATGCCGATACCAGCGATGCGATGCGAAGACGTTCTTCGAGGCGAATGACGCGGTCCTGGGCTTTGAGCGCGTAGCCACGAGCGAGGCCGGCGAGCATGAACAGGGCAATGGACAAAAGGATGATCCATGGACCGCTGTGAATGTGCGTCGGGCGATGACGGACATACCAGACGATAGAGGCGATAACGTTGAGCAAGAGAAATGGCAAGACGAAGAAGTGAAACATCGGATCGAAGCGGGCGTGATTTTTGTAACTCTGTGGCTGGGACATGCTTGCCTCGTGCGTTGAGATTTTGATTTCCGGGGCCGATTGCGATCATACGCTGTAGTTGCTTTCGATACCCCAGGGGCAGGCCCGGATTCTTTAAGGACTTCACCGGGCAAGACAGTCGATCATGTACACATCACTCGTCTCGACTTCAAACCCGGACAGATCACCGGACGACACATGCATCCTGTCCCGGTAATCGGCTATGTCGAGTCGGGGGTTTTCTTAGTTAAGATGGACATTGAGGGCAAATCGCCATGGATGAAGAATGGTCTGGTAAACACCCGTACCGCCTTCGACTTTGAGGCGACGCTGACACGCTTCCGGTCGGTTATCGAGCGGGCGGGCCTGACGATTTTTGCGGAGATAGATCACAGCGCAAACGCCTCCGCAGTCGACCTGCCGCTTCCACCCACCACTCTTTTTCTGTTCGGCAACCCTCGTGGTGGAACACCTCTGATGCAGATTAGTCAGACCGTCGCATTGGATCTGCCGTTCCGCGCGGTGGTGTGGGAGGACGACGATGAGGTCGTGTGGATCACCTACAACGATCCTCGCTGGCTGGCGGAGCGGTATCCATTGGGGCCGGCGGCGGAGCCTGGCTGGACCGCTATAGGTGATGGCATGATGAAGCTAACGCTGGCGGCGACGGCCTAGCTCGACCAAGAGAGTCCGCCAGGGTGCGGCAGTTACAACGCCGACCCCGTCATGCAAAATCGAATTCAGAGGTCAAATGCACCTAAAGTTCACGCCGTCAGGTCGTTTCCGGGACCCGCTGCACCGAAGTCACCGCTCCTCAGGGGACAACCGGGCGCGAACGTTCGCGGACTCGGTTGATCCTACCAAAATATTCATCGGGCCTGTATCCAGCAAGAGCAAGCCGGTAACACGATCTGGATACTTCTGCGCGTATGCCATGGCAAGCATTCCACCCCACGAGTGTCCAGCCATTGTGAGTTTCTCCAAGTGAAGGTGCTCGCGAAGCGCTTCGAGGTCAGCTATAGCTCCGGCCAAGTTCATGCGGTCTCGGCAAGAGATTGCATTCGCGGACATTCCAGTTCCCCGCTGGTGAAGCAGCAGAACGCGACGCCCTCCAGAAGCAAGCATTTTCGCCACGGTCACCGTGTAAGCAGGGTTCATTCCAGGTCCGCCCGCCAGCAGAACAATTGGTTTACCAGTGCCGTACTCCTGATAGGCAAGGGAGTTGCAATCAGTACGTAGGTTCTCAAGTTGGGTACGGCGTTGCTGTGGCAATCCCAAACAGTACAGCTACGAGTGCACTGATCAAGGTCATGTTCCTCGCTACAAACATATCGTAGACGCCTCAATGATAGCTTGCTGTTGGCAAGGAGGCTCCTTGGCGTGTTATGACAACAGGACAGAGGCTCCATCAACAACGAAATGGGCAATGATATTGATCCAGAGATTTCTTCGCCACACGTAAAGGAGCGTTAGAAGCAAACCTCCAAACCCCGCGACGAGCACGTGTGACCATCCCCATGTGGTTATGTGCTCCAAGGTAAACACGATCCAGGAGAGTGCGCTTGCGATGCGCAGGCTTCCGAAAACTTCACGGCCTCGTTCGATGGCGAACCCCCGAAAAATTATCTCTTCTCCAATCGCTGCTCGGACTACGGAGATGAATCGCCACCAGAAGGGGGTAACCATCAGCTCATTTACTTGCGAACCTTCGGACAAATGCAATGCGGGCAGCACGCCGTAGTAAATGCCGGCGAATCCCCCAATTATTACAACCCCTGCACTGAGACCGATCAGCAAATCCGTCAGGCTTACACTCCGAAATCCGATCGAACTCAGGGGACAGGATTCTACATATCGCACGTAGAAGAGAACCGAGAGCGTGAGAATCCACCAGATGACCTCGTACCCGACCAGGTGACCTACTCCAGCGAATTCGTTCTCCCACTTCGACAACGGCAGGCCCGGGATCGTAAGAATAAGCAAAAGAGCAACTATTGTTGGCGCGAATCGCCGGTCTGTTCGGAGCATTTGCTACGCCTTTCTTGTTGGCACAATTGTGTCGAGGTTTTGCAGCCACGCGGAAACCGCACGATTCACACGCAGGCGGTCTTGCGTTGCGCACAGATCAAGTAAGAAACCGCGAAAGCCAGCGAGTACTGTTGTCGCAACCAACACACTCGCGCACTTCAACCGTAGTGCCGTAGCGCCATCTTTGTGAATATGGAGTGGGGCCCTTTGTAAAGTTTGTCCGAGCAGCAGTCCTCATGGCAGCTATTGTTCATAGTCCGGAAGACGCAGTGAGTTATGCACCTCCCGCACGTAGTCGTCCTTCAAGCCCGGGGCATCGCCATTTGTGAGAGAGGCAAGCCCCAGGTTGCGGGCATCCAGTTCCTCTTGAGTTCGCAGCAGTAAGAGCGAGCCTCCCTGCCTGAACGGTAGATCCTGGTTGGCCTCTACGAACGGACGGGCGATACGCTCATACGAGGCGAAGGCATCTTCCGTGTCTTCGTGCGAAGCCAACTCACCCGCCAGAACATAGGCCCCCACGATAGCGAGACTCGTGCCCTGGCCTGACAGGAAGGATGGTGCGAAGGCGGAGTCCCCGAGCAGCGCCACGCGACCCTTCGACCACTGCGGCATACGGATCTGACTTACGGTGTCGAAGTACAAATCGTCGGCGTGCCGCATCGCTTCTACCAGGCGCGGGACCTCCCAACCGCCAGGCGCGAATACATGGGCTGTGCGCTCGATCTGTTCCTCCGCGTTGAGACGCGTCTCAGAACCCTGCTCATCCGTCGCAAAAGCAAGCAGGACAAACAACTCCGTACTTTCGCGCACGGCGAATGCGACTGCGGTCCGCCCCGGTTCGGAGTAGATGATCCCACCGTGCGAAAGCCCAAGATCGTTTGGCATGGAGAAGAGATTGAAGGTAAAGCCGAGGTCGCGACGGAAGGGCTTCTCCGGTCCGAATACCAAAGTGCGGGTGTTGGAGTGCAGGCCATCCGCTCCGATGAGCAGGTCGTAGCGCCGGCTTCCGCCGCTCTTGAAGCTGACCACCACTCCTGCGCCGTCGTCTTCAAGTGTCTCGATCGAATCGTCGAACCAATAGCGTACCGCGCTGACCTTGGTCAGGTCGTAAAACAAGGTCGTCAGTTCTCCACGCGGCAGTTCCACATCACACTCTTCATTGGCGGCCAGATCGCACGGCGATAGCGTGGCGATGTCCCGTCCATTCGCATCCACAAAGGTCAGTCCGCGCGATTCGATGTGCGCAGCCTGCACCGCTTTCAAGAGGCCCATGCGCTCGATCACATCCGTCGCTGCGCCGCGAATGTCGATGGGATAACCGCCACTCCGCACGGCGGGTGATCGTTCCACGACCGTTACATCGAAACCATAGCGGTTGAGCCAGTAAGCCAGTGCGGGGCCGGCAATGCTCGCCCCCGAGATCAAAACCGACCGAGGGGTAGTGCGGGTGGTCGTCTTAGACATTCAGCCTCCAAGACGCATAAGATGCGTCTTGCATCTTATAGTGGCATGAATATCCTTAGGATGCAATGCGCATCTTATAATTGGCAAATGACAGCGACGAACAGCAGACGGCGCGGCACGACGCTAGAAGACGCGATTCTAGATGCCGCGTGGGCGGAGTTGACTGAGCTGGGTTATGCGGAGATGACGCTGGAGTCTGTTGCGAAGCGAGCTGGGACCAGCCGCCCGGTATTGGCCCGCCGTTGGCCGACCCGCATGAAGCTCGCGACGGCCGCGATGGGGCGCTACTTCGCGCTGAACCCGATCACCGTACCTGATATGGGAAGCGTCGGGGACGAACTTCGCCTTGTCCTGCGCTACCTGTCCAACCGCGTACAGCCGAACCTGGTTCAGCTGGTTTTCGACATGAGCCGTGACCTGGCCGATGCGGGATCGAACTTGAGCGATGTAAGGAGACAGTTTACGGACGGGGAACCCCTGGGCGGCATCATGAAGCGTGGGATCGATCGCGGAGAGATCGATCCAGATCGTCTCACGCCGCGGATTGTCGCTCTGCCAACGGACCTGGCTCGCCACGAGATATTGATGACTCTTCGACCGCTTTCTGATGAGGTCATCCGCGAAATTGTGGAGGATGTCTTCTTGCCTCTAGTTCGCGGGGATGGTGAAGGGCGCTCTTCCTAACGCCACTCCACAGAGTACCGACCCGCATGAGAAGGCAGCTAACTGCACAGAGACGATTCGAGTGATGGGTGGCTCACGAGAAGGGCATCGTGGAAGGGATTCGATCCGAATTGGGTCGAAAGTTCGTACGCGAGGTTGACAGCATAGCCGTTCAACATTGGTACGAGAACCTTACCGGTAAACGCGGTCTGGCTGATAACACTGCCGTGCGCCACTTCAACGTCATGCACCACATGATGGAGAAGGCTTCGACCATCTGGGCGCCGGAGACCGGCATCGACCGGAATCCTGCCAGTCTGATTGAAGTGAGGCGTCCAGACGATTCAAGGGAGCGCTACCTGTCGGAAGACG
>Ga0302303_10002459_pt1 | contig 11152 bp, 10 predicted proteins | sample III_Palsa_E2_1_FD_194542 | JGI IMG/M metagenome (GOLD analysis project Ga0302303, IMG submission 194542) | Peat permafrost microbial communities from Stordalen Mire near Abisko, Sweden - III_Palsa_E2_1 | ecosystem: Environmental > Terrestrial > Soil > Palsa > Peat permafrost | place: Sweden... | reverse complement strand
CGTCCATACGCTGCGCCATCAGCCGGTTGGCCGCCAACATAATCGGAACCCGCGACGCCTTAAGCGAGATCACTAAATTTCGATAGTTCCGCGCCTCACAAAGCCGAATATACTCCAGCGCGCTCTCAACCATTCCGAGCGGCGTATCCCCATGCATCACCGTAAGCCGCTCCGCCAGACTGCCATGGTTCACCCCAATCCGCATAGCGATGTCCCGGTCCCGGCAAACATCGATCACGGGAGCCAGCGACGCGTCGATAGCCTCAAGCTCATCGTCAATTTCCGTCTGCGTGTAATCATCCGTCCGCTGCCGCGGCTTGCGGTAGACAAACAGACCTGGGTTAATGCGAACCTTGTCCACAAACTGCGCCACAGCCACCGCGATATCCGTCCCCTGATGGTGCACATCGGCTACAAGCGGCACATCAAACCCACGTGCCTTCACCTCGTTCTGAATAGTCCCAAGACAATGCGCCTCGGCCAGGGTAGGGGTCGTCACGCGAACAATCTCGCATCCCGCGGAATGCATGGCGATAATCTGTTCCACACACGCTTCAATATTACGCGTCTCAGCAGTGATCATGCTCTGCACAACCACAAGGTTCCCCCCGCCAATAACCACATTCCCAACCCGAACCGCCCGCGTCTTACGCCGCTCAAAACTAATCGTATTCATTGAAGTACTACCCAATTCCACCGCGAAGCGGCTCCTAAGTTTTCTCCTCTCCCCCATTCTTATGGTGGGAGAGGGTAGGGTGAGGGGGTCCTAAACGCAGTTCACCCTGAGCCTACACAACGTAACCAAATTATACCTAACTCCCCATCATGTTCCCCTTTACGAAGTGGAGGGGCTAAGGGAGGTCGGATTCCTAACTCAGTTCCTACTTTGATCCAATTGACAAACCACGTCAAATACATTACTCTTATTGACACTCATGAGCCAAGACACCACCCTACAAACCACCATCGACGACTACATCCAGGCCGAAATGCGCATCCACCAAATCCCAGGCCTGGCACTCGCTATAATTCAAAATTCCGAAGTCATAAAACTCAGCTCATATGGCGTTGCCAACATAGAACATAACGTACCGGTAACTCCACAAACCATCTTCCAAACCGGGTCCATCGGCAAACAGTTTGCGGCAACAGCCATCATGCACCTGATGGAAGACGGTAAAGTCAATCTGGACGATCCCATCCGCACCTACTTCTCCAACGCACCCGACGCCTGGTTAGGCGTCACCATCCGCCACCTGCTCACCCACACCTCAGGAATCGATGGCGCCTATCCGCGCTTCGACCTGCGCAAGGATTATACGGAAGACGAACTCTTCAACATCGCTGCGTCCGTACCTCCAATATCCCCACCCGGTGACAAATGGGAGTACAACAATACAGGCTATATTGTTCCCAACCGAGCAGCCGGCTACCGACTGGAAGAAGGCGTCCTTAAAAATCAGGCCTGGGTCTCGCCAACCTTCAACTCCACAGCAGACGGAGCCCTATACGTCAGCATCACAGGTATGATCCAGTGGGAACAGGGCCTCGCTCAGGGAACCGCCATCAACCCCAAATCTCTCCAGCAAATGTGGACCGGAACTCCCCTTAACGACGGAACAATGGCAGCCTACGGCTTCGGCTGGTACATCACAACCACAAACGGCCGAAATGTCGTCTACCACGGTGGCCGCTGGCAAGGATTCACCAGCCACATAGCCCGCTATACAGACGACAAGTTAACCATAATCCTCTTAAACAACCTTGCCGATACACCTCATCTCCAGATCACTAAAAACGTGGCCGGAATTTGCATTCCTACGCAGGAGACAACCCCCTCCATGGCGAATCCTATCCCCGTATGACAGAGATTACTAACCCCTCCTTTTCGGCCGTTGCTCCCTATTACGAATATCTGATGTCTGGGGTCCCTTATCGATTCTGGGTCAGACATATTGAAGGGTATTGGAAGAGCGTAGGCCAGGTTCCCAACAGCGTCTTGGATTTAGCCACCGGAACCGGCACGGTAGCCCGGCTGCTCGCGCTGCGCGGCAAGACTGTTGTCGGCGTGGATCTTTCCGAGGGAATGCTCGAGATTGCGGAAAAGCGCGCGCAGGAAGACGGCCTATCCATCGAATGGTTTCGCCAGGATATGAGTGCTCTGGATATTCCTGGCAGACAGTTCGACACCGTTCTGTGCCTCTTCGACAGCATCAATTACATCCTGGACAGAAAACAGCTCAAGGAAACCCTGCGCCGGGTCGCCCAGCATCTGCACGCTGGCGGCACCTTCATCTTCGACATGAACACGGAATACGCCTTCGAATTAGGGATGTTCAACCAGAGCTGCTCCCGAAAAGACGAACCCCTCCACTACCGGTGGCGCTCCCGCTACGATTTTGAGACCCAGATCTGCACCGTCAGAATGCGCTTCCTCTACCACCCGGACGACGGAAGCGAAGAGCGCATCTTTCACGAAGTCCACAAACAGCGGGCCTACGGCAAAGACGCAATCCTGGAATGGCTCGCCGAAGCCGGATTCCACTCCATAAAAGTCACCGACTCCTACTCCGACTGCGAAGCCAACCCCGAGTCCGACCGCCTTGTCTTCTACGCCATTAAACAATAAAAAGCCGCCGAAGGACATTATCCTTCGGCGGCTTTTATCATCCCTGCATCAATACAACTAATTGCTGCCCGCTTGAGCCTTACCTGAGTTCTTCTGCTCAACCTCGCGAGCCTTCGCAAGCTGCGCTAGCCGGACATTCTCCTGAAGTTGTTCAGGCGTTTCCGTAGTGCTGTCGTGTCGAAGATGATCGTGGGCATCGTGTAAACGAGTCTTCTCTGTTGTTTCGGACATTGTTTGAATCTCCCCTTTGAGTTTTCGATTGGTTCTACTGGCAGTGTACCTACCTGAAGCACGTCGTAAACCGCGTTCTAAACCCACAACATCGTGAGCTCTACGGTCGTATCATACTCAAGTCACTGTTACCCTTTAAACGGCTCTAATCAATCAATTTGTTCCGAAAAACGAAAACTTACTCTATTTTTCTTCCTGAACGGCCTTAACCGCCGCCCGCACGCCATAAAAAAGAGCCTTCGCCATCAATTCCTGACCCGCTGTCGTTCGCATAAGAAGAAAATCGTGCCGGTTCGTTAAGACGCACATTTCCACCGTAACCGCAGGCACCTGAGCGAATATGGACCCGGTCAGTGCCCCCTGCTTGTGCCCTACAGCAGTCGCAGAATCGCCGTACAGACCCTTATTGCGCATGCTTCCCTGAAGGAATCCTGCTGCCGCCGCCTGAAAGGCTGCCGCGGCAATTCGACTGTCCTGCCGCACTTTCAAAGAAGGTCCTGTTACACCGTCCACCTCACCAACTCTGTCGGGGTAGTAACTCGCAATTCCTGAATCCGGGGCGGAATCGCAGTGCAGCCTCAGAAACAGAGCCGCGCCTGCCGCATTCGCGATCTCGGCGCGGCGGCGGTTCGTCACAAGCTGCTTCTCGTAACTCTTCGTCCAGACAACTTTCGCGCCATCCGCCAAAAGCAGAGGAGCCAAATCCTTGGCTTCCACCCAATTGAGATGCTTTTCAGTTAGAGTCCTGTCCAGACTCTCCGTCCCCTCACTGGTTTCAGAAGGGTGACCCGGATCCAGACAAATAGTAATCCCGCTCAATACGCCGCCTTGCTGCGTGGGGGTCTGTAAGGGTGCAGCAGTAGCGGGCTTCAGCGCAACCGCCGTGGCAACTGCTAAAAGTGTGAGGGAAAAAGCTCTAACCATGGTGTACCGCCATATAGAAGAAGAATGAGGCCACACCGCCGCAAAGCAATCCCGACAGCAGGGAACGCTGCCGAGTCCGTATGGCTCCAAAAATGGGAATGGCCGCGACAACCAGCACCGTAATAACGATCGCCGTGCGCCCGGCCCGAAACAGCAGTCCTTCCATGCCTCCAAAAAGGATACAAAGGGGGAGGGCAAAAAAGCCAAGAAGAAATTCAGCAAAAGACTGACGAGACAAATGTCACTCGATGATTCAAACGCAGAGCGTAAATCTTCTCCTCTCCCCCATTCTTATGGCGGGAGAGGGTAGGGTGAGGGGGTCCTGGGGCAACGACAAGCAGTGCTTATAGCACCCCAGAAAGACCCCTCACCCAACCTAGAGGTTAGCCGTTGCGGTACTTCTTCAGGTTGTAGAATGAGCGCAAGCCGCCGAAGGTCGCTGTTTCGCCCAGGGTCTCTTCGATGCGAAGGAGCTGGTTGTACTTGGCAACACGGTCGGTACGGGCCGGAGCGCCCGTCTTAATCTGGCCCGCATTCGTCGCTACGACGATATCGGCAATCGTGCTGTCTTCGGTCTCACCGGATCGGTGGGATACAACAGCCGTATAGCCGGCGCGCTTGGCCATTTCGATGGCGGCTAGGGTTTCGGTCAGCGTTCCGATCTGGTTGACCTTAACCAGGATCGAGTTTGCCGTGTCCGAGCTGATTCCGCGCTGCAGGAACTTGGTGTTGGTCACAAACAGGTCGTCGCCCACGAGCTGAACCTTGTTGCCGATGCGCTGGGTCAACTTGTACCAGGTGTCCCAGTCGTCTTCAGCCAAACCATCTTCGATGGAGATGATCGGGTACTTGTCCACCAGGTTGGCGTAATAGTCCACAATCTCGTCGCCCGTCAGCGAACGCCCTTCGCCCTTAAGCTCATACTTGCCATTGATGTAGAACTCGGAAGCCGCGGGGTCCATGGCGATGGCAACCTGAGCGCCGGGCTCGTAGCCTGCCTTCTCGATGGCCTCGAGAATAACCTTGATGGCATCCTCGTTGCTCGGCAGGTTGGGAGCAAAACCGCCCTCATCGCCGACCGCGGTCGCCAGTCCCTTGGCCTTCAAAACACCCTTAAGCGCATGGTAAACTTCAACACCCCACTGCAGGGCTTCCGAGAACGACGAAGCTCCCACGGGCATGGCCATGAATTCTTGCATGTCTACATTGGAATCCGCATGCTTGCCGCCGTTCATGATGTTCATCATGGGGACGGGAAGCTGACGGGCGCCGGCGCCGCCAATGTATCGGAACAAAGGCAGTCCGCTGCTTGCTGCCGAAGCTTTGGCTACAGCCAGGGAAACGCCCAGAAGAGCGTTTGCGCCAAGCTCACCCTTGTTTTCGGTGCCGTCGAGAGCAATCATGAGCTCGTCGATGGCAACCTGATCGGTGGCGTCAAGGTCGATCAATTCAGGAGCAATGCGCTCGTTGACGTTCTCGACGGCCTTAAGGACACCTTTGCCATCGTAGAAAGACTTGTCGCCGTCACGCAGCTCTACAGCTTCGTTCGCTCCCGTGGAAGCGCCTGATGGGACACTGGCGCGGCCTACAGAGCCGTCTTCCAAGTGGACGTCCACTTCAATCGTTGGGTTGCCGCGCGAGTCGATAATTTGCCTCGCCTGAATGTTTGTAATAGCGCTGGACATCTAATTCCTCCATAACGTGATAGCGTGATTAGTTTGCGAGTAACTGCTTTTTCGCTTGCTCTTTATAAGGCGATCGCAATGCTAAAGCAATCTGCGTCTCCACCAGACCTTCCGGAATGCCCATATCATGGGGCAAACCATGGACTTCCCCACAGAGATATTTGCATCTATTAAGCAGCAGTTCTTGCGCCGATGTCAACTGGATTTCTCCTTTGACCCGAGTGTCAGACTGTATGAGATATTCAAGACAGTCAAAAATGCCGGATGGAAACACATGGATTCCAAAGAACGTGTAATACTGGCCGTCAGGCAGCCATGATGTTTGCAGGTGCTCCCGCGCGAACTCAACAGAGGGCTTCTCCGTCATGCCGGCAATGGAGTACACCGTTTCCTGACCCTGCAGCGGCGCTGCCGCGACCGTCCCGTACCTAAAAATTTCAGACTCCGTCGTCCGCATTACGCCCGAAAACGATTCCGCTTGTGACTGCTCCGCCGCCTGGACAATCTGAGCCGTGCACCGGACTATGTCATCGGCAATATAAACGTGATCCCCGACGAGCAGAACAAAAGGATCGTCTCCCGCCCATTCTCTTGCCTGGTACACAGCGTGGCCAAAACCCTCCTGCGCTGACTGTACCACATAAGAAATTCGCCTGCCCGCATCATCCAGCCGCTCGGAAATACTCTGCGCCCACTCTTTGCCCTTAAACTGACCGGAGGCCTGCTCTGGAGTAAGGCCCTTAAAGTGCGAACGAATGGGATCGGAATTCACCGGGTTGGTGATAATACAGATCTCCTCGATTCCGGACAGCAGGGCCTCCTCAACAATAATCTGCAAAGTTGGCTTGGTAAACCCGTCAATGTCTACAAGTGGAAAAAGTTCTTTTTGCACCGTAGCCGATGCTGGATACTGTCGGGTTCCGCGGCCTGCAGCCGTGATTACCGCTTTACGGATCTTTCTCATAGTCGTAGCAATACACCTTACCGCAAAATAGATTGTGGTGGCTTAAAATTCTTAAGAAGTGGTACTCGATCACGGGTATCCTATAACCGTGGCCTGGAGAGAGTAGCGATGGCGCGCGCGCCCCGAAGCAGAAGATGCCGCCGGTATTATATCCCATCGGTTTCAGCCAAGTCAAATACGAATTCGCCAACGTGTGACATTCTGCCTACGATCAGAGTATGATTGTAGTGTAGACTCGCTCAACAAGCGGGCTCGAAGCTAGTCCTGTCCGGTCGTTCTTTGGAAACAGTGTTGTGAACCAAACCTCTTCTTTACGCTTTCAAATTACCGAATTGGTCCTCAGCTTCATCGGCGCTCTCATTGCGGGAACAAAATACTTTGCCGACAAGAATCACATCGACCTCCCATGCACGGCGGACGGAGGGTGTGAAATCGTTGCAAACAGCTCATGGTCGCACCTATCTCTATTTGGCCTGAGTATCCCCGTAGCCCTGCTTGGCCTGGCAGGCTATGTGCTGATCCTGACCATAGTCATGGTCCGTATGGGCGCCGACGACCCCCGACCGGCGCGTCTGGCCCTCTGGGCGCAATCGCTTATTGTCGCAGGAGGCTTTGCTTACTCCTGGTACCTGCAGTACATCGCTCATTTTGTGTTGGGCGCATTCTGCATTTGGTGCTTTTCCTCGGCCTGCGCCATGACATTACTTTGCATCGTCACCACAATAGACCTCGCGCGGAGCAAGGCCGCGGTTTGATTGTTGTTCTGGAGGTATGGATTTCATTTGAATAAGAAGAATAAAAAGACAGTACTTTTTACGGCATGGATCGGTATCCTTGTTCTTTTGTCGGTGGGCCTGTGGTTTATGAACCGGACCCCGGGCCCCGACAATACGCCTCCTCCCACGCCTCCTCCTCCGCCTGGTGATGTCCTGAAATCAGCCTGGCCTACTATCTTGAGGACGGCAGCCTCGCCCCCATATGGCAACGCAGGCGCTCGCTACACAATGGTCGAATTCGGCGATTTTCAGTGCCCGCAGTGCGGAAAAATGGAGCCTGAAATCTTTGGATTTATAGAGAAAAATCAGAACCAGGTAAACTTATATTTTGTGCACCGTCCTTTCGCTTTGATACACAAATGGGCGATCGGAGCGTCTGAAACAGCTCAAATAGCTGCCAAATACGGGAAATTCTGGCCGATGTACCAGATTCTCTATAAGAACCAGGATAATCTCGAACCAGGATTTATGTCCACCTACGCCAACCAGGTTGGAATCAGCACCGCCAATTTTAATAAAGACTGGGCCCCCCACACCTACCTGGCGCAAATCAATGCCAGCTCCCGCTTTTGCGACAAATTGGGAGTTATCAGCACCCCCACGATTTGCCTTCGTGACAATAAAACAGGCGTAATTACGACAGCCGTAGGCAGGCCGGACATTCAGAAACTACTGAAATCGCTGATCTGGGCAAAGCCCGGCTCGGATGTTCCCGCGCCGGTAACTGCGTCACCTGGGTAATGCCGGGCTAAACCTTAGAATTTGGAGTTCGATATGGCCAAGCGAGCAAATGATGCCGAGCTCGAGACGCTCATCCGGGCGCGATATCCCATCATCTATATCGTCTCCTGGGAGGAACGCCGCGTGGAAGATGCCCTGCGCGCGATTACTCAATCCAGGAACAAGAAGATCTTTCAGTGGACAGTATCGCAGGGAATGGTCAACAATCCCGCAAACCGCGATGAAGCCACCCGGGATCCCATCAAAGCGCTCGACTACGTCCTCGAATCGCGCGATCAAGCTGTATTTCTCTTTAAGGACCTGCATCCATTCCTGAATGACGTCGCCCTGATCCGCCGCCTGCGCGACCTGACCTACGCCCTGAAGACCTCCTACAAGACCCTGGTCATTCTGTCACCAGTCCTCAAGCTTCCGCCAGAACTGGAAAAAGAAATCACTGTCGTCGACTATGCTCTGCCGGGCCTCGACGATCTTGCGGAACTTCTCGATTCGATAATACAGTCCGTACGTGCTAATCCCCAGGTAGATACAAACCTAACACAGGAAGAGCGCGAGCAAATTCTCAAAGCTGCCCAGGGTCTCACCGCGACCGAAGCGGAAAACGTCTTCGCCAAATCCCTGGTTGAAAAGCACCGGTTCGACATCAACGTCGTGCTCTCCGAAAAAGAACAGATCATCCGGAAATCCGCCATCCTGGAATACTACAGGTCCACCGATGCTTTTGCCGATGTCGGCGGTCTGGACCTGCTCAAAGAGTGGATGGAAAAGAGAACCATCGCCTTCAGCGAGAAAGCCAGAAACTTCGGACTGCCCGCTCCCAAGGGAATTCTAATGCTCGGAGTGCAGGGCTGCGGCAAGTCGCTCAGCGCCAAAGCGATCGCGTCGCTGTGGAAGCTCCCTCTGCTGCGCATGGACGTCGGGCAGATCTTCGGCGGCATCATCGGCCAGAGCGAAGAAAATATCCGCAAAGCCATCCGAATCGCCGAGAGCACCGCGCCCAATGTCCTCTGGATCGATGAGCTGGAAAAGGGCTTCGCCGGCACCCAGTCCTCAGGCATCAGCGACGGCGGCACCACAGCCCGCGTCTTCGGTACCTTCATCTCCTGGCTGCAGGATAAAACCGCGCCATGCTTTGTCGTCGCCACGGCAAACGATGTCTCCTCGCTCCCGCCCGAACTCCTGCGCAAGGGCCGTTTCGATGAGATCTTCTTTGTAGACCTCCCAGGAGAAAAAGAGCGGGCCGAAATCTTCTCCATCCACCTGCTCAAGCGAAAGCGCGAACCCGAAAAGTTCGATTTGCAAAAGCTCGCCGCAGCCACAGACGGCTATTCCGGCGCTGAAATAGAACAGGCCGTCATCGCCGCCCTCTACGACGCCTTCGATCTCGACCGAGACATCACCACCGAAGACATCCTGAGCGTAGTAGGAGAATCCATTCCACTCTCTCTCACCATGAAAGAGAAGATCGACGTCCTCCGAGTTTGGGCCGAAACCAGAGCAAGACCGGCCTCATCGGTCACCGCAACCCTCGCCGAGCGCGCCCCAACACTGGAACAAATCCTCGACCAGCGCATGAGCAGCGCCAACGGCCAGGACGATCTTGAAGCCCTCCTAGCAAAACTCGTAAGCGCCACCGAAGGAGAAGAAGACGAAACCGCCGAAGTAGGGGAGATATCAATAACAGAGGAAACACCGAAAGAAGAACCTGCGACAATAGAACCCGCGCAGTAGCGTAAGAATCCGAGGGCCTCATCCGGCTCCGGCCTCTTCTCCCCATCCTGTGGGAGAAGATTGAGATGAGGGGGCCTGGAGCCTACCGGTAACAGTGCAGCCGTACGTAATTGCCATGCCGCGCCCCTCACCTCAATCCTCTCCCACATAGGAATGGGGCGAGGAGGCATGAAATCCGGATAACCCGCCCATCCCCACAAGCCAAACCAATGACCGACCCACAGACATCCAGCATGATACGCAGCCTAAACGTGTTCATCGACGAATTAAACGTCGAACGCGGCCTGTCCACAAACACGCTGTCTGCCTACAGATCCGACATCACGCAGCTTATCACCTGGTGCAGCGAACGCAAAGTCACGGACATCACCGCCCTTACTCCGGATCTCGTCACCGCATTTCTGGCCTCCCTCTATAAACGACGCTGCAGCGGCGCCACCATAGTTCGAAAGACCACAGCGCTCAGAATGTTCGCCGCTTACGCCTGCAGAGAGGGTATGACCAGCGTAGATTTCTCCGCCGCTCTGGATACCGGCACACAGACCGGCCGCAAACTGCCCCAGGTCCTCACCAGCGCAGAAATAACCAAGCTCCTCGCCCTGCCGGACAGAAACACCCACGAAGGCCTGCGCAACGCCGCCATGCTGGAACTCATGTACGGCAGCGGACTAAGAGTATCCGAACTCGTAAGCCTCAAAGAGTCCGACCTCGACCTGCACTCTGGCCTCGTCCGCCCCTTCGGCAAAGGCGCAAAAGAACGCCAGGTCCCCATGGGCGACGCCTCAAAAGACTGCCTCGAAGTCTATCTCCGAAACTCCAGACCCCACCTCGCCGCCGGAAAACCCGCTGTGCCAAACCTCTTCCTAAACACAAGAGGCGGCCCCGTAAGCCGCGTCTGGTTCTGGGGAATAATCAAGGAATACGCTAAAGCCGCCGGCATCTCCAGAAACATCACCCCCCACACACTGCGTCACTCCTTTGCCACCCACCTACTCTCCGGCGGAGCCGACATCCGCGCCATTCAAGAGATGCTAGGCCATGTCAACATAGAAACCACACAGCGATACACCCGGGTAGACGTAACCCGGCTCCGAGAAGCCTTTAACAAAGCTCACCCAAGAGCCTAATCCAAATTAAATGGCGTACATTAGCGTGCCTACACCAAACAGACTAGTTAATCCCGAATAGCTCAAATAAGAGTGAAGGGATCATTCCAAATTGCATAGTTCCGTTCGCGTCCAAGCTTGAACGCATACGTAGCATGCCTGCTGAGTCAATCGTCGAAAATGCTTCTCTGACAACTGCTTCGGCTTCCCGAACGGCTGCAGCGTATTTATAGGATAATGCAAGTTCCTTTGATTGCTGCCATTCAGCTTCGGTTATGGTTGAGAGTAGCACATAGATATCGAAAGCGTGTTTCTGTGCAACGATCAGATGTCTTGCTGCTTCCTCGGATGTTATCCCAACAGTC
>Ga0302303_10002457_pt1 | contig 11155 bp, 10 predicted proteins | sample III_Palsa_E2_1_FD_194542 | JGI IMG/M metagenome (GOLD analysis project Ga0302303, IMG submission 194542) | Peat permafrost microbial communities from Stordalen Mire near Abisko, Sweden - III_Palsa_E2_1 | ecosystem: Environmental > Terrestrial > Soil > Palsa > Peat permafrost | place: Sweden... | reverse complement strand
TCGGGAATGCGCTGCAACTGCAATAGCACGACTGCATAGTCTGCGTGGGCATTCGCGTTTGTCTTGTTCAGCGCAATAGCCTGTTGAAGCTGAAACGCGGCCTGTTTCCAGTCACTTTCGCCAGCCAGCAGGCGACCGAGGTTGGCCCTGGTAGCCGAGTCGTAAGGGTTGACGGTCAAAGCCGCCCGGAACGAGCTTTCAGCGCCATGTAGGTCTCCGGTTTCTGCCAGAACAGATCCCAGGTTATTTTGTGCATCGGCGAAGTCCGGCCGGAGCTGCAGCGCTTTTCTGAGGTCAGCGGTAGCCTTGTCGAGGCTCTGGGACTTCGACTCAATAATAGCTTTCTCGTACCAGAGCAGGGGATTGTCAGGCTCATGATCGAGGGCGGCGTTCAGGACTGCGAGTGCTTCTTCAGTATGGCCGGCACTGCCAAGCGCAACGCCGAGACGCCGCTGTGCCCGTGATGAGAGTGGGTCTACGGTCAGGGCTTGCCGATAGGCATCAATCGCATCAGAAATGTCTCCGGTATGACGCATTGCATCGCCGAGTTCGATGGAGAAGTTGGGCTGCGCTGGATGCTGGGCTCGAATCAAATCCGCCAATGCGGGAATTCCTTCCTGCAGATTGCTGCTGTCGATCACCTGTGCGTCCGCATCGTAGAGAGCGTCGCTTGCTGTAGCGATTTCGTGATCGAGAAGATACCGCTTCACCGGGCCGCGATATTGATTTGCAGGTGTGTCCGAGACTTCCTGGCGCCGCGCCAGCAACTCTTTAGCAGGAGGCGGAAGCCGTTGGATCAGGTGATCCGTCATGATGGCATCCACAACATCTTCGGTCCTTCGCTTTGGCATGTGGCACGAGACGCAATCGTTTGAAGCGGTGTGCTGATGCAGCGCGATCTTGTCAGGAAGGTTTGCCGCATGGCACTTCATGCAGATGCTTGCGTAGTACGAAGCAGACTCGGTGCCTTTGTGCAAGTCGTGCGGGTTGTGACAGGTTTCGCAGGTGAGCGCACCCTGGCTCCTCAGATAGCACTGCGACTGACGAAGCCGGTATGGCGCATCTACGATCTCGAAGTTATCCGTGCGGCCGTGTTCGGGGTCGCGGCTGTAATAAGAGTTGAAGCTTGCGAGCGGTTTGTTCGGATCGTAGCCGAACGGTTCCTGATCGTAGTGGCGAATGCGATCTGGCAGTAAGTGGCTGGTGGTCTCAAGATGGCATTGCTCACAGACTTCCATCTGGCGATCGTTGCTTAGATGGGCTGGGTTGAGAATCGATGCGCGAACCTGCTGCAGAGAGACTCCTGCAGTTTGTGCGGCTTTGACGTGTGCTGCGCCAGGACCATGGCAGCGTTGGCAATCGATGCCTTCCGGCAAGGAGTTATAGACCGGATTGGCGGAGAGATCTCTGTGTGCTGTTGATGGAATTTCCGGATAGCCGTTGTGGCAGAACATGCATTCGTATGCAATCGGCCGGCGAGTCATGGGATGAGGATTGTCAAAGCCAGGATTCATCCCCCAATGCCCACCGTCTTCGGAGTACCAGGCAAGTGGGAGCTCAATCAGCGTGCCATCCTGTTCGCGATGCAGATAGGTCCGCACATGATTTCCTGAACCCATCACGTAGTCGATTGGCAACTCTTCTACGTTGTCTGGATTGCCGTCGAAACCCTTTTGCCAGCGGTGTTGATAATACTTTCCATCGTGCGCGGTCAGGCTATAGTAGGTATTTGAGGCAGCGTGGTAGAACTGGCTGTCCTTGGCAGGACTCTCGATGGTGTCCTTCGCTGATGGCTTGTAGAAAGCATGCGCCATGCCTGTGCGGGCATATCCGGCGGCTTCAGTAGCGTGGCACCGCGCGCAGCTTGTCGGATCGACGTACTCCTGAGCGGCTGTGATCTTAGGGGTTTCCCGATGGTGCAGGAACAGGAAAACAACGATGGCCGCCGCTGTGAGGAAGAATGTCGCGGCTATGGAACGCCTGGTTGTCACAAGAAAGAATCCGTTCGCTGGAATTTTGGCGGGCGGTTTCGCTCCGACCGAAGACCCATCCTAACGAATGTCCAGAACTTGTGCCACATAACGCAAAGGACTCAGTGCATCATCTACATCGCCTGGCATCTCAGCGGGCAATGTAATCGGGATCGTGAGAAGGATCAACAGCCATGCGCATTATTGCATTGGAGGCATAGTGGTTTTGGCTTAGAAATGAGCTGGCCTTCATGTCAATATCCGCAGCCTCGGCGTTCATCTGCTTGCAGTCATCGTTAGAGGATGCGGGCGTGTCCTGCATGTGTTTACAAAAGTTTTCATTATGAGCCAACACGGTTTTTTCGCTTGAGGCATTGATGAAGTATCGCGTTGTAATCGGTGGAATTCCTTCTGTCGCAGCCCATTGGCCCAGGTCCTGGGCGAATGCCATGGGAAGCTGGCTCATCTCAAGGGAGTTTTGTCTCACCTGCTTTGAAAACAGGGTGAGTGTAGGCGTAGGCTCGCCGTTCGACGGATGAAAAAATATTCCACCCAGGGCAATTCCTTTCTGCATATCAATCCAGATAAATCCTCGCGGTCCGCGTCGTTCGCTTTGAGTGGACAGCATCACGTATCGTCCCTCGCGTATTTGAACCGGCAGAAGCGAACTGGAGAGGACGTTTCTGATTGCGATGGGAAGCGGCATATCGATGCCGAGGTGAAATGGGGTGTAAGGAACCACCATATTCATCAACTCGCGGATTTTTTGTTCTCGAAGGACATCTTTGGCTGGGCGTCCTTCGTAATCGGTCAGAAACCCGAGCTGATCGCTCGCTAACGATTGTTGAAAGATAGCTGGGCTGGGGTGTGGATGTGACGACTTTCCCCGATGATCAGCTACTTGTTTCACTAGATGCGTGAGATGAATGCTGCCGGTCGTCGCAACATGTGTTTTGTCGTTGACCTCGGCCGTATTTAAAGACGCGTGGGACGGTTGTGCGAGCGCCAGGTGAGCCGCGTCCGAGCGAAGATTTGCCGAGGTAGATGGCGTAACGCGGGCCATCTCATTGCTGGCTTTCCCCCACACAGAAACGAGCACAACACCTACTGATAACCCCGCAAAGCAAATCAGAACGCTACCGATACCCGGAGTTGGAAGAAGTGCTTTCGCGTATTTAAGGATGGGCACAGAGAGCTCCTGAGGGTTACGCGTGCAGCGCTATGCGCTCTTGAGATCGAATTCCTTGAGGTTGAATTCTTTGTGGCGATCATACCAAACGACCAGAACTGTGATTACAGGTGGGATTCTTCAACAAGACGACGGAAGATGGCTGTCTGCTTGCGGAATGAAGTCAGTCTAAGTCTAATTTTGGCCAGATTTAAAATATTTTCCGTAAACCATAAAATGTTGTGTATAAGCAATACAGCATTTCTTACGAGGATTGATATGCTCTATAACCGCATTGCACTGCTGCGACTCGAACGCTCTCTGAGCCGACAGGCTTTAGCGCAGGAAGTGGGAGTGAATCCGCAGACGATCGGGTTTCTGGAGCGGGGGGATTACACGCCATCTTTGGAACTGGCGTTCAAGATCAGCCGTTTTTTCAAACTTCCGGTGGAGGCGGTTTTCTCACCTGATCCATTTCGTCCCTTGAGCGAGCAGGTTTATGAAATGCAGCGGAGGGAGGCCTGACCCGATGCGACGCAATTTCATTCGAGAGGTGTCGCGCTGGGGTAATAACCGGCGAATGAGGCGCGTTGCGGTGCTTCTGTGGGTCGGGATGCTTGGGTTTGATCCATGGGTGGTATCTCGCCTCGCGCGAAATTATGCCGCGCTTATGATGTTGCCAAGTTTGCTGCTGCCCACGATGACTCAACTGCTGATTACGTGGCTGGCTTTTCGAGGGATGCGGATCGGATTGGCGCAACCAACGGTGGAAGACAGCGCCGTGATGCAGTTTGGATCGGAGTTTGAAGCTCTCACCGACAAGCAACGCGATGAACTGTACACGCAGCGATTCCAAGACTTCGTTCTGGGCAGGGCCTCCAAAGATGAGCGTGAGACCGAATTGCGGTTGCGCGCAGAAGGTGCGGCTTATCGGCTCTTGAGACCTGGTTTGGTGATCGCAGTTATCGGATACTGGGCGGTTTGTCTGATGGGACCCTTTGAAACGATTCGAGAGCCGCTGGCAGTCACCGCGATTGCGTTTACATGGCTTGCGGTGGCAGTGCTTGTATTGCCGACGATGGTGCGAATGTGGACGCAGCCGAATGAAGTAGGAGAAACCCGGATTATCGGCACCTAGAAGATCGCGTAAAAGTTTACGAAACAACGATTCGTTGGCATTGCTTTCAGGAGAGCTTAATCATGAAATTGGCAGTCACTTCGATCATCCTCGCACTTGTTTCAACGCCGGCGTTATTCGCGCAAAGTGGAGCGCAACAGACTCCTTATGTTGTCGGCAGCACGGTTAGTGGTCACGTGACCTGTGGAGATACGGGTGGTCCTGCACGCTTTGCCAAGGTGCTGCTCAAGTCCGCCACGCCGAATCATACGGGCGAAGACTTCATGAAGAGTATTCAAGACTCTATACAGAAGAGCGCCGCAAAAAGTGGAGAATCTGTTCCTGCTGCCAAGCCAATGACCGAGGAGCAGAAGCGCGCCATGGCCAACGCCGCGAAAGGCATGAACCAGGCCACCGATATGTTGAACTCTTCTACCGTTGGTCTCGATGGATCGTACAGCTTTGCCGGTGTGAAAGCTGGCACTTATTATGTGCACGCTATCTTCGCTGGTTATATCGATCCCATTAGCCACTTCTCTGACGAGGATTTCGCCAGCACCGATCCAGCGATGCGAGCGCGTATTGCTCAGATACCCACTATCACTGTCACGGGTACCGACTCAGCACGTGTCGATCTCCAACTTGACCGCGGTTCGGCCATCAGCGGCCGCATTTTGTACGACGACGGCTCGCCTGCGGCTGGATGGACTTTATCTGTCATCGGGCACGACGCGCCGGACAGTGATGTAGATGCATCTAGCGTCATGATGGCGCAGCTCAGATTTCCAAGACTGACGATCTCGGCCACTATCGCATCTCCGGCCTTACCGCAGGAGACTATGCATTGCGTGCTTCGCTTATCGCGACACCTATTGGCATCAGCGCCACAAACATTGGTGATGGCGGAAGCGGTATCAATCTCGCAGTCTATACAGGCAATACCTTCAGCCGTGCCGATGCGAAATCCATCACCCTTATTGCCGGGGAAGAGAAAATGGGCGTAGATATTACGGTGCCTGCTCGCTCGTTGCATAACATCGTCGGCCATGTGTTTGCGAAATCCGATAGCCACACACTCAACATGGGCGATGTGGCGCTGACCAGCAAGTCGAACCCGTCGCTACACCTCAAGGCCGCGATCCGCGACGATGGCAGCTTCCACTTTGAGTATCTTCCCGGCGGTGTCACTTACACCCTCAACGTTGAGGATGCTGCAGACGGCAAGACCACCGGTTCGGCGGGCAGCATCTTTGGTATCAGCATTCCCAAGCAGGAAATTCTGCGCAAATACGGAACTGATAGTACGGATGTTTCGCTAAGCGACGCCGATGTCGATACCGTTCGATTGACTGTCGCCCAGACCGACTGGACACCTCCTCCAGCCAAGGCTGGAAGCACGGATGCAAACCCTGGCGATCTGCTGAAAGGCCTCTTCGGCGGAGCCTCTGATGATGCACCCAAGCCCTAATGGAGTGACTATGAATAAGCGGACTATGTTGCCGGGAATTGTGTCGGCGATACTTTGGGGTTGCATGGTTGGTGTGTTGCAGGGTTGCGGAAGCAGCGGCTCTACAGTCAGCAATCCGCCGCCCACGTTATCGTTGCAAACGCCTTCAGTAACGGTGACGCCGGCTTCTTCGAGTCTCACGACGGCACAGATTTTGTCGGTTACCGTCGCAGTCAGTGGGAGCAGCACAACCCCGGCAGGCTCGGTGACTCTCTCCAGTGGCAGCTATGCATCTTTCCCGGCAACGCTCACCAATGGTTCAGCAACCGTAAGCATCCCCGCTGGCTTGTTGGCTGTCGGCAGCGACACCCTTGCTGCTGCTTATACGCCTGGCACGAGCAGTGCAACCGAATACAACAGCGCGTCTGGAACGGTATCGGTTTCGGTGTCAGCTGTCTCATCTACTCCGACGGTGACTGCCACCTATGCCACTTATCCCACTGACGGCGCGCCATTTCAGGCTGTCGCATCGAGCAATGGCTTGGTTTTCGTTGGGGTCTCAGGCTCACAGCCAGGAGTGCAGGTATTTTCTCCTCAAAACGGTGTGCTCGCGCCCACCTGCTTGAACGTGTTGTCATCTTCGTTGATCGGCGAAGGCGCCGCAGTCTCCGACTTGAGCTTCCTTCCTAACGGTACCGATCTTGCCGCGGGCATTGGGTCGCCAGGTGCTATTTTCTTCAACCTTGCCGCTCTGGAAACTTGTACAGCGTCCGGCTACGTCATCAGCCAGGGGACGATTGCATCCGACCAGGGCACACAGGAAGTTGTCGTCACGCCTGATGGAAAGTTCGCCTTCGTTTCCAATGAATACGGAGTCGCTTCCGGCGCAACTACAGAGGGCAATATCGGTATTGTCTCGCTCCAATACGACGCCAACGGAAATGTAACGACCGGGAGCACCCTGCTTGGCCAAATATCTACCGGTGGCACTGCAATCGCAGGTATGACGCTTTCGCCCGACGGCACGCGTCTCTACGTGACCAGTGAAATTGCTCCAACGAACAATACCGCTTACGGAAGCAGCAATCCAGTACTCGCGCGCACCGGTTGCGTCCAACAAACTGGCGGCGCGACCAACATTAACGGTCTGCTCACAGTGATCAACGTTGCCAAGGCTGAGAGTGCGCTTGGTTCCTCCGCAATTGTGTCTACCGTCGACGCTGGATGCTCGCCGGTTCGCATGTCGGAGACGACAGACGGCTCAACGTTGTGGGTAGCTGTTCGCGGCGACAATCGTGTGCTGGCTTTCAGTACCGGCGCGCTTGAAGCGGATCCAAACAACGCACTTCTGGGCTACGCGAGCACCGGCGGAACGGCTCCCGTAGGCATTCGCCTCTTTCACAACCAGCAGCTTTTGGCTGTGGCCAACTCGAATCGCTTCGATACAGGGATCGCAAACGCGACGATTATGTATGTTGCGGTGCCGGCTTCAGCAAGCGTAGTGCAGACCATTCCTACTGGGTTGTTTCCGCGCGAGATTACGGTAGGCTCAGACGACGCTACGTTGTACCTAGTCAACTACGACTCGGACACGCTGGAAGTGATCTCGACACAGTGACAGCGACGCGCGCTCTGGTGATACTTTGACTTGGATGGTCAAAATTCTCACGCGCGCAGACCGGGAATGGGTGGAAGGCCGAGCGCTGGCGGCGGGGTTCGACCTATCCGGGATTGCCGATGTGCCGTCGGCTGCAAGCGAGGACGCCGCTGAGTTCGACCGCCGATATGCGGAGTGGGTGAGTGCCGGACGCGCCGGTGAGATGGAGTATTTGAAGCGGGCGGATGAGGATGGTTCGCTGCTTCGCGGGGATCTGCGCCGAGCCATGCCGTGGGCGCGGTCGGTGATCGTGTGTGCCCTGAACTATAACGTAGAAGCACCGCGATCGATCGAGCCAGCACCGGCGACGACCGGATGGATCGCGCGGTATGCATGGAGCGGGCGCGGTGAGAGCGAAGGCGGCAGCGACTATCACGATGTGTTGCTGCCGAAGCTGCATGCGGTTGAGCGGGAACTGAAAGAGCGCTTTGGCGAGGATGCCGAGACGCGTTGCTACGTCGACACCGGGCCGATTGTGGAGCGCGGTTATGCAGAACGCGCAGGCGTGGGATGGATTGGCAAGAATACGTGTGTCTTAAACCAGCAGCAAGGATCGTGGCTGTTGTTGGGTGTGATCGTCACGTCGCTCGAACTGGAGCGGGAGGCTTGGACTGTGGCAGCAGCTGATCGTTGCGGCTCATGCACGCGATGTATTGACGCCTGCCCGACCGATGCATTGATTGCACCCCGTCAAATGGATGCTTCGCGTTGTATTGCGTATCTGACGATTGAGAAAAAAGGAAGCATAGCCGAAGAGTTGCGCGCCGATATGGGGCGGCAGGTATTTGGCTGCGATATATGTCAGGATGTTTGCCCGTGGAACCGCCGCGCTCCGATAGGGAAGTCGAACGCATTGCCGGCGCGTATGGAGCTGGTAAATCCTGCGCTCGACTGGCTTGCAAAGATGGATGGGCCGACGTTTAACCGCTGGTTTCGCGGCTCGCCGCTCGAGCGAACGCGACGGAAACGCATTCGGAGAAATGTCGCGATTGCGATGGGCAATAGTGGAGAGCAGAGTTTCCTGCCTCGGCTGAAACAGTGGGCCGCTGAGGAGGACGCGGTGTTGGCCGAGGCTGCCGACTGGGCTATTCATCAACTGGAAAGCCGTACGAAGTAAACTGAAACCATGCCCGGCGAAAATGATCTCAGCATAGTTGCTCGTAAAGAGGATTTGCACGTTGCCAATGTGGCGACGCCCGATGCCGGCGCGGAAGCAATCTCGTCGAATCTGGCGGCCCGGCCTGCGCAGCCCGTGGATGAGAGTGCAACCTGGGAGCAGTTGAAGGCGCTTGGTTCGTACATGACGCGAACCGAGGTTCACACATACGCATTCAGTGTAGCGGCGCAAGTGATTCTGTCATTGTTTCCGTTCATCGTGCTGATGCTCACGCTTTCGCAAAAGGTATTCCACTCGGCAAAAATGGCAGATGTTGTGGGAGAGATGATGACGAACTTCCTGCCCAATAATCAGGCGTTCGTGATGCGCAATATGCGTGCTTTGGCGTTCTCGCATGCCCGCGTAAGGATATTCTCCGTGGTGATGCTTCTGGTCACGACGACGGGAGTTTTCCTGCCGTTAGAAGTCGCACTAAACAGTGTTTGGGGTGTGCGCAAGAACCGGTCTTATTTGCAGAACCAAATTGTTTCCATATGCCTGGCTGTCGGGGTGGGCATGTTGGCGATGGCGTCGGTTGCGCTCACGGCGGGGCAGCGCACGGTGATGGAATGGATATTCTTCGGCCATACCGACAATCCGGTTTTCAACTTCGTCGGACATGGGTTTTTGCAAATTTGTGCTCTTGCAGCCAGCATCGGTTTATTTTTTCTTGTCTATTGGGGACTTCCTAACCGGAAGGTGCCCGTACGCGCCGTACTGCCGACAGCCATTGTGATGGGTATTCTCTGGACAGTGGCGAAGTATCTGTACATCCTCGCACTGCCGCATCTCGATTTCCGTTCCGTGTACGGCGCGTTCGATGTTTCGGTAAGCCTGATTATGTGGGCGTTTCTGTCGGGGCTGCTTCTGCTGGCCGGCGCATACGTTTCTGCAACGAGGCAGGCTTTACGAGAGACACGAGAGAGTGAGCGTGCTGCCCCTACTTCACGTTGAAGGCTTTTACGACGATGTCGTTGGGATGACTTCCGGCTGGCAGCATCGTGAACAGCGAAGGCGGCGTATTGCTCTGGTTGCGGATGACGGAAACATCGCCGGAACCTGAATCGACGATCAGCAGAAGGTGTTCGTCCTTGCCGTTGCAGACGCAGAAGGTCAGGGCATCGGGGTGGCTGCCATCGCGAACGCTGGTGATGAGGCGGCCATCATTGATGCTGTAAAGGCTTGCGGAATCGGCCCCGAAGTTCGTGACCCAGAGGCTGGAGTCGTCACGGCTAATGATGGCACGCGAGGGATTAGCACCGATGATGTAGGTTCCGGTTACATCGTTGGTCCAGGTGGAAATTTCGGAGATGCTATTGGAGTCGAAGTTGGTGGAGAAGATTTCGCCGGCATCCGGCTTGAGCGCCAGGTGAGTGGGGGTTTTGCCGACATCGAGCATCGCAAGCATCTGATCGTGCTGTAACGTTGCGTCTTGCTGGCCGCGCCAGGAGTTGGGTGCGGCTGCAAGCCAGATATCCATAACCTGATGCCCGCCGGAGCACGCGATGAAAGCCTTGGCGCCGGAGGTTGGTTCAGAAAGAGAGTTGGCAGCGATTGCGATATCGGTTGCGCCGGGGCACCCCGAAAAGGCCTCACGGAACCGCAGCGGTTGTTTCGTCGAATCCGTAATCGAGTAAACGGAGACGCTACCGGCTATGCGATTGCTCACGACGAGGGTGTGATTGTCAGGCGAGACGCGAGCGATACCGGGGCCTTCGCCGGTGGCTTCGACCGCGACCTCGCGGCGTTTGTCGAGATCGATGACACTTACGGTATTTGAACCTGAGTTCGGAACATAAGCGCGCTTGCCGTCCGGGGCGACTTCGATGAAGTATGGCCGGTGGTGAACCCCGATGGTCACATCAACGCGGTTGTTGGTGGTGTCGATGACGCTGACGGAGTCACTGCCGCTGTTGACCGCATAAACCTCGTTGCGGACGGGGTTTACTGCTAGGCCTGTCGGATTGTGGCCGACCTGCAATACACGGTCCTGGCGAAGATAGACGAGGTCCAGCACGGCGACCGTATCGGACGCTCCAGCGGTGACATAGGCGAACTCGCGGTAGGACGCGGGATAGCTAGGGAACGAGTTGCGATGACAGCCAGCGAGGGCCAGCGTCAGGGCGAGAGCGCTGGCGGCAAGAGTTTTACGAGAGCTGGCAGTTTTGAGCACTGTTTTGAAGTGTAGGGGTCCGGTGAGGCCTCTGCAACGCAACCGCAATATTTTTACGGTATGCGGCGAAACCATGGGCGAAAGGCTGTGTTTGAAAAGGAGACGCGGTAGTCATTGAGCTACCGGGCGCACATGATTCCTCGGATCAACGGAGCCGGCGTAAGCTGGCTCCGTTATTTTTTGTCTACAACTCAGGGGCCGGAGGATTTGCGCCACTGCACAGCAAGCCATATGCCGTAACCGAACTGCAACAGCCAGACTGCGCAGTAGGCGTAGACGAGATGACGTTCGGAGAGTGTGTGGAAGGGAATCATCGTGCGCCCTCCAGACCTTCCGCAGTGTCGCTGCCCAGAAAACCGACCGCATAGGCGGCAGCCTGGCGTTGCCGACGGCGTTCCACCGCATAACGCATTCCCAGCAGGAATGCCCCCCACATGGCCCAGGCGGCCATGTTCCAAAGCAGGGCT
>Ga0302303_10002455_pt1 | contig 11162 bp, 9 predicted proteins | sample III_Palsa_E2_1_FD_194542 | JGI IMG/M metagenome (GOLD analysis project Ga0302303, IMG submission 194542) | Peat permafrost microbial communities from Stordalen Mire near Abisko, Sweden - III_Palsa_E2_1 | ecosystem: Environmental > Terrestrial > Soil > Palsa > Peat permafrost | place: Sweden... | reverse complement strand
CGTCGACCGCGATGCTGCCGTACTTGCTGACTTTGTCTGCGGCGGTAATGCAGACGGCAGCCATTACACGGGCGCCAACTGGCTGCGCGATGCGCGTATCACGAGCATTGCCGACTTGCGCAATGTGGTCGAGGGCGACCTATCGCCCGATGGCAGCGGTGTGCTGCATATCGTGCGGGGTATCGAGGTGGGCCACGTGTTTCAGCTTGGCCAGAAATACGCCGAAGCGCTCAGCGCAACGGTGGTGGACGACCAGGGCAAGCCGCAGTTGATGACCATGGGTTGCTACGGCATCGGTGTCAGCCGCATCGTCGCCGCTGCGATTGAGCAGCGCCATGACGATGCCGGCATCCTCTGGCCCGAAGCGATGGCGCCGTGGCGCGTGGTGGTATGCGTGATCAATCCGAAGAACCTGCCGGAAGTCGCCGAGGCCGCCGAGGCGCTTTACCAATCACTGAGCCAGCGCGGTATCGAAACCGCACTGGATGACCGCGGCCTGCGTCCGGGTGGCATGTTTGCCGATATGGAATTGATCGGCATACCGCACCGCGTGGTTATCAGCGAACGCGGGCTGGCTGCCGGCACCCTGGAATACCGTGCCCGCCAGGAAACCGAAAGCCGCGCGATTAGTCAGGACGAGCTGTTTGCCCTGCTGGGCTGAGTCCACCCAGCCAGGTTTAATAGCGCCATAACGAATCCCGTCAATCCGTAAAGTCCGGAATGACGGGATTTGTGCGTACTTAATCGAATGAACTGCCCTGCGCCGTACGTTTGTACATATCCCTGTCACGCGCACAACACATTCATGAATGTATTTATTCAAATCGGCAGATATCCGTAGATATCCTCGGATAAGGCATTAATCGTGCCTGTCTGGTTAATGCCGGCATTGCGCTTTACAAGCATTCCGCAGATCAGCGAGAATCAAACCTGCTTCAGCTTTCATTGCATCCGGCTCCTTCCCCAATAATAGCCAGACTGCTTAACCAGACCGTAAATTACGACACCACCCGGGAGTCAATCATGGCCGTCGATATCAAGAGCCTCAACCATAGCCAGCTCGTTGATTTGATCAGCAAGGCGCAGCTTCGCCAGACCGAGCTGCACAAGGAAAAAGTCGACAAGCTGCGCGAAAAAGTGCACGCACTGATCAAGGCCGAGGGTTATACCTTCGATGACGTCTTTGGCCATGGCCGCGTTAAAACGCGCCGCAGCACCGGTTCAGTCGCGCCGAAATATCGCAACCCCGCCAATCCTACGCAGACCTGGTCCGGTCGCGGCAAGCGTCCGCACTGGTTCAACGACGCATTGAAGGCTGGAAAAAAGGAAAAGGATCTCGCGATCTGATGGTCGTTAGGTAATCAACCGTATAAAAGAAGCCGGCCTTACGCCGGCTTTTTTTATACCCTTGACCCGTCCCGGAACACTTCGATCGCGATCCTTGTCGCTTCCCATAATGTCGAATTCCGTCCGTCCAGCTGAAATCCCGCGTGCCGCTTGTGCGCGATCACATGGGCGTCAGCATAAGCCTCCCGCATTTCCTTGCGTCCAGCAGCAACTTCATAGTCGGGGAAGCGCTAGCGGCTGACCGCAGGTACGGACTCAGGATCAACCTGCCCTGCTTCGCCCGTGACTGGCGCCGGACAGACGGACGTCATACCCGCCGGGGGATCGACACTCGGCACGTTACCGGCGAACCGCCGTACGCGTTCTTGTAGCGCCGGGCCCGGCTCCTCGTAGGAGTAGCAATAGGGCGGCACCGGTACCTGCTCCTGTCGATAATCCATCAAGACAGACTGCGCATCATTCAGATAGCGGTTGTCCCGCAGCCGCAAAAACGCCTTTGCCTCATGCGTGTAGTGATACCGCTCCTTTGTCTGCTGATAAGCGCGCATGTCCGCCCCTCCATTCTCCAGCGCGCTACGCGAGGGAGCGCTGGCAATATGGGCGCAATAATTGGCATCGATACCTTCGACCGTTGGAAAGAAGGCTGGCTCCATGCACGAGCGATGCGACGTATTGTCGAAAATGTTCCCCTCCACTAGCGCACGAGCCTCCAGACCAAAGCTCATGCCGTAGAAGTCCCAATTCTCCAGCACGTTGTTGTAAAGATGAAACACGCCGAACTGCGCACGCGGATTACGTTGCACCGTATTCAAAAAATAGCAGTGATGCATGGTGATCCGCGCAACGGCGTCGCGCTCATAGTTCTCGAACAGGTTCTTTGAAGTGATGTTGTTGAACAGCATCACCTTGTCGTCATCGTGGAACTTGATCCAGGAGAGCGTGACGTCGGTTGATCCATTTTTTACATCGATCAGCCGATCCGCAAACCGCGACAGATCCAAATGATCAATCCACACGTCGTGAGAGAAATTCGCCACATTGATCGCCTGCGAAAACGTCCGCAGGCGGCCATCGATGGTCAGATGCGTAACAATGACATTGTGGCTTCCAAAAATGCCCAGACCGTAGTCGAGCAACACCACCCTGTGATCACGACCATCGATGGTGACATTGGAAGGCACCCTGATCAGGGACTTGAGCGTCACGGTCATATCCGATGCAAAACGAATCCAGGTACGCCCTCCTGCCTCCTGCAACGCTTGCCGCAGTGTTCCAGGCCCAGCATCAGCCTCAGAGGTGACGATAACCACTCGTCCCCCAATACCACCGTCCGCCGCTCGACCATACCCCTCTCGTTGCGCCAATAACACAGACACCATGCTGCAATCCGAACTGGCGACAGCGCATACATCCGTGGCGTGGGCATTCGATGCCAGTAACGGGCAAAGCCAGAGGGATAGCCACGCACCTATGCGAAGAGCGGCCATGCGGATATCTCGGCCTAAAGTAGCGTCAGTTGGCATGGAGAGCACGTTTGCGTGGTTTTGAAACTTCCAGGAGATCCCGTCGCTCTACGCGCGGCGAGCCGATGATCGAGTCGAGACAGGCCGGACCCATCTCAGGCTCGACTAAAATGTTCGATGTACCAGGGCAGCGCGTTCGCTATGCCCGTTGGCAGGTCGTGTGAAGGCGCATAGCGCAGCTGCTCACGCGCCTTGGATATATCTGCCAGTGAGTGCAGGACGTCGCCCTCTCTGAAAGCCTTGTGAACGGGCACGGGGGTGTACACATGTCCCAGCGCACTCAACTTTTCCCGAATGATACGAAACAGACACTCCAGCGCGGTGCGTTCGCCAACGGCAACGTTGTACACCTCGCAGCTGCCGGGAGGGTCGATCAATGCGGCACGCAGGTTTGCTTGAACGACGTTGTCTACGTAGCAGAAGTCCCGGCTGGTTTGACCATCGCCATGAATGACAATCTCCTCGTTGCGCAGCATGGCTGCCACCCATCTTGGGATAACCGCAGCATAGGCGCCCATCGGATCCTGACGCGGCCCAAACACATTGAAATAGCGTAAGCCAACCGAGCCCAGACCAAAGGTTCGCGCGTAGACACCCGCGTATATCTCGTCGATGAGCTTGGTGGCCGCATAAGGAGACAGCGGGTTGCCGATGCGATCCTCGCGCTTTGGAAGATTCGGCTCGTCCCCATAAGTGGAACTTGAAGCGGCGTAAACAAACCGCTTCACCTTCGCCTTGCGGACGGCTTCGAGCATATGGATAAAGCCCGAGACGTTGGTTTCGTGGGACGACAGCGGATCCCCGATTGACCGTGGTACTGAGCCGAGCGCAGCCTGGTGCAATACGAAATCCACCGAATGAGCGGCTTCCATGCACGTGCCCGCCGTTCTGATGTCGCCCTCGAATAACGTGAATTGGCTCCACGCGCGCTCACTGACCCGTTGCCTGACTTCATCGAGATTGCGTCGATGTCCCGTCGCAAAATTATCGAGCCCCCGTACCTTCTGGCCCAGCCGGAGCAAGGACTCGACCAGATTCGAGCCGATGAAACCCGCGGCTCCGGTAACCAGCCATTGGCTTTCATTTTGGGAAAGCCGCGCGCGCAGGTCTCTCTGCGATTCGTGTTGTATCCATACCGGCAAATTCATATCCGTATCTCCATCTACAGTTGAGTACGTGCGCGCGCTCTCACATCAGAGCAGCGCAGCTGCGAGCGCGAAGGCCGGTGTCCTTCGCATTCATGAACGATGAGCTTCAGCTCAAATTCCGGGCATAGGCGACTTGGCTGCCGGCCGAATATGTCGCCAAAACCCGCCACTCAATCGCAGGTTCTCCGGTTGATCACGCAAGCCTTCCCGCAGCAGGCGAAGAAATGCACGGCGCCACCGCATCGCATAGGCTCCCGCTTCCTCGTCAGGCTCGACGGACGGCAGGCGTTCGAACGTGAAACCGATCCTTCCGTCCACCCAACGTGGCATGCAGAAGACCGATGGCGCGCCCGTGCGGTAGGCAGCGCGCGCTGCAAAGCTGGCATAGGTGATGTCCTGCCCCTCGAACGGTATTCGCGGTGCGGACAGACTGGCCGCCCCGTCTACCGCAAGACACACCGCCCGACCGGACTGCAATGCCCTTAGGCTGGCCTTGGCGATTTGCGGTTCTGTCTTGTCGCTGGTCGATATCAGGTTGGAGGCATAACTTGCCTGCGCCATGCCCGGCGTGGATGCGAGCCAGCGTGATGGGATGCCGAGCAGTTCAAGCGCCAGAGGGCCGGCGTACATCGGCCCCATATGCACCGTTGCAACCACCAGGCCCTTGTTCATGTCGAGCGATGGCTTGAGAAACCGCTCGACATCGTCAAGTTCCGCCAGGATGGACATGACTTCGTCCGCCCTTTCGTCGCGACACTCCAGCCAGTCCAACAAAAAGGCGTCGGCGAGATAGCCCCAACGTGCCGCACGCTCCCACTCGGCGCGCCCCATCGGGTTCGCCGGATCACGTAGTAACCAGGCCCAGTCGAGCCTGGCCCGAGGGATCTCGGCCGAATCGAGCTTTTGCCACAAGTCGCTCAGGCCAGCCTCGAATGTCGGCGGCAACAATACCGAACGCCGCTCGACAAAAGCTTTAAATACTTTGGATGCCTCTTCAACCCGTCCCGCCTGCGCAAGACAAGCCACCGCAGGGCGTTGCCAAAGGCTGCGATCCGGTCTCATCTGTACAAGCGCGAGGAACTGGTCAGCGGCTTCGGAAGCTCGGCCCGCCTGTTTGAGCGCCCGCGCGTAAAGCGCCCGCGGATTCTCCCGGCCGGGCGAGATGGTGCAACATTTCTCAAGAAACGAAATCGCATCTTCGTGCCGACCGGTACGTAATAGCGTTTCGCCATAGAGGGAATTAAGCCGAACGTCGTCCGGCGCGAAGCTCAAGCCGCTCGACAAATGATCCATCGCCGCCGACCCTTTATCGACGCACAAGCCACGCGCCAGATAGGCCTGCGCAAGCGCTACACGAAGCATCGCTCCGTCAAGTCCGAGTCCCAGCGTGGCCTCGCCAAGAGCAATCGCCCGGTCTGCCCGGTGATCATCAGTCAGTGCCTGGACTGCCGTTGCAGCAGCCCTCCGATCGGACAGCGTTCCCGGCTCCAGTGCCAGCGCAATCGCAGCAGCGCCCGCAGCGTCGCTATCGCGCATTAACGCCATCATCCAGAGATGGGCTTCACCAGGTAAGGCAAGCGCGAATGCCAAGGTAAGGCGTGCAATGGAAGCCGCTTCCGATGCGCGTCCCGCCTGCAGTCGAAGCCGAATCCGGCTGGCCTGCGTTGAAGCGTCCTCCGGCTGCAACTGCGCCAACTGATCGGCCAGACCGATGGCTTCGTTCCAGCGCTTCAAACGAACCAGCACGCTGACGAGCAGCCGGCGGTCTTCTAGCATAGCCGGATACGCGCCGACCATGACGTTTAACGCAATCGCCGCGGCGCTTAGCAACCCAGCCAGGATCAGCGGTCGCACCACATATCGACGCAAGTCGGCGCGGCCGTCTGCTTCACGCACCAGATCAATGCTGAACAAGGTTACCGGCACGGCCTGCACGTCCGTCCGTATCGCCGCGATAAGCCTGAGCAGCCTGCTTTTCGCATCCGGCTTCGCACCTGAAGCTTCAGCCAGGTCAAAGGCCACGATGGCCTCGCGCCAGTGCTCTCGCCTCGCAAGACCATTCGCTATGGCGAACGGGGCAGCCACGTCGTTCTTTATGCCGATCTTGTTCACTGTCATTGAAGTACTCATTGGCTCTGACGTGCTGACGCCTCTAGGCATCCACCGCGACATTCGCGTTTCGCTTGTACCAGCCAGTTGCCCGCATGAAGTTCAGGAGAAAGTGACCCGCCCCGGCGAGCACAAAACCAAAAGCAAGCGCCTCCAGCAGCAGCACGATCACGCGAGGGTTGCTCGGTTGACGTTCTGATACGGGGTGCACGACGACGCCCAGGTACCGGCGTAACCGCTCGGTGTCAGTGAAGGCCTGCTGATAGTTCTGCCTAGCGGCGTTCAGGTTCTGATCGGAGAAATCCAACGCATTCTTCAGCGCTTCATAGCTATTCAACTGACCGGCCTCGGTCTCACCCGCTCCGCTCAGCCGACGATGCGTCGCACTTAGTAGCTGCGTGAGAGCAGCAACCTGCGCCTGGGTCGGTTGCAGCATCGGGTGATCCGGATTACCCAGGGAGCGGATTTTCGCGAGACTGATATCGGCCGTATTGAGCTCACCCTCAAGCTGCAACACCAGCGTCTGCAGCATCGAGGCCTCGGCCACAGGATCGAGGTTGCCGTGCTCCACCCGCCACCGCGTAAGCCGGTCACGTGCCTCGGTATCCTTTTTCTCCGCGACAGCAAGGGCCCGAGTGCCTACCTGCATGGAGTCGGCAACTCCCTTGTCGTCCATGTCATTGACGAAGCCTTGCGCGATATCGAGCAGCCCGTTGGAGACGGCCTCCGCGTCCTGCGGGGAGAATGCACGGACTTCCATCACATCGATTTGCTCCATCAAGTTGAAAGAGACATCGATCGAGGCAAGATAGGCTTGATACAACTGTTCATCACTGGCATCGGGCGAGAGACGATGCACAGGGTCCCAGCCAGCATGAGCCAGATAGCGCCTGAGGCCGATCTTTCGGTCGAGCAGATGCATGCAGTCGCGCGACACCAGGAAATCGCTAACGGCCCATCCATCAACAAATCCTCCGACGCTACTCACGTTGGCTCCGGTGGCAAGCAGGCTGGCCGGACCGGTCGCGCCAGCAACTGACGAGGCCCCCGAACGCACGGAAAAGCGCGCTTCCGCCTGGTAACGAGGGGCGGCAAGGAAAGCAACGTAAAAACCCATCAGCAGTACAGGCGCCAATATCAATCCCGAGGTAAAACGCAGCTCGCGGCGCCGTTTGGACTCGGCCTCTGCCCTCAGCCGATAACGATAGGCCAGGGTCGATTGCTCGTTAGATGCCAAGATTCTCTCCAGAAATATCTTCAGTCAGCGGGTGCTCCTCGGAATGATCCGCATCCACTCGAAATCGACGAAGTGGAAATTGCTTCAGGCAAGCTTCCACGTCATTCTCCATACGCAACTGCCCTTCCTCGAGCACTAGCGCGCGCGTGCAATAGTCCATGACTTGATCCTGCCTATAGGTGGACAGTAGCAACGTCCGACCGACCAGCCGTTCCTCGAACAAAGCCAGCCACAGTCGACTGAACCGATTCGCTTCGAATGGAATGACTCCTTCGATGACGTAGACATCAAAGGCCGGGACGAGCGCCAATGCAAAGGCGAATTCCTGACGCATAGGCAACGGCCAGTCTTCCATCGGCCGCTGCAAATACTCGGGACTGGTGATCAGGTCAGATACAAACTCCACACAGCCCGCGTACTCGATGCCGTACAGGGCGCACACCAGCTTCATCATGCGAAGCCCCGAAGCCTTGCCGCGAATAAAGGCCTGCCGACCTATCGGCCAGGACACCTGACCCGCATGCGATACCCTCCCCGACCGCGGCGAGCGCAGGCCCGTCATGACGTCAATCAATGATCGATGGCGCTGCGGGTGCTGAGAAAGAAGCACGTAGCGCCCGCGAGGCAGCACGAAGTCGACGCGCGACAACAGGGAGTGCCGCTCGCCAAAAACATGGGGATTGTCTGTTACATCGTTCAGGTAAATCATGGGCATCATCTACATCGGAGTCACGCGCGTTCTCGCTGACCGCTCAGCAATTAGAGCGATGACGAAAAGGAATACCAACGCGCTCAGGAAGTAGCCCAGGCTGGCATCACGCGACGTATAGCTGAAGAAATAGGAGGATCGAAGCAGCTGCATGCCATGCGCGAATGGGGACCATAGAAAGTAGCCGCGGTACTGCACAGGAAACTGTTCGGAGACGAAGAACACACCCGAAAAAACCTCGAGGAAGCGCTCGATTACAGCCGCGAAACGCAGGAAATAGGGCCAGCTGGTGGCAATGCTTCCGAAGATGAGACCGATGGACGCCCCACCCACCGCCATCAACACGACAAACAGGGCGAAGCCCGCCCAGCTGTAAGGAAGGGTAATGAGCCCGATCGAATAGCCCAGCGTAAGCAGCGCCGCATAGACAGCGAGATAAATGATCAGGTAGACCAGACCCTGCACCAACGTCAGCGTCAGTGGCGTTACGCAACCGATATTGATAAGCGAACGCGACGATACATAGCAGGTGCTGCTTCGAAAAATGATCTGGCGAAACATGATCCAGGTCGTGGCTCCGATCAGCGAGAATGTCGGGACGTCCATTCCAAGGACGTAGTGCAGCCCCATCAGAAAGTACATGGACGAAATCAGGCTAAGCAGGACGGCTGGCCCAAACAGCGCCCAAAGCAATGCCACGCGGCTTTCACTGTGGATCAAGTGAAACGCGAATCCGAGCAAAGGCAGTACCGCCCCTAGTCGCAATGAACTGACGCTTTCGCCCTGCGTGGTTTGCCTGGCATGCAACCGCAGCATGCGCGCGCGAAAAGCATCCAGTTCTTCGCGCTGCATTGGCGAAAGAGCCATTTCCAACGGCTCATCACGCTCAGACGCGAGCCGGCGCGCTGCGCGGGCATCGTTTGACTTTCTTTGGGCTACACGCCGCTCATAGCCCGTCAGCAGCCGGGCGCTTTCAAAAACGAGGGTCTGCGGCATATACCCGGTAGCGAGGACATCCACGCCCTGTCGTATATCCGCCTCCAGCAATCGCACCACGATGCGAAGTTGTCGCCGATAAACCTCGGCCAGTTCCTGCGGTGGATTCCGGCGATCAATCCCTTGTTGGATTCCGTCCTGGATCTGTTCGTAAACTGCACGCCGCTCGGCCACCGTGTCACGAGCCGCACTGGCCAAGGCATCCCGCACCAGCGCCTGTATGAACGTGATGGCCACCGGGACGTCGCCGACAACATTCATCGCAGCTTCGGCGATTGGGATCGTTATTCCTGCGCCTGGCGCGGACGTAGCGGCTCGCCGCTCGCGCCAGGCATTGATCCTGTCGTCGTTGTTCATGGCAGAACGTCGGCACCAGCTCGAACTGTGCTGACCGATGAGCCAAAGACGCCGAGCAGCTTCTTGACCTGGGTGAACGGCGCATCGGAGACATAGATGGCATCGCCGTCATGCACCAGGAACCTGCTGGCCAGCACCAGTTGCTCGGGCCTGCGAAAGTCAAACTGATAGATGGTCGGTCGCGGTGCGCCCGGCGCTTTACCGGCAGCGCTTTGCGCACGCAGCAGATAGACGGCACGAGGATTCGCCGTCGCGTCGTCCAGACCGTGAGCATCACCCAGCGCATCCATCACGCTGTAGCGACGCTTGCTCAGCCTGACACGTCCTTGAAAACCCGTAGCGCCCAGCACGAGAACATTTTCAACGACAGCGTGAACAATGACCGTATCGCCCGCACGCATCGCAATGTCTTGAGTACCATCGGCGTAAATGTCGGCCAGGCGAACTGCACCCACCTGACTACCACGTCGTACCACCACGGACACCTGTTCAGCATTTTGACCATCGGGAGCCGCCAGGGCGAGCAAGCCACTGAGTCGTTGTGATCCCGGCCCGATCGTATAGACACCTGGCTTGGCAAGATCACCCTGCAAAGTCACGATTTTTCCCTGGCGATCGATCGTACGTACAGCGACCTCCGGCGCAATGAGCAGACCCTTCAGGTGGCGAGCTATCGCATCCTGCAACTGCGAATCGCTCAGTCCTGCCGCCTTGACCTTCCCCGCATAGGGAATAGAGATCGCGCCAGCGTTATCCAATATCAGCTCGCCCAAATCCGTCGGACCGCCCGCTGCGGTATCGAATAAACCCAGGCCATCCCGTTCCCATATGGTCACGTGAACGCCATCTCCTGGCCCCAGCTTCTCGTAATCCATCGCTGTCGCGGACAAAAATTCCGGCGGATAACTATCGCAGATGGCCACTTGAGCAGAGGAAAACAACTCGCCGGAAACGGAGACAAGCGTCACGTTTGAGTCGTCCGAAGATCGATCGAAGTCGCGCGACATCGGGCCCGTGCGCGGAATTACGCAGCCAGATAGCGCAACGACCAACAACGCAACAGTCAGGTGACTAATGGCCTGCCAGGAAACACGCCACAGGTCGCCACGCCCCGCCATGCCAGCTTGGCTTTCGTTCCTGAAAAAATGGGTGCCGTCGCAGCGCATCAGTCGACCTCGGCCAGCTCTTCAAGCAGTTGGCCGTGCGCATGCGAGATGTCCGAAAGCTCGCAGAGCTTGATAAAGCTTTCGCAAGCCGTCTCGACGGCGAACAAACTCTTGGCGTGGCTCTTCGCCAGATCATGCGTGTGCCTGCCACTCCTGGATGCATCCACCTGCATGAGTATTTTTTCGCAGGCCTCGTCAAGATCGGGATGTTCCGCGGAGCCGAGAAGCTGCCCCGTTTGCCCATGCAAAAAACACTCCCCAGCGCCACCCGCCGGCGTCGACACGACGGAAATGCCGAGCATCTGGGCTTCGATAAGAACGTTGGGTAGTCCCTCGTGCCTGGAGAGCAGGACTTTGACATCCATCTTCGAATACCAGAAACCCACGCGTTTACTGAGCCCTACCATCAGGATCCGGGCAGTCATCCCCAACTCGTGGATAAGCGCCGTGGCGTTGTCAAATAGCCTTCCATCTCCAACAACAATGAAGCGGGCTCCAGGACGCCGCTTCAGGTAGCGATGCGCCATACGGATCCACAGAAGCGGTCGCTTGTCGGGCTCCATGCGGAAG
>Ga0302303_10002453_pt1 | contig 11171 bp, 7 predicted proteins | sample III_Palsa_E2_1_FD_194542 | JGI IMG/M metagenome (GOLD analysis project Ga0302303, IMG submission 194542) | Peat permafrost microbial communities from Stordalen Mire near Abisko, Sweden - III_Palsa_E2_1 | ecosystem: Environmental > Terrestrial > Soil > Palsa > Peat permafrost | place: Sweden... | reverse complement strand
GATGCCGGGTGTGTCATCGACGAACATCTTTGAGGTCATCAGGCGGTCGAGCGCGGCGATGAGCTTGCTCTTGTCTTCGCGCGGGATAAAGCCGGTTTGCAACTTGCGCGAGCCCACGGAAGCCTCCGAAGCCAACATGCGTCGCAGCAGCGATTCCTTCGACATTTCGAGCGAGAATACGGCGACGACCTTGCCATCTTTCACCGCGCAGTTCTGCGCAATGTTGATGGCCCATGCGGTCTTGCCCATCGACGGACGCGCAGCAACGATGATGAGTTCGCTGTTCTGCAGACCCGAAGTCATCTTGTCGAACTCAATGTAATGCGTGGCCAGCCCAGTGACTTCGCGGCCCTGCTCATAGAGTGCATCAATCGATCCAAACGAGCTGGCGACGATCTCGCTGATAGCTGAAAACCCGCGCTGAATGGCCGAATCCGCAACTTCGGCGAGGCGCGTTTCTATACCGTTGAGAACGTTGGTGGCATCTTCGTTCTGGTCGGAGGCAAGCACCATGCCGTCGTTGAAGATGGTCATGAGCTGGCGGAGAAGACTCTTGTCCTTGATGATGCGGACGTAGTCTTCGATCTTCGGATGGCGCGGAATGCCTTCGCTGAGGTACGCGAGATAGGCCGGGCCGCCGATGGCATCGAGCTCGCGGCGCTTGGAGAGCGCGTCCATGACGGTGATGTAGTCGATGGCATGGCCGACGGCGAGCAGGTCCATCATGACGCGGTAGATACGCTGATGCGAATCGAGCGAGAAGTCTTCCGGGCGCAGCTTGGCGGTGGCATCGGTGACGGCCATGCCGTCCAGCAGCATCGCGCCAAGGACGGTGATTTCCGTGTGGACGGAAGACGGAAGGCCGTCGTTAGGGCTGGGCATTACAAGGGCTGCCATGATGTGAAAATGCTCCGGATCTTGTTCGAGGTCGCCAGTTCAGGGGACGGGAACTCCCAGCCTACGGAAGCGAAGGCTGTGGATCGCACGACGTTTGTGTTGACGGGCGAGACGGGTGAAAAAAAGCGGCGGCCCTGGGGCCGCCGCTTTATATTGCAACAACTTACGCTTTTGGCTTCCAGTTGGCGTAGACGTTCTGCGCGGCGATGAGACCGTCGCCGAACTTCGCGCCGAGCTGCGGCAGCGACTTCACGACGACCTGTTCGATCGCGCCGATGAGTGCGATCGTGTCCATGTAGTCGAAGAAACCCAGGTGCGCGATGCGGAAGATTTGACCCTTCATCTCGCCCTGGCCGTTGGTGATGATGGCTGCGAACGTCGACTTGAGGCCCTTCACAATCACGCCGGAGTCGGTGCCTTCGGGTGCGAGCACGGCGGTTGCGGCTGCGCCTGGTGCGTCCGAGAACAGCTTGAAGCCAAGCGCCTTCATGGCCTCGCGGGTCATTTCGGCGATCAGCTCGGCGTTGTCGACGAGCTTGCGGCGGCCTTCGATCAAGTTGCCGGCGGGGTTCTCCGGTGTGGCAGCCTGCTGGGCGATCCAGTCGAGCGCGGCACCGAGCGCGGCGATGAGCGCGACGGCGGGCGTGTAGGCGCTTTCGCCGTTCTTCGCGTTCTTGCGCTCCTTGCGGAGGTCGAAGTAGTAGCGCGGGTTGTAGGTGGATTCCATGCGATCCCACGCGCGCTGCGAGACGGCGAGGTAGCTCAGTCCCGGCGGAATCATCACGGCTTTTTGTGAGCCGCCGATGAGGACGTCGATGCCGGTGGCGTCCATGTCGAGCTCGGTGGTGCCGAGGCCTGTGATGCCGTCGACGATGAGCAAGGCTTCGGACTTTGCGTCCTTGAGGAGCTGGCCGAGCTTCACCATGTCGTGGCGTGCGCCGGTGGAGGTCTCATTGGCCTGCACGAAGACGGCGCGGGTTTCGATCTTGAGCGCGGCCTTTACCTTGTCGAAGTCGAAGGTTTTGCCGTAGGGCTCGCTGACGAGATCGACTTCGCAGCCGAAGGCCTTTGCGAGTGCCGACCAGCGCTCACCGAACTTGCCGGCGGAAAGCACGAGCACGCGGTCGCCGGGAGATGTGAGGTTGGAGACAGCGGCTTCCATTGCGCCGGAGCCGGAGCTGGAGAGGATGATGACATCGTTCTTGGTGCCGACGAAGTCCTTGAGCTGGGCGAGCACCTTGGTGTAGAGGGCGCGAAACTCGGGTGTGCGGTGGTGGATATCGGCCGCGGCCATGGCAAACTGAGCGGCGGGAAGCAGCGGGGTGGGTCCGGGCGTGAAGAGGCGTGTCTTACGAATCATATGTGTCTATTCTATCGCCGTTAGGCCGCACGGTCTCGTTACTGCGGGCTGACGATAGTCGAAAGGCACGGCCGATCAGCGGGAGGTCGGCGGGGCCGAGGATGGCGGGTAGAACTCCGGCAAAGCTTTCGGCGCCCCGGTAGGCGAGATCGTGGTTTGCGACGGTCGAACAGGCACAGAGGCTTGTTCACTGCTGAGCAACAGCAGCAGATTAAAAACACCTTTCTCGAAGATTCCATCGTGTCCCCTGATCAGATCATTTGGAGCGTCCATCACGTAGTAAGGAGTATCGTTCCAGACGGGTACGACAGCAGACTTATGAACGGGGTCGTATAGGTCGGGACTGCAGCTATAGAACTGCATTATCTCGGGATCGGTATAGCGTTGTAGGAAATGAGCGGCGTTTTGGTCGTCTTCGAGTATTTTCTTGACTGTGGTGACTTGGAAGCAACGGCCGCCTTTTCCCGTTACCGATCCGCCACCCCAGAAGTACTGCACGTCGCGGGAACCACTGTTGCGCGCACTGCACTCGTCCTCAGATTTCGCCGTAGCCGTAGGGGGTGCAGGGGCAGGTTTAATCTCGTGCGATGCCATGTTAGACACCCCCCCTGGGCTGCGTTTGTAGTAAAAGGACTGCGCCTTGAGGCCGAGTTGTCCCTGTTCGCATGCGGTGGGGCCATTTGGTCCGCGGTCATAAAGCCGTTTCGTCGGCCGCCCCGAAGCAATGCTTTGTCCCAGCCACATGATCGAGCCAGTCGTGGAGTCTCCTTTTGACTTGATCGAAAGAATTAAAGGGTGTGTAAAGTTCTGATCTGTAAGGCCCGCGCGTTTGAAAGCTTCGATCATCGACTTTGCCTCCAGCGAATCGTTGGCGGGGTTGACGAAAGCAATCAGGTCGATAGGCGGGGTGATCTGAATCGAAGGCTCATTTGGCTTTGTTGGATTTTCCAGTTTCCACCGATCCACACAAGCTAGTGCCTGCGCTTTGCGTTCGAGCAGGATGGAAAGCATGGATTGCGTCACACCATGCTCGAGTGCTCGGGCGCCGAACGAATGTCCTACGACCAGAAAGTGCGTTTCCAACCCGGTTGGGTCTGGGTCCGGCTGGCAAGCATTCGCTGCCTCATAGTTTCCAGGGCTTCCCTTGGTCGCTAAGGCCAGCAGTGTCACAGCTTCGGACATGGAGGGTCCACCTACGTGGTTTGCAACATTACGCCTATTGGCGTACGAGAAAACATGTACATAGTCGATGGGGATGACGCGGCCGCGCCAAGCAAAGAAAATGCCTACGACGACGGGGCATGTCTTGTTCTTGGCATAGCGGTTGCGCTGGCCGCAGTCGGTTGCCAGGAACTGTAGAGAATTCTTGAAACTGCCCAGGTTCTTGAGGCTCCTTTCATCGCCTGGGCTGGCATTATTCTGCCAACCATGAACGAACGTCATCACCAAAAGAGGACGGTGCGACGCAAGAGCCTCCTGCCGCTTCCGTTGCACCAAATCGACGGCCAACTCAAGTTGCGAAGGTGGATATACGGCAGCTTTATCTTGACGTGCATTCCCAATGGACCAAAGCTCGCCCGCATCATCAAATTCCAGGTAAGCAAGAGAAAACGCTTGGGGATGGGCCGTGTTGTTGAGGTCCAGCGCGCATCCAGGTCCGGCTTTAGGGCATGAGAGTGACGGATCCGGTTCCACTACAGATCTGTTGATCAAGTCGGGAGAGGTATAAGGCACGCCTCGACGATAGGCATGTTGCTGACATCCTGTAAAAATGCAAAGCAGACCGAGAATGGCTGCGCAGGGAAAGAAAGTGGCCCATTTCGAAAGCTTCTGTCTCAGCATAGAAAGCTCCGTAAGGCGGGATTTAGTCTGCAAGACTAACACGAGCGGTCTGTGATGCCAACCAGATTTGAAAGGTTATCGTTCTCTTTTGCCCAACGTTCGGAAGAGCTTTCCGATGGGTCATACACCTTGTATTCTTGCTTCGAACGGAGTGACAAAATGGCGAAGATTGGTGAAGCGATTGGGAAAGACATTATTGCGGCGATGAAGGCCAAGGAGGCTGACAAGCTGACCACGCTGCGGATGGTGAAGTCGGCGTTTAAATCGAAGGAGATCGAGAAGCGCGAGCCGCTGACGGATGCCGAGGAGCAGGGGATTGTAACGACACTGTTGAAGCAGAGGCGGGAGTCGATTGAGTCGTTTACGAAGGGTGGGCGGCCGGAGCTGGCGGCGAAGGAGCAGACGGAGATTGAGATGATCGACGCCTACATGCCGAAGGCCGCGAGTGAGGAAGATATTCGCGCGACCGTGGCGGGAGCGATTGAGAAGATTACTGCCGACAACGGCGGCACGCGGCCCGGGCCGAAGGATATGGGAGCGGTGATGAAGGTGGCGCAGGCTCGCGCGCTGGCCGATGGGGCTCGAATTGATGGCAAGGTGTTGAGCGAGATGGTGAAGGCGGAGTTGGCGAAAGGCTAGCGCAGGCGAAAGCGGATGAAGAGGACTTCAGACGTGGGCGTCGTGCCATACGTTGCCCGCAAGGCTTCTGGGCTGCGATAGATCGTGAGTTGCGCGCCCGGGGCGGCGAGAACATGCATGCCTAGTTTGATGTCGTGGTCGTAACCCAGCGTGTAGGCGGCGACGTGTCCGATTGGCGACTCGCTGAAGCCTGCCGGTAATAGATCGCCGGGCGTGAGCAGCAATTCGTTGGAGCGCCCGGCGTTTTCTATGCGTGTCCATACGTAATTGGTAGAAGCGAAACGCAACAACGCCTCGGCGAGATAGCTGTTCTCCTTGCTGTTGTCGGCAAGCGAACGGGTGCGGCCCCAGAGGAGCGTGGTGGAGAGATCCGTGGTGGGCTCCGAAGCCATGCGCATCTTCGGAGCAATGTCAGCCGCAGGCTTTGGAGTCTCGCCCATGTTCATCCCCGGCATGCTCGACATATCCATGCCGTTCATCAATGGATCGTTCGCCATCACAGCCATCGGCTTCGCGTGGAAGGTGTGGTGGTACATCACGCTTGCGGTTTGGCGCTGCTGGTCTTCGCCGGGATAGAGTGCCTCGGGTGAAGCGATGTGTGCGATGGAGTATTGGCCGCTGATATCGGGTGTGGGTGAGATTGTGAGCCGCGTCGACACGGAATCAATGTTGTGGCCGTTGGGTGAAGGCTGGAAAGCCCAGTGATGCTCATCAGGTTCACCTCCGTGAAAGCCGGAAAGCTCCACACGCACCCAGCGATACGTTAGGCCGCCGGTCACGACATTGAACGCGATATGCGTCGAGTCTTGCTGGTGATGACCGAGCGCAGCGATGGGATCTTCGCTGGCCGATTGCCGGTGCGGATACGCCGTAGGCCCAATAGCCGGATCGCCTACGGGTGCCGCGTAAAACGACAGCAAGGTATTGCGCGTCAGCGGAAGATCGTAGAGCGCGGCGATCTCCATGAAGAAGTCATGCGGATGCTGCCCATCGACGATAGGCGCTCCATACGCCGTTTCGCCTTGCTGGAAAAGCTCCGGATAGTTGCGATCACCCACAGTCGCAGGCTCAAGCGAAAACATCGCACGCACGGTGATCTGACCCGGGCCGAGTTTTCGCTGGGCCATCGGCATAATCCAGTTGGTCGAAAAGAATGCGTCTCGATTGCGTGGAGCATCGGCCTGCTGTTGTGTGTCGGCTGCGAACGCATTGCCGTGCAGCATAAGCTGCCAGCCATCGCGCGTTTCCATCATCATCGGTACGGGTGTGCTGGCAGGCTCGATACTTGTGCCCGACGATCCATGCTGCTCTTCGGCTTCGATCAACGTGTGTGACGACATCACCATCTGCGCGCGAAGCGACATTGGGAGCATGCACAACAACAAAACAATTAACGGCTTATACTTCATCGCGCTCCCGGCTTCAACAGGTTTCCGCCTGATGATTCGATGCACCAGGGTGCTTGCAGACGCAGTCGAGGCAGGCGTGAATCGAACAGGCGCCGCAGGTGCGGGCGAGCTCGGTGCGAAGTGCCGCCCGGGCGCGATGCGCACGAACTGCAGCATTTCCAGGCGTGAGTTTGTGGCGGCGTGCAAAATCATTGAGCGGCGATTCGCCAAGGTCCACTTCTCGCAACACTTCAGCATAAGCAGGCCGCAGGTTCGGAAGCACATGCTCAATGCATCCACAGATGAAGGTCCGAGTGGAGCTGTGCGGTGTTGAAAGTTCGGTTGCATTCGGCCCAGTCATACCCAGTTCGGAAGCCCAGCGATCCATCGCGGAGCTCTCCGAAGTATTGCGTCGATGGTGGTCAATAACCGCATTGCGCAGCACGCTGTAAAACCACGCAACGGCGGACTCTTCTTCACGCAAAGTATGCGACTGCTCAAGCGCGCGCACGTAAGCGGCCTGCAGAATATCTTCGGCAAGCGAACGGTCGTCGACGCGGTTCTGCACAAAAGCGAGGAAGCGCGCACGACGGTCAAGCAGCGTTTGTAATGTGACGTTAGACATGGTTGAGGACACGAAGGGAAGTGCTAGCGGCTTCCCTTCGCAAGCCGATCTAGCAGCAGGTGCAGGTTAAGCACTTGCAGTCCGGACAACTGCATTCGGGACCGCAGGGGCAGATGCATTTCGTGGTCATAGGTGTGTTCCTTTCTTGGACCGCAGAATGCCGGTCATTAGGGAGACGGAACTGCGCCCGAAACATTACACCTCATAGAGACGACCACCGCTAAAGCTTTGGATGCAGCAGATGGAAGCCGGTCTTCTGCTGATAAGCGTGCGCCAGCGCGCAGGCTTTTGCATCCTGGTAGAGAGGAGCGAGAAATGTTAGTGAAACCGGAGTTCCTGGCCCTCCGTAGGCTGGCCATGGAGTGTCGGTATTTACGAAGGCCGGCGCATCCTCGCCACGCACGCCGTTGGGCACAATAATCGCCGGCTGCCCGGTCAGATTCGTTGCAGAAAGCTGCGGACCGCCGCTTGGCGTCACGATGACGTCGAAATCGGCAAACAGCGCTGTCATCTTTTCCATCGCGAGCGTCCGCGCGCGGGCTGCATTGATGTAATCCACGGCGGAGTAAAAGCGTGCGATGCGAAAGGTGTTCGGCCAGTCGCCTGGGCTTTGTCCATCGAGCAGCGCATCGCGGCCCGAGCGCGTCAGGTCGTCGAAAGCTGCAGCCGCTTCGGCTTCGAGCATCGGCACGATGGCACCGAAGGGAAACTTTGGCAGCTCAGCTGGCGTGAGCGTAATCCCCATGCCACGCAGTATCCCCAGCGCGCGCGTGTTGAACTGCGCGTCATAGAGTTGGTGATCAAACGAAGCCTTATTGGCGTTCACTCGTGCGTTGTAGTCTTCGAGCTCTTTTCCGTGGAGCGTCTCGCTTGGAGGCTTCAGCCGCTCGAACACCGGTACATCGAAAGCAGACTTCAGATAGCCCACGCGCAGCTTCCGCACATCGATGGTGAAATCCGGATTGAAGGCCGCGTCACGTACACTGCGATCCTGCCCATCGGGCCCATAGATCGCATGCAGCACAATCGCGCAGTCCTCCACCGAGCGTGTGATCGCACCGATTTTGTCCATCGACCACGAAAGCGCCATCGCTCCAGTGCGCGGCACCAACCCAAAGCTGGGCCGCAAGCCACTCGTTCCACAGCGCGTGCTTGGGCTGGAAATCGAACCGAGCGTTTCGGTTCCAATCGCAAACCCAACGCAACCTGCGGCTACTGCGCTGGCGCTGCCCGCAGAGCTTCCACTCGATCCCTGCCGCGGATTCCATGGGTTCCGCGTGCGTCCGCCGTGTGCATCGTTGCCCCACAAATCGCCTTGCGCCAGCGCGCCCATGGTCAGCTTTGCCACCAATACCGCGCCCGCAGCATCAAGCCGTTGCACCACGGTTGCATCGGTGTCGAAGCTCTGATGTTCGAACCCGCCAGCGCCCCACGTTGTGGGATATCCCGCAACAGCAAGCAGGTCCTTTGCTCCCCACGGTATGCCATGCAGCGGTCCTTTATATTTGCCGGCAGCAATCTCTGCGTCGGCAGTGGCTGCCTGTTTCAGCGCTCGATCTTCCGTAAGTGTGATGACAAAGTGCAGCTTCGGATCATAGCGTTTCAGCCGCGCGAGATACATCTTCGTCAAATCAACCGAAGTCACCTTGCGCGTGTGTAGCAGCTCCGCAAGTTCGCGCACAGTGCTGAATGCAACCTGATCTTCGTTTGAGAGGGAAACACTCGCAACGCTCGGTGACGCACTCAGCTTCATTGGCTTGCGAGCTGTGTCGAGCTTCACGCCCGCCGGTACCGGATCGAACACCAGCGATGGCGCTACGGAGTTCGGCAACGCCATCTTGCGAATTTCAACGACATCGTCACGCTGCCCCGTAAGCCCTTCAATCATCACCTTGCGCTGCTCTTCGGTGAAGCGAACGCCCGCGATAATGGCCGCCTGCTCGATGATCTCGACAGTAATCTTCGGCAACTGTGCCGCTTTGTCCGGTGCATCAGAAGGTGCCTGCGCGCCCGCGTTCCTTGTCGCGAGTGCGAACAGAACGCCGGGCAGTATCGTGCTGCCGAGCCCGGCTGCGGCTGAAACGGTGAGGAAACGCCGGCGTGAGGCGTCGAGACGAGGATCGTGCGCGTCAGGTGTCATGCAGGAATTATTGCATCGACAAGTATGAGAGCCTCAGCGCTGAATTTGCTGGACGATTCCTTTGGCGCGCAGGCCGGCTTCGGCTTTGGAGAAATAATCCTCCACCGCACCCTGCGTTTTGATCCAGTCGATGTAGCGGGCGATGCCTTGCTCGATGGTGGTTTGGGGCTCGTAGCCGATGGTGCGTATGCGGCTGATGTCGGAGATCAGCGAGCGAATTTCACCGGGGCGAAACTCACCTCGCGCCAGGGGTTCAATCTCGATGCCAAGCTGCGCCGCGATAATGCCCGCAAGATCGCGCACACTGGTAGCACGGCCACTGCCGACGTTTACCGGCAGGCCATCAAGCCTGGAAGTAGTCGCGACAAGCAGGTTCGCGCGCGCAATGTCTTCGACGAAGCAAAGGTCTCGAGTCTGTCCGCCGTCCTCGTACATCACTGGCGGCTGTCCGTTGAGCAGCCGCGTGCAGAAGATCGCAATGACGCCGGTATACGGATTGAACAGCGATTGCCGCGGTCCATACGTGCAAGAGTAACGCAACGCGACCGTAGGAATGCCTGTCTGTTTGCCCCATAGAAGCACCAGCCGTTCCTGATCGACCTTGGTGAGTGCATAGACCGTTTCGCCACCGCCAGGCGCAGCTTCCGGCGTTGGGATAGACGTCGTCGGCTTGCCACAGATGGGGCAATGGACACTGAAGTCTCCGGCACGAAGCTGTTCCGCGGGACGCAGCAACGGGAAAACGTGCCCATGCTCCGGGCAGTTAGCCGCACCCTCGCTGTACACGGCCTGCGAACTTGCGACGACGACCTTCTGGATAGGCAGCGCATGGTCGCGGATGATCTCCAGCATCTGTGCCGTGCCGAAACTGTTCACGAGGACGTACTTCGCCATCTCCGGCATGTAGCCGCCATAGGCCGCTTCATGAAACACGACATCGATGTCCGTCAACGCGGACTTCATCGTCTCGTAGTGCTGCACTTCGCCTTGTCGGAACTCGGCTGCCGGATTCACCCATTCCGGCTTGCCGAATTTATGCGTGTTCGGCTCAAGGTTGTCGAGAATGCGGACGGTCCAGCCTTCGCTGATAAGAAGGTCGACGATGTGCGATCCGATAAGGCCTGCGCCTCCGGTAACGAGCGCGCGCTTTTGATGCGTCATGAGGCTATCGTACCCAATCGCGCGATGGCTGACATGCAAAAGGGTGCGCCTGAGCGCACCCTTTTCATGTCGTAATTGAGCCACTGCTAGATGTCGAGGTTCTTCACATCCAGCGCATTCTCTTCGATGAACTTGCGACGGCTTTCGACATCTTCGCCCATCAGCGTCGTAAAGATCTCTTCGGTTGCGGCGATGTCTTCCAGCTTCACCTGCATCAGCGTGCGGCGGGCTGGGTCCATCGTGGTCTCCCAGAGTTGCGGCGCAGTCATTTCGCCAAGACCCTTGTAACGTTGCACGGAGTATTCCTTACGTCCCTGCTCGATGACATACTCGAAGACCTCGCGCGGCGTCTTCTTCTCGACGGGATCTTGCGAAACCTTCGAGCTGCGCTTCACGACCTTTGCCGCTTCAACCGGAACGGCGCCGACATCGATCGCACCTTCGAGTTCCACCTCTTCGGTGTCCTCAAGCTCCTGTTCGGCTTGTTCGGCAGCGGTTTTTGAAGCCGCGGCAGCAGCCTTGCCTGCGTACTCGATCAGGAACGGGCCGGTAAGCTGCGCGCTCGATTGTGCCTGCTTGTGCAGCAATTGACGTCCTTCGGCCGAGTTCGCCAGCGCCCAGTCGATCGTTCGAACCGCTCCCTGCGCATCGGTGAACGAAACCGAATAAGTGCGGTGCTCTTCGTCGAACTCAACGGCGGAAACGCTCTTGAACAGATGCCCGCGCTCCATGTCCTTCAACTTGGCGCGCATCTCTTTCAGCTTTGCGTCCGATTCGAAATCACTGCGACGAGCAGACTCCTTGCCTTCGTTGGCAAAGATCTCTGCGAACACGCGTGTGACCTCTTCATTGCGCAGCCGCTTGGTCACCTTGTCGAAGTACCCGAGATAATCATTCAACTGCGCCATGAACGCGGTCAGCTCTTTGCCTTCCAGCCTCGCGCCGCTCTCGCCATAGCGAATCACCATGCCATCGCTCGCGCGCTTCACCATTACGTCCACATACTCGCGCTCGTTCTTGATGTACTGCTCGAACTTGCCCTTCTTGATGCGGAAGAGCGGTGGCTGCGCGATGTATACGTGTCCGCGCAGGATCAGCTCCTGCATGTGGCGGAAGAAA
>Ga0302303_10002452_pt1 | contig 11195 bp, 10 predicted proteins | sample III_Palsa_E2_1_FD_194542 | JGI IMG/M metagenome (GOLD analysis project Ga0302303, IMG submission 194542) | Peat permafrost microbial communities from Stordalen Mire near Abisko, Sweden - III_Palsa_E2_1 | ecosystem: Environmental > Terrestrial > Soil > Palsa > Peat permafrost | place: Sweden... | reverse complement strand
TCTTGAGAGGGGGCGGGCGAGGCTGTGTACTGGCAGGGGTGTGTTATTGGACTTGCTCCTTAATAACACACCCCTGCCCCCTCTCAAGAGGGGAACCGCACTGGCCGACGCTTTTATTTATTATTTAAAACGTTTACCACACATGATTTTTTTTGACTACTTCAAAATTACGATAGTTTTTTAATTCGCCTTCATTTGATTCAACAGAACTTACGTCGGCATCCTGCGGGCCTTCGTGGCACCAATCTAAAAACATTTCGAGGGTGGCTTTATCGGCTTCTGCGGCTATGAGTACCTCGCCATCTTCACCATTTTTTACAAAGCCGCGTACGCCAAGCTGGTCTGCAACGGCTTTGGTTGATGCACGGTAGAATACGCCTTGTACTTTGCCTTTTACGGTTATATCGAGATGCTTTATCATAAGTTAAAAGTCAAAATTAAAAAGTCAAAAATAGGAAGGTTTGGCTATAATTACGTTTTTAAAAGATTTTTGTGTGGATCATTGTGTTCCCGCAGGGTCTCCTGAAAGAGACCCTGCGCAACTATGCAGGCAAACTTGTGACCTATCAGCGAACGCAGGGTCCCTTTCAGGAGACCCTGCGGAGACAAAAATATATAAGTGTTGGTAAGATTAAAGGAGGGGTCATGCTGGCACTCGAAGCATGCGGGCAATGGCCTTTACGCTTACCCTTCGAGTGCCTCAGGGTGACCCACCGCTCAACATTCGTAATAAACAAGCTCTATGCCTTCACAGGATTTACTGAAAGTGACCCAATATTTATTATACACAGAGTGAGGCTTATCTTGATTCTCAACTCTTTATTCCTGCCTCTTTAACGCATCATAAACACCTGCGATGGAAAATTCTTATCATCATAAACTTCTTTTAAACCGGTTATGGTATCAGTAGTATCAAATACCACCACCTGGCGGGTACTGCTGTTGTATGTTGGCCATTGGGTTAGTGTTGGGGTGTTGGGATCGCCGGTTTTTATGAAGGCTACCCAGGCTGTGTGCATGTTGGTGGTAAGTTGCTTTTTGGTGCTGTCGGTTATTGCGCCGGGGTTGGTATTCCACAGGTATTGCAGTTCTTCGCCATGTTTGGCGCCAAAGGGTTTGCCGTTGTTGTATTTGAAGCGGTACATCCAAACGGGGGTATTATTCTGCGCCAGCACTTTTGCAAATCGGTACGAGTGCATCTGGTACATGTACTGGGTAAGTGTTTTTACCTCGGCGGCATAAGGCGAATCTGTTTTTAGCTGCTGCTGATAATAGGCATAAGCCATTGGCGCACCATCTTCAAATAGCGGTTTAAAAATGGTTTTGTTTACATCGGTTAAGTCGGCATTTGGTCCTACAAAAGCCGCAGCCTCATACTCGTTTGTGCCGATGATTGCTTTTATTTTTGGCAGATCTTTACTTGCCGCATATTTATAGCCATCCACCGGGATCACTTTGCCATCATACACCGGGCCGAAGCAGGAATTGCCGCCAATACCATCGGTGATTATGCCTTGTATTTTCATGATGGAATCAGCCGGTAGGGTCAGGAGTTTGCGCACATCTTTTGATGTAAGTCCCATTTTATTTAAGATCCGCAACCTTTCATTTTTAGCAGTAACCGTATCGCGGACGCATTGCACCGAACCGCTTTCGGCAATGTATTGCTGAAATAATCCTTTGGATAATGGAGAAATCAGCACCGCGCTGATCAGCTTCGCCCCTGCTGATTCACCCATGATGGTTACCTTGTTAGGGTCGCCGCCAAATGATGCGATGTTTTGTTTTATCCATTTAAGTGCTGCAATTACGTCCAGCACGCCGCAATTGCCCGATTGTGCGTAACGCTTATCCACATCACCCATATATAAAAAGCCAAATGCGCCAAGGCGGTAATTAATGGTGATGGTTACAATGTCGTCATGATCGGCAAAGGCATGACCATTCATCCCCTTGCCAGAGCCATTAGTAAGGCTGCCGCCATGGATCCAGACTACTACCGCCCGTTTATGATCGTCGGCTTTGGGGGTATAGAGATTTAACGAAAGGCAATCTTCGGAACCAATAACTTTATTACCGGAATATTGAGCAGCTACCGGGCCGAAGCTTGTGGTGGCCAAAGTATCCGCCCATGTTGTATGAGCTACCGGGGGCATAAATCGTAAATCGCGAACCGGCGGCGCAGCATAGGGTATGCCTTTAAAAACTTGTATGTTATTTTCAGTTATTCCGCGGATGTATCCCTTGTCGGTTTTAACAATCGGACCATTCTCTTGGGCGGATGTTTTGCAAGCAATACATATCGCTAAAAATAAAATTACAGATCTGGCTACTGATAGCATGTTTATAATATAAAACAGATGTTTAAATCAGTCGTTTAACCTTTGATTCGGGTGTTAATTTAAGGCCATCAACATTAGTTATTAAATTTAGCCCTGGTGTTTTGCCGGGTTCAAGGCTGCCTTTTGCATCGTCGATACCCAAAAATTTAGCGCCATTAATAGTTCCCCATTCAATAAGCTTTTCTGTATCAATAGCCGGGAACTTTTGCTGGATGGTTTTCATTTCATGCAGTATACACAGCTTGGTATTTGATGCCAGACTATCGGTACCCAGGGTGATGTTAAAGCCCTGGTCGACAAATAAATTAATCTTTGGCACCCTGTTTTCGATATACAAATTAGCGTTGGGGCAAAAACACCAATTTATTTTGCGGTCGAAACGTTTAAGGAAATAGATGTCTTTTAAATTGGTGCAGGTATTATGCACCATTAAAATATCCTGCTTGCTGGTTAGCAACGGGATTATAGATTGCATGGAGTTACGGGCCTGCGGCTTAAAGTGACTGGTATCCATACCAAAAAACTCATACAGCTCATTAAACTTGCCCAATTTATAGCGGAAGAATTTATTCTCCTCATCGCTCTCCTGGTTGTGGATGCTCAGCAGGTTTTTAACGCCTGAATCGGAGTATTTTTTTATCAGCCTGAATAATTCTTTTGATACCGAATATGGGGCATGCGGTGTTATAGAACATGACTGCGGCCTGAACTCATTCAGCAGCATTAAACCGTTGGCATACAATTCCTCTGCCTTGTGGGGCAAAAAACCCAGTATTTCCACAAAAGTGTGATAGTGTAAATTACTTTTAGCCTTTATGGGGATTGTAACATTATTGTTAGATATGTCACCAACGGCAACAATACCGTTGTTGTACATATCATTGTCGGCTTTTTCGGCAGCCTCAATAATTAACTGATGGTCGGCAGTGCGTACTTTTAATATCTGTTTGATGAAATCAACCAGGCCTGTTTTTTGAGGCACTTTCCCCTCCAGGTGCGATAGTTCAAGATGGCAATGTGTATTTACAAATCCGGGGCAAATAATGCCGCTTAAATGTTCAAGGGGCTGATTCTGATCTGACGGGGGTTGGTAGTCTGTAACTGAAATGATCCTACCATAATCATCAACTGTAACAATTCCATTTTTAATTGGTTCGGCATAAACGGGGAAAACGTAATCGGCTTTAAAACTTTTCATTAAATCATATACTTAGCATCTTCTAAAAAACCTTTTAAAAATATACCAACCAAATTTATAAAACAATACAATTAACTTAAAGTTATGGTTTTTAATTTGACAAAAAGAATATACTAAAAAAAGTTACTATTTTTTTATTTCAGTACCTTTGCAAAGTGAGCATTAAAAAAGACAAAATTGATATCCGCAGCATTAGCCTGCAAACTCTGCAAGAGCACTTTATCCGTATGGATGAAAAAAGCTTCAGGGCTAAACAAGTTTATGAATGGCTTTGGAAAAAATCATGTTTCTCTTTCGATGAAATGAGCAATATTTCAAAAGAACTTCGCACTAAGCTGGACGAAAATTTTGTTATAAATAACGTAAAAATCAACAACTCACAGTTTAGTGCAGATAAAACTATAAAAAATTCTTTTATTTTACATGATGCGCACCTAATTGAGGGTGTTTTAATTCCCACACCGGGCCGAATGACCGCCTGCGTATCATCGCAAGTGGGCTGTAGCCTTACCTGTAAATTTTGCGCTACAGGCTATATGGAGCGTAAACGTAACCTTAATCCCGATGAAATTTACGACCAGGTGGTGCTGATCAGCAAGCAGGCCATGGAAAATTACGGGCAGCCATTAACCAACATCGTATACATGGGCATGGGCGAACCATTGCTGAACTACAAGAACATGATGGATTCGGTTGAGAAGATAACATCTGAAGAGGGGCTTAACATGGCTGCCAAACGCATTACGGTATCAACCGCGGGCATTGCCAAAATGATAAAAAAGCTGGGCGACGACCAGGTGAAGTTTAACCTGGCCCTATCCCTGCATGCCGCCAACGACGAAAAGCGTAACACCATAATGCCTATAAACGAGCAAAACTCGTTAAAAGCATTAGCCGAAGCATTAAAATATTACTACGCCAAAACCAAGAACCCGGTAACTTACGAGTACATTGTTTTTGATGGTTTCAACGATACGCTGCAGGATGCTATTGAACTGGCAAAATTTTGCAAGCACCTGCCCTGCAAGGTGAATATTATTGAATATAACCCCATAGCCTTCGCCAATTTTATAAACGCAGGCGAGGATAAGATAGAAGTTTTTGCCGATTACCTGCGCAAACAGGGCATCAACACCAATTTACGCCGCAGTCGTGGTAAAGATATTGATGCGGCTTGCGGTCAGCTGGCAATAAAGGATAAGGTGAACCAGGATTAAACGGATTCTTTTGATTTTCAGGATCAATATATACACACATGTCATTGCGAGGAGGAACGACGCGGCAACCTCGTAGCGTTTGCCTATTGAACGCGCTCCACCGACTCACCCGGTCATTGCTGCGCTCGACCACCCTCTCTGCGGTAAACCGCAAAGAGGATTACGAAATTAGATATAACAGCTGATCAGAATTAATAATACCCCAATTATAACATTTACTGTGGCACAGGTAACGATCAGCATGGGTTTAGCTATCGCCTGGTTATAATAGAAATAGTACTCATTTTTAAGTTTAGGACTTATCTCTCTGTATAACAGACTTGATATTGTACCGCCGGTCATAAATGATACGGCAAATAACCGCAGTAATATAATAGGTGAGCCAAACATGGCAAGCGCGGCGGTCATAACCGCGAAACAAATACTTATGGTTAAAGTGCTTTTGTAGAAAATGGCAAGGAGCTGAATTTTAACCATATAACTTATTGACTTATTGTTCGATGTAAACTGATAAGCTGTGGATTTATTGTTTGCTTTACCAAATAAGGTGCAGAAGTTGCATACCTACGGCACGTTAATCGTGCAATATTTATTTCTACCAATATTTTGCTCCTACGGAGCAGTGGATTTAAAACCCGTCGGGTTATTATGCTGGTAGAAATAATTTAAAAAACTCCCTACCCTCTTTACCGCTTGCGGTAGAGAGGGTCGACCAGCGAAGCGTAGTCGGGATGAGTCAACTCTTCGCAATGCATTGGCGCCAATGTCCGCTCGTAAATCGAATGCCCGGTCTTAGCTTCGCTCGACCATCCTCTCTGCGGTAAACCGCAAAGAGGGTGCAGGTAATAAAATCTTTTCCTAAATTACTACCGTGAAATTATCCCGCGGTTACCTTGCTGATTTTGTTGCTTTGCTTTTCCCCGAGCTTTGCCCGGCTTGCGGGGAGAGTTTGGTAGCGAATGAACATATAATTTGTACCGATTGCCTATACCATTTGCCGCAAACCAATTTTCATTTACAGCCCGATAATATAGTTGCCCGGCAGTTTTGGGGCAAAATAAAGCTGGAAGGCGCTTATGCGCTGTATTTTTTCGCCAAAGGCGGCCGCATCCAAAACCTGATGCACCATTTTAAGTATAAGGGTATGCAAAAGATAGGCAATCTGTTAGGCAACGTGGTTATAACCAAAGCGCATGTTTTGCCGAGGGATTGGCGCAAAAACTGAACGCTGTTGTTCAAACAGATAATTTGGTGCGCTTAAAGGCTACTGAAACACAAACTCATAAATCACGCTTTTTGCGGTTTGAGAATATGCAGGAGGTATTTACTATCAATGATCGCGAAAGCTTAAAAAACAAGCATGTTTTGCTGGTTGATGATGTAGTAACCACCGGTGCAACGCTGGAGGCCTGCGGGATTGAGCTTTTGAAGATAGAAGGGTTGAAGTTAAGTATTGCCACTATTGCTTATGCGGAGTAAATGAACCAGGATTTTTCCGATATTATGGATTTATAGGATGTTTTATCAGCTACTTAACATAATGCCGTCTTGACTCTTGACTCTTGACTCTTGACTCTTGACTCTTGACTCTTGACTCTTGACTCTTGACTCTTGACTCTTGACTCTTGACTCTTGACTCTTGACTCTTGACTCTTGAAACTACTGCCTCTGGTACTTGCTTAGTTTATCGTAAAGAGTTTTGGGCTCGAAGGGTTTCAGGATGAAATCATTCATGCCTGCTTCTATCATTTGGTTTACTTCGTTACTCAACATGGATGCCGTTAAGGCAAGGATAGGTAATTGCTGAAAATAGGTTTCATTTTTAGCCCTGAGGATCTCAGTTGCTTCAAGGCCGCCCATTACCGGCATGTGTACATCCATCAGTACAACATCGTAGTTTTGGTTAGCCGCTATCTTGTCAACTGCCTCCTGGCCATTTTCGGCAAAGTCTACAGTTGTTCCCCACTTCTTCAGCACCTTGTTAACCAGTATGCGGTTTATTTGGTTATCATCAACTACTAATACGTTCATATCTAACCCCATATCCATCTTACTGGTATTAATTGCCTGGCTATCTGCCTTTTTAAATGTTATTGTAAACCAAAATGTAGATCCCTGACCAAGTACGCTGTCAACATTTATCCTTGAATCATGCAGCTCCACCAGTCGTTTGCTGATAGCAAGGCCCAGGCCCGTACCACCATACTTACGTGTAGTATCAAGTTCTGCCTGTTTAAACGATTCAAATATGGTGCCTTGTTTATCCGGCGCTATACCTATACCTGTATCAATAACCGCAAACCGTATGCGTACTGTATCAATATTCTGTTCTAAAACCTTCAGATCAATGGTTACCCCGCCCTTTTCGGTAAATTTAACCGAGTTGCTTACCAGGTTCAGCAGTATCTGAATAAGGCGCGCGCTATCGGCAATAACCATTTGCGGAATATCCGGATCAACGCTTTGTTTTATGTAGATATCCTTTTCGTTGGCCCGGTATTGCAGTGAGTTAGTAACACTTTGCACGAGTTCGCCCAGGTTAACGCTTGCTTTTTCCAGCTGAACGTTACCGGTTTCGATCTTCGTGAAATCAAGCACATCATTTATGAGCCTCATTAAATTTTCTGCTGAAAATTTAAGTACGCTCAGGTTTTCTTTTTGTGATTCCAGCGGATCTTCATCCAGCAATAAATGCGACATACCGATCACCGCGTTTAAAGGTGTACGTATCTCATGGCTCATCACCGAAATGAACATATCCTTGGCCCTGTTCAATTGCAGCGCCTGTTCTTTAGCCGATATGAGCTCCAGTTCCACCTTCTTTTTAGAGGTGATATCAATAATTACCTCAATATATTTATCAACCTCGCCCTCGCTGTTAACTATAACCGAGTTTATTACCGAGATCCACAGCATCTGCCCATCCTTACGGTAAGCCAGCAGATCAACCTCAAATGATTGTTTATTGCGTGAAAGATCGCGTGCCCGTTCAATAATTGATGAATCGGTGAGTTCTCCCCGCAGGGTATCGCCCAAATGTTTGCCCTGTACATCTTTCAGGTTGTAGCCGGTAATTTTTTCAAACGCGTTGTTGATCCATTCTACATTGCCATCGCTATCATTTATTACCACACCGCTCATGGTATTACTGGCTACTAAGGAGAGCATTTTCAATTGCTCGTCGGCTTTCTTACGCTCTGTAATATCTACAAACACTCCTATCTGCCGCTCTACAACACCCATTTCATTTAATAAAGGGCTATTGGAGATAAATACCCAAATGGGTGTTCTATCCTTTTTATAAACCTTTAGTTCAACCTCATAGGTTTTGTACACTTTCGCAGCATCAACCGCTTCATGATATACATGCATATTGGTTCCTTCGCCTAAAAGCATGGTGCCAAAAGGCTTACCCTTCATCTCCTTAAGCGTATAACCTAAGATGCGTTCCAGGGCTTCGTTCATCCATATTACCTTCCCTTCTGCATCACGTATCAATGAACCGCTAGGCGTTTTTTCAGCTGCGAATGATAGTATCTCAAGGTCCTTTTCGGCTGTTTTACGTGCCGTGATATCAATCATTACACGTATATACTTGTCTATTTTACCTTCGGCATCATAAACAATAGAGTTAATTATCGAGATCCATTTTGGCTGCCCGTCTTTCCTGTTGAAAAGCAGTTCTATTTCATATGGCTGCTTATTGGCAATAGCTTCGTCCAGCATTTTTTTGCTTTCTGCTGTAGGCTCACCATTAAGGGTGCTTCTTAGTGGCTTATTTTCAACGTCTTCAAAGTCATAGCCCGTTATCCGTTCAAAGGCCTCATTTGTCCATATCACCTCATCGCTGGCATTGCTTATCACCACACCGTTACGCACCTTGCTGGCTACCAGCGAGAGCTGTTCCATCTGTGCGGATAGCTGCTTTTGGTAAGTAATATCCCGGCCGCTGGCATACCATTTTCCGTCCTTATTTACAGCGCACCAGCTTATCCATTTAGCTTCATTATCGGCTGTTATGGTTTCCGTTTCCAGCTCAAACGGGCGCTGGGTAGCTACTGCCTTTTCAATAAGCGACACAAACTGGTCTCGGCTGTTTTTGCCAACTACAAACTGCCATAGCGAGCGGCCCATTGCTTGTTCAGGTGTATAACCTAAAACGCTGAGCACCGCATCATTGATGAGTTCGATATTGGAATCCTTATCGGCAATAAAATGAACTTCGGAAGAATTATTGAAGAGTGTAAAGAAATCCTTATGAACGGCAAGCGATGCTTCCAGCTCACGTTTCTGCTTACGCAGTACCAGGTGCGACATTACCTCATTGGCTAATGTGCGCAAGGCGTCTTTTTGTTCAACGGTAAGTTTGCGGGGTACGGTATCAACAACACATAACGATCCCAAACGGTGGCCCTCGGGATCAATCAGCGGGGCGCCTGCATAAAACCTAATGTGCGGTGCATCTTTAACCGCTTTATAATCTCTGAAGTCAGATTCCAATGAATCATTAACTTCAAGCAGTTCATCATCAAGGATAGTTTGATTACAGAAGGCATCATTGCGGGGCATATTGCCCATTTCGCTCTCAATACCTATGCTTGATTTTACCCATTGCCGGTCGGCATCAATAAGGGTAATAAGCGCAACAGGAACCTGGCATATGTACGATGCCAGTTTTGCAATAGCATCATACTCTTTCTCGGGCAATGTATCTAAAACATTGTAGGAATCGAGGGCTTTTAACCGTTGATCTTCATTGCCGGTAAGAGTATGATGCGTAATCACTTTTTATCAATCAGTGCCTTTATGTTTATACAATGGATAGTCATCCATTAGCTTATGCACTCTTTTACGTATTTTCTTTAAAGAAAGTTCGTTTTCTGGATTAGTAATTACATTATCTATTAATTCAACAATATGTTCCATTTGTTTTTCTTTCATACCGCGGGTTGTTATTGCGGCAGTACCCACACGGATACCTGAAGTTACAAACGGCGACTTATCATCGTAAGGCACCATATTCTTATTTACGGTGATATCAGCTGTAACAAGCGCGTTTTCAGCAGCTTTACCAGTGATATTTTTATTCCTAAGGTCGATAAGGATCAAATGATTATCTGTTCCACCTGATACAATTTCGTAACCGCGGTCGATAAACGCTTTTGCCATTGCAGCAGCATTCAATTTAACCTGAACGATATATTTCATGTAATCATCAGTCAGCGCTTCGCCAAAGGCAATAGCTTTAGCAGCTATGATATGCTCCAGCGGACCACCTTGTGTTCCCGGGAAAACAGCCATATCCAGCAAAGCCGACATCATCTTTATTTCGCCTTTTGGTGTTTTTATCCCCCAAGGGTTTTCAAAATCTTTACCTAATAATATCAGACCACCACGCGGGCCGCGCAATGTTTTGTGTGTAGTTGTAGTAACAATATGGCAATGTGGCAGTGGATCTGTTAATAAACCACGGGCTATTAAGCCTGATGGGTGAGAGATATCAGCCAAAACCAAAGCACCAATTTCATCGGCCACTTTACGGATGAACTCATAATCCCAATCGCGCGAGTAAGCCGAAGCACCGCAGATGATCATTTTAGGTTTTTCGCGCAGGGCTACTTCCTTAAGCTGATCATAATCAACATAACCGGTATCTTTTCTAACCCCATAAAAATGAGGCTCATATAACTTACCTGAGAAATTCACTGCTGAACCATGTGTTAAGTGGCCACCATGAGAAAGATCAAACCCTAATATTTTATCGCCGGGATTAAGGCAAGCCAGCATAACAGCCGCGTTTGCCTGTGCGCCAGAGTGCGGCTGCACGTTTGCCCATTCGGCATTAAACAACAACTTTGCTCGTTCAATAGCAATGGTTTCAATTTCATCAACCACCTGGCAGCCGCCATAATAACGTTTGCCGGGCAAGCCCTCAGCATATTTGTTGGTTGCTACTGATCCCGCGGCTTCCATTACCTGCAGGCTTACAAAGTTTTCAGATGCGATAAGCTCAATGCCTTCTTCCTGGCGTTGCTGTTCTTCGTCTAATAATTTGAATATTAATTTGTCTCTTTTCATTGTGATGCTTAAACGCCGCAAAGGTAGCAAAAAGCTAAAAGTTAAAAGGTTAAAGCTTAAAGGTTTTTTTACGCTGATGTCAATTTCTGCACTTTTAACTTTAAACGCACAACTTTCAACTTATCATCATTCGCTCCTCAAACTCTTAATCGGGTTGGCAAAAGCAGCTTTTATGGTTTGGAGGATAATTAATACACCAGTGATAAATATCAGTAGGGTTATAGATAATATAAAAGGCGACGCGCTGATATTGATGCGGTAGGCGTAATCACTCAGCCATTTTTGCATAATTAAATAAGCCAGCGGACAAGCAATTACCCCGGCTATTAGCACTACGCCTAAAAAATCTTTCAGGAACAG